>Ga0315905_10000759_pt1 | contig 35213 bp, 23 predicted proteins | sample LakEriMetagenome_5_FD_203522 | JGI IMG/M metagenome (GOLD analysis project Ga0315905, IMG submission 203522) | Freshwater fungal communities from buoy surface, Lake Erie, Ohio, United States - Buoy 4 MA121 | ecosystem: Environmental > Aquatic > Freshwater > Lake | place: USA: Lake Erie, Ohio... | reverse complement strand
ACACCGTGTTGGCTGGCCGCGAACCGGATGCCGGACTGGATCAGTTGCCTGAGGAACTCGCCAGTGGGTGTGCCGCATGAAAAGAGTTCCATGTCGGCGGGGGAAACCACCAGACCGGCATTGGCGTCGAGGGGGATGAGGGTGAGATTGAAACCGGCATTCAGGACCTTTTTGGCCGATTCGGGATCGCAACGGAAATGAAAATCGATTCCGGGACCGCAGTTGCCCGGGGATTTCCAGGATCCGCCCACCATGATGACCTGACGGAGCAACTTGGGCAGGGCCGGTTCCCGGTCCAGGGCGGAAGCCAGGACAGTGGCCGGTCCCATCAGCAACACGGTGTGGGTTTCCGGGTTGGCCCGGGCCAATTCCACCAGCAAACGCTCACTGGTCTGGCTGTGCATCGGCTCGATTGCTGGGAATTGCAGGCCCGCCAAACCGTTGGCCCCATGCAGTTGCCGGCCGTCCACATCGAAACTGGCCGGGGTAGCGATGCCCAAACGGGGAAGGCGCGGTGGATCCACCAGGTCGAGGATAGTCCGAAGGTTTCTCGTAGCCTGCTGGGCGGAAACATTGCCGGGAGTGGCCAGCACCGCCGCTATCTCGATACGGGGATCGAGCAGGGCCAGGCTGGTGGTGAATGCCCCATCCACGCCCGGGTCGTTGATCAGGATTACCGACCGGGTGGCGTTCATCGGGGTTCCCCCGGTCCCGGGTCCGGATTCCAGGAACGCCAACGCTCCAGGACCTTCAGGGCCGCGCCACTCTCCAGGGCATGACGGGCAATATCCACCCCCTGACGAGGGGTCTCCGCCTTGCCGGCGGTCCACAGCGCGAGTCCGGTGTTGGCGGCGACGATAGCCTCTGCTGATTCATCCTGGCAGCGCAGGAGGGCCTCGATGCGTTGCGCGCTTTCCGCGGGGCCACCGGCAGCCAGGGCGCTGGTTTCCACGCGCTGGAGACCAAGATCGGCCGGGGTGATCCGCATGTCCCGAACGGTTGAACCTTCCACCACCTTGACCGCCGTGGGGCCTGAAAGCGTCACCTCGTCCAGGCCATCGTCGCCCCGGATCACCGTGACCTTCATCTTGCCGAGCCGTGAGGCCGCCCCGGCCAGGGTGTCCAGCCATTTGGCCTGCCCGACACCAATCACCTGGCGCGGGGACCGGGCTGGATTCAGGAGCGGGCCCAAGGCGTTGAGCAGTGACCTGAACCCGAGCTTTCGCCGCAGGGGTCCTATTCCTGCCAAGACAGGGTGGAATTGTGGGGCCAGACAAAAAACAACCCCCACTTCCTCAAGCTGGCGGGGAAGCAAGTCCGCCGGCCAATCGGTGCGGACGCCCAGGGTGGCCAGGACATCGGCGCTGCCGGAACGGCTGCTGGCGGCGCGGTTTCCGTGCTTCACCACCCGCACCCCGCACCCAGCCACCACGATGGCGGTGGCGGTGGAGATGTTGAAGGTTTCCATACCATCGCCACCGGTTCCGCAAGTGTCGATGAAGTCGCCGCCGATTGACAGCGGAATCGACTTGGGGAGAAGGTGGGCCGCCGCGACGGCCAATTCATCGCCGGTTTCACCCTTGCAGGTCCAGGCCGTGAGAATGGCCGCCGACACCGGGTCATCGGGGAATTGGATCAGTTGGTCGATGGCGGCCCGGGTGCCTTCCGCATCGAGGTCACATCCCTGGATCAGGGTTCGCAGGCTGGGGTGCATGGGCCGGGCCGTCTCTTGAACAACAAAAAGCAAGGTGATGGCGCATTTTAGGGAACCGCCACCCGCAGTAGAGCCTAACGCATCATCGGGGCTCGGTAGAGCCACGGCGGACTTGGTGCAACTTGAGCCAAAAAGTCATGCCAATCCGTTTTTTCATTTTTCGTTGCCCGATCACGCCGGACAAGGGGAGAGGGCCGGTTGCGTAGAATTCTGCGGGATTTCCCAACAGATTGTCGGGAATGGCAAGCCATGCTTCTGGTGGGCTGATTCCGGGGCCCCGATCGGGCAATCGTCGAGTAGGCTTCAGCCGGTCCCCGTAGGATTCGGGGACGCCGCGCCGGATTCCGGCTACCTGACCGTTTGGTTTGCGCGTGGCTAGTCGATTCATCAGGGGCCGGTTCCCGCCTCGCGCCGGTCCGAAGAGGTTTGACCATGATGAACGGAACCGCTTTGGTCTGCCTGCTGGGAAGCTTGGTACTGCCCCATCAGGCCCCCCCTGCAGGCCGCCCGGAGGCAGTGGGTGGCTATGAGTTCGACCTGCTTGGCCGTTTCAACCCCGACAACCGCGAACAGCGCCTGGAACAGTACAAGGCCATCCGCCTGGGGGTGGAGAGGGCGGGGGCCAAATTGTCTTGGTCCGAGGAAGAGGTGCGGCAGTTCGCCTCGGAGCGCGGGCTGAGCTTTGTGCATGGGGTGGTGCCCAAAGGCCGGGAGAATGAGCTCACTTTGCCCGCCGTGGTTTTGGGGGCGGTTTTGTGGAAGGAGGGGGCCGAGCCTCCCGCGAAGGGGAAGGTGATTCGGGTGGAAGCCCGGCTCATCACAGGCGGGGATGACAAAGAACTGCTGAGGCGTTTCCGCAACACCCGGACCCTGATGCAAGACCAGGGGTTTCAAGAGGCCTACGGCTACGACAACAACCATTTCCAGCGGCTGATCGGGTCGCTTCCCGCAGAAAAACTGGCCCCCGTGTTGCGTGGACTGAACAAGGAGGCGGCCGGGAAAAACGCGGATTTCGCGCCGGTGGCACTATTGATCGCCGGGGAGGAAGCGAGTTTCAGCCCCGAAATGAAACCGGTGCCACCCGAGGGGATATTGAGAAAAATCCCACCGGATTCCCGGTCCATCTTCGGGGAAATGGCCGCCAAGGCAGTGGAAGGTACCCGCGCCGAGGGGGAAGCCGCCCAGCCCGCCCAAGCCCAGCCCGCGGTGCAGCCGGCCACCCCGGTGGAAGCTGTGCGTTTGGAAGTGGTTTTGAACAGGGTTGTTCCCCTGACGGTGGGAGAGGACACCCGTGACCTCCCCTGGTGGAACGGGTTGGGGGAAGGGGCGATTCTTGAGGGAAGGATCGGGCCGCTGCTGTCGGTGCGTGTGACGCCGAATCAGGCCATTAAAATCGCCTCGCAATCGGATGTCGCGGTTGTGCGCCTTCCCCGCGATGCGGTGCGCATGCAGGCGGGAACAGCCAAACCTGATTTCCCCAGGCCTGTGGGCTTACCTTTGGACGCCCGGTCGAATGTGGCGGGGGCGCGCCCTGATTTTCGTAGTCCACTGGTTGTGGTGGTGCACGATGATTTTCGGGGTTGGGAAACCAATGTCCCGCGCGCCCAGCTCCTTGACCTGACTCGGGAGCGGAACTCGCTTTTCAAGCCAGATCCTGTGCCGGGGGCAGGGGACGGAATCGGTGATGGCACCCGAATCGCCTCCATACTCGCCGAGCGTTCGGGGGGGACGCGGATCATTTTGGCTCGCATCGATGCCAAGTCGCCGGCGATGCTGGGGCGGATATTGCAGGCCATGCGGGGAGGCGCCCTGCAGGAGGGGTTGCTGGGCATTCGAACCAACGAGGTATCCACCGAATTGGCGCGGTTGAACGGATTGCAGCAGCGTTTGCAGGATGAGCAGGAATCGCTTTTCCTGAACGCGGAGGGGGACACCGACGCGGTTGTGCGGCGCAAGGGCGAGGTGCGCGAGGCTTTGGAGAAAAACAAAGCCGATTTGCTTGCGGCCAACCACCTGGATCGCGAGTTGCGATTTCACCGCGGCCACCTGTTGGAACTGGCCCAAACCAGTGTGGTCTTGAGCGGTTTGGCCTGGGCGGAGGGGCACCCGCTTGACGGCAGCGCGGTTCTTTCGCGTTATCTGGATGACGCGCTGGCGAAAAAGATCATCTGGTTCCAAGCCGCTCCCGACCTGAGCGCGGCGGTGTGGAGCGGAGCAGCCAGGGATGCCAACCACAACCGTTTGCTGGAATTTGATGCCCGTGTCGCCCCCGAGAAGGCCCACGGGGCGGAATTCCTGCCGCTGGCCTGGGGACAAGGTTCCGATAACGGCGCAAAGTTGGCTGGGGCAACGCGGTCCTTGGCCGCTCCCGCCACAATCCGTTTGACCCTGCAATGGCGTGAATCGGTCCGGGCCGAGCTGGTGCAGAATTATCCGCAGTATTTGGAGGAACCGATCCGGACCATGCGTTTACTGGTTGTGCGGAAAGGCGATGGTGAGGGTGGCGATACCCTGTGGACCCCGGTGGGGACGGCCGACGGGGTTGCCCAAAAAATCCTTCAAGAACCGCACAGCGCCACCTGGGAGCAACAGTTGACCCTGAATTTGGATGAACCAGGGGAATATGCGGTTCAGGTGGAGGGAAGCCCGCCCAGAAACACCATGCCCGACCAATTGGGGGCAACTCCGGGCAGTACCTTCACGCCGATCACGCCGATGCGAATTCTTTGTCGAACCCTCAAGGGGGCTCCGGTGTCCCTGGCTTATTCAGGTGTGGACCCTTTTGACACCCCGGGATGGTTGCCTGTGCCTTCCCAGGCCCGCAGGGCAATGACGGTTGCCACCCGCCCTGCCACCCAAACTGACTTGGCCTTGGAGCCTGACCGGAGGGCGAAACCTGAAATGGTTGTCCCCGCGACAGGTGCCACGCAGGTTTTGGAGGTCATGGCGGAGGCGGGAGCCGAGGTTGTGAGGAAAATGGGACGAGGTGATTCGCCGGAGTTGATTGATTGGGTGATGCACCGACGGATGGGGTGGCTACCCGCGGCTGGCCTGGTGCTGCCCCAACCTGCCAAGGAGATGGAGCTTGGGCAACCCACCCGGCAGGGAAATCCCCGCTAAAGCGCTGGGCCAGGCAGTGTCAGGGGCTTGACAGTCAATCCGCTCAATTTGACAATACCATTTGGCTGAGAGAATCTTTCAGGCCATCCAAGATCAGTCTCCCGCAAGGGTTTCCGCCTGCCATCGGGCACCAGCGGCCGAAAAGGGATTGGTTCACCGCCGGGAGCCTAGTCAGTGCGGGCAATCGTTTCAGACATTCACGGAAATCTGGAAGCGCTTCAGGCCGTGCTGGAGGATATCCGGCGGCATGGGGTCACGGAGATTTTTTGCCTGGGCGATGTGGTGGGTTACGGGCCCAATCCGCGCGAGTGCGTAGACATTGTCATGGGCTTCAACATGGTTTTGCTGGGCAACCATGACCAAGGTGCCCTGTACGATCCGGAAGGATTCAACCCCACCGCTGAAAAGGCGATTTTCTGGACCAGGGAACAGTTGGAGAACTCCTTCGAGAAGCCGGAAGACCGGCAGCGGCGTTGGGATTTTCTCAACGAGCGACCCCGGTCCCATCGCGAGGGGAACCTACTGTTTGTGCATGGTTCAGCCAGAAATCCGCTGAACGAGTATGTGTTTCCGGATGACATCTTCAACAGCCGGAAAATGGACCAGATTTTCGCGCGGGTGGAACAGTACTGTTTTCAAGGTCACACCCATGTGCCGGGCGTGTTCGTGGAGGGCGGCAAGGGAGGCCCATACGAATTCAAGGTTCCCGAGGAGCACCAGTACGAGATTCAACTCGGCGACCAGCGTTGCCTGGTGAATGTCGGATCGGTTGGACAGCCCAGAGACCAAGATTGGCGCTCTTGCTATGTTTTGCAAGACGGAAATACTTTGTACTATCGCCGAGTTGAGTACGATATCGAATCAACCATCGGAAAGATCTACGCTGTACCTCAGCTGGATAATTTTTTGGGCGATCGCCTTCGGGACGGCCGTTAGACTGCGGCTTTCCTAATCTATCCTTTCATTCCGTGCCGTTACCGATTGCCTGGATCCTTGCATGACGGAACAACGTTCCAACTCGAATTTTTTTGTTTTCCTGGTCACCAGCACCATTTTGGCGCTGGTTTGGATCTGGGTAGGGCAAGTCCTTTGGCCGCAGCAAAACAAGCAGGAGCAGGCTGCCCAGGAAAAGGCAGGGGAAGCGGAAAGGGCCAAAGATGCAACGGGCGACACAGCCAAGGCGGACCCTGACGGCAAAGGCAAACCGCCAACCTTGCAGGCTACCCCGGCTCAGTCAGGCCCGGTAGTTTGGGCGCCAACCCCGGAAGGGGATCTGGTTCTATTAGGCGGCGGGGAAAAGGGGCACCTTCAGGTATGGCTGGACCCGCGCGGGGCCGTGGTGCGTCAGGTGCGACTTCGGGATTTTGACGGTGCGGATTCGGATGGTCGGAACATCGGGGACAAGCTGGACCTGATCCCGCGCAAGCCTGTGCCGGCCTGTCCGGATTACCAGCCTGGAGCTTTTGGCCTGACCCATTATCCCAAGGGGGCCACCGAACAGCCGACCGATGAGTTGCTCAAAAAGGTGTGGACCGCCACGACCAACCAGTTCAAGGCCTCGGACGGCCAAACTGGTGACGAGGTGGCATTCCAGACTGAAATTGACGGGATTCGAATCACCAAGACTTTCCGCCTCGCCCCGGGTGATTACCACATCGACCTGCGTGTCTCCGCGGAATCAGCGGACGGGGCCGAGCATCCCTTCCGGTATCAGCTTTCAGGCCCCAGGGGATTGCCCCTGGAGGGGGATTGGTACACGCAGGTTTTCCGCAACGCGGTCTTCGGATTGGAACGGGACAACGGCGCGTTTGAGCGGTGGGTTCATGACATGCGGGCCATGGCCTCGAGCCTTGGTTCTGATCCGGCCCCTTTGGGTGGGGATCCGGGATCCCAGCGGAGGCTGCGGTATGCCGGCATACAGACCCAGTATTTCGCCTCCTTGATCGCGCTGAGGGATCCGAAGTCTGTGCCGGTACGGCATTGCCAATCGACGGTCGAGGCCGCGGTGAGCCGCGGTTATCTGTCCGGTTATGATCCGGCCAAGGGGACGATCGAGCTGATCGACCAGCGGCAGGTCCGGCAGCAGTACCGCCTTTCCAAATCATTGGCCGACAGATTCAAGGGCCTGGGAGCGGATGGCAAACCGGTTTTGGACGACGCGGGGTTGCCTTCCCGGGAAGTGAGCATCCTGTATGCCTGGGAGCCGGAGTCCAGCCCAAACAGCTTCCAGTTCGTGGCACTGGACATGGCTGATCCCAACACCACCAACGCGCTTTGGGTGTCCGATGCCACGGTCCGTTTGGGCACGGAAACGGTCTCGGTGAAGCCGGGTAGCCCCGCGCGCCATGATTTCGTGCTCTACAACGGGCCGGCCAAGCCGTCTTTGATGTCGTTTTTCCGGGGTGAAAAAAGTGTCGGAGCCCCGGTGATTCAGGAGTATTCCGAGGGGTTGAAGCTGTATTCGCTGGTGGATTACCCGTCGGCTTTCGGATCATGGTTCCTGTGCGGCGGGTTCTCCAAGGTGGTGATGTTCTTCACCAACCTGATGCACCAGGTGTTGGGCTACATGCACCTGGTTTTGCCCAGCTACGGGTTGTGCATCATTTTGCTGACGGTGCTGGTGCGGTTGTCGATGTTTCCCATCAGCAGGCGGCAGGCTCTTTCCAACCTGAAGATGCAGGCTCTCGCGCCCCAATTGAAGGAGCTTCAGAAGAAGCACCAGGGCGACGCCCAAGCCATGGCGCGCGCCCAGATGGACATGTACAAGAAATACGGCATCAACCCGGCCTCGGGTTGCCTGCCGGTTTTCCTCCAGATGCCGATCTTCATGGGGTTGTATTTCGCCTTCCAGGAAAGCATCGAGCTGCGGCTTCATCCATTGGGCCTGACCTGGATCCATAACCTGGCCTCGCCCGACATGATGTTTTACTGGGGCGAGTCCATCCCGTTCCTAACGCGACCGGTGGATTACGGCGGATTTTTGTACCTGGGGCCCTATTTCAACCTGTTGCCGATCTTCTCGATGGGCCTGATGGTGCTGCAGCAAAAGCTGTTCATGCCGCCGCCGACCAACGACGAAATGAAGACCCAGCAGAATGTGATGCTGTACATGAGCGTGTTTATGAGCATCCTGTTCTACCGGGTTCCCGCCGGGCTTTGCATTTATTTCATCACCTCCAGCATCTGGGGTCTGACTGAAAGGCAGTTGCTGAAGCCAGCCAAGGATGCCGATTTGTCCGCCTTGCTGACCGCGCGTGAAGCCAAGGCTGCGGATGCCAAGCCCGGCCTGATCGGCCAATGGCTGGATCAGCTTCGCAAGCGGATCGAAGAGCAGAGCAATCCGAAGAAGCAGGGCAAGAGGCGCGGATAAGGCCCTTTTTTGGCACCCGGGCCGTCAGGCCCGGGCGGGTTGGATCCCATGCTGCAAGGTTCCGGACTACCTGATCTGGAAGACCTGATCGTCGCGCTGGCGAGCGCGTCGGGACCGGCTCCCCGTGCCGTGATCCGTTTGTCCGGCAAGGGGTCGGCTGCTGCTGTTTCGAAGGTTTGGTGCTCCGGTCCGGGGACCAATCCGGCCGGGCTCACCACCCGTTGGACCTGGGGACAGTTCCTCCCGAATGGCTGGCTTCCCACCGAATCCATACCCGCCATGGCCCGCATGTGGCGCCATGGAACCGGGTATACGGGCCAGGAGGCTGTCGAAATCCATTGCCTTGGTTCCGTTCCCGGTGTGGAGGCTGTTTTGGCGACCCTCAACAGCCTGGGGGCACGTGGGGCAGGGCCCGGCGAATTCACGTTGCGGGCGTTTTTGGCGGGTCGGGTGGATTTGGTGCGGGCAGAAGCCCTTTTGGGCCTGACCCATGCAAAAAGCGCCGAGCAATTGGCAGACGCGTTGGACCAGCACGCCGGTGGCATCAGTGAACCGATGGCCCGGTTGAGGGAAGAACTGCTGGATTTTCTGGCCGATGTGGAGGCGGGGCTGGATTTCGCGGATGAGGATATCGCGCAAATTCCCCAGGAAGAATCGCTGAAAAGGCTCTCGGGGCTGATGGCCAGGGCCGCGTTGCTGGCGAAGAAAATGCAAGGGCGCGCCCAATTGCATTCCGCGTTTCGGGTTGCCCTGGTTGGGGTTCCCAACGCGGGAAAAAGCACCCTGTTCAATCGTTTGGCGGGCCTGTTGGAGACCGAGGCCGCGATAGTCTCCGACCGCCCTGGAACCACGCGGGATTGGCTTTCGAGACCAGGCATCTTACCCAAGGGGGCCCGGGTGGAATGGATCGACACGGCCGGTTGGCAGCAGACGACCGACCTGATCGGCGGACAAGCCCAGGAGTTGGGGCGGGCGGAGAGCGGGCGGGCCGACCTGGTTCTGATGTGCGAGCCTGCGGATCTGGTTGATCCTGAATTGGAGCGGGAATACCGGGATTTTGAGGACAAGGCGGATGTGCCGTTCCTTTTGGTCCAAACACGGGCCGACCTGAGAACCCAAGACTTTGAGAAAATTGCTGGCGATTCGCTGCTGGTGAGCGCCTTGACCGGGGAAGGCATTGAGGATTTGCTCGCAAGGGTGGAAAATGAGGCCGTGAAACGCGGCGCCCGCGAGGTGGCCCCCCATTTGGCCCGGGCCAAGGAACACCTGGAAAAACTGGTTGAACATTTGCGGGCGGCGCATGGATTGGTCCTAGAGGAGGACCCGGTGGAATTGGTTTCCATGGAAGTGCGGGCCGCGGTGGATGAATTGGCGGCCCTTCTGGGGACGGTTTATTCTGATGACCTGTTGGGCCGGGTTTTCTCGCGGTTCTGCATCGGCAAATGATGTGGTCATCGTTTTTTGAAAAGGGTGTTTCGAAAAGATCCAGGCTTGCAGGGAAAGATCCCGGGTTTTGGCGGTTTGAGGCCATCCATTCAGGGAATTCCGGTGCCTTGGCCCGGATCGATTCTTCGGGCTCCTGTTGGTTTATGATGATCCTGAGCAATCGCCCGGCCCTGTGATATTGGCAGGGTATGTAACGATGTGGCGGTCCTTTTGGAGGAAGGTGCGATGCGTTGGGAAGACAGTGGCGCGAAGGGAAATGTTGAGGATCGCAGGGGCAAGTCGATGCCGATGGCGGCGGGTGGGGGCCTGATGGGCCTCATCATCATGGGGATCTTGTTTTATCTGACCGGCGACCTTGGCAAGGCAAAGCGGTTGGCGGACAACATCACTCCCATGGTGCTGCCCAAAGCCGCGCCTGCCGGCGGCGGGGCGCCGGTCAATCCCAATGATGCCAACCTGAAATTCGCAGAGGCTGTCATGGGGTTCACCGACGAGGCCTGGGAAGAGATTTTCGGGCGGATGGGGCAGCGCTGGGAAAAGCCGACGCTTGTCCTGTTTTCCGATCGGGTGGACAGCGGTGGGTGCGGCCTGGCCCCTTCCGCGGTGGGGCCCTTTTATTGCCCGGCAAGCAAGAAGGTGTTTCTGGACCCCACTTTTTTTGATGAACTGCGGGACAAATTAAAGGGGTCTTCGGCCGACTTTTCGAGGGCCTATGTGATCGCCCATGAGGTGGGGCACCATGCCCAAAACCTGCTGGGTTACAACAGCCTTCTCGATCAGTACCGCAAAAAAGAGGGGGAAAACTCGGGTATCCGTCTGGAATTACAAGCGGATTATTTGGCTGGGGCTTGCTGGCACCATGTGGAGAAGAAGCGCGGGATCTTGGAAAAAGGTGATATCGAGGAGGCGATCCGTACCGCCCAGGCGATTGGCGATGACCGTTTGCAAAAGAATGCCCGCGGTTGGGTGAACCCTGAAAGTTTCAACCACGGGACAGCTTCCCAGCGCTTGAAATATTTCATGCAGGGATTCCAATCCGGTAACGCCACCAAACGGGCCCTGGACCAGTTTTTCGATCCCTCGGTCAAGCCTTTGGACCTGTAATCGGCAGCGCTATCCGTGAAAGGCGGCACCTGGTGGTGCCGCCTTTCACATTTTTTTGGGGCTGATGAATGCAAACACCCTTCGGGCTTCACTTTCCGGCCCGTTGCTTGTGCCTGTGATCCTGATAAAAATAAATGGTCAGTTCCCTAATCCGGCGGTAAAGGATTACCCTAGAATCGGTTGGGTTCAATTAAACCGTTGACGCATCCGCCAGCGAGGCGGGGAAGGTCGAGATTTTCATGGAAGGATCCACGCCAAACGGGCCGATCGAATCCGGATTCCACCGGCACAAAACCCGCGTGGTGGAAGTGGGTGGAGTGGGTATCGGTGGGGAGAACCCCGTCCGGGTCCAGTCGATGACCACCCCCGACACCTACCAGGTGGCCGAAGTGGTGGAGCAGATCCACCGGTTGCAAGAAGCCGGCTGTGAACTGGTCCGTGTGACGGTTCCGAAGGCGGAGGACGCCGCCGCCCTGACCGAGATCAAAAAGCAAATCCGGATCCCGCTGATTTGCGACATCCATTTCGACCACAAGATGGCCCTTCAGGCCATGGATCATCCTGTGGACAAGATTCGGATCAATCCGGGCAACATCGGTGGCTTGGATAAGTTTAGGCAGGTGGTGCGCAAGGCCAGGGACCGCGGCTTGCCGATGCGGATCGGTGTGAATGCCGGCAGCCTGGAAAAGGACCTGGTTGAAAAGTACGGATACCCGTGCCCGCCCGCGATGGTGGAAAGCGCCCTGCGTTATATCGAGATCGCCGAGTCCGAGGGGTACCACTCGATGATTGTGTCACTGAAGTCCAGTGACACTTTGACCGCGATCGAATCGTATCGACTGTACGCCAAGCAGGCGGATTACCCGACACATATCGGCATTACCGAGGCGGGCAAGCCTCCCTACGCCATTGTGAAGTCGGCCTGCGGGCTGGCACCCCTTCTGGTTGATGGAATCGGGGACACGATGAGGATCAGCCTGCTGGGTGATCCAGTTCCCGAGGTTGCCGCCGCCTATGACATCTTGCAGGCGACCCGTCGCCGGGTTCGCCGGCCGGAACTGATTGCCTGCCCCACTTGTGGCCGGCTGGAAATTGATCTCGAGGGGATCATCGCGCAGGTGGAAAAACGCCTGGCCGGAAAGCGCACACCGGTGAAAATATCGATCCTCGGGTGCGTGGTGAACGGCCCGGGCGAGGCCCGGGAGGCCGATTTGGGCATTGCCGCTGGCAAAGGCAAAGGAGTCATTTTCAAGCGCGGTGAGATTGTCCGTCATGTCAAGGAAGAGGAGATGGTGGACGCCCTGATGGAAGAGGTTGCCATTTGGGAACAGGAAGAGGCCCTGAAGGGAAATCTGGGCGCTGAAAAGCGCGTGGAATCCGGGGGGCAGGGCCATAGGTTGCGGCTTCCCATGTCGAGGTGACCAGATTCCCGGTTCCCGGGGCTGGTCGCCCCGGCGGGTGACTGTAGCTAGGAGTTCCGGGGATGGTCCAATTCACTTGCGCGTCCTGCGCCAAGACCTTCAAGGCACCGGACAATCTGGCCGGCAAACGGGTGGCCTGTCCCTCCTGTAAAACCATCGGCCTGGTTCCGGCCAATCCCGCCGACCCGCTCCAGGCCGCGGTTCAGCGAGCCGGGCAGCCAGTTTCCAAAGCGGCCGCCCAGGCCAAACCCGAATCCGCAGACCAGGCCATTGAGGATTTGCTTGCGGATGAGCGGAAGCAGCGTGACGCCGCCCGGCAAACACTGATTAAATTTGACTGCGATTTTTGCTCTGAACCCATCGAAGTGACGGCCGACCTTGCGGGGAAGCGGCAACCATGCCCCTCCTGCTCGCGCATTGTGCAGGTGCCGGTTCCCAAGGTGGCAGACCCCGCCGACTGGCGTGCGAAAAACAAGATGGCCTCCGCCATCAAGCTGGATGTGGAAAAAGGGCCGGAGGGGGCCTGGGACGGTGCCGGTTCGAAGGGTGTGAGCCGGGAGGCCCTGGAGGAGGCGAACGCCCTTCCGGTGCGCCCGGTGAAAAAAGTTCCATTAGCCACCCGTCTGAAGACCTTCGCGCTGGTTGGGCTCATCCTGTTGATCGCCGGTCTGGTGGCGATGCAATTCATGGGTCGTCGCGCGGCGAAACTGGAAGTCCAGGCGGTTGAAAGCCTGCTGGCCGAAGCCGCCAAGGATTCTGAGTTTTCTAAAAACAAGGTGCTTTTGGCTGCTCTTGAGATCGGGGGGGCCGACGCCCTGTTGGGTGCCACAGTCGATTCCCAACCGGAAAAGGCCCTCAAACATTATTCCGCGGCACTCCGGGCCGCCCAGGAAGCCTCCCAATCCGCCGCCAAGGATTTGGTCCTGGGGCAACTGGCGGTTTCGATCGCGCAACGGGTTGGCAGCAAGCAAAAAGGGGGCGCCGACCCCAAGCGGCTTCCCTCGGATGATGGCCACAGGCTGCTCCGGGAATCAATCAGCCGGATTGGTGACCCGGAGTTTCAGTTGGACGCCTGGAACCAGGTATGCCAGGCGTTGGTGAAGGATGGTCAATCCCAGCGGGCTGCCACCCTGGCTAAACAGATTTTCAGCGGGATGTCGCCCACACAGGAGGGGCGTAACCGCGAACGGATGAACATGCCCCTGGAAGGGTTGGGTGTCGCGGGCCTGGCCATGCTGCGGGAAGGCAAGCAAAAATCAGACCAGGAGGCCCTTGGCCAGGCCAAGCAATTGGCCCAGGAGATTGTGCGGAAAATCGACCAAAAGGCCGTGGTTCCGGAGTCGGGTGTCGCCCTTGCCGTGGCTTCGGGGGAATCCTACCCCGGGCCATGGAATGAGGCAAAGCATGATGCCGAGCTGTGGGGAATGGCCTGGGGCAAGGCCCTCCTGGGTAACACTACCGAAGCATTGGCCGTGGCAGGGCGTTCCGATGGGGACCAGGTTGATAAATTCCGTGCCCGTGTGGCTGTGACACTCGGGCAGTTACCCCCGTCCAAGGATTCCAAGGAAATAGTTGATTTGGCCGTGCAGGCCGCGGCCTCGAGGCCTCCCCTTGCGGGCAGTCTGCTTCGGTTGGCACGGCTGGGTGAGGAGGCTGGATGGCCTGCCGCCAGCGTGGGTGCCCTGGCCCAGCCATTAGGGTCAGCCGCGGCGGGCTCCGCCGAGGCTGAAATCCGCGGGGAGATCCTTCTGATCACCCGCCGGTTGGCCCTGAAACAGGGGGGTGAATCTCCTGCCATGCTCGCGGAGGATAGGGCGTGGACGGCCCGATCCGCCGCCCGGCGCGACGCCGAGCCGGACAACAGGGCAAATAGCGCCAAGGCCGCCCCCACCGGGTATTTTTCACGATTGGGGAAATTGCTTTCCCCGGACGCCCGTTAATATTGGATATATGGTACTCCATTACTCCACCAAGTCGCGGGATTTGACATGGCTGTGAATCAGTGGGTCCGCGGATTCAGGGACCGGGTAATCAAGGCCTCCATGGCCCTGGCGGTGGCAGGCTTTGGGATGGATTTCCACGGGAACGCGAGGGGCCAGGCCCAACGCGCCCCAGAAGCCATTCTTCTTGAACGGGATCTCGCCCTGGTCCGGAGCCTGCGCGGCATCCGCGATTTTGACACGGCTTTGGCCCTGTTGGAAAAGTTGTCCAAGGACCATCCGGCTCAATCCTCCCAGATCGCCTTCGAGCAGGCCCGAGTTCTTGTTGACCAAGCGGCAATCGAGTCGGATCCGATCTTTCGGGAACGGCAGCGGCGCCAGGCTCGCCAGGCTTTGGAGAAAGTGCTGGCAAGCCAGCCCACAGCCGTGCAGGCCGCGGAGGCAAAAGTCTGGTTGGCGCGGGTGGAAATGCAACTGGCCAGGGCCCAATTGTCACGTGTGCTGCCCCTGGTTCCCCTGCCGCCTGAAAACGCGGCGGCCCAGGCGGAAAAATCCAAGGCCCGCAAGGCATTGGCCGAAAGCGGAAAAAAATTGACCGATGCGCTTGCCCAAGCCAGGGCGGCAATTCAGGCGGTTCCGCAGGAAACCGGTTTGGCGGATCGCCTGGCACCCCTGATGGCACGCGGGGATTTGGAGGTGGCCCTTAGCCATTTCGACTCGGCGCGAACCCACAATCCCCAGCGCGAGGCGGATGGCCGGTTGGCTGAAGTGCGGAAGGCCCAGGAACTGTTGGCGGGGGTCAAGTCATCGGGAGATGCCAATCCCTACGCTTCCGTCGCCAGCGCCTACCTGGGTTTGCTGTCGAGGGAAAACGGCGAGCCCCAGAAGGCCCGCCAGGAGCTGCGCCCCTTGTTGGTAGCATTCGGGCCGGAGAATGCCGAGGCCCGTCGCCTGGCCCGGGTTTTCAACATGGAGGTGCTGCTGCGGGACGGATTCGACCCCACCGAGAAAAATCCCAGGACACGGGAACAGGTGGTGGAGGAACTGGGCTTCGCATGGCTTTCCGATTACCGCCGATTTTCCGACTCGCCGGAGGCCAGCCATGTGCGGATGCTGGTTGCGGAGGCGATTGTGGAGCAACTGCGTAGGGTGGCGAAAACCCCGGCGAATCAGCGACTTCGCGATGACCGTTACGCCCAAATTCGCAGGCTTGTCCGCGACATCGAGCGGGGGGACAACGAGTACACGGAAAAGGCCCGCCGCCTGAAGATCGCGATCATGCAGGATCAGGGTGTTTTCAACCGGAAGTTGGAGGACCTGAAGACCTTTGACGACTGCCTGGCCCGTGCCCAATACGAGTTGGTGAAGATGGCGGAGGAGGTCGCGGAAGCCAAGGACTCGGCGGTTAGGCGCGATTTGGAGCAGAAGCGGCAGGAAAACGCACTGGGCGCACTTCGGCGGGGTATTCCTTTGGCGCTTGCGGCCTCGGGCCGGGAACCTGGTTTTTCCGAGGAATTGAACCAGGCCAAATACACCCGGGTTTTTCTGGCCAACGCCTTGGGGTTGCATGATGAGGCGATCCAGGAAGGTGAGGCGTTCGCCCGCAACGATCCCCGCCCCTCGCAGGCCATCATGGCCGGTGCCGTGGCGCTGCAGAGTCACCTTTCGGTGATGGAGGACGCTCGGCGTAAAATCGCCGGCCTGGACGGCATGGAGAAGGGCGGGCAAAAGGTGGAGCCGGCCCAGCGCCAGGCAGCGCGCAAAAGTCTTCAGGACGCCACGGCCGCCATGGTCCGATTCGCCGATTACCTTGCCAAACGCTGGCCTGAAGAGGAATTGGCCAACACTTGCCGGTTCCAAATCGGATTAGCCCACATCCGGTCCGGGAAATATGCCGATGCCTTGCCCGTGCTGACCGCGATTCCCAAAGAGTCCCGGTCGAAGCCCCCGGCCCTGATGCAATCCGCGCTGATCCACTACCAGTTGGCGGAGGGCATGTCCGCCGACCCTTCGGCCAAGGCGGCTGAAGCCGCGAAGGCTGTGGAGTTGCTGAAGCAAATCCCTCCCCTGGCGGATGTTATTGACAAGGGATTGACCGATAACTTCCTGCAATCGCGCCTTCGATTGGCAAGCGAGTATTACGGCGGGAAGAATTTTCAGGCCTTGTCCGGAGTGCTGGCCGAATTGGACGGGGTTCGGGCCAGGCTGGATGACGAAAGCCGCAACGCCTACGGCGCCTTGTTCCAGCGCGCGGACCTGTATTCCGTGGTTCTGGCGATGACCCGCGCCAATGAGGCGAAAGATCCGGCCGCGCAAGCAGATATCCTGGACCAGGGGGTTGCCCGTTTGGCCAAGGCAAAAGGCAGCCTCAACGCCAAACCCACGGTAGCCAGCTTTTTGGAAAAGGCGCTGACCGCGGCGGTGGTCGCCAACCGGCCGGAGATGTCGGCCCGGGTGGTGGCGACCGGCGTCGAATTGGCCGGTTCACCCCCCCAGGATGAGGATTGCCAGAACCTGGCGAGGGTTTTGCTTTCCTCGTCTCGCAGGGCCCTGTCATCCGGCTTATCCCCGATGGATGGTCAACGCGAGGAAAGATCCGCCCATTTGTCCGCCGTTTTGGCCAAGGTCCCGGAAACGATCCTGACCGGGGATGCCACGCGTCGTTTTTTGGCGAACGCCCATGAAACTGTTGGGGGCGCTGGAAAGGATGGGGCCCGCGAATTTGAAAAAGCCTTGAAAATCCTGGAGCCGGTGGCCAAGCCCTTGTTGGAAAAACCCACCGAACTGCAGGGCGCCAGGGAAAAGCAGGTTCTGGTGGTCAATTATTTGCGATTGTTGCGTCTGACCGGGCAACTGGAGTTGGAGCGCGCCCAGTTGACGAAGGCGACCGAGGCGGGCGGTTGGGGTGTCCGCAGCCTGGATGTTGCCCTTGAGGACACTCAGGCGCTGATCGCCGAAAAAAAATTCGGTCTGGCAACCCGAAAGGTCAAGCCGATCGCGGATCAGTTGGAAACCAAAATCCAGGGAGTGGGGCCAAACCCAAACCAGGCGGACCGCTCCATTGTGGATCGTTACACCGAGGCGGTGGCTTTGCAGATTATCGCCTATGAGGGATACGGACGGGCGAACAAGGATTCCCAGTCTTCCCAGAAGGCGGCGTCCCTGATGGCGGATTTGGAGAAGCGGCCTTGGTACCAGCAGGCCCCGGATTTCTGGATTCGTCGTTTGACCAGATTGGCGACAGAAAGTCCGGAATTTAAAGAGAATTGCGAAAAATTCCGGAAGGGGAAGTAGGCCATGCAACTTTTTCGTTCGGACCTATTGGCCGGGCTGGCTGTCATCGGTTTACTCGCGGTGGCCGGTGCCACCCCCTCGCGGGCCCAGGATGTGGTGCGATACAGCCAAGCGGGCGCGGGCGCTGCCTGGCAGGACCTTTCTGGGGTCATCGAAAAGGAGGGACCCGCGGGGATCCAGATCAAGTCCAGGGACAAGGTGGTGGTGATTCCAGCCGAGAATATCATGTTGGTTCAGTACAAGCATCCGACCCTGCTCGCCGTGGATTTTCGCGCCGCGCAGGATCGGATCAGTCAGGCGCTGGTGGCTTCGGGACCCCAGATGGCGGAAAAGGTCAAACAGGCCCGTGACGCCGCGGACAAACTGGCCGAGAAGGCCGGCAACGAGGCCGCTGTCGCGAGATATGCCGCATGGCAAGTCGCGCTTTCGCGATTCGCGGAAGCAAAAGCCAACGGCAAGCAACCCGAGGCGGTGTCCATCCTCGAGCGGGCCGTGGTCGCGACCCGGGGCGGGTGGGAGGAGGTCCAAGCGTTACGGATGCTGGTGGAGCAGCAGCAATTGATGGGGCAACCAACGACGGCAACGCTGGAAAAATGGTCGCGCATGGCCGGGCTTCCAGTAGAAAGCCAATCGAATATTCAAAACCGACTCAGACTCGCCAAGATTCGCGAGGGCAAGGCGGCTGAGGTTGCCACCGAGTTGGCGAGCCCCGATGGGGTCGACCTGGCCAAGGCCGCCCTGTTGGAGTTGGCCCTCCTGGTTGCTGGGCCGTTCGATGCCATGAAATTGAGGCAAACCAGATTGGCCCTGGCCAGGCTGGCCACAAAGGAAACGGAGGGTGCTGGCCAGTCTGATGAGGCATTTTTGGCTGGCTGCCAGGTTGTTTTGGGGAATTACCTGATGACCCAAAAAAAGCCGGAGGAGGCGGTTTGGGAATGGATCCGGGTTGAGGCGCAATATCCTGGAAACAAGGCGGAGCTGGCGGAGGCCTTGTTCCACCTGGGCAGCCTATACGAGAGCCAGCTTAAAAACCCGTCCCGCGCCTCGGAATGTTTGGATCGACTCCAGGGCCGGGAGTTCGCGGGTTCGGTCCGTGCAAAAAAATAAGACGGTGGAAAGTGTGACCTGCCCACTCAAACCATCCAACCTCGGGCGGCGACTGGAAAATTGATGGTTTGGATGTTAGATTTCCAATAATCTGGGGCAGTAGCTCAATTGGTAGAGCGCAGCGTTCGCAATGCTGAGGTCGAGGGTTCGACTCCCTTCTGCTCCACTCGCCAGAAAAGGCTGAAACCAGCGAAAACCCCGGGGAAACCCGGGGTTTCTCGTTTAATTAAGCGAGCTTGGATTTCGAGTTGTTTGGTGCTTTTTTGGCCGTTTTTCAAGAACGATTGACAGAAAAATCCCAATGTTGGGTTTCAGGCAGCCCGGGATTTTGGAGAGTTTTCCTGAATAGCCAAATTGGTTTCCGAATCTTGGGTTTTGTTTGAAGCCTGATCCATGTCATTCCGATTAGGGTCTACCCAGCGAGCAATGGCGGCGTAGGCGAGCAAAACCAAAGACAAGGTAACCAAATTTGCCGGATTGAGGATCACCAAACCAGTGAAGGTGATAACCGCCAATGCCCAGATAACCAGGACAGGACCACGACTGAAATGGTGAGAATCCATGGCTGGCCTCCCCAAACATGAGTGCTCCGGCCAAACTCCTCCATTTTCTCAATCGGCCAGATTGTTTTCTGGCTGCAGATGAAAATCCGGGCTATTTGATTATAATAATTTATATAGAAATCAATAATTTGATTTCTATGCCCTTGTTTGTGGGCCGGCCACTTCTGGTCCAAGATGTTTGATCCGGTTTTGGTCGTCCACAAAAAGGATGGTGGGTTTGAATTTTCGGGCTTCGTTCTCTTCCATCCAGATGAACGTTGCAACAATGATGCGGTCATTTGGGTTGCAAAGGTGTGCGGCGGCTCCGTTGACACTCATTTCCCCGATACCTGCGGGGCCCTCGATGGCATAGGTAGAAAACCGGGTGCCCCGGGTCACATTCCAAACCTGGACTTCCTCGCCGGGCAAGATGTCCGCGGCCTTCAACAGGACCGGATCAATTGACAGGCTGCCCTCGTAATCCACATTGGCGTGCGTCACGCGGGCACGGTGGATTTTGGATTTCAGCATCGAACGAAATCTGCTGGGGCCGGCGGACATGATTCAACCTCAGGCGGTGCCCCACGGTCCATTTCAAGGTTCCTGGGGCCCCTTTTTGCCATCGTAGGGCTCGTTGCTTGCCGAAAGGTAGCCAATTTTGAGGGTTTGCCGCAACGCTGAGGCCTCGGCATTCCAATTTTTGGGGGACGGGAAGGCGATCTCAGAGCGAACTTCCACATGGCCATCCAGGAAAACCACGTTGGCCTGCCCCGAACCATGCCGGAAATGGGTGGTGGGTTGCGGGGTGCCTGCCTCGGTGGCGTACGGTGCGGCCAAGGCAAAGGATTCCTGCGCGTTTGGTTTGGGCCAGGTGCTGATGAGGGCCGAGTCGGCAAACACAAAGGTATTGCCCGTTTCAGGAAAATCGGCCATGCGACGGCTGACCACCCGGGGAATGGTCCAATTGGGCGAGACCCAGTAGGTGGTGCCCAGACAGCGGTTGTAGCCGTATCCACCCGTCAAGCCGTTGTAGAGCTTGGTCAATTGGCCGGAGGGCAGGCTTGGGCATTGGAGAACTTTGTTGTTGGCCTCGTAGTAGGGAGAAAGCGAGCCTTCCAGCGGATTGACCTGGTTTTGGGAATCCACCGAGCCGAACCAATAGGTGGTTGTGTAAGGCCATACCGAGGGGCTTGGCGTGGTGAAACTGGCGGGTAGCTTGAGGTGGCTGGTCTCGTAATTCGCCACTGCCAGGCCCAACTGTTTTACATTGTTGGCGCACTGGATGCGATTGGCGGCCTCGCGGACTTTCTGAACCGCCGGGACGAGCAGACCCACCAGCACCGCGATGATCGCGATGACCACGAGCAACTCGATGAGGGTGAATCCGCGACTTCTTTGCTTGGGAATTTGCAAGGCTAAAATCATCTGCACTCCGATTCGCCGGTTCCGGGCGACTGATCGGGAGCTCAAGCAAGCAAGGGCAAGGGATGACGGCAACAATGGCCATCTGACCCATGCCACCCGGTGCCGGGGCGACCCTGGAAAAGATTGGACGGGCAGGTCTTCTGGCTTCCGGAATTGTGGACGGCCCGGTCGGGCTATCCAGAGCATCTCGCCTTCCCGGGATCACTCCCAGTGGCGCGGTTTGTGAACCGCTTGAAATGCCCCACATCCGGTTACAGCGGCGGCCCCGCGACGGATTCGCACCGTCTTCCCTTTTAGCCCCCCGCGACAAGCGGGGGGACCGGTCCATTTCAGTAGGTTAGTGGGCTAAAGGGTATTGGCAAGGATTGAAGGGGAAGAGGACCCCCAAGTCACCTCACAACACCGCTTTAACGATCCCCAAAAAAATGTTTGAGACGATCAAACCAGCGGGCTCACCCGCTGAACAACCCTACCCCCCACGATGACCTGTTCCGCCAAGCCCTTCACTTTCCAGCCACCAAAGGGGCAATTGCGGCTTTTGGAGCGGAATTTGGTGACATCGATGGTCCATTCGCGGTCGGGGTCGATGATGGTGACATCGGCGGGGGCGCCGGGTTTGAGGGTGCCCCGGTCGATGCCGAGGATTTGGGCGGGGTGCAGGGTCATCATGGCGATCATTTGGGGCCAGGTGAGGTGGCCGGGCTCGATGAGGGCCTTCACGCAGGTGGGCAGGAAGGTTTCCAGGCCGATGATACCGTTGGGGGCCTGGTCGATCTCGCGCATCTTTTTCTCGACCGAGTGCGGGGCGTGATCTGTTGCCAGCACCGTGATGACGCCATCCTTCAGTCCTTGAACCAGCGCAGCGCTGTCTTTCTTCTCGCGGAGTGGGGGCGACATCTTGTAATTGCTGTCGAAGCCGCGCAGGCACTCATCGTTGAGCAGCAGGTGGTGGGGGCTGGCCTCGCCGGTGACAGGTAGTCCCTTGTCGCGGGCCCAGCGGATCAGCTCGACGCCACGGGCACTGGAGACATGCAGGATGTGAAGCCGCGCGCCGGTGATCTCGGCCAGGGCGATCTCGCGGTAGATCATGATCTCCTCGGCCGCGGCCGGATAGCCTTTCAGGCCCAGCCGGAGCGATTCGGCCCCCTCGTGCATCACGGCGCCACGCGTTAGGGCAAGGTCCTCGCTATGGCTCAGGACGGCCTTGCCGAGGCCGCGGGCATATTCCATGGCCCGGCGCATCACTTCCGAGTCGGTCACCGGGGTGCCGTCATCGGTGAAGGCGACCGCCCCGCCTTGGACCAATCCACCCATTTCCGAAAGGTCTTGCCCCAATTTGCCCTTGGTCAGGCAGCCTACCGGGAAAACATTGGCCAACCCGGCGCGCCGCGCCTGCTGGATGACAAATTCTGCTGCCGACTGGCTGTCCAGCGGCGGTTCGGTGTTGGGCATGCAGGCCACGGAGGTGACCCCGCCAGCAATCGCGGCGGCGCATCCGGAGGCGATGGTCTCGTCTTCCTCCCGGCCGGGCTCGCGCAGATGGACATGCATGTCAATCAGGCCGGGGCAGACCAGCTTGCCCGAGGCGTCGATGGTCTCTGTGGCCTGCCTGTCCGGACCGCCGATCGCGGCGATGACGCCGCTTTCAATCCAAAGATTGGCCACGGCGTCGTGCCTGGTGGCGGGATCGATCACTCGGCCGTTCCGGATCAGTATGCAGGACATGACGGGAGAGCACCTTTCTGTTTTTGGAAAACGGATTGATATTTATTTCTTGCCAAGAATGGTCAGCGCCGCGTTCATGCCGGCGGCGCCGATCACTCCGCCCCCGGGGTGGGTCGCGGCGCCGCAGAGGTACAACCCCCTGATTGGCGTGCGGTACCCGGCCCAACCGGGTAGCGGGCGCATGGGGAACAATTGGTTCAGGTTCATTGCCCCCTGGAAAATGCTGCCGCCGGTGAGGCTGAACTCCCGCTCCATGTCGAGGGGGGTCACCACCTGGCGGTGCAGGACCGCGCCGGGCAGGTTGGGGGCGTACTGGCCCAGCAAGGCGATGCAGCGATCGGCGAATTCTTCCCGGTGTTCATCCCAGGTGGTGCCGCGCAGTTTGTAGGGCGCGTACTGGATGAACATTGACATGAGGTGCTTGCCGGGCGGGGCGACCGACGGGTCCACCACGGAGGGGATAGTGCATTCCAGAATGGGGGTCTGGGAGGTGCGGCCGTACTTGCTGTCGTCGTACGCCCGCTCGAGGGTGTCCATATCGGGGCAAATATGGATGGTGCCGCGATGCTGGGGTCCCGGCTCCTTGCCCGGGCAGGCCTTGAAATCGGGCAGTTCGGATAGCGCCAGATTGATCTTCAACGAGGCGCTGTCGTAATTGATGCGGCGGACGCCTTCCAGGAAATCTGGGGGCAATTCCCCTGGAGCGAGGAAGCGCTCGAAGGTGGCCCGGCAGTCGGCGTTGCTGACAATCTCTTTGGCGTGGAATTCGGTGCCGTCTTCCAGCGCCACACCCTCGGCGCGGTTGCCTCGCACCAAAATGCGGGCAACCGGGGAATTGACCCGGATGGTGGCCCCGGCCGCCTTCGCTGCCGAGGCGATCGCGTTGCTCAGGGCTCCCATGCCGCCCTTCACATAGCCCCACACACCTTTTTTGCCGTTGGTCTCACCCATCACATGGTGGAACAGCACATAAGCGGTGCCGGGTGTGGTGGGCGAGGCGGCGGCACCGATCACCGCATCGGTGGCCAGGGTGCTTTTCAGCGGTTCGGATTCGAACCAGCGCTCGAGTATCGGCTTGGCCGGTCCGGTGAGCATCTCCACCGCCTCGGACAGACCAAGGTCGCCCAGTTTCTGGAAGCCGCGGCCGATGCGCCACATTCGCCACAGGTCGCCCAGGCTGGGCCGGAGGATGTTTGGCGGTTTCACCAGCAGCAGCGGCTCCAGCGCGGCGGCCACCCTTTCGAGCATCTGCTCGTATTTGGGGTAGGCATCTGCGTCCTTGCGGCTGAATTTGGCGATTTCCCGGTGGGTCATCGCCGCATCGGGGCCCAGGAACAGATGCCGGCCATCCGGGAGCGGTGTGAAGGAGGAAGGACTGCGCTCCAGCATCTCGAAACCGTGCCGGGGCAACTGCAGGTCGCGGATGATTTCCTTGCGGAACAGGCTGTTCACATAAGCCAGGGTGGAAACCTTGTAGCCCGGAAAAGTGGTTTCCTCGGTCACGCAGGCGCCACCCAGGACTTGGCGGCGCTCCAGCACCAGGACCTTTCGTCCGGCGCGGGCCAGATAAGCCGCGGCCACCAAACCGTTGTGCCCCGCCCCGATGATGATGGTGTCGTAGCGGCCCTGCATGGCCATATCCCCCTGGTTTTCCGGCGCACGGTCATTCCTGTTCCGCTTCCGCCGGGTGGGTGCCAATCCGTTTTGGGAATTGTAGCCGGAATTGGGCGGGTGACTTGCCGAATTGAAGTGTACATGTGTATAGTTGTCAGGGAGGATGGGCCGTGGCGGTCGCGGTGCACGCGCATTCCTGGTGGTCGTGGCTGGAGGGGATGGCGAGCCCGGCGGGGCTGGTCCGCTCGGCGGCCGGCTTGGGGCTGGGCATCCTGGCGCTCACGGATATCAACTGCCTTGCCGGCGCGGTGGAATTTCACCGGGCAGCCCGCGAGGCGGGCATCAAGCCGGTGGTTGGGGTGACCCTGCGCCTGGGAGGCGCCTGGTGCGTGCTGCTGCCGGCGGCCACAGATGCCTGGCCGGCCCTTTGCCGCTTGGTCACACGCGTGTTGGGGCAGGGGGGCGCAACCCCTGAACCGGGGCGGTGTGATGCCGATTTGTGGGAGTGGGTGGAGGAGGAAGCCGGCAGCCTGCTGGTGCTGGCGCCTTTCGCCGCGCCGCTCGGGCGGTTGGCGCGCGCCCATGCCGGCCGGGTGTGGGGTCTGGTGGTGCGGCCGGCGCCGGGTTGCCTGCCGCGCGGGGAAGAGCGGCGGGTCATTGAGATCGCGCAGGCCCTGGGATTACCCCTGGCGGCTTCCACCGGCGCCGTGCTGCTGAACCCCGATGATTTTTTCGCCTACCGCCATTGCCAGGCGGTGGCCCGGTGCGCCCTGCTGGACGGATTGCCAGATGACCTTCCCTGGTCGCCCCGGCATCATTTGGCCGGCGGCGATGAGATGCGCCGTCGCTTTCGCGACCTGCCTTCGGCCCTGACGGGGGCGCGGATGGCGGCCGAGCGGGCGGTGGCTGACCTGTTGCCGACGGAACCTCACCTGCCCCGGGCCAAACTTCGTCCGGGGCTGGACGCGCCTGGCTTGCTTGGACGCCGTTGCGAGCGCGGCCTGCGGATGCGCGGGCTACTGGAGCATCCTCTCGCGCGGCGGCGGTTGGCCGAAGAATTGTCCATCATCTTCAGACGCGGCCTCGGGGACTATTTCCTGCTGGTGCAATCGATCGCGCGGCATGCCCGCAGCGCCGGGCACACGCTGGCCCTGCGCGGTTCGGCTGGCAATTCACTGGTTTGCTACCTGCTGGGGATCACCGATGTGGATCCCCTGCGTTTTGACCTGCCTCTTGCCCGTTTCCTGCACGAGGGGCGGGTGGATTATCCGGACATCGACCTGGATTTCGACTGGAAAGTGCGGGACGGCGTCATCGATTGGGCGATCAGCCGGTTCGGCGAGGATTGCTGTGTCCGCATCGCCTCCCACCAGTTGATGCAGCCCCGTTCCGCCTTCCGCGAGGCGTGCAAGCTGCACGGCCTGTCCGACACGCAGATCTCCATCCTGGAAAACATGCTGCCAGCGCGTGCGGAACAGTTGCTGGAATCAGCCGGAACACCGCCCGCGCCTCCGGGTTTTCCCCTGGAAAAGCAGCGGTGGCCGCGCATCCTGCGGGCCGCCCACACGCTCACGGGCCGCCCGCGCCACCAGTCGCTGCATCCGGGGGGCATCGTGGTCACCATCGGCCCGGCGCGGAACCATGTCCCGGTGGTCCGTTCCCCCATGGGTTACTGGATGACCCAGCTCGACAAGGACGGTGTGGAGGCCCTGGGCCTGGTGAAGATGGATTTGCTGGGCAACAGGGCGCTGGGCGCGCTGGATGAGGCTGGACGCCTGCTGGCGCGGGCCGTACGGAACCTGCCCGCGCTGGCGGCTCCCCACGCCGATGACAGCGCCACCATCGACCTGATCCGCAGGGGAGACACGCTTGGCGTGGTGCAGCTTGAATCGCCCGCGATGCGCCATCTGCTGGTTCAGATGCGCGCCTGCACGGTGGACGCGGTGATCGAGTCGTTGGCGCTGGTGCGTCCCGCCGCGGGCGGGCTGGGCATGAAGGAGCGCTTTGTGCGGCTGCGCACGGGGCATGACGCGGCCGACAGCGTGCCGGCCCTGCTGCGCGAACTGCTGCCTGGCACCCACGGAGTGATGGTTTTCGAGGATGACTCGCTCCGGGTCATCCAGGGAGTGACCGGCCTGGCGGCACCGGCGGCCGACGCTTTCCGCAAGCGGATCGCCCGCTGCCATGACCCGGCCACGGCCGCCGGATTGCGGGAAGAGTTCCTGAAACTGGCCGGTGGGGCGCGGATGAGCCCGGCGGAACTGGATGAGCTGTGGCTGCTGCTGGAGCGCTTCAACCAGTACTCGTTCTGCAAGAGCCACGCGGTCAGTTACGGCCTCATCGCCTGGCGTTCCGCCTGGCTGAAGGCCAATCATCCCGCGGTGTTCTGGACCGCGGTGCTGAACAACAACCAGGGCATGTACCCGGTGTGGGTGTACACCGAGGCGGCCCGGCGGGAGGGCATCCCCATCCTGCCGCCGTGCGTCAATCGTTCCGGCGAGGGATTCCAGCTTGAACGCGGCGGGATTCGCGTGGGTTTGGCGCGCGTGGCCGGCCTGGGCGAGGCGGCGCGGGGCGCGCTGCTGGAGGACCGGCGGGCCCGGGGCCCTTATGCTTCCCTGGCGGACCTGCGCGGCCGCGTTGCGCTGGGCGCGGAGTCGCTGGGTTTGCTGGCCGCAGCCGGGGCCCTGGGGCAGTTTGACCGATCCCGTCACGCCCTGATGCTGGAGGCCTCGTGGCAGGACCGCGCCCGCGTGCGTTTCGGCGCGCCGGAGATGTTTCCAGGGGAGCTCACCATCGGGTGGCGCCCACCCCCGCCGGCGCCATTGGCCCGAACCCGGGATGAATTCCGGCTTCTGGGGCTATCCACGGAGGTGGCGCTGCCGCGCCTGTTCGCAAGCTGCGTGCCCGCGCGCGGGCGCGCGGGTGATCGGCTGGTCCCGATGGGCGACCTGGCCGCGCATATCGGCCGGCGTGTCACCGTGGCGGGATTGCTATGCGCCAGCCGGCAGACCCACACGGCGCAAGGCAGGCCGATGCAGTTTCTCACCCTGGTCGATGATTCCGGCATGGCAGACCTCACCCTGATGCCGGGCGGGGCGTCCGTGGTGATGCACCCGCATCTGGGGCCGTGGATGGCCACCGGCGAGGTGGAACAGCGGTACGATGTCATCACCCTGTCTGTCAGCGCGATTGAGTCGCTTCGCCAACAGGGTCAGGAATTGCCCGCTTGGATGCTGAAGCCTGGAGCCTGAAGGCCCGCTGGGTGGTGCCGGTGACGACCCCCCCCCTGGAAAACGGCGTGGTGGATATTGTCGGGGACAAAATCACCGGGGTGCGCAGGGGGGGTGCCGCGACTGTGGACCTGGGCGAGGTGATCCTGCTGCCCGGGTTGGTCAACGCGCACACCCATCTGGATTTGACTGGATTTTCACGGGCGGTATCGCCACCAGCCACCTTTGCCGAGTGGATCCGGACGGTGATTCGTCACCGTTTGGCGGAAAGCGCGGAACAGCGCCTCGCCGCGGTACTGTCGGGAATCCGCCAATCGATGGCGCATGGCGTGTCCTTGTTGGGGGACATCAGTGTCGATGGTTCAAGTGGCAGACTTTTGGAGGACTTTCCACTTGGCGGAACCGTTTATCATGAGGCTTTGGGAGTAAATGAAAGCCGGGCAGCGCAGACTCGCCAAGTCGCGGAAATGTGGCTCAAGGAAGGGCCAACAGGCCGGGTGGTTCGTGGAATAAGCCCGCACGCGCCGTACAGCACGCGCAGGGAATTATTCCAATGGGCAGCCGGCCGGGGGATTCCCGCACAGATTCACCTTGCTGAAACTGACGAGGAAATGGCACTGCTGGCCACGGGGACCGGGCCCCTGGTGGACATGCTGCGGGATTTGGGTCTCTGGCCCGCGGCGGATTCGCTTCTTCCGATGGCGGGACTGCTGGATCTAATGGGTGCGCGATCACCCAGGGCGCCATTGGGGCTGGTGCATGCCAATCACCTGCCCGTGGAGATGGCCGGCCAGTTGGGGCCCGAAACAACCTTGATCCATTGTCCCAGAACCCATGCCTGGTTTGGACGGGAGCCATTTCCGATTGCGGCGTGGATGAAGGCCGGGGTGCGGATCGCCTTGGGAACCGACGGGGAGGCCTGTGCCCCGGACCTGGATGTCCTGGCGGAGGCCAGGGCGCTTTTTGCAAGGCTTCCGAACTTGGCCCCTGCCCTCATTCTTTCCATGTGCACGGTGAACGGGGCCGCCGCACTTGGTTGGGAGGGCCTCCAGGGGGCGTTGGCGGAAAACTTTTGGGCCAACGCGGTGGCCTTTCCGGCGGACAACCCGCATTTGTCTGTTTGCCCCGTGGAACAAATCATGGGAGGAGGCATGCGGCCCTGCCGTGTGCTCCGGCTTGGTTGTTTGTCCTGAAAGGTGCTTCAGGAAAAAGGGTGGGGCGCTCCCACTTGCCAAAGACCGGGTAGGAGCGGAACATGTCAATCGCCCGCTCCCCCTTTGCCGGAATCAATCGGAATGCCGCTGGGTTATTTGAATCTTGTCCTTCACGCCCATTTGCCCTATGTTAGGCATCCGGAATATCCTGTTTTTTTGGAGGAGCAATGGCTGTTCGAGGCCATCAGCGAGACCTATTTGCCGCTTTTGCGGGTGCTGGACGCCCTGGAGCGTGACGCGGTCCCTTTTCGCCTGACTCTTTCAGTCACCCCGACTTTGGCTGGAATGTTGTCCGACCCGCTCTTGCAGGACCGATACCAGGCGCATTTGACGCGTTTGTCGGAACTTGCGGAGCGCGAGGTGGAGAGGACGCGCTGGGAGCCCGAATTCCACCCGCTGGCTTTATCGCACTTGGACCAATTCGCCAGGACCCGGGCCTTGTATGAGTCTCTGGGGCGCAACCCGTTGAATGGTTTTTCGCGCCATCAGCAGGCCGGGGCCCTGGAAATCATCGGGTGTGCCGCCACCCATGCCCTGCTTCCCACACTGGTTTGCCAACAGGGGGCGATCCGGGCCCAGATTGAACAGGGTTGCCGCGAGCATGAGCGGCATTTCGGGATTCGCCCCCGGGGAATGTGGCTGCCCGAGTGCGGTTTCGCTCCAGGGATGGACCGGATTCTGGCTGATTGCGGGGTTGGGTTTGTGTTTGTGGACACCCACGGCGTCCTCCTATCCAGCCCGATGCCCCGGCAGGGGGTGTACGCGCCGCTGAGTTGTCCGGGAAGCGGGTTGGTTGTGGCGGCAAGGGACCTGGAATCTTCCCGCCAGGTGTGGAGCCGAATGGAGGGGTATCCGGGTGATCCTGCCTACCGGGATTTTTATCGGGACATCGGATACGACCTGGATCTGGAGTACCTGAGTCCGTACCTGCCTGGGCAGGGGCAGCGGGCCATGCTTGGGATCAAGTATCACCGCATCACCGGACCTGGGGAGAAGAAGCTGCCATATGATGCGATGTTGGCGGCGGGGAGGGCGCGGGAACACGCCGCCCATTTCTTGCAGGCCAGGGAGACACAGGTTGGTTATTTAGCCGAATCGATGGGGGGGAAGCCCGCCCTGATCACCGCTCCATATGATGCCGAGTTGTTTGGCCACTGGTGGCACGAGGGACCGCAGTGGCTGGAGCACCTGTTCCGCCTGCTGTCGAAGGGTGAGGGCTTGTTGGAACCTGTCCACCTTCCAGCTTTTTTGAACCGGCATCCCAACCCCCAAGTCGCCATGCCTGGCTATTCCACCTGGGGCGAGGGGGGCTATTGTTCCTTTTGGCTGAATGGCAATAACGATTGGATCTATCCGCATATCCACGCCGTGGCGGAAAGGATGCGCGACCTGGCCAAAGCTCACCCTGACCCGGGGCCCCTGATTCGACGGGCGCTGAATCAGGCCGGGAGGGAGTGCCTGCTGTTACAGTCCAGTGATTGGGCTTTTATTCTCTCCACCGGGGCCCACGCGGAGTATGCCGCCAAAAGAATTCGCGACCACACCCTGAATTTTTTGACTTTGGAATCCTCCATCAGGCATCAGGATTTGGACCTGGACGGATTGGCCCGGATCGAATCGATGAACAACCCTTTCCCGGACCTGGACTACCGGGTTTTCGCTTTGGATGGGATCACAGCGTCTTGAGGTACTCGATCAGGTCGGTCCGTTCTTCCGGGGAAAGTTTGTCCCCGTAAGTGTGACCGCCGTTGGCCCTTCCGGGTTGGCGGGTGTCGTAGATTTTGCGGGCCTCCAGGGGGGATACCGGGGCTTTGGCGGGCGGGGCTTCTGTTTTCCAGCCCACTTTTTCCCGGTCGTAGTCGTTTTCACCCGTTTGGAAACTGCGGGTGAAAATGGTTGGGCGCATTGGCGAATTGAGCAGCGCCTCCAAGGTTGGGACCGACCCGTTGTGCAGGTACGGGGCGGTTGCCCAAATGCCGTCGAGGGGTGGGGCCTGGTAACCTCCGGAGCGCTGGGCCTTGTAGCCCGGACCGAACCAGCCGTCTTTTTCCATGGAAAACCAGCTTCGGTTGTAAAAGTCCCCGAAGGCTTCCTCGATGCCACGGTAGCGGGTGGGGTCGGTTCCAATCTCCTCGAGAGGAATCACCTTGTTGGGGTAGTGGTCCTGGGTTCCATGGCACCTGGCGCAGTGTTGCCGGTGCACCAGCCTGCCCCTGTCGGCGCGGGCCGTGTCTATTTTCCAGGGCCATTTAGGGGGATTGAGGCTGAGGATCCAGGCTTGGATATCCCTGAAGGTGTTCTCCTCCCGTTCGAACGCCGAGGGGAAATTGAGGGGGTGCATCATGAATTGCATGATGGAACGCACGCTCCTGGCATCGGCCTCAGCGGTGGCGTACATGGTTTTCTTCCGCTTGAGGTGCCACCAGGCCGGGACATCCTCGCACAGGTCATCGTGCAGGCCCAAATCGCGCCAGGGCAACCTGGGGCTTAGGTCTGGATTACGGAGCCCCGCCAGATAAACCGAGGTGGCTCCGGCCTCGTTGGTGCCTCGGGTGTTGCAAAAGGTGTAAGGCGTGCGGATCGGTTTGGTGCCCCGTGAGGTCAACTCCTCAAAGATGGCCTGGAGATCGAGGGATGTGTTGCCCAGGCCTGGAAATGGCTTGCCAAGCAGGGAACCGCCGTGGCAAGTGAGGCAATCCAGACTGGCGCCCTCGGTGCCCAAGGGCATCCGGCTGGATTTCAGCCCCATGGGCAAGTCGCCATTGGGGTATGGTGCCTCCGCAAGTCCGTACCGCTCGCGGAAAAGATCCCGGTAGTTGGCGGGTCTTTCCTTCAATCCCCAAAGTTTCCAAGCGTTTTCGATTTGGGCCATTGGGAACTGCCCCGGCACGAAGGCGCGCCTTGTGAGGGCTTGGTAGCCCCTAGCGGCATCCGCCCCTGCCTGCTGGCACCTGACAGCGGGCGGGCAAAAGCCCATGCAGGCCAACCCCATCCAAAAAAGCAGGTTCCGCAACATCCTCGATTGTCGGCAGGTCATGCCTGATCAGTCCATGGCTGGTTTCGGTGAAGGGCCCGTAGGTTATTTTAGCCTTGGGCGGGAAATAGATCACGCAGGAGTTTTGGCAGATGGGTATTCAGGTCATTGTTCCCGGGGCCAAACCAGAAAATGCGGCGCAAGCGACCCGGGAGATGGGGTTGCCACTCCGACTGGTGGATAACCTGCCGGCATTCCCCGACGAAGCGGTGCCGGAGGCCTTCGAGGAAATCAGGGTGGCGGCGGAAACGGGGATGATCAGCATCCGTAGCGGCGCGGAGGGGTTGATATTGGTCGTCTGGGGGAACGCCGACCTTTCACTGCGCGAGCGAACAGGGAGCCTTGCCGCGCGTTTGGCCGAACTTTCGGATGGGGCGATAATCGCCGTTGGACGGAGATGGGATGTCGGTGCTTGGTTGGCGGCCGGGTTCCCACTTCAGGAAGTTTAGGGGGCCTTCACGGCGGGGGAGTGCCCCTCCAGGACCAGGCGTATTTCCAGCTTTGCACCCTGGGAACCTGTCTTGATGGATTGGGGCCAAGCCAGAGCTTTCCAGCCGGATTCGAGGGGAAGCACCCTCACCGAATCCTGGGAATCCTTGGATAAAGGCTTGCCACCTGGGTGAACGAGGAGCACCGGTGGGTGCTTGTCGAGAATTTTTTTTCCCCGGTTGAAGATTTCCTCGAGCGGCAAAGGTTTTTTCCAGTCAGGATCGGCGGCGGGGACCAGCATGGCAAAGTGCGGGCCGGGGGCTGTGTCGTTGTGGTCATCGCTGACGGGTTGGCTTACCAGTCTAAGTGAATAAATCCCGGCGGGAATCTCGCGGTTCCGGAAGTCGGTAAAGGGCTTGATCACCTCCAGCCAACCCAGGGATTGGTTGGTTTCCAGTTCTGATAGCGTCAGGCCGTTGGCCACCTGTTCCGGTTCAGCCTGAGCGCGCCAATGGGCCAAAGGCCACCACCTGATTTCGGTAGCCTTGTTCGCGCCAACCCACGCGAAACCGGATGGGCCAAGTTCGGCCCTGGCTTCAGCCGGAATGACACCGGGAGCAGCCTGGCCATATTTTTCAGCGGTTTGCGAGAAGGCCAACCAAAGGAGAACAGGCAGCATCAGATTTCCACTCCCTCAGTTCTCCAAAAAGGGGTTTGGGGTCGCCTGGCCCACCGTAATTTTGCAGACCGTGACCGGGGGTTGGCGGTTCGTTCCTCGAAGGTGGCGCGGATCGGTCCCTCGCTGATTTCCGCGTATTTGCCTTGGCGCAAACCCAGTTCCAATGCGGATTTGACCAGGCGGTCCTCACCCGAATGGAAGCTGAGGATGGCCAAGGTGCCACCGGGCGCGAGCAGGTCTGGGGCCACCCTGAGCAGGTGCTTGAGGTTGGCGATTTCACGGTTCACCATGATCCGCAGGGCCTGGAATATCCGGGCCGCGGGGTGGGTTTCCCACTTTTTCTTACCCTGGCGGAGGCGCCACTCGCCCGGGTTTTGAGTGGAACCGGTCCCGCGGTGCCAGTTCAGGCAAAATTCGGCCAATTGGGTGGTGGTCTCAAAGGGTGTGGCCCGATGGGCGGCCAGCATGGCCCGGGACATGGGGCCGGCCAAAGGAACATCGCCGAATTCTTCAAGGCCACTGGCAAGATCTTCGGCTGTGATCGTGTTCAACAGGCCGCGCGCGGTCTCGCCGCGAAGCGGATCCATGCGCATGTCCAGCGGGCCCTCGCGCCTGTAGGAAAATCCGCGCTCCGGCTTGTCGATCTGCATGCTGCTGATGCCGAGGTCGGCCAGCATCGCATGCAGGGCGGGCATGGCATGCTTGCCCATCGCCTGGCCGATTCCTGCGTAGTTTCCGGGTTCCACCAACAACCGATCCGCCAGACCGGCTTCCTTCAAACGGTTGAGGGTGATGGTGGCCTGCTCACTGTCGAGGTCCATGGCCAATACAGTGCCTTCGGGGCCGACTGACCGGAGGAAATGTTCCGTGTGGCCCCCGTGGCCCAGCGTCAGGTCTGCGACACTGTCACCGGGCTTCAGTTGAAATGCGTGGAGGATCTCCCCGACCATGATGGGCCGGTGAGCCCCCTCGGGAGTGCTGCGTCTGGGCCCACGGCCCCTGTATCCTGATGAGGGTGACATGGAATCCCATTGTATCCTCTGGAATCGGAAAGATTGGCCTTTGGGGAATGGAATGAAGGAGTCGGGAAGCAACCGGGGAAAATCGTTGCGGGCAATCCTTTGGGATCTGGATGGAACCCTGATCGATTCCTACCCCGCCATCGCCGCCAGCGTGAACCATGTTCGGGCCCATTACGGCCTCGAGCCCATGCCATTAGATGCTGTGCGAGTTTGCGTGGGTCATGGCGTGATCCAACTCATGACCAAAACGGTGCCGGGGTGTGACCCGCAGGATGCCCGTTTGATCTACGCCAGGCACCATGAAAGGACCCTGAAGGCGGGAACCACCCTGTTGCCGGGAGCTGGCGACATCCTGCATGAACTCAGGGCCCAGGGGGTTCGGCATGCTGTTTGTAGCAACAAGCCGAGGGAATTCAGCGAGCAGTTGCTTGACCACCTGGGGATCGCGCGCTGGGTGGATGCCCTGCTTGGGCCCGAGGATGTTGCCGCCCCCAAGCCCGCGCCAGACATGTTGCATTTAGGATTGGAAAAATTGGGGGCAAATCGGGACGAGGCTCTATTTGTGGGTGACATGACCGTGGATATCAGCGCGGCCCGCTCCGCCGGGCTGCGAGTCGCGGTGGTTGCCACCGGTTCGGACAGCCCGGATAAACTGAAGTCAGCGAGGCCGGATATCTTCGCGGCCGATTTGGGGGAGCTTTCCCGGATTTTGCGAGCCGGGGGTTTTCCGGCCTGAATCCTGGTTGACTGCCCGAGATGGGCAGGTTAGGGGTTGGCGGTTTTATTTTTGGAGCTTTTTCAGGTTTTTCAAAGGGGAAAGCCGCCTTGTCTGCCACTGTTTTGCACCGGTTGATCGTCACCCGCGGGACCGATGAGGGCAAGCAGTTCCGCCTGGACGCGGTGGATGGCGGGAAACTGTTGATGGGAAGGGATCCGGCCGCCAAGGTTCGACTTTCTGACACCGAGGTTTCCAGACGTCACGCGGAACTCACATTCGGGCCCGAGGGTTTCCGCCTGCGTGACCTTGGCAGCGCCAATGGATCACTTGTTAATGGTCGGGCCATTCAGGATGTTTTGCTTGTTTCTGGTGACCGGATTCAATTGGGCCAAACCCAGATGGTTTATGTGGGGGCGGGGCACGGAAAAGCGCCTCCCGGCCTGTTGGCGGAGCGGATTAGCCAGTTGGCCCGCAAGGGTGAAGGGGCCATCACCGGGACGGTGGTGAGCCGCATGGCGGCTGAGGAGGGGGACCGGCTTCTCCGGGGCGGGGGCGAGGGAGAAGGGGAATGGCTGAGGCGCTCCCTGGCCAATCTGGGGGTGATGTACGAGACCGCCAGCGCCATCAACCATATCCTTGACCTCGATGAAATGCTGGCCCGGATTTTGGAGTTGGTTTTCCGCAGCATGGATGCCGACCGGGGCTGTGTTCTGCTTTCAGACCCGGACGCGCCGGATCCCCAATCGGCCGCCGCCTTCACGCCCAGGGCTGTTCGTTGGCGTGGAGGACTGCATGGCGCTCCGCCTCCGGGCGTGGAGGGCCTGACGGTATCACGCACGCTGATGGAACAGGTGCTTGGCCGGAAGGAAGGCGTGCTTGTTTCCGATGCCGCCAGTGACCAACGGTTCCAGACGGCGCCCAGCATCGTGCAATCTCGGGTGCGGGAAATCCTGTGCGTGCCGATGAAGGGCCGCCATGATTTGCTGGGCCTGCTTTATGTGGACACCACCCGCGACACGGCACCATCCGACTGGCTGAAGGCAACCCCGCCAGAGCCGGCAT
>Ga0315905_10000758_pt1 | contig 35213 bp, 37 predicted proteins | sample LakEriMetagenome_5_FD_203522 | JGI IMG/M metagenome (GOLD analysis project Ga0315905, IMG submission 203522) | Freshwater fungal communities from buoy surface, Lake Erie, Ohio, United States - Buoy 4 MA121 | ecosystem: Environmental > Aquatic > Freshwater > Lake | place: USA: Lake Erie, Ohio... | reverse complement strand
TTCAGACAACTCTGAAAGAGTTGTCTGTACAAACCATAATTTAAATATAATAAACATAAAAAATTAAATATATTTAGATTCAAAATTAATAATTTAATTTTGAATACAGGGAAGATAAACACATTTTATAAAAACAATTGGTAATTCAAAAATTTTACCAACATTATATTGCTTCATTCTTTTTTTAATTTCACTAGTATAACCTATTTTATAGACTTCATCCTCCACTTTTAATATATATATTAATCCTTGTTCTTTATTTTTTTCAATTAATTCTTTATTATTATTTTTAATATTTAATTGTTTATTTAAATTATTAACAATTTCTTCTTTATATTTAATAATTAATTTTTCTAAGTCAATATAATATTTTCTTATTAAATCAGCTTTTTTTGTTCTTGATATCATACATAATAATTTACTACATGTATATGTTAAAAAAACATGTTTAACATTATTTTTACCTGTTCCTAATCCTTTACCAGATTTATTTTTATTTATAATATAATCTTGATTTTCTATAAAATTATTAACTAATAATTCTTTTAAATGTCCTTTTTTAATATCTAACCATTTAGCTATATTATTTAGATCAATAGTATAATCATATTCATTAAAGCCTTCGTCAAAAAAAGTATAAAAATCATCAATAAATTTTTCATCAATTAAAGAGTATTTTTTTAAAAAATTAGTAATTTTCATAATATATTATATACATAGAATTTTATTTTCCGTATTGCCGTAAAATAAAAATGTTAAATTTTTATAATATTTATTTTTAATATTCTTTAATTTTATTAATAATTAATAAATATTACTTTGCACCTATTACAAAAAACTTGATATTTCTTTATAAGAAAAGAAATATTTAATTATCAATAATTATTCTTTTTAATTGTTTTATTTGATTATAGTTTATTAATTCTAATATTCTCAAATCATCTAATAGTTTTTGATCATTTTTTAATGTTTTTATTAGATAAATAAATACTTTTTTATTTCGCACAGCATAATTAAATATTTCTTTATTTTGTTGAACAGCAGCTAATACAACATCTCTATTTGCTCTTAATTCTGATGATACATATTCTAATGCCATACCATCTTGTTGAACAGCAGCTAATACTACTTCTGTATCTGCTCTTAAATCTTCTGATGTATATTCTAATGCCAAACCATAATTTTGAACTGCTGTTAATACTATTGACCTATCTTCTTTAAAATTTTTTGATACAAATCTGAATTTATAACCATCGTTTAGAACAGTATCTAATATAAATTCTTTATTTACTTTTTTATTATTATACATTATTAACAAAAATATATAATGTATAAATTATTAACAATAATATATAATGTATAAATTATTAACAGTAATAAATATATAATTCAATTTTTTAAATAAAATAATAATTCAATTTTTTAAATAAAATAATTAATCAATAAATCTAACATTATAATTTGGATTGTTTTTAATAAATTCTTCTCTTAATTCATCATTATCATATTCTTTTTCAATATTAAGATCATTTAGATCTTGTATTAATATATTATAATTATCTTTTATATATACTGCTATTTCTTCATTGTTATAAATAATGTTATATTGTTCATTGTCAAGTAAATATTGACATAATTGTTCTTTATTATCTAGTAAATGTAAAATATCTACATTGTCTTCAATAAATGTATCATCAAAATGTCCTTCTTCTTGTTCATCAAATTGTTCAATAAAGTCACTATATTTAATAGTATCTTCATTAATTCTATAACATTCTATTAATAAATGCGTATCTTCTTTTAATTTATCTGGCATATCGTGGAAAATTGAAGGGTTTTCTTTAACAGCAGATAATACTATTTCTTTATCATTTTTTAATTTTCTAGTTAATAACATATATATATTATAACCATATTGAAGTGCAATTAATACTATTTCTTTATTTTTTTGTGATTGTTTGTCAATATATTTAAATATATCACATTTTTGTTTTAAAGCTTCTATTATGAAGATTTGACTTCTTTGTAATCGTCCAGATGCATAATGCAATGCTTTACCATTTAGTTTAATAGCCGCTAATACTACTTCTGTATCTGCTCTTAATTCTTCTGATGCATATTCTAATACATTACCATCAAGTTGAACAGCAGCAAGTACTACTTCTTTATTATCTCGTAATCTTTCTGATGCATAACGTAATAATTTGCTATTTTGTTGAACAGCAGCTAAAACTACATCAATATCATCTCTTAATTCTAGTGAAACATATTCTAATGTTAATCCATTTTGTTGTACTATATCTAATATAAATTCTTTATTATTTTTTAATTCTTTCGATACATAATATAATACACAGCTAGCATTTTTAACAGCATGAAATATTACTTCTTTATCATTTTGCAATCGTTCAGAAGCATAATAAAAAGCAAAGCTATCTTGCTTAATAGCAGCTAATACTATTTCTTTATCATCTTTTAATTTATTTGATAGATATTCTATTGCTAATCCATCTATTTCAATAGCAAGTAATGCAATTTCTTTATTTGATTTTAAATCATCTGATATATAACGTAATAACCAAATATTTTGTTGAATAACAGATGATACTACTTCTATATCATTTTTTAATTTATCTGACGCATAATGGAAAGAATCTATGTTTTCTTCCATAGCAACTGATAGTATTTCTTTATCAGCTCTTAATGTATCTGATAAAAGTAAGATATCAAAACCATTTTTTTTTAATGCAGCTAATGCTATTTCTTTATCATTTCTTAATACTTTTGATAAATTCCTAAATATATATTTATCATCTTTAATAGCTGCTAATATTGTATTTCTATCTTCTGTATCTTTTCTTAATTTATGATTTACAACAGCTAATTCTACTGCTTTATTATCTTTTAAATTATCAGCTAGTTGTTCTAATTCATCTCTATCATTTTCTAATGCTATTTTCTCTTCTAGAATTAAAGTATTTTGTTTACTTACATTTAATACATAATCTAATACTTCTTGGTCTTCTTTTAATTCATCTGAGGCAAAATAAAATGCTTTAATATAATTTTTAATAGCAGCTAACGCTACTTCTTTATCATTTTTTAATTTATCTGAAATAATTTTAAAAGCAGAACCATTCTGATTTATAGCAGCTAATGCTACTTCTTTATTATCTTTTAATCTATCAGATACAAATCTTAATGCATCGCTACATTGTGCAACAGCAACTGATACTACTTCTATATTATCTCTTAATTCTTCTGATGCAAATCTTAATGAGTAACCATTGCTTTGAATAGCAGCTAATACTACGTCTTTGTCTCCTCTTAATTCTTCTGATGCAAACCTTATGTAATAACTATTCACTCTAACTAAATCTAATATAAACTCTTTATTGTTTAGTATTTGTATTAATGCATAAGATAAAGTATAATCATTTTGTTGAATTGCAGCTAATATAACATCTTTATCTCCTCTTAATTCTTCTGGTACATATCTTAATACTCCACAATATTGTTTAACAGCACTTAATACTACATCTTTATTTGATCTTAATTCTTCTGGTGCATATTTTAATAATCGATAATCTTGTTCAATATCAGCGATTGTTATATTTCTATTTGTTTTTAAATCTTCTGATATAGGCCATAATATATCATACCGATCTATACCACTATCGTTATCATTTCGAAAAACGTATTGCATTAAATTTATTATAATAATATTTTTATAATATTAATAAATAAATAATTCAATTTTTTAATATATTTTGCTATTTCTTCATTGTTATAAATGATCTCATATTTTTCATTGTCAAGTAAATATTGATATAATTGTTCTCTATTTTCTACTAAAAATGTAAAATATCTACATTTTTTTCAATAAATGTATCATCAAAATGTCCTTCTTCTAGTTCATCAAATTGTTCAATAAAATCATTAATTCAATAGTATCTTCGTTAATTCTATAACATTCTATTAAAAAATAAGTATCTGCTTTTAATTATTCTGATGCAAATTTTAATGCTTTACCATTTTCTTGTACTGTAACCAATACCACTTCTTTGTCTGCTTTTTTTTACTTAAAAATAAACATATAAAAAAACAAGTATTTATTTTTTTAAATATAGTAATTGAAGTATATTATAAATAATATCATTTTTATTTTTTTCATTCCAAAAAAGACTATCAAATTTATTATTATTTATTAAATATTCATACAATTGTTTTTTATTTGTAACTAAATCTAAAATTCCTATATTTTTTATTATTTTTCTTTGATGAATAGCAGCAAGTAATTGATTTTTTAATAAATTTAAAAAATCTATATTTTCTATAATAAATGTATCATTAAATAGTCCATTTTCAAGTTTATCAAATTCTTCAATAAATTTATTATGATAAATAGTATCTGTATTAATTCTATAACATTCAATTAAAAATGTTTTATCATTTTTTAGTTCTTCCGATGCATATGGTAATGCTAAACTATTTTGTTTAACAGCAGTTAATACTACTATTCTATCAGCTCTTAATTCTTCTGATGCATATATTAATGACAAACCATTTTGTTGAATAGCAGTTAATACTACTATTCTATCTCCTCTTAATTCTTTTGATGTATATTGTAATGCTCCGCCATTACTATGTACAGCTATGAATATTACTTCTCTATCTGCTCTTAATTCTAGAGATGCATATTCTAATGCATTACCATGATTATGTACAGCAGTTAATACGACTTCTCTATCTGCTTTTAATTCTTTTGATGTATATTGTAATGCTAAACCGTTTTTCCGAACAGCAGTTAATACTAATTCTCTATCTTCTCTTAATTCTTTTGATGCATATGATAGTGCTAAACCATAATTTTGAAGTACAGCTAATATTACATCTCTATCAGCTCTTAATTCTGACGATACATATTTTAATAGAAAACTATATTTTTGAACAGCAGGTAATACTAATTCTTTAATAGCTCTTAATTCTTCTGATGCATATTGTAATGCTAAACTATTTTGTTCAATAGCAGCGCATACTACTTCTTTATTTTTTTTTAATTTATTTGATGCATATTCTAGTGCTAAACCATTTTGTGTAACAGCAGCTAATACTACTTCTCTATTATCTTTTAATTCTTTTGATGCATAATATAATGCATATCCATTTTGTTGTACAGCAGCGAATACAATTTCTCTATTTCCTCTTAATCTTTTAGATGTATATTTTAATGTTAATTCATTTTGTAACACTAAACTATTTTGTTTAATAGAAGCTAATATTATTTCTCTATTATCTCTTAATTCTGGTGATGCATATACAAGTGCATTACCATTTTGTTGAACAGCAGTAAATACTACTTCTCTATCACCTCTTAATTCAAATGATGCATATATTAATGCATAACCATTTTGTCGAACAGCAGCTAATACTATTTCTCTATCACCTCTTAATTCAACAGATACATACTTTAATATTAAACCATCTTGTTGAACAACATTTAATACTACTTCTCTATTTCCTCTTAATTCTTCAGGAGCTTTTCTTTTTTGTAGGTCATCCATTATAAATATTTATTTATTAATATTATATAAATATAATATTAATAAATAAATAATTCAATTTTTTATAAAATAAATTTAACTTGTAAACCAATACTACATTTTTATCAGTTCATATATGGTGATAATATATCTCTTCTTCTTTTTTCATTTTGTAATTCAATTGCTTTTTGTTTTACTTCTTTTCTTAAATTGATTGGTATATATTTTAATGCATCCATATTATTATTTTTAATAGCAACTAATACTATCATTCTATCTGCTTTTAAATGTTCAGATGCATACTCTAATGCGTAACCATTTTGTCTAACAGCTGCTAATACAATTTCTCTATCTTTTTTTAATTCAGATGCATACTCTAATGCGTAACCATTTTGTCTAACAGCTGCTAATACAATTTCTCTATCTTTTTTTAATTCTTCAGATGCATATTTTAATGCAAAACCATTTTGTTGAACTGCAGCTAATACTACATCTCTATCATTTTGAAAATCTTTTAATTTATATAAATTATAACCATCGTCTGTAACTGCATTTAATGCAATTGTTTTTTTTGATTTCAGAAAATCTAACCAACCACCACCAGAATATTCTTTATATTTTAAATCTAAATATTTTTTTTTATATTTTAAATATTTTTGTTGATAATCTAAATCCATATATAATATAAATAAATAAAATTATTAATCAATAAATATAACTTGTAAACCAATATATCTATTTTCATATTCTTTTTTTATATCTTCTTCTGTTACTACTACTGTATTATCATCAGTGATTGGTTTTATATCATCTAAAGATAATATAATTATTTTATATTTATCTCTAATATAATTAGATATATCTTCATTATCATAAATAGTTCTATATTTCTTATTTTTTAACAAATATTCACATAATTGTTCTTTATTTTCTACTAAATCTAAAATATCTACATTTTTTTTAATAAAACTATAATTAAATATTCTATTTTCTAGTTTATCAAATTGTTTAATAAAGTTATTAAAAATAGTATCTTTGTTTATTCTGTAACATTCTATTAAAAAATGCTTATCTTCTTTTAATTCTTCTGAAGCAAGAAACAATGCTCTACTATTTTGCTGTACAGCAGCTATTATTATTTCTTTATCTTTTCTAAATTCTTTTGAGGCATATTGTAATGATTCACCGTTATTACATACAGCAGTAAAAACAACATCTCTATCTTTTTTTAATTGAGGTGATGCATATTTTAACATAAGTCCATAACTTTGTACAGCAGTTAATACTATTTCTCTATCTCCTTCTAATTCTTTTGATACATATTGTAATGCTCTACCATCTTGTTGAATAACAGCTAACATAATGTCTCTATCAGCTCTTAATTTTGGCGATATATATTTTATGAAACAACCATTTTGTTTAATAACAGGTAATACTATATCTTTATCTTCTTTAAATTTATTACATGCAAATTTTAAAGCCCATCCATTTTGTTGTACTGCAGCTAATACTACTTCTTTATCTGATCTTAATTTTAGAGTTGCATGTTGTAATACTCCACCATTGATACGTACAGCTGCTAATACTACTTCTCTATTATCTTTTAATTTTTCAGATGCATATTGTAATGCATCTCCGTTTTGCTGTATAGCAGATAATTCTATTTCTACATCCTTTTTTAATATTTCTGATGCATATTTAAGTGATATACCATTATTACGTACTGCAGCTAATACTACTTCTCTATCATTTTGTAATTTTTTGGATGCAAAATGCAATGCATAACCATCTTGCTGGACAGCAGCTAATACTATTTCTTTGTCTTCTTGAAATTTTTTTAATACATAATGTAATACTAAACCTCTACATTTTACAATAGCTAATATTATATCTCTATTTTCTCTTAATTTAGGCGTTGTATATTCTAAATAATGAGCACAATGTTTAACAGCAATTGTAACTATTTCTATATCATCTCTTAATTCTTCTGATGCATATTTTAATGCATAACCATGACTACGTACAGCTGCTAATACAATTTCTCTATCTTTTTTAAATTCTTCACATGCAAATTGTAATGCACAACCGCAACTATGCACAGCAGCTAATACTACTTCTCTATCTTTTTGAAATTCATCAGATGCTAATTTTAATGCATAACCATTTTGTCGAACAGCTGCTAATACAATATCTCTATCTCCTTTTAATTCACTTGTTGCATGTTCTAGTAATAAAGCATTTTGTTTAACTGCTACTAATACAATATCTTTATTTCCTCTTGTTTTTTTAGATGATTTGGCACTTAATTTTGTTTCTGAAGCTCGTTTCATTTAATTAATTTAATAATAATATTGTTATTAATAAATTAATAATTCAATTTTTTATAAAATAAATATTACTTGAAAACCAATATTTATATTTTTGTGTTCTTTTTCTAATTCATCTCTATCATGTTCATTAAGAGGATCAATTATACCATAAGATAATATTTTTACCTTATATTTATCTTTAATATATTCAGTTATTTCTTCATTTTCGTAAATAATCTTATATTTTTCTTTTTTAAATAAATGTTCACATAATTGTTCTTTATTTTCTACTAAATCTAAAATATCTACATTTTTTTCAATAAATTTATTATTAAATATTCCATTCTCTAGTTTATCAAATTCTCTAATAAAATAGTTATATGCAATAGTACTCTTATTCAATTTATAACATTTTATTAAAAATAGTTTATCATCTAATAATTTTATTGATGCATAGCGTAATGTAAAACCACATCTACCTACAGCAACTAATACAACATCTTTATCAGATCTTAATTCTCGCGATGCATATTGTAATGCTTCGCCATGACTACGTACAGCAGTTAATACTATTTCTCTGTCTCCTCTTAATTCTTCTGATGCATATTGTAATGCTTCGCCATGACTACGTACAGCAGTTAATACTATTTCTCTGTCTCCTCTTAATTCTTCTGATGCATATTTTAAAACTTTAAAACCTTTAAATATCCATTTATCTTGAACAGCAGCTAATACTACTTCTTTATCTCCTCTTAAATCTTCAGATGCAAATTTTAATATATTGCCATGATTACGTACAGCAGCTATTATTATTTCTTTATCTTTTCTAAATTCTTCGGATGCATATTCTAATGCTCCACCATAACTACGTACAGCAGTTAATACTACTTCTCTATCTCCTCTTAATTCTTCTGATGCATATTCTAATACTATACCATAACTACGTACAGCAGTTAATACTATTTCTCTATCTCCTCTTAATTCTTCTGATGCATATTTTAGTGCTCCTCCATTTTGCTGGACAGCAGCTAATATTGTTTCTCTATCTTCTCTTAATTGTTTTGATACATATTCAAATGCTTCTACGTTCTGAACAGCAACTAATACTACTTCTTTATCTCCTTTTAATTCTTCAGATGCATATTTTAATAACCAACCACATTGTTGAACAATTGCTAATACTACTTCTTTATCTGCTCTTAATTCTTCTGTTGCATATTCAAATGCTTCTACGTTCTTTTGAACAGCAGCTAATACAACTTCTTTATCTTTTCTTAAATCTAGCGATGCATAACGCAATACTTCTCCATTTTGTTTAACAGCAACTAATACAACTTCTTTATCTTTTCTTAAATCTGGTGATGCATATCGCAATGCTTCTCCATTTTGCTGGACAGCAGCTAATACTACTTCTCTATCTCCTTTTAATTCTTCTGGTGCATGTTTTAATAACCAACCACATTGTTTAACAAATTCTAATATTGTTTCTCTATCTTCTCTTAATTGTTTTGATGTATATCGAAATGTTTCACAATAATAATGTATAGCAGCTAATACAACTTCTTTATCTTTTCTTAAATCTGGCGATGCATATCGCAATGCTTCTACATTTTGTCGAACAGCAGCTAATACTACTTCTCTATCTTTTCTTAAATCTTCTGATGCATGTTGTAATGCTATACCATGAATACTTACAGCAGCTAATACTACATCTTTATCACCTCTTAATTCTAGCGATGCATCTTGTAATGCTAAACCATTTTGTTTAACAGCAACTAATACTACTTCTTTATATGCTCTTAATTCTTCTGATGTATATCTTAACGCATTACCATCTTGTTGTACAGCAGCTAATACTACTTCTCTATCTCCTCTTAATTCTTCTGATGTATATCTTAACGCATTACCATATTGTTGAACAGCAGCTAATACTACTTCTCTATCTCCTCTTAATTCTTCTGATGTATATCTTAACGCATTACCATATTGTTGAACAGCAGCTAATACTACTTCTCTATCTCCTCTTAATTCTTCTGATGCATATCGCAATGCTTCTCCATTTTGCTGGACAGCAGCTAATACTACTTCTCTATCTCCTTTTAATTCTTCTGGTGCATGTTTTAATAACCAACCACATTGTTTAACAAATTCTAATATTGTTTCTCTATCTTCTCTTAATTGTTTTGATGTATATCGAAATGTTTCACAATAATAATGTATAGCAGCTAATACAACTTCTTTATCTTTTCTTAAATCTGGCGATGCATATCGCAATGCTTCTACATTTTGTCGAACAGCAGCTAATACTACTTCTCTATCTTTTCTTAAATCTTCTGATGCATGTTGTAATACTATACCACAAATACTTACAGCTGCTAATACTATATCTTTATCACCTCTTAATTCTGGCGATGCATCTTGTAATGCTAAACTATTATGTTTATCAGCTCTAACACTTTTAAGTTCTTCAGACATTGAAATAGTTGGATATTACAAATTGTACCAAAAGAACTTAGATAAGATAGAGTACTAGCTGTTGTTCAATATATATGTTGTTTAATAATAACATATTTAACTTATAATAAATAATTCAATTTTTTTATAAAATAAATATTACTTGAAAACCAATATATCTATTTTCATATTCTTTTTTTATTTCTTCTTCTGTTTTTTCTTCTGTTACTATATTATCATCAGTAATTGGTTCAATGTGATTTAGAGAAAATATAACTATTTTATATTTATCTCTAATATTATTAGATATATCTTCATTATCATGAATAATATCATATTTATTATTTTCTACTAAATATTTACATAATTGTTCTTTATTTTCTACTAAATCTAAAATATCTGAATTTTCTTCAATAAATGTTTCATCACATTTTCCATTTTCTAATTGATTAAATTTGTTAATAAAGTCACTAAATTTAATAGTATGTTTGTTTATTTTATAACATTCAATTAAAAACAATTTATCTTTTTTTAAATCATCAGATGCAAAACTTAATGCTTCTCCATCTTGTTGAACAGCAGCTAATACTACTTCTCTATCTCCTCTTAATTCTTCTGTTGCATTATATAATGCATATCCACCTCGTTGTACAACAGCTAATACAACTTCTCTATCTCCTCTTAATTCTTTTAATGCATAATATAATGCATTACCATTTTGTTGAACAGCAGCTAATACAACTTCTTTATCTCCTCTTAATTCTGGCGATGCAAATTCTAATGCTTTTCCATCTTGTTGAACAGCAGCTAATACTACTTCTCTATCTCCTTTTAATTCTTCTGGTGCATGTTTTAATAACCAACCACATTGTTTAACAAATTCTAATATTGTTTCTCTATCTTCTCTTAATTGTTTTGATGTATATCGAAATGTTTCACAATAATAATGTATAGCAGCTAATACAACTTCTTTATCTTTTCTTAAATCTGGCGATGCATATCGCAATGCTTCTACATTTTGTCGAACAGCAGCTAATACTACTTCTCTATCTTTTCTTAAATCTTCTGATGCATGTTGTAATACTATACCACAAATACTTACAGCTGCTAATACTATATCTTTATCACCTCTTAATTCTGGCGATGCATCTTGTAATGCTAAACTATTATGTTTATCAGCTCTAACACTTTTAAGTTCTTCAGACATTGAAATAGTTGGATATTACAAATTGTACCAAAAGAACTTAGATAAGATAGAGTACTAGCTGTTGTTCAATATATATGTTGTTTAATAATAACATATTTAACTTATAATAAATAATTCAATTTTTTTATAAAATAAATATTACTTGAAAACCAATATATCTATTTTCATATTCTTTTTTTATTTCTTCTTCTGTTTTTTCTTCTGTTACTATATTATCATCAGTAATTGGTTCAATGTGATTTAGAGAAAATATAACTATTTTATATTTATCTCTAATATTATTAGATATATCTTCATTATCATGAATAATATCATATTTTTTATAAAATAAATATTACTTGAAAACCAATATATCTATTTTCATATTCTTTTTTTATTTCTTCTTCTGTTACTTCTTCTGTTACTACTACTGTATTATCATCAGTAATTGGTTTAATATCATCTAAAGATAATATAATTATTTTATATTTATCTCTAATATTATTAGATATATCTTCATTATCATAAATAGTTCTATATTTCTTATTTTTTAACAAATATTCACATAATTGTTCTTTATTTTCTACTAAATCTAAAATATCTACATTCTTTTTAATAAAAGTATAATAAAATATTCCATTCTCTAGTTTATCAAATTGTTTAATAAAATCACTATATTTAATAGTAAGTTTGTTTATTTTATAACATTCTATTAAAAACAATTTGTCTGCTCTTAATTCATTAGATGCATATTCTAATGCATTTACATAATTAGATATAGCAGCTAATACTACTTCTCTATCTCTTCTTAAATCTTCTGATGCATTTTCTAGTGCTCCTCCATATTGTTGAACAGCAGCTAATACTACTTCTCTATCTGCTCTAAATTCATTAGATGCATATTCTAATGCATTTCCATTTTGTTGAACAGCAGCTAATACAACTTCTTTATCTTTTCTTAATTCATAAGATGTATATTTTAATAACCAACCATTTTGTTTAACAACTGCTAATATAAATTCTCTATCTTCTCTTAATTGTTTTGATGCATATCTTAATAACCAACCATTTTGTTTAACAGCAGCTGATACTATTTCTCTATCTTCTCTTAATTGTTTTGATGCATATCTTAATGCTATACTATTTTGCTTTACAACAGCTAATACTACTTCTCTATCTCCTTTTAATTCTTCAGATGCAAATTCGAATGCTTCTCCGCGACTATGTACAGCAGCTAATACTACTTCTATATCTCCTCTTAATTCTTCGGATGCAAATTCTAATGCAATACCATATTTTTGTACTGCAACTAATACTACTTCTCTATATCCTATTAATTCTTTTGATGCATATTGTAAATATCTAGTATCATATTTTATTAAATCTAATATAATATTATAATTATTTTGAATAGAAGGAGGGAAAACACATGTTTGTAAATGTTGTTTCTTAATAAATTCTAATAATAATGAATAGTAAACATTATCTATCATTGAAAGTTTGTAATTATTTATTATTTTATTATAATAAAACAAAAAATAATTCAATTTTTTTATAAAATAAATATTACTTGAAAACCAATATATCTATTTTCATATTCTTTTTTTATTTCTTCTTCTGTTTTTTCTTCTGTTACTATATTATCATCAGTAATTGGTTCAATGTGATTTAGAGAAAATATAACTATTTTATATTTATCTCTAATATTATTAGATATATCTTCATTATCATGAATAATATCATATTTATTATTTTCTACTAAATATTTACATAATTGTTCTTTATTTTCTACTAAATCTAAAATATCTGAATTTTCTTCAATAAATGTTTCATCACATTTTCCATTTTCTAATTGATTAAATTGTTCAATAAACTTACTATTACTAAATCCAATAGTATGTTTATCTATTTTGTAACATTCTATTAAAAACAATTTGTCTGCTTTTAATTTATCTGATATATAATAGAATGCAACTGTAGATTGTTTAAAAGCAGCAAATACTATTTCTTTATTACATCTTAATTCTTCGGATGCATATTTTAATGCTTTACCATGACTACGTACAGCAGCTAATACTACTTCTCTATCATTTTGTAATTCTTTTGATACATTTTTTAATTGCAAACCATTACTATTAAAAGCAGCTAATGCTACTTCTTTATTTGCTTTTAATTTTTCTGATGCATAGAATAATGCATCCCCATTTTGTTGAACAGCAATTAATACTATTTCTTTATCTGCTCTTAATTCATTAGATGCATATTTTATTGCAAGTCCATAATTTTTAACAGCAGTTAATACTACTTCTCTATCTGCTATTAATTTAAATGATCCATAAGATAATAACAAACCATTTTTACGTACAGCAGCCAATGCTACTTCTTTATCTTCTAAATTTTTCTTGTGCATATTTTAATGCTAATTCATTTTGCTGGACAGCAGCTAATACTACTTCTTTATCTCTTCTAAATTTTTCTTGTGCATATTTTAATGCTAATCCATTTTGCTGGACAGCAGCTAATACTACTTCTTTATCTCTTCTAAATTTTTCTTGTGCATATTTTAATGCTAATCCATTTTGCTGGACAGCCGCTAATAATATTTCTTTATCACTTCTCAAATATGAGTAGTGGACAAATTCAAATGCTAATCCATTTTGTTTTACAGCCGCTAATAATATTTCTTTATCAGATCTACAATCGTATAATACATATTCTAATGCTAAACCATTTTGTTGTACAGCCGCTAATACAACTTCTTTATCAGATCTTAAATTTTTGGTTACATTTTTTAATGCTAAACCATTTTGTGTAACAGCAGCTAATACTACTTCTTTATTATTTTGTAACTCGTCAGATGCATCCTCTAAATATCTACCATTATATTTTACTAAATTTAACATAATATCATAATTAGTTTGAATAGAATGAGTGAAAATACATGTTTTTAAATCTTGTTTTGTAATAAATTCTAATAACATATCTTTGTAATTATCAGTCATTAAACGTTTTTAATAATAACATTATTTAACTTTAATAAATTAATAATTCAATTTTTTTAACAAATTATTTACTAGTTCTTCTTCATTTTCAGGAATAATATTTTCTTTTATATTTTTAATACTTAATAATTTTAAAATATCTGTATCTCTTTCGCAATTATTTGAAAAAGCATTATCTTTAAATTCAGACAAATTATATTTATGATGACTTTCTAATCTTTCGTGTGTTTTTATTTTATTAATTATTTCTGACCATGATCTTAAATAATGATTTATACATATAATTTCAGTATTATTTAATATTTTTGCAGTATTTAAAATATTATCTAAATTGTCAAATATTTTTTTATTAATATTTTTTTTTATTATATCTTTATGAATAATTGTTTTAATTTCAGAACTTGTTTTTGATAATGTATAATTTAAAAAACTTTCATTACTTGGTTTATTTATATGTCCATTAGTAGAAAATATTTTTTTAATAATACCTATAGATTTTAATTCCCCATGTTCGCTTGCGTTCTGTCCAAGCTGTTCGCCAATAAACTGTTGAATAGTTATATGTTTTTTAGGAACTAAAAATTCATTAGAATCAATAAATAAAATCCAATCTTCTTCTATTGTATCTAATAAATTTATAGTAAAATGACTATATGCAGTTCTTTTCATAATATTACCTGAGAAATCTATTATTATACAATTAGGGTATTCTTCGGTTATCTTTATTCCATTATTATAAATTATAAATTTAGTAATACCTATTTTAGAATGATAATCTATAAATTCTTTTAAATACGAATGATCGTATCTTATAATTGTTACTATACAACATGTTTTTTTCATTATTATTATATATAATATTAATAATTATAATGTTATATTAAACACATATTATTAAAAAAAATTGAATTTAATACTCTTTGTTATGCTTATATATTTAATAAATAATAAAATGTCTTCTAACAAGATCCGCAATTATTACGACGATAATATCGATACACCCTCTTACACTTGTACTTCAGATATTCCATGGAATAAGATGAATAAGTCAATTAATGTAGATAAAAGAGAAAAATCTTATCTTAAAAGATATAGATCACGTGAAAAGACAAAGCGTAAGCATGAAAGAAATTAAAGAAATTTAAAGAAATTTATTTTATAAATTTACAAAAATGTTTCCAATTGCTAATCTAATTACTAATAAAGTTTTATTAGACCAATTAATTATTTTATTAGTTTTATATGAAATGTTTATTTTATTGATTATTTTTAGAATTTATTTAAATATAAATAAAATTAATTTAAAAAAAAATCCATATAATTTAAGAAAAAGAAATTAAGTTTTTTTGTGTTTTTAAACTAAAAAAACAATCACTCGTCTAAAAGAGGAATGATCGTTTAGGGGTGCATGGTAGTCTCTCCACTGACGAGCCGGGCGAAGCGGTTAGCGCTAGTGCGGCGCTTTACCTTCTTGGTACGCTTGTCCATCAGGCACTGCCACATTCCAGTGGAGTCGTGGTCTGACTTGAAGTCAGCGTGAGTGAAGCCCTTGGAGGACATGTTGTAAAAGTAGAAAATTAATGAGATTACCAGTGTTTATTTTTTTCAATTTTTTTATTATTAGTAATAATATTATATTGAATAGTTTATAATAGCATGAAATTATAATATATTAAAGTGTATTTATGTAATACATCAAAATAGTTAATAATAGACAAAACACACAACTAACATAAAAAAAATTGAAATATAATTACTATAATTACAACAATATATATTATTTATATATTTATAATGTCTGGAATAGACATAGACATAGACATACTTATTCGTGGATTGAAAGATTTGGATTGTAATAGTATTGAAGGAAAACTTATTAGTGCATATATTGAATATAATTGTAAACATCATAATTATTATAATTTAATTAATGATGAAAATAATCAAGAAATATTAGCAGATATTAAATTTCTATTTCAAATATATTCATTAGAAGCTAAAAATGATTTGGTAAAACATAATATTGTAAATATTAATGAATATACGCCTGAATTTCTAACATTTATTCTAGCATATATAGATAATCGTTTTGAACCGGAAGATTATAATCATATATATCAAGAAGCAATACAAAAATTAGTACAAAACGAAGACATGGACATGAGTAATTAGAATCAGTTGTAAATTTTATAAACAATCCTTAGTTATTTATAGCAATATAAAAATTTAAATATAATGCAAATGATAACCATATTATGTAAGGTATCAATAATTTACTAGCATTTTTATTTATTGAATAAAATAAATATATAATAATTAATACTATAATCCATATTACAAATAAAAGAAATAACGATTCATAAATTAAATGATATTTAAAAAATAGAGGACTCCATATAAAATTTAAAATTAATTGCATTATAAATAATATTATTGGTAATGAAAATTGTTCTTCTTTTTGTAGTGAAGCTAATATAATCCATACAGATATACTCATTAATATATATAACATAATCCAAACTATACTAAATATATATCCAGGAGGTGTTAATGATGATTTTTTTAAATTTAAATACCAAGTATCAATTTTACTCATTGATAAAAAACTAGTTGTTAATGTTATAATTATTATAATGAATAATTTTATAATATTATATATATCATACATATTATATTATTAATTTACAAAAAAATATGATTTTTTCATAAAAATAATAATGTATATTTTATTAATAATTTAATATTACTGTTTTTTTATAATTAAACCATAATTTATCTTGTTTTGTTAGCCATACAGTATAAATATAATTATTGTTTTCAAATTTATGTAATCCTAATCTATAACTAGATGTAAAAATAGTATATTGTATATTTGTTATTTTATTTGTTATTGTCCAATAATCAGAAATTTCTTCATCAATATCTTCAAATGTCATATTATTTTTAAAATTTATTAATAATTGTTTAATTAAATTTTTTTCTTTATATGATAATATTTTTAATATATTTACATCTATTGATTCGATATCTAAATCTTTATTTATATTTTCTATTAATATTTTTATTTCTGGATTATTTATATCTGTATTAATCTTAATATCATAAATAGACATAATAAATATTTATATATATATATATATATATATAAATGTATAAATATTTAATTGCATTGATAGTATATTTAATTCTAGATATATTATGGATATATCTAAATAGTAAAATGTATTTAACAAATATAGAAAAAATTCAAAATAAAATTTTTAAATTAAATATATATGCTGCAATTATAACATATATAATAATTAGTTTATATTTAATATTTTTAATTTATAATGATTTTAGTTTAATTATTTGTGTATTAATAAGTTTTTTTATTTATTCAATTTATAATTTAACTAATTTATCAACTTTTGAAAACTATAGTATTAAAATTGTAATAATTGATACATTATGGGGGTGTTTTGTTACTTTTTCAACAATATCTATTGTTAACTATGTAACTAAAAATTATTTATAATTTATGTTTTTTTTGTTGATTAAAATATAAATTATTAAGTATAATCATTTGTTTAATATGTACTGAATTTAAACGTATGTGTTCATTTTCTAGTTCATCTAGTTCTAGTGTATATTTTTTATTTTGTTGTATATATTCTTCAATTTGTTTTTTACATTGTGTATGTTGTTCATGTGTATAAAATATACATTCATTTAATTCTTGTTTTTCTAGTGTATAATGTTTATTTTCTGTATATATTTTTATCTCAAGTTCTTTTAATTCATTAATATTTTTTTGTATTTGTTTATTATATTCTTCTTTATTTTTATCCTGTTTATATTGGTCACATATATATTTTATACTTTTTTTATATTCTTGTTTTTTTAGTAAATATTGTTGTTGTTGTTCATTATTATTATTATTTATTTTATTTAATTGTTCTATATATTCTGTATGTTTTTTTTTATACTCTTCTTTCTTTTTTGTATGTTCTTGATATTGATTATATGTATATATTATATAGTTATTTAATTCTTGTTTATCTAGTATATATATTTGTTGTTGTTTATATATATATTCATCTTGTATTTTTTGTAATGTTATATAATCTTCATGTGTATTTACATCTGGATTTTTTCTTTTAGTTTTTAACTGTACTAAATCATCTTGTAAAAAAATTTGTTTTTGCTGTGATATTAATTTATTATTATGTCTTTTATTTGCATCTCGTGTATTGTTTTTATCTATAGTTGTTGCTTCATAATTTAATATAGGATATTCCATTGTTTATAAAAGAAATAATTTATTATTATTATAGAATAATTATTTCAATTTTATTTAAATTACTCTATAATAATTTAGATAAAAATTATATTTACATATTATCAATCCTATTTTTTTGAGTTATTAAATATGGAATATCAAAATAATTAGGATCATTTTCTTCTATAACTTTAAATAATTCTTTAAGATATTTTTTATGACATTCTTTTTCTAAATTTTGTATTCTTTTTTTTTGTTCGATTCTCCATTCTAATTGTCTATATGTTATAGTTTTAATTTTATTATATTTAAGTATTCGTTCTTCTTTATTAATATGTGATATATCAATATTTAATCTGAATATTATTTTTTTAATAGTCTTTTCAATAATTCTATTATCATCTATTAACTTGTTTAATTTTGCTTTTTCTTCTTCTAATATTGGATTACTTTCTTTTAATCTTTTACAAGTTCCTTTAGGTATCATTTGTTGTAATTTAACATCAGATCTACAATAAGGGCACTTATTATTATAATTTAAAGTTTTTCTAAATTTAGAAAAACAGTCTTTATGAAATATATGAGAATTTTCACAAGGTTTTTGTATTGATTGAACTGGTAAAATGATATCATAACATATTGAACAAATAACATCTGTATTCGCATCTGTGCTCACATTTGCATCTGTATTCGCATCTGTGCTCACATTTGCATCTGTATTCGCATCTGTGCTCACATTTGCATCTGTATTCGCATCTGTGCTCACATTTGCATCTGTATTCGCATCTGTGCTCACATTTACATTTGTATTCGCATCTGTGCTCACATTTACATTTGTATTCGCATCTGTGCTCGCATCTATATTTGCGTCTGTACTCATATCTGTACGAATAACAGTACTTATAACAATATTTGTATCTGTATTCACGATTGTTTGCGTTACTTGTATATATAATACATAAAAATACAATCATATATTATTTCAATTTTTTTTAATAGATACTAATTAATATTATTAATTATTACATTTTATTATTTATAAATTATATTATTTTTTCATCATCTGTAAAATCTTCAGAATAATCTGATTCACTTTCTGAAGATTCTGAATTATTTTCTGAGTTGTCTTTTTCAGGTACATAATCAGGATCTGCAACAATATTATCTACATATTCATATTCTTCTTGTAAATATTCATCATTTTCATCTTCATCTTCATTTGTATCAATATTTAATACAAAATCATTTGAAGTTATTTTAATAATACCATTATTCATGGTAATATATATTGGATTATTAAATGTATATAGTTTTCCTTTTGATAATTGGGATAATGTAGCATCATTACACAATCCTATATCAATTAAACCTAAATGTCCAGAAATGACTTGATAAATAAAACCTTCAGAATCTTCATAATAATCATCGCCACATATTGTAGGGATAACCACAAATTTATAATTATTTACATTATAAACTCCTTCATTATAGTTATTATATTTCCAAACATTATTAAAAATATCATCCGACATAACATGCCTTACGTCGCCGATCCAATACAAAGAACCAGGTAAAACATATATAGGATCCATTTTTTATAATAAAAACAAATTATAAAAAAAGTTTATATATATATTTAAATTAAATAATTATATATTTATTTAATTTATAATTATTTGATTTATAATTATTTAATTTATAATTATTTAACATGATTTTTTAAAACGGAAAAACAACCAAAACATGTTTTTTGAATTTTATTAACATTGAATTCACCTTTACTAGCTAAACAAACAATATCAATAACTTCACCAATTAAATTTCTATTAATCATTTCAATTAATGAATCAACAACTAAAGGTGAAATAGTATCGTCACTGGTACCAAAGATTAGATCTTCGCCTTTAGCTATTTCTTGAATAGCTATTATTACGTATTCTTTTTTATCAATATTATTAATATTAAAATTTTCTATAATTTCCATTGATATAACTATAAGTTTAATAGCCGATGATGTATCAATTGATTGATTTTTTATAGCTTGTCTAATACTAATAATTAGTTTTTGTAAAATTTCTTGATCGATCATTTTAATAATATATATATATATATATATATTATTTTTATTAATAAAATATATATTATTTTATTAATAAAAATAGAAATAAAGAGAAGTAATTAATAAAATATATTAATGATAAAATTAAATACAGAACAAGAAGAAATTATTAATAGTATAAAAAATGGATATAATATAATTGTAGATGCTGTCGCAGGATGTGGAAAAACAACAACATCCTTAGCAATAGCACAAGAATGTAAAGAAAAAACAATATTATTATTAACATATAATGCGGGATTAAAAACAGAAACACGTCAAAGAATATTAAAATATAATATAAATAATTTAGAAGTACAAAGTTATCATTCTTTTTGTGTTAAATATTTTAATTATCCATGTTATGATGATTTAAGAATGCAAATACTATTAGAATTATTAGCACACGATAATACTAGTGTAAAAAAAACCAATTATAATTTTGATTTAATAATATTAGACGAACAACAAGATATGAAACCTTTGTTTTTTGAATTAATTCAATATATTATTAAACCAAACATTCAAATATGTTTATTTGGAGATATAAATCAAAATATATATTCATATCAAGGTTCTAATAGTGATTATTTAATTAAAGCGAATGAATTAATACAATCAAATTATGAATGGAAAAAACATAATATATTTACAACATTCAGAGTAACAAAACCAATTGCGAATTTTGTAAATAAAATTCTTTTAAAAGAAGATAGATTACATGCAATAAAAGAAGGACCGCCTGTACAGTATTTAATCTGCAATCCATTTAAACCTAAAGATATAATAAATAAAATCAAAGGTTATTTATCTCAAGGTTATTCACCTAATGATATATTTATTTTAGCACCATCTATAAAATCAAAAAAAATCCCTATTCGATTATTAGAAAATTTATTAGTATTAAATGGTTTACCATGTTGCGTTACCATAAGTGAAGATGGTAATATAATAGATGAAGAAATAATGTATAATAAAATTTTATTTACAACATTTCATCAATCAAAAGGATTAGAAAGAAAAATAGTTTTTGTATATTCAATGGACGAAGGATATTTTAGATATGCAAAAAATGCTGAAATTGATAAATGTCCAAATCCTATATACGTAGCATGTACAAGATCGTTAGAGCATTTAATAATAATTCATTCTAAACAAAATTTGCATTTACCGTTTATAAATAATAATGAATTAAATAATTATTGTATGGTTGATGGAGAAGTTACACATAAAGAGTTGTCAACATCTTCACTAACAAATGAAAATATTCAATATAATGTTTCGGTAACAGATTTTTTAAAAAATTTATCTATTAAACAAGTTATTAATGGATTAAAACATATAAAATATAATAATATACAAGAAAAATATAAAAATATTGTAATACCTAATAAAACATTAACGAATGATAATATGCATGAAGATGTTTCATCTATCAACGGAATTGCAATACCATCGTATTATGAATTTATAACAAATAAAAATTCAAAATTATTAGATAGTATTAATAGCAATATTGATGATCTTTCAATAGATATAAAAAATAAATTAGATTTAATTTTATCAAAAGAATATTTAGATATAAAAGATTTTTTATTTTTTGCAACAATATATGATATGAGATTAAATGGTTATTATTATAAATTATTACAAATAAAAGAATATAATTGGTTAGATGAGAATATATTAAAAAATATATTAAATATAATACATAAAGCATTAGGAAATAAAATTTATCATAGAGAATTTGAAGAGAAATCAAGTATAGTTATAAATAATAATAAAATATTTGGTATTGTTGATTGTATAGATAATGAAACAAAAACAATTTGGGAATTTAAAGCAGTTTCATATATTAGTGAAATACATTTACTACAATTAGCTTTATATGCTTTAATGTGTAAAAATAGTTATAAAGATTATAGTTATAAAATATTAAATATATTAACTGGTGAAATAAAAGAATTAGATTTAATAAATTCTGATTTAAATCTTATGTATGATAATTTAAAATAATATATTATATAAATTATTTTTATAATATATATATATATACATGTTTTTAGATAATAAAATAAACACTATTGGTTTATTAGTTATAGTTATTATATTATTGTTTTTATTCGCATCTGGTGCAGTATTTATACATTATGGTAATAAAATTAAAAATGGTAAAATAACTAGTGATGATAAAAAAGCAGGAGAATTTATATTAGCATTTGGAGTTATAGGATTATTTTTTAATATTATTAGTTCAATTATGTTAGGTTATTATTTGAATAGTTTATTAGCAGAAGAAGATTATATTTATATTGTTTTATATATTATTGCTACGTTATTTACAGGTGCTAGTAATGTGATATTAATTATATATGGTCTTAAAATGCATCAAACTAATATTTGCACTAATGTACAATGTACAGCTACTAGATGTCTAGATGATTTCCAAATAGCAAAATTTATTGTTTTATTAGGAAGTATATGTATAATATTTAGTGGATTAGTATTAGGTTATATTATTTTTAACATCCTTGTTAAAAAGAAAAAACTTACAGAATTAATTAAAAAAAAAGACTCGTCAAGTAATAATCAGAACCCTCAACATTCTACAGATGACAGTAATACTAGTTATGATAATACTATAAAAAAAAATATAGATGAAGGTGACGGTCAAGGCGAAGGTGAAGGTGAAGGTCAAGGTGAATAACAAACACATTTTATATATTATTTTTATTAAATTTAATAAAAATAATATATATATATATAAATATGTTAGATTATTTAATATTAAAAGGATTATTAAAATTAACTGAAGAAAAAAAAAACTGAAGAAAAAAAAACTGAAGAACATTATAATACATCAACACCAACACCAAATATATTTAATATTATATTATCAATAATAGCTGGTGGGATTACAGTTGTAATATTTTTTATATTTTTATCATTTGTAGCTGCAATATTATCATGGCGTTGTAATTCAAAAGCTAATTATCCTTTAAGTACTAAATTAGTATGTAGTTTAAATGCTTTTAGTTATGGAACAATTTATTTAATTTATTATGCAGTAATGTCTATTACCTATAAAGAAGCATTATGTGTTATAAATCCGTACTAACACCAATATTTTTTAATCATTTAACAAATTGTAAGATGATAACATTGATAATAATTTTTCTTTATTTGCTTCGCAATCTTTTATTCTATTATTAGGAAATATAATATTAAATTTAATAATTAAATCACCAAAATTTTGATTACTATTTATTATAGGCATGCCTAATTTTTTATAAATATATGTTTTATTATGATCAATTGGTTCGGTGAAATCAATTTTAAGATTATTATTTTTATAATGATTAATATATATATGGTCTGTATGTATTAGTAATTTCCAATAAGGAAGAGTAATATTATATATTAGATTATCACCATCTCTAATTAAATTATTATCTTTATCTTCTACAACAATATTTAATATTAAATCTCCTTGTGTATGAATAAAACTATTATTTTCTATAATAAGAGATCCATCCCCTTTATTTTCAGCTATAATTTTCATACCTGTTTTTACACCTGGAATAATATCAATATTTATATTTTCTTTAATATTATAATTACCTTTACCATTACATATATTACAATTATTATTATTTGATTTATTTGTAAATCCTTTAGATTTACAAATATTACAATTAACTCTTTGTTGTATCATAATGCCAATATTACCAATGACTTTATTGATGTATCCAGAACCATTACATTCAGTACATATTTGATTGCATTTATCGCAATATTTTGTAATATTAATATCATATTTTTTTTTTATACCGAAATATGCATCTTTTAAATTAATTTTAACTGTTTTTTCAATATTTTTCCCTTGTCTTTTTTTCATATTCATTCCAAAAAAACTTTGGAAAATATTTTCAAAAGGTGAATTTCCATCCATATCAAAACCTTGCATTCCATGCATTCCATGCATTCCATGCATTCCAGGCATACCAAAAGGAAAACCATTTTCATTATTTAAAATATCTTGTAAATTTTCATTATCTCCTATCATATTATACTGATTTCTTTTTGTTTCATCACTTAATATTTCATATGCATGTGTAATATCTTTAAATTTTTCAGGATCACCTCCTTTATCAGGGTGATTCAGAACTGCTAATTTTTTAAATTTTTTCTTAATCTCTTCTTGACTTGCATTTTTATCAATTTGTAGTATATCATATAATTTAAATGATGACATTATATTAAGATATTAATATGAATATCTTTAAATTTATTTTGAGTTAAAAATATTAATATTTAAATAAAAAATATTAATATTATGATAATTAACTATATTTATGATTTTATAAAGAATCATAACAATTATTGTTATAGACAAAAGGAATTTATTGATATTGGAATAGATATTATATTGAATATAATATCTATATTATCAGCGTGTTTATCTTGGTCTAAAACAGAAGGTAGTGTGATATATAAACTATTTAATGCTTTTAATGCATATATGTTAAATATATTTTATATTATATATTATTATATTATTAAAAAATATTGAAATAAAAATAACTTAATAAGATAAAAATATAAATAAATATATACAAAAAATGACACTATATATGAAATGTCTTGATAATAATTTAGAAGAATTATATAAAGAATATTTAAATGATAGAAATAATTCATATGATAAAAGTGCTAGTGGGTTTAATACAATTTGTGTAAATGAACAAGTAATACCAGCTAATTCTTTTGGTAATTTAGTTAAACTTGGTATAATTTGTCGTCCATCTGAAGATCATGGATATTATATATTATTAAGATCTAGTACAGGTAAGAATACTAAACTTAGACTATCAAACCAAGTAGGACTAATTGATTTAAATTATAGAGGTGAGATTGGTGCTTTAATTGATAATTTTGATGATAAAGATTATGTTATTAAAACAGGCGAAAGATTAGTTCAATTAGTATTCCCAGATGCAAAACCATTTAATATTGAACTTGTTAATGAAATTGATGAAACAGATAGAGGATCAAATGGTTTCGGGTCAACTGGGACAGGAATTTAAATATAAATATTTAAAAATAATATAAAGATTAAAAAATATATAATTTTAAATGACTGATTATTTAGATAATGACGAGCCTATTAATGGACAAAAATATGTTTGTTTATCTATATTGACAAATAAAAGTATAAAAGATTTATCATCTGGAGAAATTGTAAAATCTGATAATAATGCAAGAGGAATTAAAATTAGAGGAGTTTATAATACTATGGAAGAAGCAAAAAAAAGATGCGAACAAATTAGACAATTTGATAAAGTATTTAATGTTTTTGTAGGAGAAGTTGGTTCTTGGTTACCATGGGATGATGATCCTGAAACAGCCGAAGAAGCAGTTTATGCAGAAGAAAAACTTAATCAATTAATGAAATCATTTAAAGAACAACAAATTAAAGCTAAAGAATATCATGAAATTAGAAAACAGCAATTAGTAGAACAATCAATTAAATCATCACAAAAAGATGTAGAAGAAAAATCTCCTGATGATGACAAAAATATAAATAACATTATTGAAAATAATATTGAAGATGAAAAAGAAGGTCTGAATGAATATAAAAATGAAATTAATGATAAAGAAAAACATATTAAAAATATTAATACGGAATTAGATAAAGCTAAAAAATTATTTGAGGAATTAACAAAAAAAGCTAATGAAAGTAAAACAAATTAAAATATTTATCTATTAATTCTTCTAATTTATTAATACTATTATTATTTTTTGTAATAACTAAATATTCTACATCATAATTAAATTTATTATGTTCTATTTCACATTTATATTTTTTACTAAATTCTTGATAAATATCATTTATAGTAATAGGTCCAATTATTTTTGATAAATATAATTTCCCACCTTCTTTAATAATCTTTAATATATTATTTATCATATTAAATATTATAATAGTATCGCTGTTTTTAAAAAACCAATCACCACCACAATCAGGTAAAATAACAATATCATATATAGGATATTTTGAATTTATTTCAATAAATTCACCTTTAAAACCATCAGCTAAAATATCTGGTTTAAAAATATCTGGTTTATTTTTTATATCTAATGTACTATATTTTACGTTTTTAAAACCTAATTTTTGAGTTATTGAATGAAAATAATCTTTTTGCCAATGTGTATCATAAGGATGTGGATGACAATATATTAAAAAATTACAATCATATTTTAAATAGTCATTTAATTTATCTTTTAAATTAGTTTTAGTATCTATAATAATATTATTAATATAGAAATTATTTTTTTCATATTTAATTATAAAATTTTTAGAATCTATTTCTAAATAAATTATATTTTTATCATCATTGTTTAATATTTTATAATTTTTTTCTGTTAATATTTCTGATAAATTCATTATTTATAATATATATAATATATATATTATAAATATTATCAAATGAATATAATTGATTATTACATGATATTAATATTATTTATAGGTATAATATTAGTAACATATGAATATTCAATAAGAACTGTAAAATGTCCTCCTAATAAAGTTGTGTATAAATATATAACTGTAAATGATTTAAATGAAAATAATCCATTAGATGAAGTTATTGATAATATGTTTAATAAAAAGTCACCATGGATTGGTAGTATAGAAAATAAAAAAAAAGATTAAAAAATAATATTTAAAGATAAAAATATTATTTTTTTTAATATGGAAATTATAAAAGATAGTAAAGATTATTTAATAAATTTAAATACTAATACTAAATTAGTAGATACATTTAAAGATTATTCAGAACTATTAAATAATAAAGAAGGGTTAGAGATTGGTGGTCCAAGTCTATTTTTTAATTCATCTGGAATATATACATCACCAAAGAAACTAGATAATGTAATATTTAGAGAATCAACATTATGGAGTATTACAAAAGACAATACTAATTATATTTTTGATGGGAAATATATACCTGGCAAAGTATATATATCAGATATAGTTGATTTATCAATAATTAAAGATAATGCATATGATTTTGTATTTGCATCGCATATATTAGAGCATGTTGTGAATCCATTAAAAGGATTAAGTGAAATAACTAGAGTTTTAAAAGATGATGGGGTATGTATTTTAATTTTGCCATGGAAGGAAGCAACATTTGATCATAAAAGACCAATTAGTAGTTTTTCAAAACTATTAGAAAACTATAATAATAATAGAGATGAAAATAATATAGATGATTATTTACCAGAAATTAAAGAATTTTATGATTTATCAAGAGATAAACCAGCAGGTAACATGGAACAATTTATAGATAGATGTAAAAAACATTATGAAAATAGAGCTTTGCACGTACATGTATTTGATTTTGATTTAATTATAAAATGTTTTGAACATTTTAATTATGAAATAATAGATACACAATTTGTGAAACCTTATCATCAAATAGTTGTAGGTAAAAAAAAGATTTAATTATATTTTTTTAATTTGTACATTTGTTTTTCTTTTACTACTATACATATATTGTGATAAATCAGTAACAGAAATTCTTTTATCATGTTCTGGATCAAAATTTTCTTCATTATATTTTATATACGGTTCAGTTCCTAATTTAAAATTGGGTGTTTTGCTTGCCTTAAAATAAAATACTTTTTTAGTAATATCATTACTTCTAACATTATTATTAATAACCATACAACCATAATCATTTGTAAGTTCAGCAAAAGCCATTTCAAAAAGTTCTCGTGTAGGGAAAATACCAGCATAATGTTCATATAATCTTTTTCTATTACTAAAAGTATCCTCACCTAATAAAAATATAAAATTAAAATTTGATCTTAATTCAGGTTGAATACCTAAACTAAATTGCATAGATAATAAAAATGTTATTTGAAAATGTCTTCCCTCGTTAAATATAGACAACATTTTAGGATCTTTTAACCATTCATTTTTTGAACTCATACAATCATCCATAACAAAATAAGCTCTTGGATCAATTTTTTCTTTATTTTCCTTTACTCTTTGATTATTTTTTTCAAGTATCATTTTTTGACGTTTTAATAGATTTGATAATATTTCTTCTTTATAAGTATGATGAATAAAAGCAGGTGGTATAAAATCATCATAAAATTTGTTCATTTTATCAGTAGGAGCAATAACAGTTCCACAAGGAACTTTTGTTTTCCAAAAATAATATAAAATTTCTCTAATTACCCAGCTTTTTCCAGAGCCTGATTTTGCAATTATAGCAATTCTAGGATTTAAAAAATTTCCATCACTATCATATACTAAATTTTTTAAATCAAATTTTTCAAATTGTAATTCCATTAATATAATATAATATATTAAAATTTATCTGTAAATATTTCTTGTGTATTTAATTTTAATATAGGAGCTTTTTCTATAAAATTATTTTCTTGACAAGCACAAATTACCCAAATTATTAAACTAACTAAAGTTGCTATTCTTAAAGATGAATAATATTCTGATTCTTCTGAATTATTTCTTATATATTTTTTATCTAACTCTAATAATATGAACATAATTACGCCTGCTATTATAGCATATATATAAATATTTATACTCATTATTAATTTATATATAGATATTATTAATTTTTAAATTAATAATTAATTAATTTTCTATGATTAATATTAAATTTATTTTTTTCAGTTATTTCTTTTTTATCATCAGATAATTCAACAGAAAAATTATTCATAAAAATTTGTTGAGTATTTATATTACTAAAACTATCAGCTACTTTATTCTTTGCATCATTTTTATAATATGAAATACTATCGCATTCTTCATCAAGAAATTTGTTTGTTGATATTTTTTTATCTTGTTTTAAACTATTAATTTTATCTGATTTTAATTCTTGTTTTAAACTATTAATTTTATCTTGTTTTAATTCTGGTTTTAAACTATTAATTTTATCTTGTTTTAATTCTTGTTTTAAACTATTAATTTTATCTTGTTTTAATTCTTGTTTTAAACTATTAATTTTATCTTGTTCTAAACTATTAATTTTATCTTGTTTTAAATCTTCTTTTAAATCTTGTTCTAAACTATTAATTTTATCTTGTTTTAAATCTTGTTTTAAATCTTCTTTTAAATCTTCTTTTAAATCATTTATTTTAATAAAATCATCATTATTTGTATTATCTATTTTTATCATATTATTTAAATTATGTATTTCTGCTTCAGACAAAGTATTATCAATATTAATATTTGTATCATTTTTAAAACTATTACCTAAATATTCTTTTATAATCATTTTTAAAGGTAACATTTTTCGAATAGCTTCTATAATAGCGTTTTTAATATTTTCCTTTGCATCTTTTTGATTACGATTAACATCATATATTGAATGTTTATGATAAAATAAGAAAGGATTATTATAAAATATTCTAGCAGATTCAATATAACAATTGTGTATAAATTCTTTGAAATTAAATTTTGTATTTATTTTTATTGATGATTTATCAGAAGGTTGAGTATTTGTTAAAATCATAATATTAGCTTTAATAACTGCATTAAGTAAATTTTTTAATAATTCTGGACAAGTACTCATACATAAAATTCTATTTGTTTCATTATCTAACAAATTGACATTCCATTTAGGAATTTTTTTTAGAAAAATTTGAAAAGTTTTTAATTCTTCATCTTTATTTGCAATTTTAATTGCATCTTCGTAAATGGATGAAATACCTTCGTAAATTAGAGGAACTAATATATTTGTTAATTGTATTGTATATTCTGTCTTAGTTTCTACTAAATAATTCATATATTATAATATAATATAATATATTATATTATAATATTAAACAAAAATATTTAATTTTTTTTTTTACATATACAACCTGTATCATGTATTCCATCGTTACAATTTAAATTAGTTGGTAAATATTTATTCATATCAATATTTGGGTCTATACTATTATTTGTAGTATTAGGCCATTGAGTAGAACAGCATTTTTTACTACAAATAATTTTTTCCATATTATATCCAATATCAGTATCATTTAATTTAAAATAATTTGTATTAAATTCTTCGTCTGATCTATTATTACAATAATAAAATAATAAATATAATATAATTATTAATATTAAAAAATAGCATATATTTATAGACATTATATATAATATTATTAATATATTATTTTAATGGTTCAATAATATTTAATGATATATAAAAACTAGGTAAATACCATTTTTTAATTTTATCATCATATTTTCTAGGTATGTATTTTATTTTAATTTTATCACTAAATAATTGATTTACCATATCATTATACATTTTTATATATTTTTTATTTTGAATAATTGTTTTATAATATAAATCGGGTTTTATATTTTTCCCGTATTCTTCTATAGCTTTATTTTGTATATCTAATAATTTTTCAATCATATTATTAAATACTTTTTCTGATTTAGGATATTTTACTTTTTTATTATCTTTAGTACATATAATATATAATCCTTCTGGTGCAACTATGATAGATCCTTGTGTTTTCCCTTTATTATATAAATTAGTAAAATGATAAATATCATGTATCGAAGGGAATTCATATAGAATACCCTCATTTACTCTTGTCAATCCTGCAGTATATGGATGTGTATGAAATATAAACTCATAATCAATAGCTTCATCAACATCGCCAGGAAAATAAATATCTTCATCGTCATCGTCAATTCTTTCTGATTTAGCACTAATAATTAATTTATCTAAACCTTTTTTATTAAAATCCAACATACCAAAATGTTCTGAATAAAAATATTTTTTATTTTTTCCTTTATAAATTTTATGACTACCGTCGTCTAACAATGCATCCAAAATTAATAATTGATTTCTTTTAATTTTTATATATTTATTTTTATCAATAGAAAAAATTTTACTATATATTTTTTTAATTTGCATATTATTATATAAGTTGTTTTTTAATTTTATTATTAAATTTTATTTTTTCTAAAGATTTGTCTATTTTATTAAATAATTCTATATGTTTATTATTTAAATTATAATTCTTAATAAAATTTTTAATAAAATTATACTTATTATTATTAATATCATGATTAATAATTTTATTTAAATACATCATATCAGTTAAATTTTTATTTTTTAACAAGTTTTGAATATTATTAATATTTCTTTTATTAATATTTTTTAAACTTGTTTTATTTAAATCTGTACTAAAATTTAATGTATATATATTTGAATTTTTTCTAGGATATTTATTAATATTATATGATGTTTCAACGCATGTATAAAATCCATGTAATTTTTGTAAATACCAATTTTGATCTGTATATATATTTGTTTCAACATTATCACCAATAGATATAGAATCAGTTATTTTATACATGATTTCATATAACTCCGTATTAGTAGATATTTGTCGTAAGAGTAAATTTTTAGCATAATTTTCAAATATCATCAACGGTAATAATACTTTTTCAGTTTCATATAATTCTATAGTTTTTGGGATATTTGTATATTTATCAAATATATCTCGTGTAGATTCGTACAATCCAATATTAATATTTTTTTTTTTAGATGATAAAATATAATTATTCCATTCATTCTCATTTATTTCTTTATCATTATAAGTAAGTTTTAAATCTTCTAAAATTAATAATAATTTTCTTATATCAAATTGACTATATTTTATAATATTTATAATTAAACTCTCATTTTTTATTTTTATATTTTCATTTTTACATATTTTATTAATATATGTAATTATTTCATGTATTTCTGGATATTCAAATTTTAATTCTGGACATGACTTTTTTATATTTGATACTAATTTACTATGTTGTTCATTAGTTAAAAATATTATTGGAAAATATTTATTGTCTTGATTTTCTTTAAATAATTGAAATATTAAATTTTTTTTACTAGTTAATGTAATTGTATCAAAATCATCAATAATTACAGCAAAATTGTTCTTATTTTCAAAATAAAACGAATTTATATTTATTAATTCGTTTATTTTTTTAATATTTTTTAAATTATAAGATGATAAATATTTTATATCATAATTTAAATATTTCAGTATTGTTTTAATAGTAATAGTTTTGCCAACTCCATGATGTCCAGAAATTATAATTGATGAATATTTGCTATTTTTAAAATTGTTTAACCAATTGTATATAAAATCAATATTATTTTTATTACCGATAATATCAGAGGGTTCTTTAGGAATATATTTAGTAATAAATATATTATTCATTTAGTATATAAATAATATTAAAATATCTCTTTAAAAGTATTAAAAATCAATTTTTTAAAATATTATAGATCAATTATTTATTTATAATTAAATAACTATAGAACAATTATTTAATTTAAATTTAAATTTAAATTTAAAAAAAAAATTGTCTTATTATAATATATCTAATGGAAAAGAACGATACTCGTAAAGGATTAATAAATGTTGATGATACTAAAGTTAATGTTAATATTGAAAGAGAAGTATCTGAATTAATAAAAAGAGGAGCTGATAGAGCTTCTATGAAAGAACTTAGACATAAATTTGGCGATGATAAAGTATTTGATATGATTCAAGAAGCTTATTATGAAAAATTATCTTCTATTCGAAAACGTTCAATCAAATTTACAAAACTAATTGAAAAGAAATATGGTATGTTAGGTTATCCTTTACATGTTATTCTTAATAAAGCTCTTAAATACAAAAAAAAATATAGTCTTAGTGATGAAGAATTCGAATTATTCAGACAATATTATCAAAAATCTATGAATATGCGTAATAATACTAATAAATTAAACGTGTTAGTACCAAATACTAACATGGCTAAAGTATTTGGAGATGATCCTTATACAAATAATAAAATCCATACAAGCGATGGAGACCATAAAATAATTAAAAGTATTCTTGAACTATATGAAGAAAATAGATTTTTATGGCAACAAATAACTTTACAATCTATTATATATCAAGGTGATTTAAATAATGATAAATATGAAGTATCGTTTAATTCAAATAAAATGATTAATTTCTCATCACCAACACACCCAGTAGTTGCTGCATTATTCCTTCCAAAAATATCAAACTTCGATGAATATTTTCTATTCACTAATCTTGCTTATATATTAAAATGTAAATATTTAGGAGAACCATTAACTACATACCATAGTTATCTTATGTTATACAATCTTGTAACTGATCCTACTGATGTTGTTTGTAATTCTGATTCACCATTAAGAGATATTTTACATCGTGCTATTCTTCAAGTTGCACTCTGGAAAAATGTTCTTAAACTACGTGAAGGTAATGTATATGATACTAATAATAGTTTTGTTGCTTCGGATTTTATGGCAAATATCGATGGTTGTAAATTATCAATGTATGATGCACCTGATCTTTTAATGATTGGTGATGAAAATGTAATTATTCGTCGTTTACTAAATGCTGTAGCATTTAGATGTGCTACTGTAATAAGTACTCCTACAATTATACCATTATTCAATAATGGTAGTGCAAATACTACTATGCAAGTAAATACACTTAATATTCCTTTTAATTTAACTCAAATTAATAAAGTACCAATGATTTATATTCGTTTACCTCCTAAAATTATACAATCATCTACTCAAGCAAAAACACTAAATATACAAGACTCATTAACTACTATTCAAACAATAATGGCTAACGGTAGATTAGAAAGCAGATCGTTATCTATAACTGCTTCTGAACAACTTTTAATAATAAGTATTCCTAGAAGAACTTATAGACCTGCAGGTAATTCAATTTATAATTTACCACAAGTATTTAATTTTGCACATATGCCCCATCATGCTATCGGTTTAGAAATACTAAACGATACACCAGTTGCAACTAATAAATATTTAACATTATCAAACACAGCTAATACAGCTAATGATAATAAATTTTCAGATAAATTATTCTTAAAATCAGCAGTAGTATTAAAACAAAAAAAAGATAATAGAGATAACAAATTTATATATGGAACTAAAACATATATAATAAATTATCATACTCAAAATAAAGAAATTAAAGTATATAATCCTATTTCAGATATACAAAAAGTAGATATAGCAACCAACCAAGTATCAATGATACCATTAAGATATCTTACATCTACTTTTTGTAATCAAATAGTACGAAATTCAACAGGTACTATTCCTGGAGCAGTTGTTCCTGGTGTATTTACTTCTAAATTTGTAACTTCTCTAGAAGAAGAAGATAAAATACATGATTTTCTACAAAGACAAACAATATTAATATATACAAATGAATTAAAACCAAACAGTAATGTACAACAAATACCTGCA
>Ga0315905_10000756_pt1 | contig 35225 bp, 26 predicted proteins | sample LakEriMetagenome_5_FD_203522 | JGI IMG/M metagenome (GOLD analysis project Ga0315905, IMG submission 203522) | Freshwater fungal communities from buoy surface, Lake Erie, Ohio, United States - Buoy 4 MA121 | ecosystem: Environmental > Aquatic > Freshwater > Lake | place: USA: Lake Erie, Ohio... | reverse complement strand
GCTCTCTCAGGGTGGCAGAAAAGCTAATTTCTCGATCCAAGCCCTGATTCGATTCCTCCATGGATAACTTACCCAGGTGGTACACGATTGAAAATAGGCTATTTGAATTACTGCTTTCTGCAAACTTATGTACCGCCTGAACGGTCTCTTCGTAGGTTCTTCCGATAATATGACTTAAGTAAGCCGCTGCACTTTCAATTTCCAACTCCTCTCCCAACTTTTCTCGCTTGACAAATTCCTCCAGCATCTTCCAATTGGAAGAAATTTTTCCTTTAGGGTCGGTACTATTTTGTTGGATTTTTCGAGACTCAATATAGAGAAAGGTAAGGTGCGTAAGAATATCATAAATATCTGATCTTCCGCGAGTCATCTCTACATACATAATCTGTTCATCTAAGCGATAACAGTTTCTTTTTCTCCGTGCAGGGACGATGGGAGTTAAATGGGAGGTTTCATACCCTTCCCTACTGATCAAGCGCACAAATCGACATTCTTCGATGCCTTTGGGAAGGCGTTCCATCACATAGAGTAAGCCATCCAATTCTATTTTCTCGGGATCGGTTAATTTGCCATAGATCTCTGGACTCAGCACCATCAAGGCTTGAATCAAACCCTCCCCAGAGACACCCATAGGCTTGTAGCTCCCCCGATTAAAAAGGTGACGCATGGTGATATACAAGCGTTCAATTGCTGCCCTGGATTCTTGTGCTCTAGTTCTATGCATGGCATTTTTTTTTTGCGATCTGATCAAAAACCTACCCTCTCCAAATCAACTTGGTCAAGTTGAGGGAAGGGAGGTAATTAACTTTCTTGATTGAATTAAAGAATTCGATGCTCTTACGGAAATAGTATACCTACTAGTTCAACAAACGGTTTAAAAAAGAGGCAGTTGAAACTAAAATCAACAAGATAAATTCTTCAAAATTACGATTTTTTGGGACAATGAAGAAAGGAACTAGGTATAAGCTTGCAAAATGAGGTTAAAAACCCCTTTCAAGCAATAAAAATCAACTTGTCGATCAGAAGTAAGCCCTCCTATTTCAGAAGATTTCCAAAAAGTTGGTGCAACTTTTCTACTTTCGGCCGCACCACATATTGGCAATAGGGTTGCTGTTCATGCAAAGCATAATAGTTATGATGGTATACCTCTGCTGGATAGAAATTGGAAAATGGCGTAACCTCTGTTACAATCGCCGAATTATAAATTCCAGACTGATTCAATTTAGCTTTCAAACTGCGCGCAAGCTCTCCCTGGGCTTCATCCCTATAAAAAACGGCCGAACGATACTGGGGCCCCACGTCTGCTCCTTGTCTATTTAAAGTGGTAGGATCATGAGTTGCCCAAAATACCGCCAACAAAGTCTCCAAACCGATTTGCTTCGGATCGAATAGCACCTGAATCACTTCTGCATGGCCGGTAGTTCCAGTACAGATAGCTTCGTAGCTAGGCTTTTCTACAATGCCGCCAGCGTATCCAGGAATAACTTTTTCTACTCCTTCTAATCGCAAAAAAACAGCCTCAGTGCACCAAAAACAGCCTCCTCCCAATAGGACTACTTCCAGTTCTTTCGGACAACTTAATTCGGTTTTTGGGAGCATGAGGGAATTGTTCATCGTTTTTTAATTTGAAGATTAAACGATAAAAAAAGCATTTAGTTTATCCAATTTGGTCCTATCGAGAGCTCCTTCTAAATAAATTGGAAAAGGGAATTGGGTAATTCGATTGAAATTCTATTTTTGGTAAATGGTTAGTTCTAATTTCAATATTCTGAAGAGCTGTACTTACCAAGCTATTGTACCACTAATCCTTTAAAAAGGATTTATAAAAAAAAATATGCAAGAACTCATCTTGCAATTTGTAGTTTTCTACTTAAAGTTTAACCAATTCAAGAATGAACAAACAATTTCTAAAGGCAGGAATGCTGGGATTGTTGGTCGCAGGATGGCTCAGCCAAGCTGCTATGGCACAAAGTGATCCTACAGGGAAGCGTAGAGTTACAAGCACCTATGCCATTACCAATGCCACGGTATTCAAAGCTCCAGGTGATCCTGGAAGTAAAGCCACCATCCTCATCAAAGACGGCGTTATTTTAGGAGTCGGCAACTCCCTATCGCTACCCAAAGAAGCAAAAATCATCGCCGGTGATTCCCTTTTTGTTTATCCAGGCTTTATTGATGGAGCTGGTACCATGGGCATTGTCAAGCCAAAGGATGTAGAACGTCCTAAAGATTTTGTTTCCTCCAATCCTACCGATGAGATCGCTGGGATTACCCCTTGGAGATCGGCAACTGATATGTACACTGCTGCGAGCACTCAAGTGGACGACTGGAGAAAAGCAGGATTTACATTGAGTCAGGTAGTTCCTGATGGAGGTATGCTACCTGGTAAAACTGCACTTGTACTTCTTGGAGATGGAAGAATGAACAATTTCCTAAAGCTAAACGCTGCCCTTGCTGCTAATTACAGAAGTTCCAGAGGCATGTATCCGGCTACCCTTGCAGGGGTAATGGCCAAGTTCAGAGACATCTACCAAAACACTACCCTAGTACTAGAGCACGAGCGACTATTCACCTTTACAGCGGGAGTTAAAAGACCTCAGGCTACTCCAACACAAACTGCCATGATGCCGGTAGTTCAAAAGCAACTACCAGTACTTTTTTCAGCGAGTTCCGAACTTGAAATCCGCCGCGCATTGGCCCTACAAAAAGAATTGGGATTCAAATTGATCCTTACGGGTTTAGAAAATTACGAATCAGTAATCGGCGCAATCAAGGCTTCTGGCACTCCCGTTTTGATCAAGTTGCAGGTACCAGACGACAAGTCTATTAAAGCACAAAAAGCAGATGGCGTAACGGAATCCACAAAAGCGCAGTATGCTCGAGTAAAGGAATCCTACGATAAAGCACTGAAGCAAGCGGCTCAATTGGAGAAAGCCGGGATTCTTTTTGGTATCAGTACCGCAGATGCCAAGGCAACAGATGTACAAAAAAACTTGAATACAATGATTGACAATGGATTGAGTAAAAAAGCAGCCTTGGCTGCCCTAACCACCAATCCTGCTGCTATCTTGGGCGTAAGTGGAATGGTTGGAACCCTTGAAAAAGGAAAGCTTGCTAACCTGGTGTTGACTACAGATACGCTATTCAAGGAAGAGGCTCAAATCAAGCATGTAATTGCGGATGGCTATGTATTCGATTACGAAGTCAAAAAGAAAGCCGTAAAGACTGAAGCTACTACTGCAAAACCTGAAGCAACTTCCAATGCAGTTACCGTTGAGGGAGTGTGGGAGTATACTTCAGAAACTCCTGCTGGAAGTTCTGGAGGAGAAATCACCTTGAAGCGTGAAAATGGTGTTTTGAGTGGAAGCATCACCTACGATGATCCAACTGGATCAGGTAAAGCATCTGCTCCAATCAAAAATGCCAGCATCAATGGAAAAGCGCTGAGCTTTGAATTTGATGTGGCTGCAGGAGGCATGAGCCTTACAGTGACCATTTCGGGAGAAATAAATGGAAAAACCATGGAAGGATCCTTGTCGGTTCCCCAAATGGGCTCTTTCCCTGTGAAAGCTACTCTTTCTTCACCAAGCCAAACTAACTCGTTATGAAAAAGCTCAACCTACTAATTGCTGCGTTCTTTGGCTTGGGAGTACTTATGTCCCAGGCACAAGTTCAAAAGGGCAATGTTTTGATAAAGAATGCCACCGTATTGACGGTAACCAAAGGTAATCTCGAATCTTCAGATGTTTTGGTGCAGAATGGCATAATAACCCAGATTGGTAAAAATCTAACCGCTCCTGCTGGGGTTACTGCCATTGATGCTACCGGAAAATTTGTGATGCCAGGCATCATCGACGCCCACTCTCATGTAGGCTTGGATGTGGTCAATGAGGGCTCAGCCCCCATTACTTCCGAAATTCGAATGAAAGATGTGGTCAACCCTACTGAAATCGGCATCTACCGTGCTTTGGCAGGTGGAGTGACCGTCTCACATGCCATGCACGGCTCAGCCAACGTGGTAGGAGGACAAAATGCCACCCTAAAACATCGATGGGGAAGTATGGATCCCGCAGACGTGATCATGCAGGATGCTCCTCGTACGATAAAATTTGCTTTGGGAGAAAACCCAACACGCGTACATGGTAGAGGCAATAACATCCAACCACGCTCAAGAATGGGTGTAGAAGCGGTGATCAGAAATGGATTCAACGAAGCCATCCAATACAAGAAAGCCTGGGAGGCTTATCAACTTGCCAAGGCTCAAAAAGGCAATACTACTCCTCCCCCTGCTTACAGCGAGCGACTACAAACCCTCGCCGATATTTTAGATGGTAAAATCATCATCCATTGCCATTCCTACCGAGCAGATGAAATCTACATGCTCATCAATGTAGTGAAGGACTTCAACATCAAAAAAGTGGTTTTTCAACATACCAACGAAGGATTTAAAGTGGCTCCAGAAATTGCAGAGTACACCATGGGTGCTTCGGTATTTGCTGATTGGTGGGCTTACAAGATGGAAGTGTATTATTCCACTGCCTTCAATGCCGCCATCCTCCAGAAAAATGGAGCCATCACTTCGATCAACTCGGATTCTGCCGAACTCATTCGTCACTTATACCATGAAGCGGGCAAAACGCAGCGTTATGGAGGTTTGACCGATGAGGAAGCTTTAGCCATGATCACCATCAATCCTGCCAAGCAATTGGGAATTGAGGACAAGGTGGGATCCATTGAAGTAGGCAAGCAAGCGGATCTCGTTATTTTTGAAGGACATCCGCTATCTACTTATGCAGTACCACAAATGACTTTCGTGGATGGCGTGAAATATTTCGATCGCAAAGCAGATCGAGAGGATCAACGACAGTGGGTAGCCGCTACGGAGATGGTAGAACCAATCTTCTTGCGTGCAAACGAAGAAGCACACCGCTGCATGCAGGATGTAGACAAGTACTTTGAAGCATTTCAAGGTGCATTTGTAAATGAAAAACACTAATCACCCCGAAAATTCAATCGAACATGAACCGAATGTATAAAACCTTTTGCGCCCTACTACTTGCCCTACTTCCCGTAGTGGCAATGGCTCAAATTGACGGGGAATTTGTAAAACCTCGTAATGGAAAATTTTTACTAAAAAACGCAACAGTAGTCACGGTTACCAAGGGAACGCTTGCCAATACTTCCGTCTTATTGGAAAATGGTAAAATTGCCCAGGTAGGCGCCAACCTTTCCTCCGAAGGAGCAGAGGTGATCGACTGTACTGGCTTGTTTATCTATCCAGGAATCATCGATGGCGGTACTCGCCTTGGATTGGTGGAAGTGAGTTCCGTACCTGAAACCGTAGACTATGCCGATGTAGGAAATGTCACTCCGAACATGCAAGCCTTGACCACGGTAAATCCAAATTCTGAGGCGATTGGGGTGACCCGAGTATCTGGTGTCACTACCGTCCTTACAGTTCCTTCTGGGGGACTATTCCCAGGTACTGCAGCCCTAATCAACCTGAATGGCTATACCCCAGACCAAATGTATGGTGGTTTTAAGGCTGTAGCTATGATTTTTCCAAGCTCGGGAAGACGTGGTCGTTTTGACCGCAGATCCGATGAGGACATTAAAAAGGATGGTGAAAAGGCACTAAAAGAAGCCAACGACATCTGGGATAATGCAAAATCTTACCTTGAACTTAAAAATTCAGGAGCAGCACTCACCTACTTCCCTGAAATGGAGCAGCTATCCAAAGTGATTTCGGGCGAGCTCCCGCTACTTATCGAGGTAAATGCAGCTTCAGATATCCAACAAGCCATCAAATGGGTAGAAGGAAAAAACATCAAGGTGATTTTCACAGGTGTTGCCGAAGGCTGGCGAGTGGCAGATGAAATTGCCAAAGCCAAGATTCCAGTAGTCACTGGCCCGGTTCAGGAGCTACCAACCCGTTCTTCTGATCGCTACGATACGCCTTATGCCAATGCAGGATTGCTTGCAAAAGCAGGAGTAAAAGTGGCACTTCGTACAGATGATGAAGAAAATGTGCGCAACCTACCCTTCCACGCTGCCTTTGCTGCAGCTTATGGACTTGGAAAAGAGGAAGCATTGAAAGCAGTAACCATCAACCCTGCTGAAATCTTTGGCGTAGCAGATCAGTATGGATCAGTAGAAGCTGGCAAGCGTGCCAACCTGATTGTATCCACAGGTGATCCTTTTGAGACAAGATCTCAGATCATGCACGTGTTCATTGATGGATACCGAATCCCAATGTCCAACCGACATATCCGACTGTACCAAGAGTTTTTGGAAAGGTCTCCTGGGTTGAAAGCCAATTAAGAAGTACAGGCCATGGAAAAACACCATGGCCTTTTTTATTTCCTTGCCAAAAATTCTAACTTGAAGGTTCCCCAAGAAGTTTTTCAGGAACAACCAACAACCCATGAAACAAAAACTGCTTTACCTCGCTGCAGCTTCGCTCCTTTCGCTAAGTGTGCATGCACAGCAAGATGGATTTTTCACATCCAAACTTGCTTCCCAAAAGAAATTTGAAGCGGACTACCTCAAAGCTGTCAACTACGATCAATTTAAAGTTCACCTCACCGAACTCACCAAAAATCCACACATCACAGGTACCCCTGAAAATGAGTTGGTAAAAGACTACATGGTGCAAGTCATGTCCCAAGCAGGCATGGATGTGAAAGTATGGCCCTACGATGTGTATTTACCGAATCATCCAGGAAAGTCTGAACTACAAATTATTAGTCCCGTGCAGCTTACACTTTCTCAAAAAGAAGGGGAGCTAGCAGAAGATCCTTTCTCCACAGATCCACGACTTCACCTAGGTTTTAATGCCTTCTCCGGTAGTGGAGATGTCACCGCCGAGGTGGTGTACGTCAACTACGGTACCCGTGAAGATTTCATGAAACTGGTAGAAATGGGCGTTCCACTAAAAGGAAAAGTAGCTATTGCTCGTTATGGGGGTAATTTCCGCGGCTACAAAGCCAAGTTTGCCGAGCAAAACGGCATGATCGGCCTGGTGGTGTACACCGACCCAAAGGATTCTGGATTTACCAGAGGAGATGTGTATCCTAAAGGACCTTTTTACAACGAAACCACTATCCAACGCGGCTCCATGTTGACCTTGGACTTTACGGGTGATCCTTTGACTCCCAATAGACCCGCACTTCCTTTGGATGGACCAGTAAAGGTCAAACGAGATGACCCTGCAACGGTAGACTTCCACACCATCCCCGTAACCCCAATTGGCTACGGTGCTGCCAAAGAAATCTTGAGCCGCATGAAAGGCGCAGATGTACCTGCTACCTGGCAAGGAGGCTTGCCTTTCCCATACAAATTGACTGGCGGTGCCGACTTGAAAGTACGGGTTATGGTGGATCAAAAGCCAGAGTTTATCCGTGCCAACAATGTGGTAGGAACCTTTATCGGAAAAGATCATCCAGACGAATGGATCATCCTAGGTAGCCACTACGATGCTTGGTCCTTTGGTGCTACTGACCCAAATTCAGGTACCGCGATGCTATTGACCTTTGCGGAGGCATTGGGCGAGTTGTACAAAAATGGCCAAAAGCCATCACGTTCCATCTTGATTGGACATTGGGATGCAGAAGAGCAGGGTGTGATTGGATCTACCGAATGGGTAGAGCATTTGAGAAAAGAACTGGGTGCAAAAGCCATCTCGTACATGAACTTTGACGGAGGTGCCTCTGGGCGAAATTTTGGTGCTTCAGCAGCACCAACCTTGAAAAAACTCATCATTGATGCTTCCAAGGAGGTAATGTACCCAGACTCAGCAAAAACAGTGTTTGAAATTTGGGCTGGAAAAAATGCAGAGCCAGGAATTGGAAATTTGGGTGGTGGATCGGACCACATCGCCTTCTACATGCACGTGGGTATTCCTTCCTTGAGTGGAGGCTCAGGAGGAAATACAGCCTACCACTCCAACTACGACAACATCCACTACTACGGCAAGTTCTCCGATACAAGCTTTAAAATGGGCGGTGCCGTGGCGCAAGTGTTTGGGCTAGTTGCCATCCGTCAAGCCAATGCAACGATCATTCCCTACGATGTACCGCGCTATGCCAAAGATTTGAAAGGGCACTTTGAGCAAGCAGTTAAGAATGTAAAAGCTATGGACCCAAATTTCACTGGGTTTGATCAGGTGCAAACTGCATTAAAGTCACTGGAAGAAAGTTCGGAGGTCTACAAAAACTCTCTTCAAAATGCGCTTGCAGCTGAAAAACTAACGGCTGCCAACTTGAAAAAAATCAATACCGGGTTGATCGATTTGGAAAAAAGCTGGATCGACCCCAAGGGGATGTATTATGGAGAATGGTACAAGTCCTTGTATGTGTGTAACGATCCCTTCTCTGGCTATGCCTCTTGGATCCTTCCAGGTATACAATACGAAGTAGCGATCAAGAATACCAGCCGATTGGAAGAATGGGACACGCGCTACGCAAAAGCCATCCTTGACCTCAGCAAAAAAATAAGTCAGCTGAGTAGCCAACTTCAGTAAGTAGTTATAAGAATAAAAAAAAACCGCGGAGATGGCTCTCCGCGGTTTTTTTTGTGTTTATGTGAAAAATTAGAAAGACACTGCATGGGTCGAACCTTGATTAACCGCGGGTGAAACGCGTGGATTCTAGAACTCCAACTTCATCACTTTAGAAAAAACCTCCCCATCAAGCGTCAGTCCTTCTACCCGAATCTGAATCGTCTTTACCCCATAAGGTACTTTTACTTTTGCATGATACGAGCCATCGGAGGTTTGGGCAGCAGGTTCCCAATAGAGCGTAGGCTTTTTCTTCAAAAATTGGTCTGAGGGAGGGTTTTTATCAAATGCTGGAAAGTCAGTAAAACCCGGAATATCGAAAATCTGGAATCCTTCTGATTTGAATTTTTGATCAGTTTCCGAGCCAGTTCGAAAACCATTTTTGGTATCGATCTGAATCACTCCTGCATAGCCAGCCATACCAAATATTGACTTTCCTAGGTTATCCGCATACACTTTGATGGATGCGAGTTGAGAAGGCTCAAACCCAAGTAGTGTTTCCCTAAACTCATTTGCTTCCATAAATGGCATGGCCGAACCATCGAGGATTAAGAGCGGAGTACCCGTCGCCTCCCCGTAAGTGTAATTCCTAAATTTTAAGGTATTTAGATTAAAACCAAAACGCCCCAAAATTTGTCCCATGGTTTCTTTTTCAAGCGCCTCCCCACTTACTTGCTGGGTGGGCGTACCATACCGGTCATTCGAAGAATCTTGCGTCTCCAGTATTTTTTCCTCTTTCACAAACTCTTCGAGAAGCGTGTAATCACCCGATTTATCCAATAGTGGAATCTCGGTTGGTATGGGTTCCAGGATATAGGAATTCTTCGGGAAGGTTTCAGCAAATACAGGTTTGGGGAAAGGCTGCAGTTCTACCGAACCAAAGGCCTTCATTTTTGAATCCAATGCAGCAATAGCGATTTGAGCAGTATCCTTAAAAACTAAGCCAGTAGCCCAAAAAATTCCCAAAGAGTCGGTCATCACCTGCCCATAATCCTCCAAATCTCCCCGCACTACCGTGATCGGATTGATAGCCCGGCGCCGCTTGTTATCTGCAGTAAATTTTCCTTGCACCGAAATCCCATATTCAATAGGGAAATTAAGTGGTGAGGTGAAATTATCTGGAAGCTTCTTATCCAACCAGTTCAACTCCTCTTCTAGCGAAATTCTTGGCAGAAGTGCTGAAACCGCTTCCGCATCCGTGATCGCTAGCATAAATTCACCTGCTATCGGGTTTTGAAACTCATCCAAAAACTCCAACTTCAAATCCATCACTCGGTAAGGAACAGTGTCAATAATCGAAATCTCTGGACTAACACTAATCTCTCCTTGTAAAGATTGAGCTTCAAGTCCCTCCACCCTAGGCTTAAAACCAGGTTTCATCACAAGAAAGGGCGCTACAAACTGATCTAGCGTTCCAAAATTCTGATTCCAATGGGTATAGGCGCGCAGCGCATAATCACCCGGAGGTAAATCCGCGGCTAAATCTAGTCCGCCTGAAATTTTACCTTGTTCGATCGGAAACATCGCCGATTGAATGATTTCAGCAGCTGGATTTATCAAGTCCACATACAGTACTTTACTTAGAGAGTCGGCCACATTCTGATCTTGATAGAGCATCTTCCCTCCCATCCAAACAGTTTCTCCAGAATAGAAATAGGGTTTGTTTGTGGTCAACCAAGCCTTCTCACGAAGTCTATTGAAACGGATTGCCGGACTCTCCAAAACCTCCTCAGGAATCTGTTGAGCCACAAATTTCCGATCGGGTTCAAAGTCCAAAGGAAGAATCCGAGCCATCCGCTGACGACTCAGGTAACCCGAGAGCACCAACTGAGTGGGGTTAATCAAGGTGCCCTTTTTGTCAATATCGTAGTAGCCACCCGGCGCTTGAATCCAACTGATGGCATGGTACACATTGGTGTAATAGTCGTTCCGCCAATTTTTGTCTAGGTGATGAATTTCCAGTCTGTCTTGGAGATAAACCCGGTAATTTCCATTTCCTAAGGGCTTGCGGAATATGGAATCCAAAGAGATCGGATAAATTGACTCCTCTAATTCTTCGTTAAAATCATTGGTCCTGACTCGACCTAATTGCTCAGGAGGGGTACGAAAGACCTTAAAATGGAGCGAGTCTGAGGTGTTGATCAATACCGAATAATTGAAATGCCTCAAGGAACTCTGGTAATTGGCTTCCCTACTGGATTCCCAATCCTTTAGCTGAGCAGGATCTGAGGAGGAAGTCGGTAAATAAAAAACTTGCCCGTAAAACATGGAACCATTACGCACCAACCTAAAATCTTGAAGGTAGTAATCGATCTTATAACCCAATGCCTCATTGGTGATTTTCAAGGGTTGACCTGCAGAAGCTTGAAGGTAATTCGGCCCTTTTTTAGGTTTGATGTTCTCAAACTCCAATACCCAAGGGTTTTCTATCTTGACTTGCTTTAGATAGGGATCATCGGGTAATGCCAAAAACACCTCTTCAAATCGACGAAACTCCCGATCCCAGGACTTATCCCGCTTGGCTTTGAGTTCGATCTCTGTGAGGTTGGACTCATTGAATGCCAAATCAAAATCGACTTGGACTTCCCCTTTTTTTCGAAATGAAATAGCCTTTACTCCCGTTACATACCCTACAAAGCTGGCTACCAACTCAATATCGGTAGAAAATTCACCGATTATTCGAAATCGTCCAGCTTCATCTGTAGCCGAACCTATAGTGGTGTTGTTGACAAAAACATTGGCATAGGGAAGTGGAAGGCCGGAACCCTTTTCTCGCACTGTCCCGGTGATTGTCTGTGAAAAACAAGACAAATGAAGCCCTAGAACTAAGAAAAAAGCTAGAAAATAGCGCATAAAATCAATGGCCAAAGAATCAGAAATCCACCTGATTTACCAGATGAGCACTCCTTAACTCGCATTAAATAAGCGTATATCTTTTAGAATAGAAAAGAAAATAGGAGGATTGGTAAAAAAATAAACCTGGATAAAAACTATTCATTCAATCGCCTATTCACTTCCCTTCCCTGCGTACATATCGTACTTCAGCAGGCGACAGTCGATTGTTCCGTTCCAAAATTCAATTCGTCGACTTGCTTTTAGGCCTACTTTTTTGGCCAAATCCATGTTGCCGGTAAAGATATATCCTCTGTAACCCGCACATTTTTGCTTCATAAAGTCACCCATACGCTTGTAGGTTTCTTCCAACTCTCCTAACTCCCCAAGACGCTCTCCGTATTCGGGGTTAAACATGATGACTCCTCGGGGTTTCTCAGGAATTTCCGTTTCTGCAAAATCTCCAGTTTGAAAAGTAATCATATGGTCCACACCCGCAAAGGCTGCATTTTCTTGAGCAAAGGAAATCGCCTGCAAGGATATATCGGAGGCAATGATGCGGACTCCTGGATCGTGAATGATTTTATTTTCTAATTTTTTCTTTTTAGCAAGAAAAGACTCGGGTGTATAACCTAAAATATGCTGAAAAGCATAATCCTCTCGGTACAAGCCGGGATAGCGCTTGGAGGCAATGAGTGCCGCTTCAATGGCCAAGGTACCTGATCCACACATGGGATTGATGAAGGGAACACGCGTATTCCATTCGGTAGCAAAAATTGTGGCTGCTGCCAAGGCTTCCATCATGGGCGCTTTTCCTGGGATTTTGCGGTAGCCGTGCTTCGCCAAAGTTTCTCCAGAAGTATTCAAGTACACGATGGCTTGCGTTTCTTTCCAATACACTTGTATTACCAATCCGGAGAAGTCAGATCCTGAATCAGGTCTTCTCCCCTTCAACTCCCGAAAACGATCGACAATGGCATCCTTTACCTTCACATTCACAATCAATGGCGTGGTAATCGATTCATTTTCCGCAACCGAGTTAACCGAAAAGTACCCATCTACATCCAAATAATCTTCCCAAGGGATGGCCTTGAAGCGTCGGTAGATATCGTCCGCATTTCGGAGATAAAAGGATTTGATTTCGTAGAGCACGTGAGAAGCAGTGCGCAGGTGCAAATTGAGATCCATACACTCCTCCAGCGAGGCAAGAACCTCTAGGCCTGTACGCGTGACTGCTACGGGAATGAAACCCAATTCACGCACTTCCTGCTCAAGGTAAGTCACCGAACGATCCTTGCAGGTAATGAAAACTTTTCCTTTGGTATTGAAATCAAGCATGCACAAAAGTAGTAAACGGATGATGCTTTCTTTGGGAATTCAAAAAAATCCTTAACACTCCTCAGGTTCAGACTAGCAACACATCAACTAGATTTTGTATCTTGATTTCCAATTTAGTGCCCACAACTGTGAAGCTCCAAGCTAACATTAAACCCAAGATTTCATGCAGTCTCGTTTTTTAGCAAGTTTTCTCCTTTTACTACTTACTTTTTCCATACAAGCCCAGGAAGGAAACTGGAAAAATCTATTCAATGGCAAAGACCTGAGTGGTTGGAAAGCTGTAGCAGGTAAAGCCACTTTTACTGTCCAAGATGGAGTAATCGAAGGATCTGCTGTCTATGGAACAGGAAACACTTTTCTCATTTCCGAGGAACTTTACGGCGATTATATCCTAGAAGTAGACCTCAAAATCAGCCATATCTCCTCCAATAGTGGAATTATGACCCGAGGTCAATTTGATCCAGCAGGTCAAGGAGGCAAGGGCCTGGTGTACGGATACCAAGTTGAAGCAGATCCCACTGCTCGAGCCTGGTCTGGAGGAATCTATGATGAAGCACGACGCGGCTGGTTCTATCCTTTGGATCTCAACCCCACAGCCAAGTCGGCATTTAAGCTAGGTGAATGGAATCGCTACCGCATTGAAGCTATAGGCAATACCATTAAAACCTGGGTCAATGGACAGGAAGTGGCCTACTTTGTGGATGACCTCGATGCACGAGGCTTTATTGGGCTTCAGGTGCATAGCATCCAAAATAAGGAAGATGAGGGCCGAAAAACGTATTTTAGAAATGTGAGGATTCAAACAGAAAACTTGAAACCGCTACCCTTCAAAAAGCCCGTTTTTGTGGTAAGCACCGGAAAAAATAATTTGACGCCAGAGGAGAAATCTCAAGGCTGGAAACTCCTCTTTGATGGAGTTTCTTCTACAGGTTGGGAAAGCGCTCGAAAAAAAGCTTTCCCAAAAGAAGGATGGACCATTGAAGAAGGAATCCTAACGATCCAAAAATCCGATGGCAGTGAAGCAAGAACTTTTGGAGATATCGTCACCGCAGAGCAGTACAGTGCATTTGACCTCGCTTTTGACTTCAAACTCACAGACGGGGCAAATAGTGGCGTGAAGTATTTTGTGACTTTGTCAGAAGGCAATACAGGCTCCGCGATAGGTCTCGAATACCAAATTCTGGACGACGCCCTGCATCCAGACGCCAAAATGGGCCGCGATGGCAACCGTACCCTTGCCTCCCTGTATGACCTTATCAAAGCAGAGAAGCAAGCCAGATTTGTTCGTAAACCTGGAGAATGGAACCAAGGAAGAGTTGTGGTGTATCCCAACAATAAGGTGGAGCATTACCTCAACGGCGTAAAAGTATTGGAGTACGAACGAGGCTCTCAAGCTTACCGAGACCTAGTTGCCATCAGCAAATATGTGGTTTGGAATAAATTTGGTGAGGCCCCATCGGGTCGCATCCTTCTCCAAGATCACGGAGATCAAGTGAGCTATAAAAATATTAAAATCAAGACCCTTCAATAAGACCATAAACCCTTCCAATCATGTCGAAGTCAAACCGAAGAACCTTTATCAAAAAAAGCGCAGCTGTAACGCTAGGATTTTCTGCCCTCGGATCTCTTAGCTTTTCTCCCAAATCCTATGCGCGAATTGTGGGCGCAAACGACCGCCTGAACGTAGCAATTGCTGGATTAGGTAGGAGATTAAGCGCATATTACGAGCCCATTGGCTTGAAAAGTAGCAATGTGAATTTGCTGTACCTCTGTGATGCGATGCAGTCCCAGATGCCCAAGGCAGCCAAAGGATTTGAAAAATGGATCGACTACCAACCTAAGCAAGAGCAAAATATCTTCAAGGTTTTGGATGACAAAGAAGTGGATGTATTGATCAACGCTACACCTGACCACTGGCATGCACCTGGCACCTGGCTGGCACTCGAAAGAGGCAAACATGTATATGTGGAGAAGCCTTGCTCCCACAACCCGCGGGAAGGCGAAGTGCTCGTGGCTCTCCAGAAGAAATACAACAAGGTAGTTCAAATGGGCAACCAGCAGCGCTCTGCCCCCGAAAGTAAGGAGATCATTAAAGCCATCCACGAGGGAGTGATTGGAAAAGTGTACTTTGCCAAGGCTTTTTACAGCAACTCTCGAGGATCGGTGATTAACCCAATTCAACAAGCACCTCCAGCAGGCTTGGATTGGGACCTTTTCCAAGGCCCAGCACCTCGAAAACCTTATTTTCACGACAGTTGGGACTACAATTGGCATTGGTATGGCTGGGATTACGGTACTGCCGAAACAGGCAACAATGCAACCCATGAATTGGATATAGCTCGTTGGGCACTCCAAGTGGAATTTCCAAAAGCAGTATCGGTGGTAGCAGGAAAAATGCACTACCCAGAAGACGGATGGACCATGTACGACACCATGGACGCTACCTTCGAGTTTGGTGAAGGAAAGGTGATTCAATGGGATGGAAAAAGCCGAAACAACTACAAAACCTATGGTTCCGACAGAGGAACAATCATTTATGGTTCGGAAGGTACAGTGTATGTAGACCGAGGTGGCTACCGACTGATAGACAGATCTGGGAAAGAAATCAAATCCAATCAGGCCAACAACAACGAAGGGGGTACTGCTCTTGGCGGTGGAGGTGACATGAGTACACTGCACATTGTCAACTTCTTCAATGCAGTGCGAGGCACAGAAAAGCAAAATTCGACCATTGAAGAGGGCGCTGTATCTACCCTACTCTGTCATTTAGCCAATATCAGTAGCCGTACAGGAGAATCCTTGACCTGTGATCCAAGCAATGGACACATCATCAATTCCCCGAAGGCAATGGCCTTATGGAGTAGAGAGTACGAAAAAGGTTGGGCTCCACCAGTGATCTAATTTTCTTCCTGAAGAACACTTAGATAACAATTTCTGCCATTACGTCAAAATACAGTAACTCATCTCCTAGCATTTCATTATTCTAGATAATGACCCAATTAATCCAAAATTCCCAGTTCCTTTCGGATGATTTTTTATTGAAAAATAAATTTTCCCAGCGGCTCTTTCATGGATATGCGAAGGATCTTCCCATCATCGATTACCACAACCACCTCCCGCCTGCCGAAATAGCAACCAATCGGAAGTTTGAAAACATCAGTGCGCTTTGGCTAGCTGGAGATCACTACAAGTGGCGAGCGATGCGAACCCTAGGAATTGACGAATACTACATCACAGGTAATGCTTCGGATGCGGAAAAATTCGATAAGTGGGCCTATACCCTGCCCTATGCACTCAGAAACCCCCTATTCCATTGGAGTGCGCTGGAGATGAAGCGGTATTTTGGGATTACCGATCTCCTTTCACCGACCAATTCGTCTAAAATTTATTACACTACCTCAGAAATTCTCCAAGAGGAGTCTTTTCGTACGCGTGGGCTACTCGAACGCATGAAGGTGGAAGTGGTGGGCACCACAGACGATCCCACAGATGACCTTAGCCATCACCTTGCTTACAGAAAAGAAGGCTTATCCATGGGCATGTACCCTACTTTTCGACCAGACAAAGCGTTTGCGATCGGGCATCCCCAAAACTACAAAAACTATCTTCTGACCTTAGGATCTGCTGCAGGAATGGAGATTAGTTCCTTTGATACCTTGATGGAGGCACTCTACAAGCGAATTGACTTCTTTCATTCAATGGGATGCCGAGTAGCGGACCATGGCCTTGAGCGCTTGAGTTTTTCAAGGGATAGCCACTTAGCTACGGATCGTATTTTCCAAAATACCCTAGCCGGTAACCCTCCTACAGCCACTGAACAAGAATTCTTTACCTTCCAGGTACTTACCCTACTTTCCAAACAGTACCATGCCAAGGGTTGGGTCCAACAATTCCACCTCGGAGCGCTCCGCAATACCAACGAGCGAATGGCCTTGCGCTTGGGTGCAGACACTGGATTTGACTCCATTGGAGATTTTGATCAAGCCAAATCCCTTGCTAGCTTCTTCAATGAATTGGACAAAACGGACCAATTGGCCAAAACCGTGATCTATAACCTTAACCCCAGAGACAACGAGGTATTTGCCTCCATGATCGGCAACTTCAACGACGGTTCGATCAAAGGAAAAATGCAGTATGGCTCTGGATGGTGGTACCTAGACCAGAAAGATGGCATGGAAAAACAACTGAATGCCCTTTCAAATCTGGGCTTATTGAGTTGCTTCATCGGAATGCTCACCGACTCGAGAAGTTTTCTATCCTTTCCAAGACACGAATATTTCCGTAGGGTCTTGTGTCAACTAATTGGACAGGAAGTGGAACAAGGAGAATTACCTTGGGATGAGCAGTGGCTTGGAAAAATCATCCAAGACATCTGCTACTACAATGCCAAAACCTACTTCAATTTTAGTCCACAAAATTTTAGCCCTATCTCATGACATCCAGAGATTTATTTGACTTAAAAGGAACGAAAATTCTATTTTCTGGAGCCACAGGGGTACTTGGAACAAGCATGGCCCTCTACCTAGCGCAGCAAGGGGCTGAACTCTTACTTTTGGGTAGAACACCCGAGAAGGTAAATGCCCTACGCGATCAAATTACCGCTGAAGGAGGCAAAGCTTGGGGTTTTTATGCGGATGTTACGGATGAAGAATCCTTAGCAAAAGTCAAACCGCTTATCGAGGCGCAGCATGGATCTATTGCTGTTTTGATCAATGCTGCAGGAGGAAATATGCCCGGTGCAGTGATTCGACAGGAACAAACTTTCCTAGATCTCAACACTGATGCCTTGCGGCAGGTCATGGACCTCAATTATTTGGGTACGGTATTTCCTGTCAAGGCGTTTCTCCCCTTACTCTTAAAAAACGGTGGAGGCACGATCCTCAATATCAGTTCCATGGCAGCCAGCAGACCCATGACACGAGTGGTGGGCTATGCCTCTGCCAAAGCTGCGATCGACAACCTCACCAAGTGGCTTGCTGTCGAACTTGCTAGCAAGCATGGTCCAAGCTTCCGAGTGAATGCCTTGGCACCCGGTTTTTTCTTGACCGACCAAAACAGAACGCTGCTCACGCAGGAGGACGGAAGTCTTACGCAACGAGGCACACAGATCATTAGCCATACACCTATGAATCGATTTGGAGAGCCTGATGATTTGTTGGGCGCCTTGCATTGGCTTTGCAGTGATGCCTCCAAGTTTGTGACGGGCACTACTGTGGCAGTCGATGGAGGCTTTAGCGCCTACTCTGGAGTTTAAATTTTTATTGTATTTCACCTAAAAATCATATGCTTATGACCTATAGAATGGAACAAACCATGCGCTGGTACGGACCCAAGGATCCAGTGAGCCTTCAAGATATCCGTCAGTCTGGCGCCACAGGAGTGGTCACCGCGCTTCACCACATTCCCAATGGGGAGGTTTGGTCAAGAGAGGAAATCATAGCTCGGAAAGCACAAATTGAAGCAGCGGGGCTTACCTGGTCGGTTGTTGAATCTGTACCCGTTCATGAGCAAATCAAAACTAGATCCGGTGCATTCCTGCAATTGATCGAAAACTACAAGCAAACGCTACGAAACCTGGCTGCTGAGGGGGTGTATACCGTTTGCTACAACTTCATGCCGATTTTGGATTGGACACGTACCAACCTAGAGTACCTGCTCCCTAATGGTGCTAAAGCTTTGCTGTATGAGAAAAAGGCGGTGATTGCCTTTGACCTATTCATCTTGCAACGACCTGAAGCACGGCAAGAATACAGTCCAGAAGAAATTGCTGCCACCGAAACCTATTACCAAAATCTTAGCCCAGAATCCAAGCAGCTCATTTTGGACAATATCCTCAAAGGGCTCCCTGGCTCAGAAATTGGCTACACGCTAGAGGAATTTCGTGAAATGCTACAAACCTATGCTGGCATCGATGCAAAGCAGCTTGCAGAACACCTGCGTTTATTTTTAGATGCCATTACCCCCGTGGCAGAAGAAGTGGGATGCTTTTTGTGCATCCACCCGGATGACCCTCCCTTTTCGCTGTATGGATTGCCGCGAGTCGTGAGCACAGCGGCCGATGCAAGACGAATTTTAAGCCAAACACCTAGTGTTCACAATGGACTAACCTTCTGTACCGGAAGCTACGGCGTACGTACAGATAACGATTTGCCCGCTATGGTACGTGAGTTTGGAGAACGCATCCATTTCCTCCATTTGCGAAGCACGAGAAGGGATGAAGCAGGAAACTTCTACGAGGACAATCACTTGGATGGCAATGTAGATATGGTTGCCGTGATCCAAGAGATTTTGATCTGGCAAGAAAAGCGGAAAAAACGAATTCCCATGCGACCAGACCATGGACACCAGATTCTGGATGATCTGAACAAGAAAACAGCAAATCCTGGCTACACGGCTATAGGAAGATTAAAAGGACTGGCTGAACTCCGCGGAGTGGAAGAAGCGTTGGTTTGGGTAGCGAACAAAAAATAAGCTGCTAGAACAGCAGTCACCAAAAGTTTCGCTTCAGATGTAGTGATTGGAGGTAATCCAGCAAAAATAATCCGTTATTTAAGTTCAAAAGAATAAATCATGGCTACCTATTATTCAAAAAGAGACCTCCATTTTCAACTTTTTGAAAATCAAAATTGCCTAGAGCTCATCCAGTACCCCTATTTTTCAGATCATTCCAAGGAAACCTTTTCCCTGATTCTGGATGCGGCAGAGCAAATTGCTGAGAAGTCCCTGTATCCTATTTTCAAGGAAATGGACCGAAATGAACCCCAACTGGAAAATGGAATTGTCAAGGTACATCCCAAAATGCGTGAAATCATCCGCCAATTTGGTACCGATGGATGGATCAATGCCATCTTCCCTTACGAAGAGGGAGGACAACAACTGCCTTGGACGATCCACCTCTCAGCTGGATTTATTTTGCAGGCAGCCAACTATTCTGCTAGTGTTTTTCCTTTTCTGACTACTGGAGCGGCAAATTTGATTCGAACATTCGGATCCAGCGAACTTCGTGATGCCTTTACACCTAAAATGTATAATGGGGAATGGCAAGGAACAATGGCACTTACCGAACCGGATGCGGGCAGTTCCCTTTCGGATTTGTCTACCCTGGCGATTCCTACCGCTAAAGAAGGCATTTATTCAATCAGTGGGCAGAAAATATACATCTCTGCAGGCGATCACGATGCCTGTGACAACATCATCCATTTGATGCTTGCTCGAATACAAGGAGCTCCAGCAGGTACAAAAGGCATCTCCTTATTTGTGGTTCCTAAAATCAGATTGGATGGAACCCCAAATGATGTACTCACTCAAGGAATCTACCACAAGATGGGCTACAAAGGTGCACCTATCGTCCACCTGATGATGGGAAGTGAGTCTGCTTGTGAAGGATACCTGGTAGGTGAAGCACATCAAGGCCTCAAATACATGTTCCAAATGATGAATGAGGCGAGACTAGGAATCGGAATGAATGCCACAGCCATTGCTACAGCAGCATTTCATGCATCATTAGACTATGCCAAAGTCCGTCCTCAAGGAAGAAACATCACCGATCGGGAGCCCAATCGGCCGCAAGTACCCATCATCCAGCATGCAGATGTCAAGCGCATGCTTTTGGTCCAAAAAAGTATCACAGAGGGTTCTTTGGCACTATTGATCTTCTGCGGACTTCTTGGAGATCAAGTTTCCCAAGAAACCGATCCGCTTAAAAAAGGAGAATTAGAAGCATTGTTGGACCTATTGATCCCAATCGCCAAAAGCTATCCCTCCGAAATGGGGCTGCAAAGTACCTCCATGGCTATTCAAGTTCTTGGAGGGGCCGGTTACACGACTGATTTCCCTGTAGAGCAATACTACCGGGAAGCCCGAATCCATCCCATTCACGAAGGCACCACTGGCATTCATGGGCTCGACTTGTTGGGTAGAAAACTGCTCCTCTATGAAGGATTGGGTTGGAAAATGCTTCAAAAAGAACTCGGAATGACGATTCGAGAAGCAAAAAATCTACCGGACTTAGCTGATCTTACAAATGCTTTTGAAAAATATTGCAGCGAATTTACAGAAGGCACAGCACAAATTTTGTTCAAACGAAATCAAGGCCCAGACTACTTCTTGGCAGACGCTACCCTATTTTTGGAAGGTGCTGGAATCCTCTGCATGGGATGGATGTGGCTCAAGCAAGCCATCACAGCACAGCGGGCATTGGATCAAGGAACTAAGGAACAAGATTTCCATTTAGGGAAAATTGAAACCGCACGCTTCACGATGGAATACGAGCTGGTAAAACTCAAAGGATTGCTAGAGCGATTTGCATCCACCAGCTATCCCAGCATTGCCATGAAAACCGAGTGGTTTTAACTTACTTTTGTGGTGGAATCGAATTAAAAATGAAAAAAATTTTAGTTACGGGTGGAGCAGGATTTTTAGGAAGTCACCTTTGCGATAAGCTGCTGTCTGAAGGGAATCAGGTAACCTGCCTTGATAATTTTTTTTCAGGGCATAAAAGAAACATAGCGCACCTCATTCCACAGCCCAACTTTGAGTTACTCGTTCAGGATGTGACCTCGCCAATCCAGTTAGTTGTTGACGAAATTTACAATTTGGCATGTCCTGCCTCCCCGCGTCTGTACCAAAGTTTCCCCATAGAAACCTTTAAGACATCCATTATAGGGTCACTAAATCTCCTAGAACTTGCAAAAAATACAGGAGCAAAGGTTTTTCAAGCTTCTACCTCAGAAGTTTATGGAGACCCTCAGATCCATCCCCAGGCTGAATTCTATTTTGGAAATGTAAATCCAATAGGACCTCGTGCCTGCTATGACGAAGGAAAACGGGGAGCAGAAACCTTATTCTTTGATTACCATCGGCAGTATCAAGTGGAGATCAAGGTCATGCGCATTTTTAATACCTATGGCCCACGCATGAGTGCAACAGATGGACGGGTGGTGTCCAATCTAATCTTACAGGCCTTGCAAGGGCAAGACCTGACCCTATTTGGAGATGGGTCCCAAACTCGTTCCTTTTGCTACGTAGACGACACGGTTCAGGCAATGAAACTAATGATGGAAACATCAAAGGAGGTCACAGGCCCAATAAATGTCGGGAATCCTGTAGAATGCACAATTTTGGAACTAGCAAACCTTATCCTCGAATTAACTGGAAGCAAGAGTAAACTTTCCTTTCTACCTGCCGGAGCAGACGATCCACTTAAGCGACAGCCAGCCATCGAATTTGCACAACAAGAACTCTCTTGGCAGCCTCAACTCGCACTTGAGGAAGGATTGCAAAAAACCATTGCCTATTTTCAATCGTTTTTGAACTAGAGCCTGTTTTTCTTAACAGAGTAGCTTAAAAAGAAGTAATTTTACAAAAAATATCACCTCATCTTACCCAGCACTATGGAAGATAATTTAATCGATCATCCCGGTATCATTATCGGATTTACAGTAGCCGTATTGTTTATGCTTTTGCTTGACTTGGGCATTTTCAATAAAAAGAACCATGTTATTTCCAATAAAGAGGCCGCGATCTGGTCTATTGTTTGGATAGGGCTCTCCATGATTTTCAGTATTTTTATTTACATCGTAACTGCAGAAGCCTCAGGATTAGAAAAATTTTCGCAGTACCAAGCTGCCTATTGGATAGAAAAAGCACTTTCTGTAGATAATTTGTTTGTCTTCATTCTCGTCTTTGGCTATTTCAATGTTCCACGAGAACTCCACCACAAAGTGCTTTTTTGGGGCATTATTGGTGCACTAGTCATGCGTGCAGTATTCATTTTTGCAGGGGTAGGATTGATTAATCTTACTTTTTTACCCGAGATGGAACTTTTTGGTCAAAATGTTAAAATCAATGCAGTATTGACCATTTTCGGATTCTTTTTGATCTATGCAGGCATCAAATCCTGGTTTGCAGACGACAAGGATGACCACGAAAAGGACTTTAGCAAAAGCCCTGGAGCTCAAGTTATTCACAAGCTGTTTAAGGTTAGTAACGAATACAATGGAGGGAAATTTTTCACCATCGAAAATGGTGTAAAAATGGCCACTCCTCTCCTAGTGGTAGTTGCTGTAATTGAGTTTACTGACTTAATTTTCGCAGTGGATTCCATTCCTGCCATTTTTGCCATTGCCCCCAACGATCCTTTTATTTTGTACACCTCCAATATCTTTGCGATTTTAGGTCTACGATCCTTGTATTTTCTGCTTGCCAATTTCATCCACATGTTTAGCCGATTGAAATTTGGCTTGGCCATTATCTTGGCCTTCATTGGATTCAAAATGATTATTGCTCCGTTCTACCACATTTCTTCTCCACTTTCGCTTTCCATAGTGGGCGGAATATTAATCCTATCGGTAGCAGCATCTATCCTCTTTCCTATCAAGGAAACGGCTAAATAAGTCAAAAAAAAGACCGCCGATTGGCGGTCTTTTTTTTTAGTAGCCTAAGATCTTCAGCATATTTTCCTCTTTCTGATCCTCAGCAAACAGCCAGTGTCGAACTTGGCCGGATTCATCTCGGTCGATTAGCACATGTTTGGGTGCTGGGATTAAGCAATGTTGTATTCCCCCATAACCACCTAAGGATTCTTGGTAGGCGCCCGTATGGAAAAAGCCTATGTATTGCTTCTTCTTCTCCTCGATTTTAGGCAAGTAGATATTGAATTGGTGCGCTTCTGAATTGTAATAGTCCATGCTGTCGCAAGTCAAACCGCCTAAAGAGATGTTGTGGTAATCTTCCTCCCAGTTGTTGACCGCAAGCATGATGTATTTCTGGTTCAATCCCCAGCTGTCTGGCAATTGTGTGATGAACGAACCATCAATCATGTACCACAATTCCTTGTCATTCTGAAGTTTCTCCTCTAAGATGGAATACAACACTGCACCACTTTCCCCTACGGTGTAGCTTCCAAATTCGGTGAAAATATTCGGTTCAGTGGTATTGTTTTTGGCACACATCCACTTGATGTTTTTGACAATTTGATCTGCCATGTACTGGTAGTCGTAGTCAAAAAATACGTTGGTTTTGATCGGCCATCCCCCTCCAATGTCCATGGAATCCAAGCTAGGAGCCACTCGCTTCAACTCCACATACTTCTGGATAAAGCGGGTCAATTCGGACCAATAGTATGCCGTATCCTTGATGCCTGAGTTGATGAAAAAGTGAAGCATCTTGAGGCTCACTTGCGGATTATTTTTGATTTTCTCCTCGTACAAAGAGATGATGTCGTTGTAGCGAACGCCTAGTCTAGAGGTGTAAAATCCAAATTTAGGCTCCTCATCCGAAGCAATTCGGATTCCTACTTGAAAAGGAACGGTGACATGTTCGAGGTAATAATCTATTTCAGTGAGATTATCGAGAATGGGAATGCAGTTGATAAATCCATCGTTGAGGAGCTCGGTGATGTATTGCTTGTACTTTTCCCGCTTAAATCCATTACATACAATGTAGGTATCCTTTTGGATCTTTCCCTTGGCATACAAGCTCCGCACCAAAGGAATGTCAAAGGTGGAGGAAGTCTCGATGTGGATGTCATTTTTCAATGCCTCATCCAATACAAAGCTGAAATGCGAAGATTTGGTGCAGTAGCAGTAGGTATACTTCCCCTGGTAGTTATGCGTCTCCATCGCATTTTTGAAGTAGGTCTTCGCGTGCTGGATATTTTCCGAAATTTTGGGCAGATAGGTCAACTTCAAGGGAGTACCATAGGTTTCTATGATCTCCATCAAATTTACGCCGTTGAAGTAAAGTTGGTTGTCTTCAACCGTAAACTCTTTGGTTGGGAAGTCAAAGGTTTGCTGGATCAAATCAATGTATCTATTCATCTACCAAATTGGGCTAAGGATGTAAATAAGGCTGCAAAAATTGCGCTTTTATTAACGCTTACCAAAGTTTTGACCCACAAATTCTTAGGCTAATTTTTATCTAAAAAAAAATCAAACATTTGGATACCAACTGACTGCCAGTAAAAATCAAATTTAGAAACGTTAGGCACACCTAGCATCTCAAGAAAAGAAAGAATACAATAATTGTTTTAACCTAAATACCCCCAGTTTTTAAGGCCTTTTCAGTAGATTTACACACAGAAAAAACCCAACTATACCCTTGCGATGAGAAAGATTAAATTGGTAGAAGTTCGTTCCGAAATTGCTGCCGGCACCCGTGGTGCAAGCTTGGGAGTGGATGCCCTCAAAATCGCGAGTCTAGACAAAAAGTCTAATTTTTTCTCCCAATTCGAACCCATCCACGTACCCGATGCCAATAATTTTCTCTGGAAAGGCAACAATCATCCCTTTGCCAACTACATCGATGGCGTATATCAGGTAGTCAAAAATGTGGCTTCAACGATTGAATCTTTACGACTTGAAAAGAAGTTTCCCATCATCCTAGCAGGTGATCACAGCACAGCAGCAGGAACCATCATGGGCATTAAAGGAGCTCATCCTGACAAGCGATTGGGCGTAATCTGGATTGATGCACATGCGGATCTCCATACCCCCTACACTACTCCCTCGGGCAACATGCATGGCATGCCACTCGCTATGGCAGCACACTTGGATAATCTAAACTGCCAGATCAACCAACCTTCCCATGAGACTCGTGCCTACTGGGATCGGATCAAAAAAATTGGAGGTGACTCCCCAAAAATTCACCCGAAAGACATCGTCTACATTTCGGTTCGTGATACCGAGGAACCAGAAAACTCATTGATAGCGGAGTTTGGAATCATGAATTTCACTACCGAAATCGTCCGGGAGCTAGGTGTGATGGAGGTGGCAAAGCAAGCACTGGAGTTACTCAAGGACTGTGATCAACTCTATATTTCCTTTGATGTGGATAGCTTAGATCCTTCCATTTCCCTTGGAACAGGGACTCCTGTGCCGAATGGGCTGACTGTAGAGGAAGCCATCCAACTGAATGCCGAACTCATCAAAGACAAGCGCGTTTGCTGCTGGGAAATCGTGGAAGTCAACCCAACCCTTGACAGTGAAAATACCATGGCCGAAATTGCGTTCGAGGTGCTGGAGATTACTACAAAATCATTGGTGAATCACTTTTAATCCTCAATTAGGCGCCTTTTGATCCTGATTTATAGATTTAGTGAAACACAGCAGCTCAGACTTTTTTTTGTTATTATGAACAGTGGTGCCACATATTACAAGAAGCCGTCTTAAATTTGTTGCACCGCAGATGAGGGAATGCTAGTCCTGTGGATTAAGAGCAGGATCGCTAACAAACTTTCTCTGGGTAAACCTCGATACCATGAATTTTCAAGATTCCATTCTCAAGGGCCTCCAAGATGCTTTTGCTTCATGCTTTCAAGCGTCTATTCCTTTGGAACATCTCAGCTTAGCTCCTACCAAAAAAGAGTTTGAGGGCAGCTATACATTTGTTGTCTTTCCATTTTTAAAGCAGTCTCAACTGAGCCCTGAAGCTACTGCTACCCAACTGGGCAATTACTTGAAAACTGAGGTAGCCGCGGTGAAAGATTTCAATGTGGTCAAAGGATTTTTGAATCTGGTGGTTGCACAAGAAGAGTGGATCACCCTATTCAAACAGGTTTATTCCTCTCAAAGCTTTGGTCAACTTCCAAGTAACGGCCAGAAGGTGATGGTAGAATATTCCTCTCCCAATACTAACAAACCGCTCCACCTAGGCCACTTGAGAAATAATTTTCTAGGCTACTCAGTTGCTGAGCTACTCAAAGCTTCTGGATACGAGGTCGTGAAGGCAAATTTAGTCAATGACCGAGGCATCCACATCTGCAAGTCCATGGTGGCTTACCAGCACTTTGGGAATGGCGAAACACCAGCCTCATCAGGACTCAAAGGAGATCACTTGGCAGGTAAGTATTATGTGTTATTTGACAGCCACTACAAAGCCCAGCAAAAGGGATTGATGGAGGGGGGACAATCCGAAGAGGATGCCAAGAAAAATGCTCCTCTCCTACTCGAAGCACAAGAAATGCTCCGCAAATGGGAAGATCAAGATCCAGAAGTGATTAGCCTCTGGAGCAAAATGAACGGCTGGGTCTATGCAGGCTTTGAGGCTACCTACAAGCGGATGGGCGTTGACTTTGATGTCACCTATTACGAATCCAATACCTACCTGCTTGGCAAGGATATCGTAGAAGAAGGCCTTTCCAAAGGCGTGTTTTTCAAAAAGGAAAATGGCTCGATTTGGGTAGACCTGACTGACGAGGGATTAGACGAAAAACTCGTATTGCGAGGAGATGGTACCTCGGTTTACATCACCCAAGATATGGGAACTGCCGATTTAAAATATCAAGATCACCAGATCAACAAATCTGTATATGTAGTTGGAAATGAGCAAGATTACCACTTTGATGTCTTGTTCAAAATCATGCGGAAACTCGGCCGTTCTTATGGACCTGGCCTGTACCACCTCTCCTATGGCATGGTAGATCTTCCCACTGGCAAAATGAAGTCCAGAGAAGGAACGGTAGTCGATGCAGATGAATTGATGGAGGAAATGGTAGCTACAGCAGCACACCATACTAAGGAGCTGGGTAAAATCGAAGGGTTTACGGAAGCTCAGGCCATCGAATTGTATGAAATGCTGGGAATGGGTGCCCTCAAGTACTTCTTGTTGAAGGTTGATCCAAAAAAGCGAATGCTCTTTAATCCACAGGAATCCATTGAATTCCAAGGCAACACAGGTCCATTTATTCAATATTCTCATGCTCGAATTGCGGCAATTTTAAGAAAAGCCGAACAAATTGGGGTCGATCTTTCTGCGGATAGTTTTGCAAACCTAAGCGAGCTTGCCGAGACGGAATCCGCTTTGATTCAACTCTTGAATGATTTTGAACGAAGAATAAAGATGGCTGCCGAGGAATATTCCCCAGCCATTCTAGCCCAGTACTTATTTGATCTCGCCAAAGAATACAATCGATTCTATGCTGAGCTACCTATATTTCATGAGAAAGACAGCCAACTCCAATCCTTCCGGGTAGCGCTTTCTTTGCAAACAGCCAAAACAATCAAAAGAGGAATGAGTTTGATAGGTATACAAGTTCCTGAACGAATGTAATTATGAAAACAGTCCTAATTTCCCTCAGTGTAGCCTTATTGGCATGTGGTACGACCTTAGATCGACCTAGCGATAAAGCCAGTTTACACCCAGAATACGACCAAACTATGGAAAGTTCATTTTATGATTTCAAAGTCAAAGACATCAATGGTCAAGAAGTAGATTTCGCATCATTCAAAGGCAAAAAATTATTGCTGGTGAATGTGGCTTCTAAGTGCGGCTATACCAAACAGTATGCCCAACTCCAAGAATTGTATGCGCAGTACGGCGAGGACATTTTGATTCTAGGTTTCCCAGCAAACAATTTTGGAGGTCAGGAGCCAGGTACCAACGAAGAAATCAAAGAATTTTGCTCCACGGAGTTTGGCGTAACCTTCCCTATGTTTGAAAAATTATCTGTGAAAGGTTTTGACAAGCATCCCCTCTACCGTTGGCTTTCAGATGCCAGCCTCAATGGATGGAACAACCAAGAGCCAAGCTGGAACTTTTGCAAGTACCTAATCAATGAAAAGGGTGAGTTGGTGAAGTTTTTCCCTTCTTCCGTAAAACCTATGGACGAGGAAATTTTAAGCCTTATCAAGTCCTGATTACCCTTTTTCCTTGAAAAGAAGCATTCAATCAAAAAAAGAAGCCTGGCTGCATGCAGTCAGGCTTCGTACCTTACCCCTGGCCCTAGCAAGTATTTTTGCGGGCTCTTTTTTGGCTCAATGGCAAGGAAGCTTCCGTTGGGAGGTATTGCTATTGTCTTCTTTCACAACTATTTTTCTTCAGATATTATCTAACCTCGCAAATGATTACGGGGATAGCATCCATGGTGCGGATTCTTCGGAGCGGAAAGGTCCTATCCGAGCGGTACAGTCTGGACTAATTACCCTACAAGAAATGAAACGTGCCATGATCCTTTTTGGGGCCTTGTCACTAGGCACAGGTGTTCTTCTCATCTACATTGCGCTTCCGAATTGGAACTATTTCTTGGGTTTTCTTGCCTTAGGTTTAGCAGCAATCTGGGCAGCAATCCGCTACACCTCAGGAAAGAACCCCTATGGATATGCTGGATTAGGAGATATATTCGTTTTTGCCTTTTTCGGAATTGTGGGGGTTACAGGAACTTACTTTCTACATGTCTTAGAAGCCAATCCACTGATCCTGTTGATTGCCATTTCTTTGGGATGCTTTAGTACGGCAGTACTCAACATTAACAATATTCGAGATATTGACTCGGATCGACTCGCTGGGAAATTATCGATTCCTGTACGCATTGGGCGCACAAATGCAATCCGCTACCATTGGGCTTTAGTCTTAGTTGGAAATAGTGGTTTACTCTATTTCGTATTGGTAAATCAAACCTATACCCCACTTTTAGCATCTTTTACGCTGCCTTGGATGATTCAAATAAGCCAAGGAATTCAGAATGCAACTACCGCTGCTGAAACAGATCCCTACCTCAAGCAAATGGCGTTCAGCACGTTAATTTGGACGTTACTTTTTGGATTAGGCTTAATTGTTTAATTAGCTGATAAAAGTCATATTCTAGCTCTCCTTTTCCAGTTAAATTGATTGGATAAACGCTAGAACTCATGATCCATATCCTTGTTCCTTACGATTTTTCGAAGATGGCCGTCCATGCACTTGACTTTGCCACAAAGCTCTCCGCAACTTACTCCAAACTTCATATTAGCCTCATTCACGTAGTCGAACTCCCCCTAAATACGAATGCAGGCACCTTAGGAGGAGGAATTGACCCACTATCCGATTACCAAAATCAAGTTTACTTTAGGGAGCTCCTCGAACAACGAAAAAAAGAATTGGATCAGCTCCAAAACAAGTATTCATCCCCAAACTACCACTTGGACACAGAAGTGACTGTTGGGAATGTTTTTCGAGAAATTTCAATTGCCATCACGGATAAAAAGCCAGATCTTTTGGTGATGGGTTCCTCAGGAACCTCAGGATGGGAAGAATTTTGGATCGGAAGTACTACCGAAAAAATGGTACGTCATGCGCCCTGTCCAGTGATCACGATCAAGGGAGCAACTGATCCCTCCCAACTTAAAAAAGTAGTTTTTGCTTCTTCATTTGATGAGTTGGATGTGGACTTGGCCGCACGAATCAAAAACATGCAACTGGTTTTTGATGCCCAGTTTTACTTCGTAAGCATCAATACCCCTGGGAACTTTATCACCAGCAGGGAGGCTCAGCAAAGGCTAGATAAATTCATCCATCGGTTCAAGTTTGAGCAGGTCCATACCGAGATTTACAATTCCCTTTCGGAAGAATCTGGAATTCTTGAGTTTGCTGACGATATTGGGGCTGATTTGATTGCGATGGCTACCCATGGGAGAACAGGCATTCTGCATCTGCTCACAGGAAGCATTGCCGAGGATGTGGTCAACCATTCCAAAAGGCCTGTTTGGACCTTGAGGGCCGCACATTCGAACGTTTAACTTTAAGACCGATTACCCATTTCATGAGCAAAAAAAATAACGACTGGAAAAAACGAGATGGCATTGTTTTCTCCACTGCGGATTCCTTTGATTACCAAGTTGGTTCAGATGAGTCCCAAGAAACCCTCCCCTCTTCTCAACAGAAACTGAAAGTGTTGTTAGACAAAAAATCTAGGGCTGGCAAGCAGGTTACCCTCATTGAAGGCTTTGTAGGCACAGAAGATGATCTAAAAGAATTGGGTAAGCTCCTGAAAAACAAGTGTGGCGTTGGCGGTTCTACCAAGGATGGAGAAATATTGATCCAAGGGGATCATCGGGAAAAGGTTGTTCAAGTCTTGATTCAGGCAGGTTACGGCGCAAAAAAAGTAGGCGGTTAAATGGCTCCGTACTGGTTGTTTCAACTTCAGCTTTTTCCATGGCTTCCTTATTTGGTTTACCAGGCAAAAAAAGTTCGCAAGTCTAGCCCCAAACTCCCCTCTCAGTCTTCCTTACTGACTTTGGGTCAAGGTGAAAAGCACGTCCTCCTCCTCGGCGAATCTACCGTAGCTGGTGTAGGAGCAAGTGCTGCAGCGCATACGCTCGCAGGGAATTTTGCTCGAATGTTAGGAGACACCTACCAAATCGAAACCATCGGCAAAAAGGGCTTGCGGGTAAAAGACGCTTTTTCGCTATATCAACTGCAAAAGAAATCAAGGACAGCCACTAGTGAAGGAGTTATCCTATTTTTGGGGGCAAATGATTGCTTTTTATTGACCTCTCCACAGGAATTTAAACAAGAGCTCAGGTCTTTGATTCTACAAATTCAAGTAGAAACCGATGCAAATTGGATTTACCTGGCAGCAATCCCACCTGTACACCTATTTCCAGCCTTTCCAGAACAAATGAGGGCTTTTCTTTCTAAGCAACGTGCTTATTTACAGCGTGAAATGAAAGACATTGCAGCGAATGACCCCAAGGTAATTTACCATCCCATCCCTATGGATTTGCAACCGGAATTCTTTTCTGCGGATGGCGTCCACCCCTCGGATTTGGGTTATCAAAAAATCGCTGAATTAGCCATCGAAAAGATGGTGTTTTAAGCAACCATTTTCAAATTAGGCTTTCTTAGATCCTTCGATGTCCTCTACCAACTCGGCATACCAGGCTTCTCCATATTTACGTACCAGGGCGTCCTTCAAAAAAGTATAGAGCGGAATCTGAAGGCTTTTTCCCAATTGGCAAGCAGGATCACAAATATGCCAGCGATTGTAATTTAAAGCATCGTACTGATCGTATTTGGTCACTCGAATGGGGTAAAGGTGACATGAAATAGGCTTTTTCCAAGAGGTTTTTCCGGCCAAATACGCTTGCTCTATCCCACACTTCAGGATCCCCCGTTCGTCGTACAGCGCATAAGCACACTCTCGATTAGCTCCAAGGGTGGGCGTTACTTTATCTCCATCTGAATCAATCACCCAAGTTCCCTGAGCCTCAATCACTTGCCTGCCTTCTGCTGTAATGTAGTCCTTTACCAAAGGATAGATGTCTTCTAAAATTTTGGTTTCCTCATCTTCTAGAGGAGCACCTGAATCCCCTTCCACGCAACAGGCTCCTTTGCAGGCTTCTAGGTCACACACGAAAAAGTTTTCTTTGATGTCATCAGACAATACTACATCACCAACTAAAATCATTCGGATATTTTTTTTCAAAGATACATAGAATCCCTTCTAGGGTAGTCCTCAAATGGGCACAAAAAAGAACCGCTCCTTTCGGAGCGGCTCAACCCAGCACTATGAAAAAAAATCATCTAATGTTCTGATATATTACAAAGTACTGGACAAAAGGTTTTTTTTAGTTGAATAAAATTTAGGGGAATCTCTACTTTGCCTTTTGCTTTTCAGTCCGATTCCCCAAAATTCCCGTACTTTGCAGTGTGCAAGTCGTCTTGCCGCTCCGAAACTTTCGGGGAGGAAAGTCCGGGCAACAAAGAGCGCCATACTTCCTAACGGGAAGGGCTTTGACTGGTGACGGTCAGGGTACAGCTAGTGCCACAGAAAACAAACCACCTTTGGAAATGGCCAAGACTTGTCTTGTGTCCACAACAGAGGAAAGGGTGAAAAGGTGGGGTAAGAGCCCACCGCCTCAACAGTAATGTGGAGGGCAGGGCAAACCTTATGGGTTGAAAGATCAAATAGACCTCGGGCAAAGAGCTGCTCGTTCGATTTCTTTTCTTCGGAAAGGAATTCCGAGGTGGGTAGATCGATAGAGTCTTGGTGTGAACCAAGATCGAGATAAATGGCAAGAGTAATTGCTGCATTCGATTCGTTCGAAGAGGGCATTGCAACAGAACCCGGCTTACAGACTTGCACTTTTTTATTACTTTACAGCTATGGCAAAAATCCTAATAATCGACGACGAACGCTTTATTCGTGCCTCCCTTCGGGAGATTCTGGAGTATGAGAAATACGAGGTAATCGAGGCCCAAGATGGAGCAGAAGGTTTACAAAAAATCAAAGACGAAGAGGTGGATTTGGTTCTTTGCGATGTAAAAATGCCAATTCTTGATGGAATGGATGTATTGGACCAAGTGAAGCAGTTGGATCGCTCTCCACAATTCATCATGATTTCGGCACATGGAACCATCGAAACGGCCGTAGAAGCAACTAAAAAGGGGGCCTTTGATTTTATCTCGAAGCCACCTGATCTAAATCGCCTGCTTTTAACCGTCCGCAATGCGCTGGACAAAAAACAGCTGGTCACCGAAACCAAGGTCCTGAAGAAAAAATTGTCGAAGAAATTTGACATGGTAGGCGAATCCCCTGCCCTGCAAGCTGTAAAGGATACTATTGAAAAAGTTGGGCCTACAGATGCGCGTGTCTTAATTACAGGACAGAATGGGACTGGCAAAGAGTTGGTAGGACACTGGATTCATCAAAAAAGTAAGCGACAAGAGCAACCCTATGTAGCTGTCAATTGCGCAGCGATTCCATCTGAGCTGATTGAATCTGAACTATTTGGCCATGAAAAGGGATCCTTCACTTCTGCACACAAACAACGAACCGGAAAGTTTGAACAAGCAGATGGAGGCACACTTTTCCTAGACGAAATTGGTGACATGTCTCTACCTGCTCAGTCCAAGGTGTTGAGGGCTCTCCAAGAAAATTTAATCACCCGAGTAGGCAGCGACAAAGACATCAAAGTGGATGTACGTGTATTTGCTGCTACAAATAAGGATTTGAAGAAAGAAATTGAAGCCGGAAGGTTCCGTGAGGATTTGTATCACCGATTAAGTGTGATTTTAATTCATGTCCCTCCCTTGCGGGAGCGAAAGGAAGACATACCCCTCCTCTTGGATAAATTTCTTGAAGACATCGCACAAGAAAGTGGCAGCGTAAAAAAGAAGATCAGCAAAGAAGCTATCGAGCGCTTAAAGGAGTTACCCTGGACTGGAAATATCCGGGAACTGCGCAATGTGGTAGAAAGGCTTGTAATCCTAGGAGAACAAACAATCAGCCTTGAAGATGTAAAAAAATATGCTGACTATTAAGTCAGCATATTTTTTTTAGCTCAATCCCTTTTTTGGAGTGATTTCCTTGGCATAAGCAGGACATGGTCTGGTGGATGCACAAGAGGCCAAAGCTAAAAGTGAAATTACAAGCGCTACTGAGGCAATTCGTTTCATAGAAGATCGATTAGATAGCTAAAGATGTTTATTAATTTTTTCTAAAGCAATTACCGAACCAACAAGTTGCTTCATCAAAAATTACTGAACTAATAAATTACATCCTCTAAGGTCGGAATGATCAAATCGGCCTAGAACCTCTAAAAAACCGTTTTCATCCCACCTCCCAATATCTTGAGTTTCGATAAAAGCACAAGAATGAAAATTTGCTAAATCAATCAAATTGATCCCACCCTGGCTACGAGAGGAAGGGCTAAATGGATCATTCAGGTCACGAAGCATGACCCGCATGCAACTTGGAAGGGCATACTTGCCGTTTCCCTTGGAATAGACCTGAGAAAGTAGCTCAGTCATGCCATATTCTGAATGGATGTGGGCTACTTTAAAATATGCTCGCAATTGTTGGTGCACCTCCTCACGAATCATCTCCCTCCTTCTTCCCTTCATTCCCCCGGTTTCCATCACGATTAGGTTGGAAATTACCTGGAAATTGGCTTGAGTTTCTGCCAAGTCCAATAGCGCGAAAGTCACACCCAATAGCAATACTTTTCTGCTTCCCTGAGAGAGTTCTTTCAATCGCTGCAAAAGTTCCTGTTGGTTGTATAAATAAAAGCCTGAAGCTTCTGACTTGCTTTCTTGGATAAAATGGCTTGCCATCGCGACCAAACTACTTCCGGGTCGCTCCAAATATGCCGGAAGCAAAGCTAGAACATGAAATTCCGATAAAGAGCCATATTCCTTTTCAAATAGGCGTTGCGCATGATTGAGGTAAAATTCCTCTGACCATAGCAAGTGTTTACTTGTAATTGCTCCTGTCGTACCACTACTACTATACACTTGGGTGGCATACTCGGGATTTCCACAATAAACTTGACTGTCTTTAAAAAATTGAATGGGCAAAAAGGGTATGTTATCCAGCTTTTGAATGCTTGAAGGTTCAATTTTTCTTGCCTTCAGGTAAGCCGAATAAATTGGATTGTGGATTGCTTGAAACTGAGCCAACTCTAGCGCAAAATCTTCAAAATGATCCAAAGTCAAGGTTTCCAACCTTTTTGAAAAACTTTTAAATTCTTCCATCGTTTTATATCTTGGCTCCTCTTAACAGGTCCACCTTGTTTCGGAATGTAAATGTACCTTCATCTCATGCGTTTGAAAAACTATTCTTATTTATTGTTTGGTTTTACTCTGTTGGGCTACTCCTGTATTAGCCCGCCAGAGAATTTTCCGAGTACGCCTGAAATTGAATTTTCTAGTTTGGAATATATAGGCACCCCTGGACAAGACTCCTTGCTACTTACCCTCAACTTTAAAGATGCAGAGGGAGATTTGGGTTTGTCAGCGATTG
>Ga0315905_10000755_pt1 | contig 35363 bp, 26 predicted proteins | sample LakEriMetagenome_5_FD_203522 | JGI IMG/M metagenome (GOLD analysis project Ga0315905, IMG submission 203522) | Freshwater fungal communities from buoy surface, Lake Erie, Ohio, United States - Buoy 4 MA121 | ecosystem: Environmental > Aquatic > Freshwater > Lake | place: USA: Lake Erie, Ohio... | reverse complement strand
TGCCCTTCACGGTGACGCTGGCGGGCTTCGCCTTGAACATCTGGGGCTCCTTGGTGAAGGGGTTGATACCCTTGCGAGCCGGGGTGGCGGGCTTCACGCGCTTGCTGAGCTTGATCACGTTGGGGATAATGAAGACGCCGGGGCCCTTCTTGCCCAATTGCTCCTGGGCCAGCTCGCAGAGGGCCTCGAGGACGGCGTTGACTTCCTTCTTGCCCAGGCCGGAGGCCTCGGCGAGGGTGGCAAGCACACCGGCCTTGTTGAGGGGCTTCTTCGATTCCTTAGCCATTTCAAAGATCTCCTTTGTTTTTCCGGCCGGGGCCGGGCGAAACAGGGGTGGTCGTGAACACAAGGCATTCGCATGCCTTGGGGCAAACTAGGCCAGAAATGACGGTGCGTCAACGCATGACACCCCAAAAACACCTGTTTTTTCAGGATTTTTCAAGCCAAGGGGCGTGAAAACGCTGGAAAAGCAGTGATTTGGCGGGTTTTGGTTGGCAAAACACCTGGAAACAGCCTAAGTTCTGGCTTGGGAAGGAGCTGTGCCCTTCTCTTTCAGCTGATAAAAATTCCCGGAGTTTTCGCCATGGCCGGTCCCGTTTGCATCGCCACCTGGCCGTTCGGCCGCCTGGCGGCCACCATCGCCTCCCGCCTGCTGCAGGCGGGCAAGCCCGCTCTCGACGCCGCGCTGGCTGGCGCCCAGGCGGTGGAGGATGACCCGTCGGTGGACAGTGTCGGGTTTGGTGGGCTGCCCGACCGTGACGGCGTGGTGAGCCTCGATGCCTGCGTAATGGATGGCAAGACCCTGTCGTTCGGCGCGGTGGCTGCGCTGGAACGCATCGGCAATCCGGCGGCCGTGGCCCGCCTGGTGATGGACAAGACCCCGCATGTCTGCCTTGCCGGGCGGGGCGCGCTGGAGTTCGCGCTCGCCAACGGGTTCAAAACAGGCAACCTGCTCACTCCCAAAAGTCTGGAGCAGTGGCAAAAGACGAAGCCCAAGCCACCCGAGCCCATGCCCGGCCATGACACGGTGACGGTGCTCTGCCTGGATTCGGCGGGCAATCTGGGAGGGGTCTGCTCCACCAGCGGGCTGGCCCACAAACTACCCGGGCGGGTGGGGGATTCACCCATCGTGGGGGCGGGCCTTTATGTGGACAACCAGGCCGGTAGCGCGGGGGCCACTGGTGTTGGGGAGGAGATCTGGCGCATTCTGGGAAGTCATACCATCGTCACGCTGATGCGTTCGGGCAAATCGCCACAGGAGGCCTGCGAGGCGGCGGTGCGGCTGATGCATCAGGTTGCCGCCCGCCGCGGGGTGCATGTCACCCGCGCCGCGTTCATCGCGCTGGACCCAGCCGGCCGGCACGGCGCCGCCGCCACCCCGGGCACCAACTTCGAATACGCCCTGGCCAAGCCCGCCAGTCTGCAGATGCTGAAGGCGGTGGAGGTGGGAGGGTGAGGTTTGGGGGATTTGTACATGGGTCCGTTGGAAGTTTTCGTGGCCTACCGGATAGGTTCAGGGGGCCAGACCTTGCGCCATTGGATTCAATGCCCCCGAAGTCGCCCGGGATGTTATCCCGGTCTCGTGCACAATGTCCCTACGGGACCGTTTTTTTGAGTGGATGGGATTTAGGATATTTTTTAAAGAAATCCTAAATGTCCTGTTTGAGTCAAATGGCCCCGAAATCGCCCGGGATTTTACCCCTGTTTCTTGCATAATGTTTTCACAGGACAAGGAAAAATAATGCCAGATTCGATGAGCTGCCTGTTATTCCATTTGGTTTTTGGAACCAAAAACAGGGCTTCCATCCTTGGGGATGATATTCGGCCAGCTCTTCATCAAATTGTGGGGGGAATTTCCAGATCCATTGGTTGTTGGTTGTATGAAGTGAACAGTGTGGAAGACCACATCCATATTTTGGTTGAATTAGCACGGACAATGAGTGTTGCCCATTACATGAAGGAGGTGAAGCGGAAAACATCCAAATGGATCCGGGACCATGGCGGTTTGTATGCCGATTTCAATTGGCAGGTCGGATACGCAGCTTTTAGCGTCAGTAAATCCCAAGTTGACCGGGCTAGGTCTTATATCAACAACCAGCAAGTTCACCACATGAAGGTCCAGTTCCAGGCCGAGTTTGACCAATTATTGGAGGCCCATGGCATCAGTTTGGAAAAGAATGAATCGCCCGATTGAATGGCCGGATTGTCCCGGAGGGACACAGAGTTCGAGGCCGGGATAACATCCCGGCCAGATTTTGGGGGGAATACCGGACGATACGCAATTTTCAACATGGGGCAAGACATCGAGTCGCCCTGATGCTATCCAAGTTTCGTGTTGATTGTTGCCTAGGGACAAGGTGAAAAAAGCCAAGATCAGGCCATACTCCCCTACCGCATCCCCAAATCCAGGTGGTGGCTGGTTTTTTCCGGATGCCGATGGAAGGTGATCAGGTCGCGGCCGTAGGGGCAGATTTCGGCAGGGTGAAGGTAGACACCCATCGAGCCCCATTTTCCCTCCACCAGGGGCGAACCGTCCGGCAGGTGGCCGCGGACGACTCCGGTGTGGGTGACGGTCCCATCCAAATTGCGATAAACGGCCACATCGTTTTCTGCTGGCACCTCCACTTGCGCATATTGGTTGTCCCGCAGGATGGTGTCGACATGCCGGCCCAAAACCCAATGCCGCCCGTGCCCGAAGACATGGCCGTGGCAGTTCGAATCGGGATGGGCATCCGCCAGGCGGATCACCCGATAGTCCCAATCGCCCCGCTGTAGCCATTGCTCCTCATCCAGGGGCTGTTCAGATTCGGAATCCGCGGCGAACAGCGGGATGGTCTGTCCTGAGGCGGTGATGCCAAAAGTCTGGCGCGATTCGGAAAGCTTGGGGGGGGGTACCTCAAACCCGGCCCGTTCCTCCGCGTCGCGGGCTTGGCGGTCCAGTTCCCAGGCATCCAGGATCCCAGGCCCGAAAACCAGGGTCAGGGCTCCCGCCACCAATCCGGCGAAGTTCACCGAATGGCTCGAGGCCCGGGCCAAAACCCACCGAAACAGATCCGATTCAAGAACCTTCCGCAGGGTAAGCAGGGCAGCCATCCCCAGCAATACCCAGGGTGCAAACAGGGCTCCGGCCGGGACCAGCAGCCACCCGGTGACCAGCAACAGTTCGATGCAGCACAGCCAGTAAACTCCACGTCCCTTTTCGAGCCAAGACAACTTGCCCACCACCTGAAAAACAAGCGCAGCCCCGGCGACCAGCAGAAGCAGGCCGCCCATGGTCAGGTCAATCAGCATTCCCGACGCGTTTGCCTGTTCCATGGGCCTCGCCTTCCCTGAGATTCTTCAGAGTGTCTGCCCAAGGATATGCCAAGGGTTCTTAGCATCCGGTGAGGTGGGGGTTAGAATGTGCTAACTTCTTGGAAAAATCGAAGGAAAACAGAAAAAGGAAGTCCCTCCAACCGTTTTGCTCTCGTTTAGTCAGGTGTAATTGCAAAAGTTAGCCAAAATCGTGGTGGATGAAGGTCTTCAGGGTGTACCCATGGAAAACAATGCCCCCAAGCCCACACTGATCCTGAAAATTGGTGGCAAAAAAATCAAGGAATACACCAGGGGACGGGTGATCCTCAAATTAAAACAGGGGGTTCTGTCTCCGGAGACGCTGGTTCACAATCCCGACGGGTTGTGGCGGAAAGTTTGCGAGACTCCCGGGTTCCGTTCGCTTTGCGCCCAGATCCTTGGTGGGAATGACAAGCCGGGGCAGATGCCTTTGATTCGGCCAGGGAATGAATCCGAAGGATCGAAAACAATTCTTTCCAGCCCGGAAATTGCATGCCTGAAAAGCGAGGAATCCATAGCTTTCAGCATAAAGTTGGACGGGGAAGACACCCTTTCGCGCGAGGAGTTTGTCATTGAATCGGCGGACGATGATTCCAGCGGAGACTTAGCCAGTCCGGGGGCAGCGGGAGGTCAGGCGGAATTGGGTCTGGATGATTCCAGGGAATTGCCGGTAGGGAAAGATTCGGTGGCTGCGGCTGTGGCTGCAATGGATTTCTCTGGAGAGAATTCAAGCTACTCTCCCCCCCTTCCGGATCGTTCCGATTCGGTTAATCCTTACGCGGTCCGACCATATTTCCGAGTGAAATCCAGGCCATCCAAACCAGAAATAGAATTAGGTGATGATGATAATTCCCAGACATGGAAGAAAAGAATAGTTGCGGGGGTTTTAACAGCTTGGGTCCTCTTGGTCTCATATTGGTATATACCCAATATCTTTAATAATGGGAATAATCTGGAGATTCCAACGGTTCTTTCCGAAGAGGGAACCGAATTGAAGGTTGGCGCTGATCAAGCCTCCACAGCAAATATCAACGGGAGGCCTCTGGAAATTCCAAAAGAGGTTGGTCCATCCTTAGCTGACGTGCAAAAAAATCCCGAAAAAGCGAAGCAAAAACTCAAAGAATTAGAAAAAACAAAAACATTCGGGCACTGATGGTTTTGTCAATCCAAGGTGGCAACATTCCCATCGTTTATGACGCACAGGTTGGAGAAGTTGGACAAAGATACAGAATAGGAAATGGTTCGGGTACTTCCGTCACCAATAGCGTAAATGGAGGCAACGGGATGCATAGATCCAAATCGCTTGAATCCCCACAACCGGCCTGTAGGAAGATCCTGTGCTGGGCGGATGTTGCCATAACGCATAGATTCCTGATCCCACCCAACTGAATATCCCTGATCATCGTCACCCATCACTAGGCTCAAGTTTTTAACATCCATACCTTTCTCGCCAAGCATTATTGTGTTGGACAAACCATCGGTCACATCCCCAATCCGCACGCATCCACCTTCCCCGTTGCGCTTTATCATCCCGAACTGAAAAGTGGGCAATGTTGGAGTGCTGTAGGTGTCCCGAGAAAAAGTTGATGGGATAGCCGTTCCGCCGTTGGCCGCATAGTCGATCATTCCCCTGCCGTTTTTCGCAATTGGGGCGCGCCTCGATGGGCAAAAATACAACTTTGCGACAAAGCCTGCCGCATCCAGCCCCTTTTGGTAATCCGAAACTGTTTGGTTTCCTTTGTAAATGTTATCTTGCTCAATAAACGGGAGGATTTGAAAAGCCCAACTTGCATATTGATTGATTTTGGATGTGGGAGCACCATTTGAATAAATAGGGGGGTAGTAGTTTAAGAATTCACCCCCATATGGGAAAGTGCCGTGAGTTGATTCAAAATTAAACCAAGCCAGACCTAGCTGCTTTAGATTATTGGTGCAGGATATTCGGTTTGCAGCTTCACGGACCTTCTGGACTGCCGGAACCAAGAGGCCCACCAGCACCGAGATGATGGCGATTACCACCAATAATTCGATTAGGGTGAATGCTTTGCGGTTTGCTTTTTTGGATGTTTGGATTCGGCTTTTCATAAGAATTCTCCGCGATTTAGTAACCTCTTTCTTTAATAGCGAAAGAAACTATGAAATTGGGCCAAAAAAATTCACCCCCGCCATTTTGGGGCGGGGGTGAGGTTCTAAGGAGCACAAAATCAAAATGAAAAATCAATCATCCCAGGCTCCCAATTCAGCAGTATTTCCTTGTTTGGTAACCCAACACACGGCGTTAAAAACATTTTGTGGAGTGCTTGGGGAAGAACTGATCACTCTGCCGTCTGCCATCAGCGAGTACACACTGGAAGTAGTAAACGATTGAAACTCAGAATCGATAGCGGTTTTGTTGGCGGGACGTGTTTGATTGGGAGAAATTGAAGGATTGACTAAACTAATGCCAGGGGTAGCGATAACACCTACACCAATTTTTGCGATTAATATCGTGCCGTTTGTTTCCCCGGCCCATTTGTGTTCGATGGAAGAAGTTACGGCTGATTTTTCAATTGCCAAAAGGCTATTGGAGGCACCATTAGCAAAATCTTTGTCAAACCTGAATGACTCACCATAATTGATTCCCAATGGATTCAATGGAACATTAGGAATTACCGGAACAGTTGTAGGAGCTGCTAAGTTCCTGTTATCACCTTGATAGTTTGCGTTTCCGAATACCAAAACATTCAGAGCATAGCTGGTTACAGGAGACGACCCAGTATTTGAAACATCATTGTTGGCCTGAAACACCTTTGAAAAAGGAACTGTTCCGATTGCACCCGCTAGATTTGAGCCGGCTAAGGCCATGTAGTCTTTGTAAATATTGTCTAGTTCCAAGAAAGGCAACAAATGAACAAACGCAGATGCAGGCTGGCTTTGGCGAAACTTTCCAAAGCCCGGCGGCAGCTTGCCTTTGTTCTGCGTGGCGCAGTTGGTTATCGCCATGCCAATGTTGCGAAGATTATTTGAGGACTGGATGTTGTTGGCTGCCTCGCGCACTTTCTGAACGGCGCCGACCATCAGGCTCATCAGCACGGCGATGATGGCGATCACCACCAGCAGTTCGATAAGCGTGAAGGCCCCACGCCGGTTGGGTTTCACCCTGGAATTCATCTGACGCATCGCATCACCCCCCTTCAAATGGTTGGCCAGTTGTCAAAACCGGCCCAGTTAACAAAAGGCACACACGACATAATGACTCTTAATCTTAACTCATTCCAAAACTTGAAAGTAGGGAATCAGTCCCCGTTTTTGCAAATCGTCAAGATTTAGTTTGTTGCTTGGAATTGGCCCGGGGTTACCGCGGTTGATGATTTGAAACGGCACCGGGTGGGTATTTTTTAATCGAACACCTAGTCCGATTCCTAGGATGTTTTCGACCTCCACTGTCTCTTCAAAAATAGAATCAGGATTAATTGTGAGAATAGTTGCTTGATTTGCAGGTATTGATCCTGCAGGGGAAGCGGCGGTTATTGGGTGTACTTTGTTCGTGACAGGTGAGGTAAAAGTAGTTCCAAGTCCAAGGGAAGACAACGCCACGGGACCTGTATGATTCGTCCCCGAAGTCACTGTGAATCGCCAAGTCTCCAACTGGGTCCGATCGATCAGGCTGAAAAACCGCTTGCGGGTGCGGGGCTGCAATTCCTTACCAAGGATATATTTCTGCGTGTAATGCCCGGGAATTCCATCTTCGGAAACCACCTCAAAGAAACCTACAGTTAACCAGACCGCGAAGCAGTTGGAACGGGTGGTAGAATTGCCAACGGTTTTGTTGAAAAGTTCCAAACGCAAGCTTAGAGGGATTTCAGCAGGACCATTGGGAACTTGCGAATTTCGATTTGTACCAAAAAGAGCCGGATAAACCCCGAAACCATTATTGTTTCGAATATTTTGGGGGTCCAAAAGTAAATTCCACAGATTCATGGCATCAGAGCCATCGGTATGTTGGTTATGCAACAGACTGTTAATGAGACCACGAGCTGATAGACCAGGATTAAATCCAAGAAAATCAGCGGGCCCAACGTATTCTCCGAGGCCAAAACCCCAGAAAGGTCGCTTTGATTCGATGTAGGCAAAAATTTCATCCACTTGGTTGGGGTTGAAACGATTGTTTGGGTTTTGGTCACAGAGTGCCCTGAACACCTCCTTGGTACAAGTATTCAAGTTGATCTTTCCGGGAATTCTTCCGCCTTCCGATCCTATGGGGACAATGTTGTTTGACATGTCATTCAGGTACCGAACATTCCCGGCCTGCACCATCTCTAGGAATCGGTATAATCGTGTTTTCGGATCGAGCCAACCAGCCGCAAGGTCTTGGTAAGGATTATTGAGCCAATAAACTTCATGGGGTTTGCAAGTAGGTACCGTAAGTAATTCCCCAATTGAAATCGGGGCTCGGTCCAAATGCTGTTGAAAACGTGGAGGATTAAAAGTATCCCCGGAAGGCGTTGGCCCGTTAATAGGGTCCTTAAAATTATGCCGCCAAAAGGTATGCTTGGGGTTGTCTGTGTTAGGAGCAGAATAGGTAGGATCTTGGGGTGTCAATCCACCCAATGTAACCTGACCAAAGGTGGAGCTAACAGGTATATTGGATGAAGCAAATGGTGGTATGTGATGATTGGAAATCTTCCTACCATAACTCACCCTTTGGGTGATATCGGTATTTGTCGGCGCCGTGTTGTTTGTACTGCCTGACATCATGCCATTTGGGACTTTTTTCCGCGCATCGTTATCAATCAGCATTTGTTTGGTGATCTGCACCATGTCAACCGTGACATATGGGTTGTAAGTAAGTGAAGTAGGTGTTTCATCAAGCGGCATGTACGGATTAGCCAATCTTCGCAGCAAAACGATCGGAAGGTTATTTTGGTCAATCATGTTAAGGTTCATGTCAATGGACGCGCCCCCTCCAACCTTTGTCAGGGGAAACCAAAGTTTGTCTTGTGCAAAAAAATCACCTTGAGACCAAGTGATTGAGGGACCTGTCGCATCAGGTACTGTGTCAGAAAATGTAGAGGTGGGTGAGGTCCACCCGGGCCCTGCTCCCAACCCATTTCCCTCCGCACCTGATGTTAATGTTGGGCCGATGACCATAAAACCATTGATGTTTGAATTTCCCGAAGGTGAAGGGGTTCCGAAATATCCATTACTTTGACCGTCATTTGGTTTAACCTTTAGGTTTACGTTAGTGTTGGAAAATGGAATTGGTGAATTAATCCAACCGTCAAAGCTAAATTCATTCAAAAACTGCTGGCCCGGCAATATGGGGCCGACCATTTTGTTGTCATTAGTTGGAAACAAAACGTTAGGAACTGCTGAAAAACTATTTGGTTTAACAAATTCAAAACGGTAGATGTCATTGGTCCCAATTTTGGCGGCTCCTGAGTGATCATGCGTGTCCTTTAAAAGAGGATTTAAAAGCTCCAGGTAAACCTTGGCTCGATAACCGGTTGGCACATTTCCCGAGGAATGTTCGCCTGGTTTGTTTTCAACCTGAACATACGATTCATTAATAAGCAGGCGATTCAGTTCCACACCAACAACCGGTTCACCCCCTAAACCTCCTAAGTCGGTTAAATCCCAATTAAAAACGGTCATCATGGAATCTGTGTCAAAATGATCCACCATGTTGACAGCCAACTGGGCAAGCCAGCGAGTTGCAAGATACCTATAGTCAGTGATCTGAGTAACGTTAGCAATGCTAAACTCGCTTGGATAAATTGAACCAGTGGACTTGCACAAAGTGACAAGTATTTCCCTGGCAAAATCTTGACGCGCATTTAGTGCTTGCAGGGCCATCATCTGATCGCCAGAAGTGGAAGATCCCGAATATTGTCCAGAGGTTGGATTTACCGTGGCTGGATAAGGTGGAAGAACCCGCTGAAGATTTAAGCGCTTGGCAGAAGCCAATAGGGATTGGTATTGGGAGTCATAATCACTGGTTGCAGTAGGGACTGAAAGGTTGAACGGAATAGGTGGAGAGTTGGATGAATCAGGGTAGCATTGTACAGGAGTGCTTCCCAAAGGAGCATTGGGGTTCCAAGGATTCGATATGGTTGATGAAAAAGCCAATGACTGGGTTGATTTGTCCTGGATGTAAGGCACTATCCCAGGCCTGTCCAAGTCCCAGCTCAGCGTTGTGATACGGTCGTAGCGTTTGTCGCGTATTGACGAGGAGTCGAAAGGGAATGATCCAAATAACTTTGAACCTCCGGCCTGCAGATTCCAAAAGTCACTAGATTCATACTCTTTTGGATTTTTTGTTTTCCTTGCCAAAAGCATTCCAAAATGGGAATCAGGGAAAAGTTTATGAGGCGGAATATCGGTTGGATAATTTCCATAAGGATTAAAAATTGACCCGTGATTAAATGGCGGTGCATTACTAGAACCAGAAGTTGAAAACTCTTGAAAGTTGAAATTCCCATAACGGTTTGAAATCCATTGCGAGAAAGGGGAGTAGAACCAATTGCCTGAGCTGAAGGAAGGTAATGGTGATTGTGGAAAAGTTGGTCCACTCGTGGTTAAGGGATCTGCTGAACCATTGAAATCAATCGGACCATGGGAGTGGGGCGTTCCACTTGGAAAAACCGGAAAATAGTTAGAGCTAGTTTCACCTGTAGCTTTAAAGCGACCTTGGATACCTCCGCCCAAAAGAATACTTTTCCAAGCCGCATTGTTGGTGGTGTATACAGCATCGTTGGTCAATGCTTTTTCAAGACTCACTTCCCATGGGCCCATTCCATGGCGACTTGCATGTGTGAAGTCTGGTAATCCATTAGCTTGGTTTCGCCCATGAATATTTCCATGTGCATTCACATTCACACGGCCATCCAGATCCAGAATCGTGTAGGCAAACAATGGCTTGTATTTTTTGCCATTTTGGGCAACTTTGGGTGCAACTCCCAAGTCCATCCAGATGGCGTCGTTGTGGGTTCCCCAGGGGAGGTTGCGTACATCTCCAAAATCATCGCTTGGTCCAGGGAAATTTGGAGAGTGGTCAAAAGGCCGAGGTCTCAGAATTTGATATTTGCCATTTTTTGTAGTCCATGCCGGGGCAGGAGTTCCTAAATTAAATCCTAGTGGACCGAGATTGAATGTAGTGAAATTTTGAGTATCCATCGCCTCCCTACGGACAAAACTCGGTTCGATTACTTCGCCTGTAGTTGGGTCTGTTTTTGCTAAAAAAACATGGTTTAGGTCGGGATAGGTGTAGGGAGGATTAAAACCGCCAATGTAAGGAAAAGGATTTCCGGTTCCACGATCGCCGGGATTAGGCCTTTCGGGATCACGGACAAATTCAGAGGTAACACCACTATAAAAGGTAGAAAAATTGATTAGTTTTTTCTCGTTTTCATTACCACCTGGGAGATTCACAGGGATGTTGGTCAGCCTCCCAGTTCCACGAAATGGCCTATCATTTTGAGGTTGTGGCCCACCACCAATGTTATAGTTATACCCATATATGTCCCTTGCCAAGCTGTGCCCACGCATAGCCGACTGCTGACCCATAACATCATCTTCCACATCAAAAACCAACTGTCCGAAGGCGATCTGCATCAGTTCGTTGGCGGTGTATTCGGGTTGGTAGATCTTTTCGCTTTCCAAATTGATGCGGGCAGTTGCCTCGGAGGAATCGGAGTAGAGAACGAAGGTGATGCCGAGGATGGTCAGCAGGGTGATCATGGCCAGAACGACCAGAAGGATCACACCCTTGCGTTCATTCCCGGTTTTTAACGATGTCGCGCGCATGGCGGTTATCCTCGTTTCGCACCGGTTTTCACAGCGGTTCCACCAGCGTGGCCTGCCAGGTGGTTTTGCTGGGGCTCAATGCATTATTCGTGTCGTAGAGGCGGATAGTGACACGGATGGCAGACAATTTGGGTGGCAAGGAGCCTGGGGTCGCGGTTGCAGGAAGCATTGGAACGCTGGTCAGGCTACCGGGAGCCATCCATTGGGAATAATCTTCGACAACGCCAGGACCGGAATTTAAAGGCCTCATTGACCAAGTGTCGTAAACCCTTGAACTTGAACCAAGATAAGCCATTTGCTGACCAGCGGTGATATCAAAATACCTGAGGTCTTTCAGGGGAATAAACAGGGGCCCGTTTTCGGGGAGCACCTCAACAGTGAAAGAGAGCACATTGTTTGCGATCACGAAGGCGGAGTCGTTGGATGTTACTGCGGTACTGTTCAACGCAGCAGCTCGCCAGGAGGCGGCATTGCCGATCCCCGGGTAGTAAGCTTGGCCCAAAGCCCGTCTGGTTGGAACATCCGTGTTTGGCTCATCAGTTGCCCACTGTCCGCCATTGAACCCAAATGGGTTAACGGAAACGCCGTCTGCCAAGACAGAAAGGGTGTTGGAGTTTGCGCGTTGCCTTTCAGGAGCCAATGGCCAAACCCGCCTTATGAGACTGTATACTTTCATGGTCGGTGAGGGGCTTAAGGGCTCATCTTGCATGGGATACTCGGAGGAGAACCCGGCAATGTCTGGAGCCATAAACCATGCGACTTCCGCGTCAGGGCTATTGAAGGTGTTTGTTTCCTCAAAACGGGTGTCACGAGGAGAAAATCCCCCGCCATTCAGCCAGGTAGCGAGGTTAGCACTTGCGTTGACGGAATGGAAAGAACCGGGGTTTTGTCCATCCAAAAAACTGGTGAAAGCAATCAAACACCCAGTGTCCGGTTTCCCTATGTATAAATTGTCACCGCTAACAGAGCTTTTTGTATCCAAAGAAGAGTAATCTAATTTTTGTTCCAAACGGAAATACCCAGATTTGGGAGGGCCGATTTTCCAAAAATCAGGGTCCGACAATTTTCGCCCATTTTCAAAGTGGCGAGACCTTAAATCGGCCCGCAAAGTCTGGGTGATGAAGCGCAGCTTTTCGGTCAACTCCGCCTTGGAACGCGCGCTTCGAAAAGCCTCGCTGGCATCCACAAACACCTGCGAGATGATGGACATAATGAACAGGACAAGAGCCAGAGCAACCAATAACTCAACGATGGTGAAACCTTTGCGTTTAGTCACAGACTTGTTGGACATGGTGGTCATGGGCCAATCCCCCGGTCAAACCAGTCAAACAAGTAATCCACCCAGATAAGCTTGGCATTTGCCGGGACGGGAAAAACGCTTGTAGAGGAAGTAGAATCAGCCTCAAGATTTCTGTCCAATGTAACGGTCAATTGACCAGGCATGGTTGAATCAACATTTTGGACCTGATAAAACTTTTTCCAACGGGGCTGCCCAGAAACCAAGTTGGCGGAGATATCCATTAACCAAGCCCCTCGACCAAAAGTCCTATCAGGTCCACCAGGACCTTGCAGGGCTGGAACGCCATCCTGGACTGTTATTTTCGAATCAGAAGATGAGGCAGGACTTAGCAAGGTCAGAGGTGTTTCAGTGTCATTTCCAAACTCAGTAGACCTACCAGCATAAACCAACATCAAAGTTTCCAAGGAATTCGAATCTGCAAGTGTGTTTCTGCGATAAAGGAAAGAGACGGAATACCGATTTCCTTTGCGAAAGTTTGGTTCTGGGAGGCCCCAAGGTTCGAAATTGATTTCGTCCTGGCTGGTCATCCACTCCTTCATTTTTAAATCTGCAATAGTTGGAAGCGAAAGTATTGTGCGAAGCTGGTTGAGTGATTGATCAGCAAGTGCGTTTGGATTGAGCCCGACGGTTTTCAAGGTTCCAAGCGACCTGGAGATGGATGTTGCACCGCCAAAAACGCCAATTGGGTCAAAATGGTAAATAAGGCTTGGTTGGAGTTTTTGTGTTACAGGGGCCAATCCAAGATCCTGATCCATCTGATACTGAATGGCATTTCTTATCCCCAATAATTGGTCACAACCTGAGGCGTTAGCTGCCATCAGGTTAACCCGGTCACTATCAATGCTGCGGACAATTTTTCGGGCAGCCAAAGGGAACAAGGTCAGCACCGACAAAAAACCAATGGCCATCACAAAGATGGTGATCAAGACTTCCAGCAGGGTGAGGCCTTGCCTGGGAGTGGAGCGCAATGTTGTCATGCTTCGCTCCTTTTCATCACGGGTTGATGTAACGAGTGGTGCCGCTTAGGCAATCCAAAAAAACATCGGCGATTTCGTTTCCATCATTTGGATTGATGGGCTCTTGAGTGAGAGAAAATTTGATTTGGTTAGCGGTGGAATTGAATACTTGGCCAGAGGGGAGGAATGAAACTATGAAAGGCGTAAGCGGGAGGGGGGGTAAGGCTGGGGCATAGATGTTATTGGGGTTAATAAAAATCCGGTCCCCAAAGCCATTTTCTTCCTGAAGGGGGATCGGTTCTACCCCGCGAACAATTCGGAATGGATGGTAAGAAGTGCTAACACCACCAATTGGATTGATTTGGATAGCTGAGGCCAGAGACAAAGTTGAGGGTGATGTTGCTGAGGTGATCAAATGGGGCACATCACCATCCAGCACCAGATAATCCTGATTTGGTTTTATTTTTCCAAAGGGATTCGATCCAGATCCGCTGGTCAAATTCACAGTCAAACTCGTAGGTGCGGAAACATTTGCGATACCAGACAGGTTATCCAATGGCTGTTGAACGTAATCAAAACGGTCATAAACAGCGACAGTTGCTGATGGTGCGCTTGAATAAAAGCGCACCCCAGTAACCACATTATCTCGCCGGGCCCAAAGCCTGGCTGTCAACAAACCGGTGCGTAATTTATCCACAGCCCGGGTAAGCTGCTCCCGTTCATTGATGCTGGGATAGCTGATGGCCACCAATGCCAGCAGCATGGCAATTATCCCAGCGGCCACCAGCAGTTCCACCAGCGTGAAAGCGGGGCGTCTGTTTTGTATCACTTTCACTGCCCCCCCCTTTCAATCAATTTTTCATCACCGCATTGCGACTGGAGATTTGAATGCTTGGTTTTAAGTTGATTGGGTTAATGCTGATTGAAACCCCTATTGGTTCAGCCCAGGAATCCAGGACAGCATCTATACCTTTCACTTGGCCCAAAGCACCTTTGGGAAGTTGGTCCACTTCCACTTTGGTCTTGGGGCCTTTTTCCAAAATCATTCTTAAAAGAATGCTTGCTTTCTCATCATTTCCCAGGGTGCCATAAGTTGAAACGCTGAAGGTTGATTTTTGACGAATGTAAGGCGCCAAGGATTGTACGGTTACCGGTGAACCATCAATCATTACCGGAGGTTCTGGAGGACCAACGGCATCCAGGCTGGAGGGGAATGCCGCACGAATATCTTTGTAAATATCCGTTGTGGATTTACCCGCCTTTCGGGACTGTTCGCCAATCTCCTGCAGTTGTTTGCTCAATCCAGACTTGATGATCTCCATGGTGGTAAGGGTTGCGGTGGTACGAGAGGCATCCACCGCCTTGACCACTACCCCCGCCACCAACCCGGCCAATATGACCACGATGACGGTGACAACCATCAACTCAACCAGGCTAAATGCCTGACGAGAGCTGTGGGTTTTCGAAGGAGATGCTTTGCCATTTTGCATGATGCACCTCAATCGTTGATCGGTTTGCCGAGGGGACTTTCGGAGAAGTTGGCTTGGTCGTCGGATTCCAATCCGCCAGCGTTCTTAACTAAACCATCAAACGGTATGAGGTTATAACCAATCGTGCCCCATTCCCCGTCTTTGCCAGCAGAAAAAATTTGATAGCCTTTTGGCATGTAGTATTTGCCGGTTGATTGGAATTGACGTCGGGGAAAAGAAGGTGCAGTTCCAGAAGGTTCGTCAATCCTTACTGCTCCCGTCGGATTGGATCCTACCATCATTTGGCTATAAACGACCAAAAAGGCAAGTTTATTGTCCCAATAGTCACGATACCTTGGATATGGGAGAACATTTCCTGCAACATCCTTTTCCAGCCTCTTTAAATCAAATTCAAAATAGGGTCCGAATTTTTTTCCTGTTGCAGTGCTTGACCATGGATCCGGGCCCTTTGAAAAGCCGGTCCCATCCCTGCCCCTGAGGAAAAAAACATAAGCTTGTTCGGGATTTAGTACTTGTCCTTTTGCCCATGATGCGGAGGTCCAGTTGGGAAACATTTGTTTGAGAGTTCGATATGACATTTGCAGGTAATCTTTAACTGGTCCTGCAGGCAGTGGAGAAATAGCTGCCTCGTATTCATTTGGGGTCTGAAACAAAACAAAATAACTCGGAATGTACGGCACCCGCCCCATCTCAATTGCCGCCACACCCAGAGCTTGTTCAATCTGTGCCATCTCTGTCTTGGTGGCGACTTGTTTGGCGTAGCTCATCGCCTTACTGACGCCCAAGGTGACCAAGGTCACCAAGATGCCAATGATCAGAATGGCAATCAGCAACTCCACCAAAGTGAAACCGCCACGCCCCCTCTTTACCCGGGTTTTGGTTTGCAGGCGCGCCATAATTGGTTCTCCCCCTTCGCGCGGCCCGTGGACGCCAGGCCCCTTCCCTACCCTGTTTGAACTCAGACCGGCCGGTGCCGGTGCTTTCCCCCGAGTGGCAACCTAGCCGGACAGCTTGTCAAGCAGGCTGAGCAGCGGCATGAACAACGCGATGACGATGAGGCCCACGATGCCGCCCAGCACCACGATCATGATGGGCTCGAGCAGGCTGAGCAGGGCCTCCACCATCACATCCACTTCGGCGTCGTAGATGTCGGCGATCTTGTACAGCATGCTATCGAGGTCGCCGGTCTCCTCGCCCACATCAATCATGTTGGTGACCATGTCGTCCACCATCCGGCTTTCGCGGAGCGGCTGGGCGATGGTCTCACCCTCGCGGATCGACTCGTAAATCCGCTGGTACATCCGCTCGAAGACCGCGTTGGTGCAGGTCTCGCGCACGATGGATAGCGCCTCGAGGATGGGCACGCCGGAACTGACCAGGGTGCCCAGCGTGCGCATGGTGCGGGCGATGGCCGTCTTCTCGATCAGCGGGCCGATGATGGGGATCCACAGGTACATCCGGTCGAGGATGTAATTGCCGATGCGGTTGAGGCGGATCAGCTTCAGCGTGAGGTAGATGCCCAGCGGGATGAGGGGCAACACCAGCCAGTACTTGGCGAACCAGGCCGAGGTGTTCATCAGGAACTTGGTCAGTTCCGGCAGCGGCATCTGGAAATCCCGGAAGATCTTCTCGAACTTCGGGATGATGTAGATCATGATGAAGCTGAGGATGGCCACCGCCACGGTGATGACCACCACGGGGTAGACCATGGCGCCCGTGATGCGGCGCTGCAGGCCCTGCGATTTTTCCTTGAAATCGGCCAGGCGCTGCAGAATGACTTCCAGCGCGCCGCCGGCCTCGCCGGCCTTCACCATGTTCACATACAGCCGGTCAAAGGCCTTGGGGTGCTTGCCGAAGGCGTCGCTCAGCGTGGTGCCCGATTCGACATCCTCCACCACATCCATGAGCGCGTTCTTCAGCGCGCCGGGCTTCATCTGCCCCTCAAGGATCTTCAGGCTGCGCAGCACCGGGAGGCCGGCGTCTTGCAGGGTGGAGAACTGCCGGGTGAAGGTGCACAGGGCCTTGCTGGAAACGCCACCCAGGGTGAAGGTCTTCTTCTTGCCGCCGGCCTTGGCGCCCTTCTTGCCCTTTTGTTTCTTCTGGGCAACCTCCGTCAGCTTGGTGACAAAGTAGCCCATTTGACGGATTTTCTGCTGGGCTTCCTCCTCGGAGCCAGCCTCGATGGAGTCCTTGACCTCGCCGCCCGAGGTGTTCATCGCCTCGTATTTGTAGGTTGGCATGGCCCGAAATCTCCCGTCTAAATCTCTCTAAGTCTATGACTTGTAGCCTGTTGGGGGCCAGCGGGGCAATGGTTTCCGGCACCGGGCCGGCTCCTTTACCCGGTTCCGGCCCACCCGGTCAGTTGGACTCCAGCACCGTCTCGCGGACCACCTCGTCGATGGTGGTCTTGCCCCTGTGGATGGCCCGCATGCCCGATTCGCGCAGCGAAATCATGCCTTTTTTCTCGCAGACCGCGCGCAGGTCATCGGTGGACAGGCTGCCCGAGATGGCGTCGCGGATGTCGTCATCGACGATGATCAATTCGTGCAGGCCCATGCGGCCCTTGTAGCCCGTGTTGTTGCATTTGTCGCAACCCTTGCCGAAGAAGAACGGCTTGCCCTCCACCTGCTCGGGGGTGAGGTTGAGCTCGATCAGCATCTCGGCGGAGGGGCGGAACTCCTCCCGGCAGTTCTGGCAGATGGTGCGCACAAGTCGTTGCGCCAGAACGGCTTCCACCGTGGCGGTGATGAGGAACGGTTCGAGGCCCATGTCGCGCATGCGGGTGATGGTGCTGGGGGCATCGTTGGTGTGCAGCGTGCTGAAAACCGTGTGTCCGGTTAGGGAGGCCTGCACGGCGATCTGGGCGGTCTCGAGGTCGCGGATCTCGCCCACCAGGATGCGGTCGGGATCCTGTCGCAGGATCGCGCGGAGTGCGCTGGCGAAGGTGAGGCCAATCTCGTGGTTGATGGGGCATTGGACCAGCCCCTCGATCTCGTATTCCACCGGGTCCTCGGTGGTGATGATTTTGTCCTCCACTCGGTTAAGGTAGCTGAGTGCCGAGTAAAGAGTGGTGGTCTTTCCCGAGCCTGTGGGCCCGGTGACCAGGATGATGCCGTTGGGTTTCTCGATGACTTCCTTGAAGGGCTCGAGGATCTCGGGGGCCATGCCGATCTTGTCGAGTTCCAGCTTCACCGCGGTGCGGTCGAGGATCCGGATGACGATGCTTTCACCGAAAAGGGTGGGCAGCACCGAGACGCGCATGTCCACCTGGTTGCCGCCCACATTCAGCTCGATGCGGCCGTCCTGGGGAAGGCGCCTCTCGGTGATGTCGAGGTTCGACATGACCTTGATACGGCTGGAAATGGCGGTGGCGTATTGGCGTGGCGGGGGAACCAGCTCGTAGAGCACCCCGTCCGCTTTCATGCGGACGCGGTATTCCTCCTCGAACGGCTCGAAGTGGATGTCGGAGGCGCGGTCGCGGATGCCCATCAGGAAGATCATGTTGATGAGCTTGCGGACCGGGGCGCTGTCGGCCATTTCCAGCGCGCTTTCCAGGTCGATGCTGGCCTCGCGACCGCCGCCCTGCCACTGGCCCGATGTCTCCAGCTCCTTGATGACATCGATGACGCTTTCTTCCTTGGTGGTGTTGTAGGCCTTGGCTTGGGCCTCTTGCATTGCCTCAGGGGAGGCGAGTTGCACCTGGACCTCGTTGAGGGAAAGCAGGTTGCGGAGATCGTCGGCCGCGGTGGCGTTGGCCGGATCGGAGACCACGATGGTGAGGACGCGGTCCTTGAAGGCTAGCGGGAGAATCTTGTAGATGTTGGCCATGGTCTCGGGGACGATGGCCATCGCCTCGGGCGTGGGCTTGGTTTCGCTGAGATTAGCCAGTTTCAGGCCGTGCTGTTCGGACAGGGCCTGGAGCAGTTGCTCGGAATTGATCAGGCCGCGGTCCACAACCGCCTGGCCGATCTGCTTGCCCTGCTGTTTCGCCTCCTCCAGCAGTTCCCAGAGCTGGTCCTCATCGATGAAACCCAGGTCGATGAGCACCTGGCCCAGCTTGCGCTTGCCGCGTTCGGCCACCGTTTCTGCCTTGGTGGGGGCCAGAACGGTCTGGGCAGGTTTGGCGGCGGGCTTCACCCCCTGGGGAGCCGCGGGCTTGGGCCCTGGGGCGACCGGTTTCACCCCTTGGGGGGCGGCCGGCTTGGGACCCGGGGCGACAGGCTTCACGCCGGGTTGAGCGGCTTGACCGGGTTGGGTGGGTCGTGGGGCCGCGGGAGCACCAGGCGCGGCTGTACCAGGCGGCTTCACCCCCTGGGGGGCGGCAGGCTTGGGCCCCGGGGCGACGGGTTTCATACCGGGCTGGGCGGGTTGGCCGGGTTGGGCCGGCCGGGGAGCGCCGGGCTGGGCTGGTGAGGCGCCTGCTGGCCTAGGGGCAGCCGGTTGCACTGGCCGCGGGGCTCCGGGCTGGACAGGCTGGCCGGCGGCACCTGCCGGCCTGGGCGGTTGCTGCGGGTTTTGCGGATTGTTCGGTTCAGCCATGGTGCCTTTTCCCGGGCGCAGGGGCCCTGCATCTTCCATCGACCCGCGGCCGGTTCAACCGGTCGCCATTTGTTTGGTTTTCCCAAGGGAAAGGCCGCATGGCCCGGTTGGGGGGACCATGCGGCCTTGAGTTGGATCAATCGTCGTCGTCCTCATCGTCCTCGAAGTCGGTGACTTCGTCGTCCTCATCCTCGAAGAGGCCTTTTTCCGCCATGGCGATGCGGGCCGCCAGTTCGGAGGGTTTTTGGGCCTTGAGGAGGCATTCTTCCTTGTCGCACATGCCGTTCTTCCACAGGTTGAACAGGCTTTCGTCCATCAGGAACATGCCGTCCTTGCGCCCGGTCTGGATGGACGAGTCGATGCGGTAGGTCTTGTTCTCGCGGATCAGGTTGGCGATGGCGGGTGTGACCACCATCATCTCGTAGGCGGCCACCACCCCCTCAGGCTTCTTGGGCATGAGGGTCTGCGACAGCACGCCGATGAGCGCGGTGGATAGCTGGGTGCGGATCTGGTCCTGCGCCTCCTGTGGGAACACGTCGATGATACGGTTGATGGTGGAGCTGGCCGAGTTGGTGTGCAGTGTACCGAAGACGATGTGACCGGTTTCCGCCGCCTCGATGGCGGCGTGAATGGTCTCGAGGTCGCGCATTTCACCCACGAGGATCATGTCGGGGTCCATACGCAGTGCCCGGCGGATGCCCTCCTTGAAGCTGCCCACATCCACGCCGATCTCGCGCTGGTTGAACAGGCTCTTCTTGTTCTTGTGGAAGTACTCGATGGGGTCTTCCAGCGTGATGACATGACGGTCGTAATTGTCGTTGATGAAGTTGAGCATGCTGGCCAGCGAGGTGGTCTTGCCCGACCCGGTGGGGCCGGTCACCAGCAGCAGGCCGCGCGGGCGGGTGATCAACCGCTTGATGGCCTCGGGCATGCCGATCTGCTCGAAGGTGAGGAACTGGCTGGGGATGCGCCGCAGCACCATGCCCACCGAGCCGCGCTGCTTGAACACCGCCACGCGGAACCGGTAACCGTCGACGAACTCGATGGCGAAGTCGGTGCCGCCGTGCTCCTGCAGCTCCTGCTGGTTGCGGTCGGGCGTGATCGACTTCATCAGCGCCATGGTGTCGTCGGAATCGAGTTCCTTGACATCCAGTTTCCGCATCCGTCCCGACTTACGGACCAGGGGGGTCTGCCCGACCGAGATGTGCAAGTCGGACGCCTTGAGCTGGATGACCGTGTGCAGGAGCTTGTCGATGAGAACGGTGCCGTTGACACCCATGTTTCGCCTGACCCGTCGGTTGAGGGAAAAAACACCCGGAAGGGCCCCGGCGCCCTTCCCCTTTGTCCTTGCTTCGCCGGCCCTGACGATTCGCCAAGGGGCCGGGCTCCACTGAAATTATGGGCAACTTGATGCGCCCAGCAACAGAAAACCGCGCCGCAACCCGCTATTTTCCGGCCTTGGCCGGCTCCTTGGCGTCCTTTTTGGGCTGTTCGGGGGGCGGGGCATCGTGCGACGGGTCGTGATGGCAGGTGCTGAGCACCTCGTCGAGGGTGGTGAGCCCCCGCAGCGCCTTGCTGATGCCATCGGACAGCAGGTTGGTCATGCCGCTGGCGAGGGCCACGCGGCGGATGGCCTGGGTGGGCTCGCGACGGAAGGTCATCTCGCGCAAGGGCCCATTCATGCGCATCATTTCGAAGATGCCGCGTCGACCGCGATAGCCCTTGTTGTTGCAGTTGGAGCAGCCCTTGCCCATCATGAAATTGGCGGTCTTGAGCTGCTCGGCCGTGATGGAGGCGGCCCGGATTTCCTTGGCGGGCGGCTCGTATGGGGCTTTGCACTTGGTGCAGACGATGCGCACCAGGCGCTGTGCCATGATGGCGATGACCGAGCTGGCGACCAGGAACGGTTGCACGCCGATATCGACCAGGCGCGTGATGGCGCTGGGCGCGTCGTTGGTGTGCAGCGTGCTGAAAACCAAGTGGCCGGTGAGTGACGCCTGCACGGCGATCTCGGCGGTCTCAGGGTCGCGGATCTCGCCCACCAGGATGATGTTGGGGGCCTGGCGCAACATGGCGCGGATGATGCGGGCGAAATCCAGGCCGATCTGGTGCTTCACCTCCACCTGGTTGATGCCGGGCAGGTAGTATTCCACCGGGTCCTCGGCGGTGATGATCTTCTTGTCCGGCCGGTTCATCTCGTTGAGCGCGGAGTAGAGCGTGGTGGTCTTGCCCGAGCCGGTGGGGCCGGTCACCAGGAAAATGCCGTTGGGCCGCTTGATGATGTTGTTGAAGCGGGCGTAATCCTGCTCGCTGAAGCCGAGATCCTTGATGCTGACATTGATGTTGCCGCGGTCGAGGATGCGCATCACGCACGATTGACCGTGGCAGGTGGGTAGCATGCTGACCCGCATGTCGTAATGCCTGCCCGACAGGGAGAGCTTGATGCGCCCGTCCTGACAACGCCGCTTCTCGGCGATGTCCATGTTGGCCATGATCTTGAGGCGGGAGAGGAGCGGGGCCAGCAGACGGCGGGGCGGATTGTCGCGCTCGACCAGCACGCCGTCGATTCGGTACCGCACCCGGATGCGCTCAGCGAACGGCTCGATATGGATATCGGAGGCACGGGCGTTCACAGCCTCCTGGATGATCAGGTTCACCAGGCGGATGATGGGGGCGTCGCCTTCGTTGGCGTCCGCCGAGTTGCCCCGGCCGGCGGTCTGCTCGGTGTCGGTGAAGTCGATGGCGGTGTCGGTGAACTCCGCCAGCATGGAGTCGACCGACTCGGTTTCCGTCTGGCCGTAGTGGCGGTTGATGGCGTCGATGATCTGCTCGCGCGCCGCCACGGCCGCGAGGATGTCCTTGTTGAGGATGAACTGGAGCTTGGTGATGGTCTCGTAGTTGGTGGGGTCGCTCATCACGATTTTCAGCGACGAACCGTCCATTTCCACCGGGAAAATGATGTTCTCGCGGGCGATCGACTCGGGAACCAACTCCACCACCGAGCCGGGTATGGTCTTGTCTGTCAGGTCGATGTAATCGAGCTTGTTGAACTCGGCGAAGGCCCTCATGGCCTGGTCGATGGAGCAGTAGCCCAGTTTCACCAGGACTTCCTGCAATTTCGCGCCGGATTGCTCCTGCATGGAGCGGGCTTCTTCCAGCTGGTCGGGGCTGAGGATCTTGTCGCGCACCAGCAGATCGGTGAAGTCGCCCTGGGCCTTTGCCATGAACCCGGCCTCCTGATGTCCGGTCGCCGAAATGAATCGGAAAAACCCGGAAAAATGACTCGAAACCGCCTGCCAATCGCGGGAAAGACAAACCAATCCCGCCAAGGTCGAATCGGCCGGAAGTCCGTCCTGATTCAATTCTCCTTCAGTATGTCATAGCCCCACCCTCTGGCAAGAACCGGTCGCCACCGGCCTGACAGGCACAACCCGCCCCCCTTTCCAGCTTGCTGGCGTTGTCCCGCCGGGACTAAGATCGTGGCTTGATCGGCCCATGGCGGACGGAACCGCCCTGCCGCGATTTCACGGTCGGGGTTTCAAGAAGCAGTGGATTCCAGCGCACCCATCCCGGCCGCGGTCCCCGAACCCCCGTCCGCCCGAGCCAATTCCCCTGCCAAGCCAAGGCGCATCGCCATCGTGGGATCCACCGGCACGATCGGGGTCAACACTCTGGATGTGGCCAAACACCTTCCCGACCACATCCAGGTGGCCGGCATTTCCGGGCATGCCAACACAGCGCTTTTGGTGGAACAAGCCCGCATCCACCGGCCGGATTGGGTGGCCATTACCGATGAGGCCGCCGGGGGAGCCCTCGACCGGTCGGCCCTGCCAGCAGGGTGCGAATTGGTGGTAGGGCCTGACGCCTTGGCGCGAAAAGTGGGCGGCCCCGGCCATGACCTTGTGGTTTCGGCGATTGTGGGTGCGGCTGGACTCGACAGCACCTGGGCCGCGCTGGAGGCGGGCAAGGATGTGGCGGTGGCCAACAAGGAGACCCTGGTTTTGGCGGGGCCCCTCGTGTTGGATTTGGCCAAACGGAGGGGAGCCCATGTCCTGCCGGTAGACAGTGAGCATAGCGCATTATTTCAACTGCTTCAAGAAGATGGATCCTTGCACCGGGTTGAAAAGCTAGTGCTAACGGGTAGTGGCGGGCCGTTTCGGGGGCGTAAAAGGTCCGACCTCGGTGCCGTGACCGTTGAACAGGCGCTGGCCCATCCCACCTGGCGCATGGGACGAAAAATCACAATCGACTCGGCCACCCTGATGAACAAGGCCCTGGAACTGATCGAGGCCCGGTGGTTGTTCGATATGCCGGTATCCAAGCTCGATGCGATCATTCATCCCGAGAGCGTGGTCCACAGTTTTGTCGAATTTGTGGACGGATCGGTGGTGGCGCAGGCCTCGCCCCCGGACATGCGTTTACCCATCCAGTACGCGCTCACCTGGCCCAACCGGGTTTCGGGGCCCACCCGGCGACTGGATTGGCGCTCCCTGTCAAAATGGACTTTCGAACAGCCCGACCGGGAAGCGTTTCCAGCGCTGGATCTGGGTCTGGAGGTTGCCCGGTCAGGTGGTACCGCGGGGGCGGTCTTGAATGCCGCCAACGAGGTGGCCGTCGAGCGTTTTCTCGAGGGGAAATTGGCATTTCTGGACATCACCCGGTTGGTGTCTGAAGTGGTGGGGGCGCACACGCATGACGCCTCACCCGGATTGCAGGATTTGCGGCGGGCCGACCGCTGGGCACGCCAGGAGGCACGGAATTGGCAGAGCAACCAGAAAACAACGGCGCACTGAGTCCGGTCAATTTGCCGGGTGAACAACCGGTGCCGGTACCACTTTCGCCGGCATCATGGCTGGCCCAAAATGCCTTGTTTTTCGCCATCCTCGCCCTCGGGGCAGGCTGGCTTTGGATGAAGCAGGGCCCCTACGCCCTCGTGCAGGCCGCCCTTGTGGTGGCCGGCCTAGGACTGGTGATTTTTGTCCATGAGTTGGGGCATTTTCTCGCGGCAAAGGCCTGCGATGTGTATGTGAAAACCTTCAGCATCGGTTTCGGACCTGCCTTGCCGGGGTGTTCTTTCCGGTGGGGTGAGACCCTGTACATGGTGGGCGCCCTGCCCTTGGGCGGTTATGTGCAGATGGTGGGCGAGGGATCCGAGGAAGAGGAGGAAAATCCCCGATCCTTCAAGAAGAAAACCGTTTTCCAGCGCATGTTGATCATTTCCGCCGGGGTGGTGATGAACATCCTGTTCGGCCTGCTCTGTTTCCTGCTGGTTTTCCGCACCCAGGGATTGCGACAGGTGGATCCCACCGTGTGGCAGGTGGGATCGGGTGGCCCGGCCTGGAAGGCCGGCATGCGCAGCGGGGCGACCGTGCAAACCATTGGCGGCAAACATGTCGCCTCTTTCGATGACCTGCGGATGGAAGTGGCGCTTTCCCGAAGCGGGGTGCCGGTGGATTTCAAGCTCCGTCAACCGGATGGCACGGAGGAAACCCTGTCGATCGCCCCGGAGCGGGGTGCCTACCAGAAAAATCCGGTGATCGGGATAGCCAAGAACATCGGGGGCACACTGGAGCTGATCCCCAAACAGCCAACCGGGGAATTGACAGGGCCCTACTACCCAGGCAGTCCAGCTTCCCTGATCCGGCTACTTCCCTGGCCGCAGGGTCAATTGCCAACTTCATGGGGGGAAACCATCGCCGACAAAAGCCTGGAGGGCATGACGCCCGCGCAGGTGGCCGAGGAATTGGCAAAAGGGATGGTGCAATCTTCGGGCAGGGCTTTGCGGGTTCGGATGAACCCCAAGGAAGGTGGGGAGCTGGAATGGCCCGCCCGGGGGGTGACCTTCAACGACCGGGTAGTCGCCATGAGCGACCCCGCCAACCTTTCCGATCCCTTCCAGGTCAGCCCGGTGAGGGACTACACCGAATGGCGCAACCGGTTGCAGGCCTTGTCCGGCAAGCCGATCGTGCTCGAATTGGAACGGAAACCTGAACCTGAAAAAGGTCAAAAACAGGCTGAAGGTCCTGCGAAAAGGTGGCTGGCTCTGGTGCCCCCGGCATTTCGTCGCGTGTTGCCAGCCCGCCTGACCATGGGCTTGGTGGCGGCACTGCGTAACGGATCCTCAGCCGCCCAAATGGGGGTGCTGGAGGGGGACAAGTTGACCCGGCTGGAAGTATTGACGGCCGATGACAAGCCGGCGGCGATTCTGGACCTGGTGTCTGGTGCGGTGGACCCGCTATCCCTGCCCCACCAGTTGCGCCAAAAAGTAGCCGCGGCTGGCAAGGGGGCCAAGGTTCGTGTCAGCCTGAACCGTGAACACAAACACCAGGAATCGAAGCCTTTGGAGGCTCCACTGGTTTTGGCATGGGATGAACGCTGGAGCACTTCCGAGGAATCGGCCTTATACCAGGATTCACCCACCAGCATTCCCGAGCTGGGCATTGCCTACCGGGTGGACACTGTCGTGGCCATGGCCCCAGAAAAAAGCCCGTTGAAAGCCGGCGACCGGATTGAGCGAGTGGCGCTGGTTCCCAATCCCAAGTTGGCGGAAATGAAGGCCAAGGAACCCAAAGAAGGTGAAAAATCCGCTGCCGCCCCTGCCGTGCCGCCAGCCCCCAAATGGGTGGACTTGGCGACGCGGATCCGCGGGGCTGGCAAACCCACCGCCGGTATTGAGCCACGGCTGGACCAGGGGGCCTGGCTGGATGACCAGATCCAGGATCAACGCGCGGGGGTGGAAGCCCGATCCGAACTGAAACTGAAAATCCGCCGCGCCGGGGAGGATATGGAGGTGACAATCCAGCCTGGATTGGACACCGACCGCCCTTTGGTGGAACGGGGATTTTTCTTCCAGGATGACTGGCATGTGGAAAAGGCCGAGTCCCTTCCCCAGGCCCTGACGATGGGCTGGCACCAGACCCGTCGGTGGGTGCAAACCATCTACATGAACATCGCGCGGATTTTCACCCGCGATATCTCCACCGACAGTCTCGGGGGGCCCATCGAGATTGCCGCCCAGGCGTTTTCCGCGGCCCAGGACCCGCTGCTGCTGGTACTGTTTTTGGGCATCATTTCCATCAATCTGGCGGTGGTGAATTTCCTGCCCATCCCGCTGCTGGACGGGGGGCACATGGTGTTCCTGCTGTACGAGGCGGTGGCCAGGCGCGCCCCTCCGCCCTGGGTTTCCGCCGTGGCTAATTACGCCGGCCTTGCTTTGATTCTCAGCCTGTTCGCGTTTGTGATTTACAACGATCTGAAGCGGAGGGTCTTCGGACAGTGAGCCAGAACAAATCAGGCGACAGCGGGCAAACAGCCAAGCAGACCATGGCGGATGCGGGGGATCCCATCCTTGAAAGGAGGACGGGATCGCCCTTGGCCCTCCGCATCCTTTTTGCGGTACTGTTCTTCGGCTGCACAGGGTTTTTGTTGTTCTCGGAAATTCTCCTCACCGTGCTGCGGATGATGGGGATCAATCCGTGACCCGTTTCAGCCAGGGCTGAATCTGGGTGGCCAGTTCGCTGGCGGTGAGTGGCTGGCCTGAAGAGGCTTTTTTCAAGGCCTCCTCCAGGGTTGCCAGCAGGCCTGGAGCAAATCCTTTGGGCTTTTTGGATTCCTTGGGCGATGCGGATCCCGAGGCAGCCTTGGCCAAGGATTCCGGATCGACAGAGATGAAGCTTTCACGCAGGGCTGGTCCGCGTTTTTTGGGGCTGGGGTTGCCGTCCATCGCCATGTTGCACAGTTCGTCGGACCTCTTGTTGGCCTCCCGCCTGACATGTTCGAACCTCACCCGTCCAGGGAACCGGACCTCCAAAGCCTTGGTTCTCTCGTAGATCTCGCGCAGGTCCTGGTTTTTCACCTGGTAGAAGCCCTGCATCTGCTTGACCATCAATTCGGAATCACTCCGGACATGCAGGTGGTGGACCCCCAGGTCCAGTGCGGCCTCCAAACCGTTGAGCAGGGCGTAATATTCGGCCTGGTTATTGGTCATACGGCCCAGGCATTCCGCCTCCTGGTAAACGCCGCCGGCCGGATCAACCAGGACGAACGCGTAGGCCGCCAAACCGGGATTACCTCGCGACCCACCATCCGTGAACAACAACCAGGTTCCAGAATCCTTGGACATCGCATCCCATCCATGAAAAACGGCGCAAGGGCAGGCCTTTGCCAGCACGACCAACTGTGTCATGCTACACCACAATAACCGGGTTGTTGGATGACGGGTGGGGCTGGTTTTTGTGTTGGTTCTGGAGTCAGGGACCTGACAGTGCCTAATTCTCGCGAATGGATGGTGGTGATGCAAACCTCGGAGGCTCCCTCCGTGGTCGGGCTCGCCCTGGGGACAGGGATGGTGGATTCATGCGAGGTGGGTGTTGGGCGGCGCCATTCGGGGGATCTGGCCCCCAAGCTGGCCGAGCTGATGGCCAAAAACGGCGTTTCCATCGATGACATCGGGTCGGTTGCCGTTTCACGCGGACCGGGCGGGTACACGGGATTGCGGGTCGGTTTGGCTAGCGCCCTGGCGCTCACCCTCATCAAGGATGCGGATTTGCTCGCCGTGCCGACCTTGGAGGCAATGGCATGGCAATGTCCCGTGGAGTGGGACTCGGTTCGCATGGTTGCGGACGCCTTGCGGGGCCGGGCCTTTGTCCAGGAATTCATCCGCCGCGATGGTGCATGGGAGGCCGCCGGCCCCATGGAACTGGCTCCCTGGGAATCAATTCGGGGTGGTCAGGCGGACCGGAAACAAATGCCCTGGGCCGGGCCCGGGTGCCACCATGCCACCTCGCTTGGAATCCAGGTGATGGGGACTGCCCCCACCCAGCCAAGTGTTGAAGGATTGCGTTTGGCCGCGCTGAACCGGATCCGCAAGGGTTTCGTTGACAACCCGGGCGAAGTGGACATCCTCTATGGCCAACCGAGTTCGGCGGAGGAGCAATGGAAAAAACTACATCCCGAAGGAGTGGTGTGAACATGCGTTGGATTTGCATCCTCGGAGCGTTGCTCTTTTCCCAAACCACTTGGGCGGCCGGCCCGTTGGAATTTGAGCTGGCTTACGGGACCAAGGAGTTTCCCGGCCCCTTCACCGGCCGAGTCTATGTGATGCTGACCAAGGGGGCGCCCAGGGGCCTAATGTCCGGCCCGGACTGGTTCAATCCCGAGCCGTTTTTCGCAATGGATGTGGTGGGTTGGAAAGCCGGGGAAAAACTGGTTTTGGGGGCTGGCGCCCGGTCCTTTCCTGTGACCATGCCAGAGGTACCTGAGGGTAAATATATCGTTCAGGCCGTCCTTGACAGGAACCTTGGGGGCCGCAGCTTCGCCACCTCTCCGGGCAATGTTTACGGTCTCCTGCCCCCCACCCAGCTTTCCGGCAAGGATGGCGGAAAAATCAGCTTGACGCTGGACCAGGTGTGGCAGGAACGCCCCTTGCCGAATGTGCCGGGCGTCCAGTTCGCCAAGGTGAAAAGCAAGCTGCTCAGCGATTTTTACAACCGCGAGGTTTTCCTGCGGGCCGGCGTGGTCCTTCCCGCCGGTTACAACCAGAATCCGCAAATAATTTACCCTGTGGTCTACGAGGTTCCCGGATTCGGCGGCAACCACCTGGGTGCCGCGGGGCGGGTGGGTGCCCCTTTCACCCGTCTTGGCGAAACCGAGGCTGCCTGGGTGGTGTTGGACCCGGATTGCCCCAACGGACACCATGTCTTTGCCGATTCGCAAAATAATGGTCCCTGTGGACAGGCGCTGATCGAGGAATTGATCCCGGAACTGGAGAAACAATTTCGCATCGGCCGAAGCAGGGGTGCCCGCCTGGTGACCGGCCACAGTTCCGGTGGCTGGAGCAGCCTTTGGCTGCAGGTACGGTATCCGGATACCTTCGGGGGAGTCTGGTCGACCGCGCCCGACCCGGTTGATTTCCGCGATTTTCAGCGGATTGATTTGAATGCCCCCATGGCAAACTTGTTTTTCGACCAGGCGGGCAAGCTGCGCGATCTTTCCAGGTCCCGCCGAGGCAAGGCTCTTAATTTCAGGGATTTTTCACGCATGGAAGATGTGATGGGCCGTGGCGGCCAACTGGGGTCGTTCGAAGCGGTGTTCAGCCAGCGGGGTGCGGATGGGAAGCCAGTCAAGCTATGGGACCGCTCCACCGGCGTGATCGATGGGCGCACTTCCCAGTCCTGGCTGCCCTACGATATCGCCCGGCGGCTGGATGAGAACTGGCGGCAACTGGAACCCAAACTGAACGGCAGGTTGTTCGTCTATTGCGGCACCGCTGACACCTTTTACCTGGATGGCGCTGTGATTTTGCTGCGTGAAATGCTGGAGAAAAAACAGGCCAAAGCCTTGGTGGAAATGATCCCCGATGCCGACCATGGTTCGTTCCTGACTCGGCCCTTCCGCGAGAAGATGGCGCGCCAGATGGAGAAAGTCCTCAAGGCCAACCGTGAAGGAGCCAAGCCGTGAGTCTTGAAAAACTCGCGGTTTTGGGATTGGGGATGATAGGCGGTTCGATCGGCGGGGCGGCTCGCCGGGTGGGAATTCCGGTGACCGGATGGGATCCATCCCCTGAGGTCTGCACAAAGGCTATGGGACTCGGACTGGTGGATTCGATCGAGCCGTCCCCTGAAGGGGCGGTCTCCAAGGCCACCCTGGTGGTTGCCGCCTGCCCGGTGCCCCAAGTGGCCCGATTGCTTGCCCGCATTTCAAAAGCCGCCCGGCCCGGCACCTTGTTGACCGATGTGGGCAGCACCAAGCGGTCAATTCTCGAGGGGATGCGAGGAAAAATACCACCGGAGATCGAATACCTCGGCAGCCATCCCCTGGCGGGGTCTGAAAAGTCTGGTCCGGACCACGCGGATCCCCAACTGGTGGACCGGAGGATTGTGGCGCTTTGCCCCGAGGCCTCCACCACCGCTGCCGCCATGGAGCGGCTGGGAGGGTTCTGGAAATCTCTGGGGGCCACAGTCGTTTCCTGTCCCGCTGACCGCCACGACCTGTTGCTTTCGCTGACCAGCCATTTGCCCCACCTGTTGGCTTACCTGCTGGCATCCATGCCCGATGAGGAACATGCTCCGTATCTGGCGGGTGGCTTCCGGGACATGACCCGTTTGGCGGGAAGTTCTCCCCAGCTTTGGATGGGTATTTTCCAGGACAATCGTGAAGAACTTTTGGCGAGGGCCAGGGAGTTCCGGGATCTTTTGGACCGTTCGATCTCGGCTCTGGAGCTACCTGGTGACCCGGCCGGTGATTTGAAAGGGTTGATGGACGAGGGCTGGAAAATGCGAACAGGCTGGCAGGCGCGTTGAGATTGCCAAGCCAGCCTGTGGAACCTGAAAAGTAGGCGCCTTACTCCTCGTCGTCGCGCAGTTTGGCCAGGACGGAATAATCCTCCAGCGTGGTGGTGTCCCCGGTGGTTTGTTTGCCGCTGGCAATATCACGCAGCAGCCGGCGCATGATTTTTCCCGACCGGGTTTTCGGCAGGGACTCGGCGAAACGAACCTCATCGGGACGCGCCAGGGCACCGATTTCCTTGGCGACATGGTCCCTCAGCCCCTGTTTGAGCTTGTCGTCGGCGACTTGGCCGTGCTTCAGGGTCACAAACACCACGATCCCCTCGCCTTTGATCTCGTCGGGCCGGCCGACAGCGGCGGCCTCGGCAACGGACGGGTGGTTCACCAGGGCGGATTCCACCTCCATGGTGCTCAGCCGGTGGCCGGCCACATTGAGAACATCATCCACACGGCCCATGATCCAGAGGTAGCCATCCTCGTCGCGCCTGGCCCCGTCAGCCGTGAAATAAACATGGGGCACATGGTCCCAGTAGGCGGATTTGTAGCGGGCATCGTCGCCGTAGAGCGTGCGCAGCATGGAGGGCCATGGTTTGGAGATCACCAGGTAACCGCCCTCGTTGGCACCCACCGGGTTGCCTTGTTTGTCCACCACCTCGGCGATGATCCCGGGCAGGGGAAGAGTGGCGCTGCCCGGCTTGGTGGGTACCGCGCCGGGCAAGGGGGCGATCATGATCGCGCCGGTTTCCGTCTGCCACCAGGTGTCCACGATGGGGCATTGCCCCTTGCCGATTTTCTCGTGAAACCAGATCCAAGCCTCGGGGTTGATGGGTTCACCCACGGTGCCCAGCAGGCGCAGGCTGGAAAGGTCGTGCTTGGCGGGCAGATCGTCACCCCATTTGATGAAGGCGCGAATGGCGGTGGGAGCCGTGTAGAAAACGCTGACGCCGTATTTGGCGATGATTTCCCAGAATCGGTCCTTGCCCGGATGGTCGGGGGCTCCCTCGTAAAGCATGAGGGTCGCCCCGTTGCACAGCGGACCGTACACCACATAACTGTGCCCGGTGATCCAGCCGATGTCCGCGGTGCACCAGTACACATCGTTATCGCGCAGGTCGAACACCATTCGGTGCGAATAGGAAGCCCCCACGAGATAGCCCGCCGTGGTGTGCAGGATTCCCTTGGGTTTGCCGGTGGAACCGCTGGTGTAGAGGATGAAAAGCGGATGCTCGCTTTCCAGCGCAACCGGTTCGCAATGGGCGTCGGATCCAGCCACCAACTCGTGCCACCAGATATCCCGGCCCTGGGTCATCGGAACATTGCAGCCGGTCCGTTTCAACACCACACATTTGGCCACATCGGGGCAGCGCTTGAGGGCCTCGTCCACGTTCGCCTTGAGCGGCACCACCTTGCCGCGCCGGTAACCGCCGTCCGCGGTTATCACGAGGTTGGCACCGGCATCCCGGGTGCGCTCCGCCACCGCCTCGGCGCTGAAACCCCCGAACACCACCGAATGGACGATCCCCAGCCGGGCGCACGCCAGCATGGCGATCACTGCCTCGGGCACGAGCGGCATGTAGATGGTTGCCCGGTCCCCCGGTTTCATGCCCAATAGCTTGAGCCCGTTGGCGAACTGGCACACTTCCCTATGGAGCATCTGGTAGGTCAGAACCCGTGAATCCCCGGGCTCGCCCTCCCAAATGATGGCCGCCTTGTTTCGATTCGGACCGGTCAGGTGGCGATCCACGCAGTTGGCGGAGGCATTGATCAGTCCACCCTCGAACCAGCGGGCGTGTGGTTCCTGCCAGGTGAGTGTTTTGTCAAAGGGCTTGAACCATTGGAGTTCCCGCGCTTGCTTCGCCCAAAAGGCCTCGGGATCCGCCTTGGCTTCGTCGTACAGCTTCCTGTAGCCATCCATTCCCTGCACGCGGGCCTTGGATACGAACTCCGGGCTGGGTGAAAAGCTCCTGCCTTCCTTCAAAAGGCTGGCGATGTTCTTGGCTTCAGGGGCGGAGGACATGGTTGTTGCGCTTTCGGAAGGAGTAAAACCAAATTGCCCTCGGGTATTCAACCCGGGCAAGGCGCGGTCATCCCGGAGCCCATCGAGGTCGCACCGGGTAAAACGCTGAATCTAATCCGAAGGGAATTCCAGTCAAGTCCCAGCCTTTGGTAAAGTTCTGCAAATACTGGAAAAATGAGGGATTTTCCTTAAGATAACGGAATGGTTGTCACGGTGGAAACGATGGAACACCCAATCCGATTCCCGCCGGGCGAGACGGGGGCCGAATGCCCGTTGCCGGATTGGGAAAAGCTAAGGACCATCAAACGCTACCGGATGGAGTGTCAACTGGCCGGGACGCGGCAGCTTCCTCCTTGCCCGCAAATCAAAGCATACCGGCCCGAGTTGCTCGAGGCCCATGCGGAAGTTCTGGTCAACGCTTTTGTGAATTCCCCGGATTTGGGACTTTTCCCGGGCTTGGGCAGCACTTTTGGATGCCAGGCCATCATGGAGGCCATTGTCGCCCAATCATCCTTTCTGCCGGGGGCGACCCTGCTTGCGGTGGATGAGCGGCAAAATCCGGTAGCCTCCATCCAGGCCATGAGCCAACGTCAGGAAGGCCTGATCATGAATGTGGGGGTTGTGCCCAGCGCCCGGGGACAAGGGTGGGGAAAAAAGATTCTCCAGGCCTCCTTGGATTCCATGGCGAGAGACGGCCTGGCCTTCGCCTCGCTGGAAGTTTCGGGAGGCAACCAATCCGCCCTGAACTTGTACCGGGGTGCCGGTTTCCGGAAAACGCGGGTGCAATACCTGCCCCTTCAGGACCTGGAACGGCCCGACCGCCCGGGGTTTTGGGATCTGCCACTGGACTTGTGGTGATGTGTGACCACATGTTCAGGCAGATTGATTCACATGCAGCGTGGACAGCGGGAAATCTAAAACGGTGAAACAAAAAATACACCAGTCGGTCCTGAGCAATGGTTTGCGGCTTGTTGCCGAGCGATTGGATCACGTCCATACCGCTTCCTTTCAATTCCTCATTCCGGCCGGTTCGGTGGCCGACCCGGCCGGGAAGCGGGGGGTTGCAAGTATCCTTTCGGACCTGATGACCCGCGGTGCGGGAAAGCTGGACAACCGCGCGTTCAACGCGGCCATGGATCGCCTGGGGGTGGATTTCTCCACCTCGGCTGGTGTTCTCAACCTCCGCCTTGCGGGAAGCTGCCTGGCGGAAAACCTCGAGAAGGCGCTGGAACTTTTCGCGGAGATGATCCTGCGTCCCACTCTTCCCGAAAGGGAATTGGGCCCGGTATTGGAATTGGCGGCGCAGGATATCCGGTCCACCGAGGACTCTCCGCGGAAAAAGGTGATGCTGGAGGTGCGCAAGCAGCATTTTCCGTCACCGCTTGGCCTTGATCCCAGGGGAGATGCCGAATCGCTACCCAAGATCGACATCGAGAGCGTGCGGGGATTTCATGCCAAGCGCGTGCAGCCCCGGGACTCGATTTTGTCGATCGCGGGCAGGATCGACCTCGAGCAGGTGCAAAGCGTGGTGGATCGGCTCTTTGGGGAATGGATGCCCGGCACTCCACCTGCCTTGAAGGAAAAGGCGCCCGCCAAAAAATCTGGCTGCGCACATATCCAGAAAAAAACCGAGCAGGTTCATATCGGGCTGGCCTACCCGGCGATCCCGGTGGCCCACCCGGACTATTTCGCGGCCTTGGGCATGGTTCAGGTGCTCAGCGGAGGCATGAGTTCACGACTTTTCAGCGAAATCCGGGAAAAACGCGGACTCTGCTACTCGATTTGGACCACCCTCTCGCCTCTCAGGCACACAGGGGCCATTTTGGGGTATGCCGGAACCACGGCGGGCCGTGCCCAGGAGACTTTTGATTTGTTCCTGCAAGAATTGGGCAGAGTGGCGGATGGTGTGGAGGAGGACGAGGTCAAGCGCGTCCAGATCGGCCTGGAAACTTCCCTTCTGATGCAGGAAGACTCCAGCGGGTCACGATCCAGCTCGCTCGCTTCCGATGTTTACAACCTTGGCCGGGTGCGAAGCATCGAGGAACTGCGGGACGGTATCGCTTCCATCAATCGCAAAAATATCGCTGACTACGCCCGGCGCAATCCGCCTTCGCCTCTCACGGTTGCCACTATCGGCCCATCCCGCCTGAAAATATCCTGACCATTCACTGGAACCATCCATGACCGCCGCCTTTCACCAGCTTGAAGCCGACAACGGCTTGCAGATCATCGGCGAGACCAACCAGGCCGCCCATTCGGTTGCCGTGGGTTTTTTCGTCCGGACCGGCAGCCGTGACGAAACCGTCCCGGAAGCCGGGGTCAGCCATTTCCTGGAGCACATGGTTTTCAAGGGTTCCAAAAAAAGGAAGGCCGAACAGTTGAACCAGGAGCTGGACCTGATTGGGTCCAGCCCCAACGCCTACACCAGCGAGGAAACCACGGTCTTTTACGCTTCCTGCCTTCCCAGACACATGGGCCGGGCATTGGAGGTCTTGTCAGATATCATGCGGCCCGCCCTCCGGGCCGAGGATTTCACCCTGGAAAAAAAGGTGATCCTCGAAGAAATCGGCATGTATGAGGACCAACCCGGGGACATGGTGTTCGATCACGCCCGGAAACTGTTTTTCGGGGAACATCCCTTGGGGAATTCCGTCCTGG
>Ga0315905_10000754_pt1 | contig 35372 bp, 35 predicted proteins | sample LakEriMetagenome_5_FD_203522 | JGI IMG/M metagenome (GOLD analysis project Ga0315905, IMG submission 203522) | Freshwater fungal communities from buoy surface, Lake Erie, Ohio, United States - Buoy 4 MA121 | ecosystem: Environmental > Aquatic > Freshwater > Lake | place: USA: Lake Erie, Ohio... | reverse complement strand
GAACAGCACGTCGGGCTTCAGGTCGCGCGCTTTCTGCAGGAAGGGCGCGAACTCCGGGTTGGCGAGCGGCGCCTTGAGCTGCTCGACGACCTTTCCGCCGCGCTCCTCGAAGCGCATCTTGAACGCATCCTGCGCGTCGATGCCCGGGCCGTAGTCGGTGACCAGCGAGACGGCGGTCTTGGCGCCTTCCTTGGCGACCCATTCGGCCATCGGCACGGTCTGCTGCGGCAGGGTGAAGCTGACGCGCACGAAATAGGGCGAGCGCTCGGTGATGATCGACGTGCCGGCCGTCATGATGATGGCGGGCGTCTTCGCCTGGGTGATGACCGGCGCCACGGCGAGCGCCAGCGGCGTGAGGCTGAAGCCGGCGATAGCGGCCACCTTGTCGTTGACGATCAACTCCTGCGCGTGGCGGCGCGTGACGTCGGCGACGCCGGTGTCGTCCTTGATGATGAGCTCGATGCGCTTGCCGGCGACCATATTGCCCTTTTCGGCCATGTACAGACGCGCGCCCGCGACCTTCTGGCGGCCGGAGGCGGCCTGCGGGCCGGTGAGCGTGGCGATCAGGCCGACTTTGACGGTTTCCTGCGCGCTCGCCGGCGCGGCGAGCGGGAGCCCGGCGGCGAGGCCGACGGCCCCTGCCAGGATGCTTTTGAAGATCATAGCGTCCCCTCCTGTGAGACTGTGCGCGGCGCGCCGCGGCCAGGCGAAAATCGCGCCCGAGCGGGCTGACAATTCACGCTTTTGACGACTTGGGCAAGGCTTGCGAAAGGCGCTTGCGTCGGCCTTGCGCCTTATCCCCATTCCCGAGGGGCTCAAAGCCCCGCGAGCGGGGTCCGCTCCACGCGCACGCCGCTGGCGCCGAGGCGCACCACGTTGACGCTGCGCGCGTAATCGGGCGAGCCGGAGTAGTGGGCCTGCGCCGCCTCCGGTCCCACGCGGATGGCCCGGTTCCAGTGGCCGAGCGCGAGATAATCGGCCCCGACGGCGGCGATCTCGTCGTCGCCGAAAATCCAGGATGGGCGCAGCCGCGTGGAGCGGTCGGGCTGCGGCTCGTAATGGCCGTGGGCGAGGACGATCCGCCAGCGCGCGGCGCGCGGCGGCGGGGCGGCGAGCGGGTCCATGTCGCCATAATGGGCGTGGGCGCGCCCCCAGAGCTCAAGGTCAAGATGCGGAAAGAGGGCGGTCTCGCCATGGGTGATCCCCAGCACGGCGAGATTGTCGAGCGCCCGCATGGCGGGGTGGTGGAAGACCGCGTCCTCCACGGCGGGATCATGGTTGCCGGGCAGGATCGCGACCGGCCCGCCATGGTCGGCGATGGCGCGCGCGGTCTCCTCGATCAGCGCGCCGGGCAGGCGGTGGCATTCAAACGTGTCGCCCACCAGCAGCGTGAGGTCGGCGCCGCAATCGCGGGCTGCTGCGAGCACGAGCCGCAGGGGCGCCACGCCGTCGCCGCCGAACTGGCGCGCGGTGTAGGAATCGTCGATGTGCACGTCCGACGTGTGGACGAGAACGACCTCGCGCGCGCTCAATAGCAATTCTCCGGCGCGGGAAACGCTTTCGATTTCACCGACTGCACATAGCGCGCCACCGCGTCCTCCACGCTCGCCGCGCCGGCCATGAAATCGCGCGTGAAGCGCGGCTTGCGGCCGGGGTAGACGCCCAGCATGTCGTGCAGCACGAGCACCTGTCCGTCGCAATCGGGCCCGGCGCCGATGCCGATCGTCGCCATGCGGGTGAGCTCCTGCGTGATCTGCGCGCCGAGCGCGGCGGGGATCATCTCAAGCACGATGAAGGCGGCGCCGGCCTGTTCGAGCGCCTGCGCGTCCGCGCGCAGCGCAGCCGCCGAATCCGCGCTCGCGCCTTGCACGCGATAGCCGCCGAGCTGGTTCACCGATTGCGGCGTCAGCCCCACATGCGCGCAGACGGGAACGCCGCGCTCCACAAGGAAGCGCACGGTCTCCGCCATGAAGGCGCCGCCCTCCACTTTCACCATATGCGCGCCCGCAGCCATCAGCCGCGCGGCGTTGCGCATCGCCTGCGCGGGGCTCTCCTGATAGGAGCCGAAGGGCATGTCGGCGATCACGAAGGCGCGTTTCGCGCCGCGCGCCACGCAACCCGTGTGATATTCCATGTGCTCCAGCGTGACGGGCAGGGTGGAGCTGTGGCCCTGCAGCACATTGCCCAGCGAGTCGCCCACAAGCAGCGCCTCCACGCCCGCGCGCTCCAGAAGCGCCGCGAAGGAGGAATCGTAGCAGGTGAGCACGGCGATCTTTTCGCCCGCCGCGCGCATTTTCGCGAAGTCGCCGAGCTTCAGGGGCTTCTGGTCCGCGAGATAGGCCATGACGAAAAACTCCTAGGGACCGCGCGCGTCGATATTGTCGATCAGCCGCGTACCGCCGAGGCGCGCCGCCGCAAGAAGGCGCCAGCGTCCGCCGGCCGCAGGCGCGCCGAGGCTTTCCGCGTCGCGCAGCTCCAGATAATCGAGCGTGAAGCCGGCTTTTTCAATCGCCCCCTGCGCAAGCGCGAGCGCGTCCTGCGCAGCCGCGCCTGCGCGCAGGCGGCTGGCGCAATCCTGCAGGGCGGCGTGCAGCGCCGGCGCCTGCGCGCGCTCCTGCGCGCTGAGATAGACGTTGCGCGAGGAGAGCGCGAGCCCGTCGGCCTCCCGCACGGTCGGCGCGCCGACGATCCGCACCGGCAGGTCGAGATCGGCGCTCATGCGGCGAATGACGGCGAGCTGCTGAAAGTCCTTCTCGCCGAACACCGCGAGATCGGGCGCGCATTGGGTGAACAATTTCGCGACCACCGTCGCCACGCCGGCGAAATGGGTGGGGCGGAATCGATCCTCGAGCCCCGCCAGCGCCGGCCCGCCCGGCGCGATCGTGGTGGCGAAGCCGTCCGGATACATGGTCTCCGGCGTCGGCGCGTAAACGACGTCGACGCCGGCTGCGGCGAGCTTCTCGACGTCGGCCTCGAAGCTGCGCGGATATTTGGCGAAGTCCTCGTGGGGCGCGAACTGCGTCGGATTGACGAAGATCGACACGACGAGCCGGTCCGCGCCCGCCGCCCGCGCCACGTCGGTCAGCGCCACATGGCCGGCGTGGAGCGCGCCCATCGTGGGGGCGAGGCCGATGCGCGCCCCTTGCTTGCGCAGGTCCGCGACGGCGGCGCGCAGGTCGGCGATGGTGCGGGCGATGAACGGGGACATGGGTTCTCTCAAATGGCGCCGAAGCTCAGTCGGGCACGGCGGCCAGTTCGTCAAGGCCACGGATGATCCGGTCGGGGGGCAGGTCCCGATATTCGTCCGGCAGGCCGGTCCGGTTCACCCAGACTGTGCGGAAGCCGAACCGCGCCGCCCCGGCGATGTCCCAGCGGTTGGAGGACTGGAAGGAGACCTCGTCGGGGGCGACGCCGAAACGCGCGGTCGCCAGCGCATAGACCTGCGGGGCCGTCTTGTAGACGCCGATCTCGTCCACGGAAATGGTCGCGTCGAGGAGGTCGCTCAGGCCCGCCGCCTCCACCGCCCGGCCCAGCATGGCGGGCGATCCGTTGGACAGGATGGCGAGCGCGGCGCCCTTCGCCTTGAGCGCGGCGAGAGCGGGGCGCGCGTCGGGATAGGCGTCGAGCGTCTCATAGGCTGCGAGCAGGCGGCCGAGCAGGGCCGGGTTGAGCCCTCCGCAGCGGGCGGCGGCGTAAAACAGGGCGTCGCGCGTCAACTCCGCGAAATCGCGATAGGCGCCGGCGAGCGAGCGCACCCAGCAATATTCGAGCTGTTTGACGCGCCACAATTCCGACAGGCGCTCCGCCTGCGGGCCGATCTCCTGCGCATGGCGCGCGACGGCGGCGTGCACGTCGAACAGCGTGCCATAGGCGTCGAACACATAGAGCCTGGCGGGCAAGCGCTTCTCCATCCTGGATCCAGGTTCAGCCGTGCGCGCAGACTTGCCCGGCGGAGCGGGCCGCGCAAAGCTCGACTTTCGTCTGCGCCCCGCTCACGGCGTTTTGCTCCGGCGCGCGGGGCGCAGGCTCGACAGCGGCACGCCGAGCGCGGGCAGAAGCACGGCGAGGCTCGCGCCATAGACGAGCGCGCCCGCGAGTCCGAGCGCGCATAATTGCGCCTCCGCAGGAAAGCGCGGCGCGATCAGGGCGCCGATCTGCGCGGCCGCGCGGTCGCCGAAGGCGGCCACCAGCGCAAGCGCGAGGCAGGCCAGCGTCACCGCGAGCGCGATGCGCGTGGTCGCGCCGTCGATGCGCATGGCGCCCGCGCGGGTGGCGAGGACCGCAAGCGCGAGGAAATTGATCCATGCGCCGACGGCGGTGGCGAGCGCGAGGCCCTGCGCGCCGAGCGGCTCGTGCAGCACGATTTTGAGCGCGACGTTCACGCCCACGGCGGCGAGCGCCACCAGCATGGGCGTCGTCGTGTCGCCGCGACCGTGGAAGCTTGCGACCGCGGAGCGGATCAGCACCACGGCGAGCAGGCCGTAGCCATAGGCCGCCAGCACCTGCGCGGCCGCAGCCGTCGCCTCCGGCCCGAACGCGCCGCGTTCGAACACGCCGCGCACGATGATGTCGGGCATGACGACGAAGGCGACGAAGAAGGGCGCGCAGAGCGTGATCGTCAGCGCCATCGTGCGGTTCTGCGCCTCCATCGCGCCCGCCTCGTCGCCGGCCGCGAAACGCCGGCTCATCTCCGGCAGCAGCACCGAGCCCGCCGCCACGCCAATCACGCCGACAGGCAATTGATAGAGGCGATCCGCGTAATAGATCGACGACAGCCCGCCCGCCGGCAGAAGCGAGCCGATGATCGTGTCGGCGAACAGCGCGATCTGCACGCCCGCCGAACCGATCACCGCCGGCCCGAAGGATTTGAAGAAGCGCTTCATGTCCTCATCAAGCCCGGGGCGCGCGAAATAGGCGAACAGGCCCGCGCGGCGCGCGGCCCAGATCATCAGCGCAAGCTCCAGAACGCCTGCGACAAGCACGCCCGCCGCCGCCGCCACGCCCGCATCGGGAAAGAGGAAGGCGGCCGCCAGACAGGCGACGATCGACAGGTTCAGCAGCACCGGCGCGAAAGCGGCCGCCACGAAGCGGCCGTGCGCGTTGAGCGTGCCCGCGATCAGCGTGACGAGCGAAACGCACAGCAGATAGGGAAAGGCGATTCGGGTGAGCGTGAGCGCGGGGCCGTAGCGCTGCGGATCGTCGATCACGCCGGGAGCGAGCAGCGCGAGCAATTCTTGCGTGAAGACGAGCGCGAGCGCCAGAAGCACGACCTGCGCGAGCGCGAGAACCGTGAACATGCGCGCGCAGAACGCGCGCGCGCGTTCAGGCCCGCCCTGTTCGAGCGCGCGCGAATAGGCGGGCACATAGGCGGCGTTGAAAGCGCCTTCCGCGAAGATCGCGCGAAAATGATTGGGCAGACGGAAGGCGATCGTGAAAGCGTCTGCCAGCGCGCCCGCGCCAAGCACGGCGCCCATTATGACGTCGCGCACGAATCCGGTCGCGCGCGAGAGCAGCGTGAAGCCGCTGACGGAGGCGAAATTGCGCCACAGGCTCACGGGCGCGCCGTCCGCGCGCGCGCCACGGGCGAGGAATCCTCCTCAACGCCCACCCGTTCCGCGACGAGATAAAGCGGCCTGCGCTTCACCTCCGCGAAAATGCGGCCGATATATTCGCCCAGCACGCCAAGCGACATCAATTGCACGCCGGCGAAGAACATGATCGACACGATGAGCGAGGCGTAGCCCGGCACGTCCACGCCATGGGTCGCGGTGCGCAGCAGGAAAAAGATGGCCGCCGCCAGCGCCAGCAACGAGATCAGCGTTCCCACATAGGTCCACACTTTCAGCGGCAGCGTGGAGAAGGACATGAGCCCGTCGAGCGCGAAGCGGGTGAGCTTGCGATAGCTGAACTTCGAGGAGCCGAAGGCGCGCTCCGCCACTTCGAAGGGAACGCCGAGGCTGCGATAGCCGATCCAGGCGTAAAGCCCTTTGGAGAAGCGGGCGCGTTCAGGCATGGCGCGCAAGGCCTCCACCGCCTGCCGGTCGAGCAGGCGGAAGTCGCCGGCGCCCGGCGGCAGGCTGGTTTCGCCGAACGCCGCGAACAGGCGATAGAAGCGCAGCGTGAGCGCGCGACGCATGGCCGAATCCGCCGAGCGGTCCACCCGCTGACCGAACACGTTCTGATAGCCCTGCCGCCAGCGCTCCACGAAGGTCTCGATCATCTCGGGAGGATGCTGGAGGTCGGCGTCCATGATGACGACGGCCTCGCCGCGCGCGTGGTCGAGCCCGGCGGCGATGGCGATCTCCTTGCCGAAATTGCGGCTGAAGGAGATGGCGCGCAGGCGCGGGTCGAGCTGGTTGGCGCGGCGCAGGGCGGTGAGCGTGTCATCGGTCGAGCCGTCGTCCACGAACACCACTTCGAACGAGGCTGAGCAGCGCTCCATCACGGGCGTGAGCCGGGCGACGAGCGGCGCCAGATTCTCCGCCTCGTTGAACATCGGGACGACGACGGAGATTTCCGGTCTGGCGTCGTCGGGCGTCGGGGCGGATTGCAGCGTCATGGGATCTCGACCGGCTCGCGATGGGTCTCGCCTCGGGCGCGCGCCCCAAGGACCGCGCCCCAAGGACCGCGCCCAAGACCTATGCGCAAAGGGGCGCGCCGGCGCAAGCGTCCGGGGCGGGGGCGCGCGCAAGGCGGCTGCCGTCCGAGCCCGCGCCGTGCTAAAGGCGGGCGGCCCGGCGCCTCCGGGCGGGTGAGCCCATGGCCGAATTTCCTTTCATCCTCTGCGCGGACGATTACGCGATCTCCCCGGCCGTGAGCGCCGGCGTGCGCGAGGCGCTGGCCGCGGGCCGGCTGAACGCCACGGGCGCCATGACCAACCGGCCCGACTGGCCGGCGACCGCGCCCCTTCTGCGCCCCTTCCTTGAGCGCGCGCAGGCCGGCGTCCATCTCAACCTGACCGCGGGCGCGCCGCTGTCGGCCTGCCCGGACCTCGCCCCGGACGGCCGGCTGCCGCCGATCGGCTTCTATCTGCGCGCGCGCCGGCTCGCCCCTGAACTCGCCCGGCAGATCGGCGCTGAGATCGCCGCCCAGTTCGATGCGTTCGAGGCGGGGCTGGGCCGGGCGCCTGATTTCGTGGACGGGCACCAGCATGTCCACGCCCTGCGCCCGGTGCGCGGCCTTCTGCTCGACGAGATGGAGCGGCGCGGCTGGGCGGGCCGGGTGTGGCTGCGCGACAGCGCCGACCGGCCCTCCCGTATCCTCGCCCGCGGGGTGGAGACGCGCAAAGCGCTCGCGCTGGCCTGGTTCGCCCATGGCTTCGCCCGGCAGGCGCAGGCGCGGGGCTTTTCGCTCAACGAGGGCTTCTCCGGCTTCTCCGCCTTCGATCCCGCGCGCGATTACGCCAGCGATTTCGCCCGTTACCTGCGCGCGCCCGGCCGGCGCCACCTCGTGATGTGCCATCCCGGCCGGGTGGACGCGGCGCTGGCGCAGGTCGATCCCGTCACCGCCACCCGGCCCCAGGAGCTCGACTTCCTGCTCGGCGACGACTTCCCTCTCGTCCTCGCCCGCGCCGGCGCCCGGCTCGATGACTGGCGCTCCGTCCCCGGCTGATCCGGCGCGCCCTTGGGCTTAACGATAACTTAAGCCAGACATTGCAAGACTGTGTGGATCGGCGGCTCCCGCCGCGTCTGCTCCGGCGAGGAAGATGTCCATCCGTCCCCACCTGCTTGTCGCCTCGAACATCAGCCGCAAGGGCGGGCTCTTGATCGGCGCGGTCGCGTTGCTCGTCGTGCTGACGATCACGTTCATGCAGTCGAGCTCGGAGGAGGGGAGCGTCGGCATGGTGATTCCCATCACCGGCGCGCTGGTGATCGTGGGCAGCGTCGTCATCCTGTTCAATTCGGCGATGGCGCGCCTGTCGCTCGCCGTCTCCGAACTCAGCAAGACGCTGATCCGCCTCGCCGACGGCGATGTGTCCGCGCAGGTGCCCGACGTCGCCGCCCATCCCGAACTCGCCCAGATCGCGCAGGCGATCCAGACCCTGAAGGGCCGCCTGCAGGAGCGCGTGACCCTGCTTGACAAGGTGGGAGCCTCGGAGGCCGCAGCCCTTGCGCGGCAGGAGAAGGTCGACCGCCTGATCTCCGAGTTCCGCACCGCCGCCGCCGCCGCGCTCGCCCAGGTGAGCGGACAAAGCTCGCACATGCTCGCCGCCGCCGATCAGCTCGCGAAAATCTCAACCGAATCCGCCCGTCAGGCGTCGAGCGCCACCGCCTCCACCGAACAGGCGTCGAGCTATGTGCTGACCGTGGCGCGCGCGTCTGAGGAATTGTCGGCCTCCATCCGTGAGATCGAGGCGCAGGTGCTGCGCACCCGCAACATCGTCAACGAGGCCTCGCGCACCACCGTGGCGACGACGCAAACCATCGACGGCCTCGCCGACAAGGCGCAGAAGATCGGCGAGATCATCGGCCTCATTCAGGCCATCGCCGCGCAGACCAATCTGCTCGCGCTCAACGCCACCATCGAGGCCGCGCGCGCGGGCGAGGCGGGACGCGGCTTCGCCGTCGTCGCGCAGGAAGTGAAATCGCTGGCGAGCCAGACGGCCCATGCGACCGATCGCATCGCCGAACATGTCGCCGCGATCCAGAACGCGACGGAAGGCGCGGTGCACGCTATCGCCTCCATTTCCGCCACTATGCAGGAGGCGGAAGGCTTCACGGCGGGCATCGCCGTCGCGGTGGAGGAGCAATCCTCCGCCACCAAGGAGATTTCGCGCAGCGCCGCGGAAGCCGCTGACGAGACGCAAAGCGCCGCCGACAGCATGGACGGATTGAAAGCCGCCGTCAGCGAAACCGACCGCGCCGCCTCGCAGGTCCATCGCTCCGCCACCGACGTCGCGCGGCAGGCCGAATTCGTCAACGAGACGATCGACCGTTTCCTGCGCTCCGTCGCAAGCGCCTGAGCCGCAGGCTCTTTTCTGCTTCGATCCTATGTTTGTTCGCGCCGCCTCGCATGCGGCCTAACGCGTCATTGCGCAAATGCGCGCGCTAAGTTCGCGCGTCTGTTTGCGTCCTTGCGCATGCGCGCGTGGTGATCCTTCTTTAACCATAATGCGCGATCTTGAGGGGCGTTTGTTTTGTTCTTCAGGAGATTTTCATGTTGCGCCATTCGATTTCAGCGAGCGTGTTCTTTCTATCGGCCGCTTTCGCCAACGCCGCCGATTACAGGGTTCCCGTTCCCGCGCCCACGCCCATTCCCCCGCCCGTCGCCGCGCCGGCGCAGCCCTTCAACTGGGAGCGCTGCTATGTGGGCGTGCAGGTCGGCCACAAGGACATCCGCAACGACCTCACGATGCATTCGACGGAATTCGTCAACCTGATGCGCGTGAACAAGCATTCCACCAACATTCAGGGTCCCAACATCGGCGCGCAGGTCGGCTGCAACAAGCTGATGGACGGCCTGCTTATCGGCTTTGAAATCGAAGGCGTGTTCGGCCCCAAGGCCTCCACCTTCTGCGGCGTCAACATCGACCCCGTGTCCTTCTGCATGAAATACGAGAAGGACAGGGAGTTCTTCGGCTCCGCGCGCGTCGGCAAGCTGTTCGACGGCTTCTCGTTCTGCAATTGCGGCCCCTCGCTCCTCGTCTATTCGAAGTTCGGTCTGGGCTATACGAGCACCAGCCTCACGGGCAGCATGAGCCAGCTCTCCTACAATTCCCACCCGCTCAATCCGGGCGGCACGGAATACACGCCGATCTGGGCGAACAATTTCGACGTCTCGGGCAAGCGCAGCTTCTTGTCGCCGCTGCTGGGCTTCGGCGTCGAATACGCGATCGATTCCGACTGGACGGTGCGCGGCGAGTTCGCCGGCATGTATTCGGCGAGCAAAGGCGGAAACCTCACCGTCACGCGCGCTGAGACCTACGGCGTCGTGCCGCCCAATGACGCCACCCAGGTGCGCCGTCATGTGGCCGTCGGCGACGTGATCTCGGCGAAGATGCGCGAGATCGAGACCAAGGTGTCGCTGGGCGTGAACCGCCTGTTCTGAGCGCGCCTTCGCAAAAGAAAACGCGGGCGACGCCTGCCGCCCGCGTTTCCGGTCCGCTTCGCTGCGCGCGTCTTACTTGACGGCGGCGGCGTACATCTGGGCCACGTATTCCCAGTTCACCATGTTCTCGATGAACGCCTTCACGTAATCGGGGCGACGGTTGCGGTAGTCGATGTAGTAGGAGTGCTCCCACACGTCGCAACCCAGGATCGGCGTCGCGCCATGCACGAGCGGGCTTTCGCCGTTCGCGGTTTTGGCGACGATCACCTTGCCGTTCTGCACGGCGAGCCAGCACCAGCCGGAGCCGAACTGCGTCACGCCCGCCTGGATGAAGTCTTCCTTCATCTTGTCGATGGAGCCGCAGCCGTCGACGATCGCCTTCTCCAGCTCGCCGGGGATCTTGCCGCCGCCGTTGGGCTTCATCCAGTTCCAGAAGTGCAGGTGGTTGTAGTGCTGGCCGGCGTTGTTGAAGAGGCCGGCGTTCTTGCCGAACGAGCCCTTCACGATCTCCTCGAGCGACTTGCCTTCCCACTCGGTGCCCTTCAGCAGGTTGTTGCCGTTGGTCACATAGGCGAGATGATGCTTGTCGTGGTGATACTCCAGCGTCTCCTTCGACATGTAGGGCTGCAACGCGTCGTAGGCATAGGGCAGGTCGGGAAGCGAGAAGCTCATGTGCGCGCCTTTCGAATTCTAGCGCCGAGGCGGTCGGAGGCAGGCCCTCCCTGAACCGTCCGCATCGACAGGGGCTTCCGAGATAAAGGCGAAAGGGCCGCGAATCAATCCTGCGCCGGCCGTTCCGCCGGGCGGCCTTGCGCGCCGGCGCGCGTGTGCTTTAGTGCGGCGGGCGCGCGGCCGGAACCATGGCGCCGCGCCGAAGGAGTCTTCCTGTGCTGAAATGGCTTGTTTTCGGGCTTGGCGCGCTCATGAGCGTCGCCGGCGGGGCCTGGCTCTGGCAGGGGCTGGGCATCGTGCAGGTGGAGCGCGGCTGGAGCGCGGTGATCGCAGGGGCGATTTTCGTCGGCTCGGGCGCGACCCTTCTGGGCCTTGCGGCGCTCTTGCGCGCGATTGAGACGCTGGGCGCGCCGCGACGCGCCCCCGCGCAGGCTGGCGGCGCCCTCGCAACGCCTGTCGAGTCAGCACGCCCTGTCGAGCCGGCGCGCCCGGCGTCGCCGGTCATGCCGAAGGCGACGACGCCCGATTTCAGCGCAGAGCCCGCGGACGAAAAGGAAGGCGACGACTGGCGCTCCATTCTCGCCCGCACGAGCGCGCCCTCGCCTTCAACGCCTGCGACTTCGCCCGCCCCTGCGCCTTTCTATGCGCCGACCGCGAGCCCATCGCCTGACGGACGACTCGCGCGCCGCTATGAATCGCAGGGCGTGCGCTATTCGCTCTTTGACGATGGAACCATCGAGGCTGAGACGGACAGCGGGCTTTTCACCTTCGCCTCCATCGACGAATTGCGCGCCTTCCTTGACGCGCGCAAGGCGGCGCGCAAGAGCTGAGGCCTTACTTCACCAGCGCCATGAGCGCCTTGAAATGGCCGGCGCCCGCCACCCTCTGCCATTCGAAGATCGCCATTTCCGCCGTGACGATCTCAACGCCCGCACGCGCCATGCGCGCAAGCGCAAGCTCCCGCGATTGCGGCGCGCGCGAGCCCACGGCGTCGGCGGCCACATAGACCGGCAGGCCCGCCTCATGGGCCTCGATGGCGGTCTGCAGCACGCAGACATGGGCCTCGATTCCGCAGATCAGCAATTGGTCGCGGCCATCGTCGGCGAGCGCGCGCGCGCGCTCGGCGATGGCGGGATCGCCCATGCAGGAGAAGCTGAGTTTCTCGAAGCTTCGGGCGCTTTCCGGCAGGCGTTCGCGCAGCGCCGCCACGCTGGGGCCGATGCCTTTGGGATATTGCTCGCTCACGCTCACCGGCACGTCGAGAATGGCCGCCGCCTGCACGAGCCGCAGGCAGCCGGCGAGTATGTCCTCGCCCTGCGCCATGGCGGGCAGCAAGCGCTCCTGCACATCCACCACGAGGAGCTGCGTGCGCGCGGAATCGAGAAGGACGCTCATGCGCGCGCTCCTGTCTTGCTCGTCCCCGTCTTGCGCGCCGGCTTGCGCGTTGTCTCGCGCGTCGTCTTGCGTTTCGCGCGTTCCGCGGCCCAGAGGGCGAAGGCGTATTCCACCGCGATCTCCTTCAGTCTGTCGAAGCGGCCCGAGGCGCCGCCATGGCCTGCGTCCATATTGGTGCGCAGCAGGATCGGCCCGCCGCCCGTCATGCGCGCGCGCAGGCGCGCGGCGAATTTCGCAGGCTCCCAATAGGTCACGCGCGGATCGGCGAGCCCGCCCTCGATCAGCATGGGCGGATAATCCTGCGCGCGCACGTTGTCATAGGGCGAATAGGCCAGAATGGTGCGGAAGGCCGCCGCGTCGGCGATGGGATTGCCCCATTCAAGCCATTCGGGCGGCGTCAGCGGCAGGCTGTCGTCGAGCATTGTGTTGAGCACGTCCACGAAGGGCACGTCGGCGATCACGCCGGCGAACAGCTCCGGCGCCATATTGGCGACCGCGCCCATCAGCATGCCGCCCGCCGAGCCGCCAAGGCCGACGATGCGCCCCTGCGCGGTGAAGCCGGCCTCGATCAGCGCGCGCGCGGCGCTCACGTAATCGCGGAACGTGTTGGGCTTCTTCTCGAGCTTGCCGTCGAGGTACCAGCTCCAGCCCTTGTCGCAACCCCCGCGCACATGGGCGATGGCGTAGACGAAACCGCGGTCCACCAGCGAAAAGCGCGCGGAGGAGAAATGCGCCTCGAAGGCGTCGCCATAGGAGCCATAGGCTTCCAGCAGCAGCGGCGCCTTGCCGTCGATTTTCGTCTTCTTCGCGTAGAGCAGCGTGACGGGAATCTTCTTCCCGTCATGGGCCTTCGCGTGAATGCGCCGCGTCATGTATGTCTCAGGCTTGTGGCCGGAGGGGATGACCTGCCGCTTGAGCAGGCGGCGCTCGCGCGTCTCCATGTCATAGGCCCACACTTCATAGGGGCGCGTCATGGAGGAATAGCCGAAGCGCATCTCGTTCGTGTCGAACTCGAGCACTTCCTCGAGATCGAGGTCATAGGCCTCCTCGTCGAAGGCGATGGAATGTTCCTTGCCGTCGGCGATGCGGCGGATCACGATGCGCGGCAGGCCGTTCTCCAGTTCGGTGCGCACGAGGTGGCGCGCGAAGGCGACGCAGCCGGTGATCATGCGGCCCTTCTTGTGCGCGGTGACAACGCGCCAGTTCGCACGCGCCGGATTTTCGAGCGGCGCCTCCATGATCTTGAAATCGTCGCAGCCGTCGGCGTTGGCGAGGATGAACAGGCGCCCGTCGTGGTGGTCCACGTCGTAACGCAATTTCTCCGTGCGCGGCTCCACGATGCGCGCAGGCGCCAGCGGGTCGCGCAGGTCGATGAGGCGGGTCTCCGACGTCTCGTGGTCCTCCACCTCGATGGTCATGAAGTCGCCCGACTGGGTCTCGCCGATGCGCACGAACCAGCGCGGCTCGGTCTCCTCGAAGATGAGCTTGTCCTGCGCCTGTTTCTCGCCCAGCGCATGATGGTAGACGCGGCAGGGCCGATGGTTCTCGTCCATCTTCACATAAAAGAAGCCGCGGGAGTCCGCGCGCCACACCACGTCGCCGTCGCTGTCCTCGATCACGTCGCGCAGCGCCTTGCCGCTTTCGAGGTCGCGCAGGCGGATCGTGTAATACTCGCTGCCGCGCGCGTCCGCGCTCCAGGCGAGCAGGCGATGGCAGGGCGAGTGGACGGCGCTTGCGAGATCGAAAAAGGGCTTGCCCTTCGCCAGCGCTTCGCAATCCAGCATCACCTGTTCGTCTCCGCCCATGCGCGGGCGCCGGCAGATGAAGGGGTGCTGCGCGCGGCGCGCGTAGCGGCTGAAATAGGTCCAGGCGCCGTCCGGCGTCGGCGGATCTGAATCATCCTCCTTGATGCGCGCGCGCATCTCGCGGGCGAGTTCGAGGCGCAGGGCGCGCGTGGGCTTGAGGACGGCGTCGCAATAGGCGTTCTCCGCATCCAGATAGGCGCGGATGGGGCGGGGAAGCGCCGAGGGCGTGCGCAGCACCTTGCGCCAGTTCTTCGCGCGCAGCCAGGCGAACTCGTCCACGATCTCGCAGCCGTGCACGATCCGCGTCGTCGGGCGCGCGGGCGCCGCCGGCGGGGCGGGGCTCTTCGCAGGCCGCGGGGCGGTTTTCGCCTTCGGCTTTCTGGGCGTCTTCATGGGTGCGGGCTCCGCGGCGCTGAGGCTTGCGCGCGGGCGATGCGCCGCGCGTCACGTCTTTCGTAGGACGGCGCCTCGAGCCCGGCAAGCGGGCGGCGCGAGGTCGCCTTGCGGATCGGCGGTCGGCGGCCGCGTCCATGCTGCTATACTGGGGGCTCTCCTTTGAGTCGTGTGAGTCGCGTCCTCGAACCGCGTGCGTGAACCGCGTGTTTCAACCGCTTTCATGCGCGCCGTCCCAGCGGGCGGCGCCTGTTTTCTCCTGTCGCGGAACCATGATGTCAGACGCCAATCTTCATTTGCAGCTCGCTGCGCAAATCGTCGCGGCTTATGTGGGGCGCCATGCCGTCGAGGCTTCGGAATTGCCGGCGCTCATAGGCCAGGTCCACGCGGCTGTGGCGCGCGTGGCGGCTCAGGCTGCGGGCGCCGTCGCGCCGCCTCGGCCTGCGGCGCCTGCGCGCCGCTCCGTGTTCGACGATTACATCGTCTGTCTTGAGGACGGAAAGAAGTTCAAGTCGCTCAAGCGCCATTTGCGCACGCAATACGGCATGACGCCGGAGCGCTACCGCGAGAAATGGGGCCTGCCGCCCGACTATCCGATGGTCGCGCCCAATTACGCGAAAAAGCGCTCGCAGCTTGCGCGCAACATGGGCCTCGGCCAGCAGAAGAAGGCGCAGCGCCCGCGCTAGGGGGCGCCTTCGCGCGGGGGCTGCGGCCGGGGCGCGAACAGGGCCTCCGCTTGCGCGCGCAAGGCTTGCCGCGCGTTGACGCGCGGGCGCTCTTTTGCCCGAGGGACGTGCTCCGGTGCGCTCTCGCGCCCGGTCGCCAGACGCCATTCGCGCGCAAGCGCGTTATGGGCGTCGAGGTCGTAGCCGGAGCGTCCTGCGGCGGCGAGCCGGCGCTGGGCGCGCAGCGCCCGGGCGATGGCGCGCAGGCGTTCGGGCAGGGGCTTTTCGGGCGCAGGTTTTTCGCACGCAAGTTTTTCCGGGGAGCGTTTTTCGGGAAAGGCCTGCGCGGGCGGGTGCGTTTTGGGTGACAAGCTCATAAGATTTTTTTCTTAAAAATGATCGCGAGGATCGACGGCCCCATTATCGACCGGGCCGGAGGAGCGGTTGAAAACAGAGAAAAGCGAGCGTTTCCAATCGCCGTCAGGGTGCAGGAATATTTTCTTGCAATCCGCTGCGCCAAAGTCCAGCCTGAGCCGCCGGAACAGTCCGGCTCATGTTGGAGGCCATCCATGTCCACGCGTATCGGTCATTCCGGGAGCGCCCGCGCTTCCGCCTCTACTCCCTTCTCTCCTGTGGCTTCGGCCTTTTCGCTGGCGGCGGGTCTGGCCTGCGTCCTTTCGGGGGCGAGCCCACGCCAGCTCGTCGGGCGCAACCGGCGCCGGCGTCTTGCCGGGGCGCGCGCGCAGGCCCTTTATCTCGGCCATGTCGGGCTTGGCGTGCCGCTGGTCCATGCGGCCGGCGCGCTGGGGCGCGACCGCGCGAGCGCCCGTCGGGCCTGCGCGCGCATTGAAACCTTGCGCGATGCGCCCGGCGTCGATCACGCCTTCGCCTGTCTTGAGGGCGCGTTGCGCGCCTTGCGCGAACGTCTTCACGACATCGCCGGGGAGGGCCGGCCATGAAGACGCGCGTCGATCCTTCGATCTCCCGCGACGCGTCCGCCGCGCGCGAGGGGCTTTCGCGCGCCGCCCTGCGTTTGTTGCGGCGTCTGGAGGCGCCCGACTCCTATGCGTTCCGCGATGGCGAGGCGTGGGTCGTGGCCATCGCCCGCAATGGCGCGAGCCTGCGCGCGGGCGGGGCGGATGAGGCCAGCGCGCAGGCGCTTCTCGCGCAGGGACTCGCAAGCCTCGATGCGCCGGCCGCATCCGGGCGCGCGCGGCTGCGCGCCAACGAGGCCGGGCTCGCCTTTCTGCGCCGCCTCGACGCGGAGCCCGATCAGGCCTTCCTCGCCCAGCATGCGGTGTTGGAACGCCGCAGCGTGGAGGGCGAGGCGCGTCTGGTGGATGCGCAGGAAAGCCCGCTCGCATGGCTTGCGCGACGCAAGCTCGTGGACGCCGCCAGTTTCGAGGCGGGCGAACGTTTGCGCAGCGACATGGAGGCCGCGCGCATGCTGCCGTGCACCACGCTCGACTGGTCGCGCGTGGGCGGGCGCGCGCCCCGCAGGGCGGACGGCCTGCATGTCGCCGAAATGACTCTGGCCGCGCGTCAGCGCGTCGCGCGCGCGCTCGATGCGGTGGGGCCTGACCTGTCAGGCCTGCTCATCGACGTCTGCGGTTTTCTGAAAGGGCTCGAAACGGTGGAGGGCGAACGCGGATGGCCGCGCCGCTCCGGCAAGGTCGCGCTCGGTCTCGCGCTCGCCGCCCTTGCGCGCCATTACGGCCTTGGCGCCGCGCAGGGGCCCGCCCATGGCCGCCTGCGCCATTGGGGCGCGCAGGTTTACCGGCCTTTGATAGATGGGGCGGGCGCCGGCGAGGCTTAGGCCGCTCGCCTAGCCCGCTTGCGCGGCGCGCGCGTCGCGGCGGATGCGCTCCACCATGGAGCGCACGCCGTTCGAGCGTTGCGGCGTGAGATGTTCGGTGAGCCCGAGCTTTTCGAACGCGCCCAGCGCGTCCACGTCAAGGATCTCGCGCGCCGTGCGGCCGGAATAGAGCGACAGCAGGATGGCGATCAGCCCGCGCACGATGTGGGCGTCGCTGTCGGCTTCGAATGTGAGCACGGGTTCGCCGCCCTCGCGCGCCACGCGCGTCTCCAGCCAGACCTGGCTCGCGCAGCCGCGCACGCGGTTGTCTTCCGTCTTCGCGCTCTCCGGCAGGCCGGGCAGGGCGCGACCCAGTTCGATCACGTAGCGATAGCGCTCTTCCCAATCGTCGATGAGCGCGAAATCGTCGAGCAGGTCTTGCAGCGTCTGGTGCGGCGTCATGGCCCGCATATAGGGGCGCGGCCCCGCAGGGGCCAGCGAAATCGTTCAGCTGCGCGCCGCGGGCGCCTGCGCGTCGCGCGGCCTTTGCGGACGCCGCGTCTCGGCCTGCTCGACCGTGGCTTTCCCACTTGCTTTCCCGCTCGGCGCTTGACCGCCTGAGGATTGCCCGCCCGAGGATTGCCCGCCCGCTGCGGGCTTGCGCGTCTCTTGCTTCGGCTCGCGCCGGTTCGCCTGCGTCTTGTCGCCGGGGCGCGGACCCGCGGCGGCGTCGAGGTTTTGCGCGGCCTGCGCCGCCCTGGCGCATTCGCCGGGCGCCTTCACGCACAGGCGGGCGGGATCGTCCGGCATGTGCTCCACCACCGCCGCCGCGCCCTGCAGGACGGCGCCGGTGAACAGGGCCGCGCGCGCCGCCGCCTCCCTGCGCTCGTCGCCGGGATCGGCAGGCGCATAGACGAACACAAGACCCAACCAGAACGCGCTGCGCATGAGGAACATCGACGCCACTCCATCGGCCAGTCGCCATCATGGCGCCTGCATCCTGATCTTCCGCCAAACTCTTCGCTCGCATTCGCACGACGAAGGAAAGGATTCCTTCACCTTGTTGGGCCGCGAAGGGAAACAAGTTCTAAACCATTCCGCTAAAAAGCTGGGCGCACGGGCCTCCGTCGGGGCGAAAAAGCCAGTGTTTTCCAAGGCGTCGGCAAAAGGTTTAGGGTTCGCTTAAGGCGCGTCCTCCAATTTGCGCGAAGGGCCCCTTCCGGGCCGCGTGGATTGCAGCGTGACCGCCATCGAGAGATTGAAAGCCCTGCCCGAAAGCCTCGTTCATGCGAGCGTGCGCGGCCCCCTCGACGTGCGCCGTCATGCGGCCTTCATCGGCCTGCGCCTGTGCATGGGCGCGGCCGCGCTGGTGGGCGTGACTCTCTGGCTCGCCGTGGGCGGCGTGGAGGGCGCGGCGCAGGCCGGCGCGCTCGCCTTCGCCTGCGCGCCCCTCATCGCGCTGATCCTGGCTTCGCGGCGCGGGGATCTCGTCGCCGCCTCTCTGGCGGGCCTCGCCGGCCTCGCCGGCTTCTCCCTGTGCCTCGCCGCCGCTGAGCCCGTCTATGCGCCCGCCGCTCTGGCTCTTCTTCTGCTTGCGCCGTTCGAGGCGGCGCTGGCCGACGCGCCGCGTCTCATCTGGGGCGGGCTTGGGCTCGCGCTCGCAGCTCTCGTCGCTGGATGGAGCCTCGCCGGCCTCGGCCAGACAGGTCCCGGCTGGCTCGCCTTGCTTGCGGGCGCGCTCGTCATGGCTGCGGCCGCCAGCCGCGTGATTGCGCGCATGGCCGGCGCCGCGCGTCGCGCGCAGGAGGCGCAGGCCGCTCGTTGCGACGCGCTCGTCGAGACGCTCGATGGATGGCTTCTTCACACTGACCGCACGGGCGCTGTTCTGCGCGCGCAGGGCGCGGGCGTCGAGGCGTTGCGCCTGAATGCGCGCGACGCCATGGGCCGCGGCCTGTTCGAACGCATTCACGTGGGCGACCGGCCCGCCTTTCTGAAAGCCGTCTCGGACGCGGCCGCCGGCGGAACGCTTGCGCGCGCGACCTTGCGCGTGCGCGCGGGCGCGCAACATGCGCCGGATGCTGTCAGCGCGCCGCCCGCCTTCGTGTGGACTGAACTGCGCGCAAGCCCGCTTGCCGATGCGCAAGGCGAGGCCCTGTGCGTGCTGCGCGACGCAAGCGAGCGCATGGAGCGCGAAGACGCCGTCGCGCAGGCGCGCGCGCAATCCCTGCAGGCCGATCGCGCGAGAGATCGTTTCCTCGCCACCATCAGCCATGAGCTGCGCACGCCGCTCAACGCCATCATCGGCTTTTCCGAAATGCTCGCCAGCGAGCGGCTTGCGCCGGCTGATCCCGCGCGCGGGCGCGAATACGCGCAGGTGATCAACGAATCCGGCCACCATCTTCTGTCGGTGGTCAACGCCATTCTCGACGTGTCGAAAATGGAGGCGGGCGCTTTCGCGCTCGCGCCCGAGCCCGTCGCCATCGCGCCGGTCGTGGACCAGTGCTGCGACATGGTGCGGCTGAAGGCGCAGGAGAAGGGCGTGGAGATCGCGCGCGACATTCCCGCCGATCTTCCTGAAATCGTCGCCGACCGTCGCGCGGTGAAGCAGATCCTGATCAATCTCGTCTCCAACGCGCTGAAGTTCACGCCCGCCAATGGCCGCGTGGTCGTGCGCGCGCGTCCTGAAGGCGCCTCGCTCACGCTCAGCGTGATCGATACGGGCGTGGGCGTGGAGGCGCGCGACCTCGATCGGCTCGGGGCGCCTTTCTTCCAGGCGCAGGGCGATTATGATCGTCGCCATGAAGGCGCCGGGCTTGGGCTTTCGGTGGTGCGCGGACTTGTGGGCCTGCATGGCGGAACCATGCGCTTTGAAAGCGCGCCCGGAGAGGGCGCCCTGTGCCTCGTGAAACTCCCGCTCGACTGCAGCGTCGTTCCAGAGACGGCGCGGCGCGCGCAGGCGCCGATCGAAACGCTCGCCCGCGGCCCTTCGGCCATGCGACAGGCGAGACCGCAGGGCGCTCATATGAGCGTGCAAGAGAGGAAGAAAGCAATTGCGTGACAGCGACAGCATGGACCGGGACTTCCACGCGCTGGAGGGAACGCCCCCGCCGCGTGTGCGACGGCCTGCGGGCGCGCGCGCGAAAGCGCCCAAGCCATCCGCCCTGCGCCGCTTCCTGATCGCGCCGCTCACCACCGGCCTCGCCACAGCCTTTTTCGCCTGCGTGCGCCGGCCGGGCCGCGCACTTGTGAGCCTCGCCGCGCTCGGCGTCGGCCTCGGCGTCATCGCCAACGCGCTTTATCTGCAACCGGGCCGCCATCCCGCGCCCCTGTTCGCCGGCGCCGGCGCCGGCGACGCCGCGCGCGCCGCGCAACAAGCGCAGGCCGCCGCCAATCCGCACGCCTCATCGGGCGTGCTCGCGAGCAGCGCGCCCGTTGCGCTGCCGCCGATATCGACCCAGCGCGCGCAGCAGCGCGCCAATGCGCCGCTCGATCCGCAACCGATGACGTCCGCGCCCGCTGCGCTTCAGCCGACGCAGACCGCATCGACGCCCCCCTCGCAGCCGCGTCCGCAAACGAACGCGCAATCGAACGCGCAAACGAATGCGCAGTCCAACGTCCAAGCGCAAGCCAACGCCGCGCAGGCGCGAGCGCCGCAAGCAAAGCCCGTCGATCCGATCGGCGCGCTCATTCGCGGCGATGCGCCCGCGGTCGTGAACGCCTCTCTTCAGCCCACCGTCGTCGGCGCTGCGGATCCCTTGCAGTCGCGCCGCATTCTCGCGACCCAGCGCGCGCTCGACAGGCTTGGTTTCCAGGTCGCCTCCGACGGCGTGCTTGGGCCGGGCACGCGCGCGGCCATCCAGCGTTTCGAGCGCGAGCGCGATCTGCCGGTGACGGGCGATCTGTCGCCGCGCACCTTGCGTGCGCTCGCCGCGCGCTCGGGCGTGCCGATTCCCTGAACCATGCGCCTGCGCGCCGACATATTCGTTTCAGCCCTCATCCGCCGTTGCGAGGTGGAAGGCGCCTATGCGGCCATGCGCAAGCGGGGCGCGGCGGAATCGGGCGCGATCTTCGTCGTCGTCGACCGGCTTGATGGGAGCGTGGCGGTCTTTGGACCCGCGCCGCAGACGTTGGCCGCAGAGACAGGCATGCGCCGTTTCGCGCGCCTGCATGACGAAGAATGGATCGAGCCTGCGCGCGCGCAGGAATTGCTGCGCCGCGAGACGAAGTTTGATTCCGATCTTTGGATCGTGGATGTCGAGGATCGCGCGGGACGCTGCTTCCTCGACCTCGCGGAAGACTAGCTAGCCCCGCCGCAGAAGCACCGCCGCTTTCGGACGTTCGCGCGCTGGCGCAGGCGCCTTGGCGTTCGCCTGCGTCTGCGTCTGCGTGGCGGCGCGCATGCCGCGCGCGCTCTCCACAGGCCGTTCCCGCGCGCCCCACAGCGCCGCGCGCACATCCAGCGTATAGGCTTTCGGCAAGGCGGGATGCGCGGGCGCCTGCGGCGCGCTCTCGTCCTCATGCGCGATGGTCACGACGGGCTCAGCCTTTTCGGCCTTCTCGGTCACGTCGGCTTCGTCGATCTGGCGCTGGATCTTGTGGCCGGTGGCGGCTTCAAGCAGGTCCACCGCTGCGGCGGGCGGCGTGTCGTGAACCGCGTCAGACAGGGCGCGCACGCGCGCATAGGAATGGGCGATGGGCGGCTCGCAGCACAGGAACACGCGCACAGCATACTGTTTGGAGCATCCGAGCGCGCACAAGAGCAGCGCGAGCGGTTCGCCGCCCGCGTCCCTTGTGAGCGTCTCCACCTGGCCCTTCTCCCAGCCGATGGCGCCTGCGATGCGTTGGTTGAAGGCGTCCCAGCGCCGCTCCTGCGCCGCCTCGTGCAGGTCCTTCGCGAGGGCGTCGTCGCGGGTGAGGAAGCCCGGCGGCTTGCCCAGATGCGCCCGTCGCGCAGCCAGCAGAAGGCGCGCGCGCTCCAGTCCCGATGCGCGGATGAAATCGTCGGGCGCGACGAGCGCTTCCTCGGCGCGCGCGGAGAATTTCGCAAGCAGGGGCGCGTCCTGCCGCGTGAACATGGCGATGCGTTCGATCGCGCTGCGCGAGAACGTGGCGTGTTGATTCGCGGCCAGCGCCTCCAGCACGGCTGGTTCGCGCCGCATCACGAGGGCTTCGGTGATGTCGCCGCCGATGTCGCGACGTCGCGCCAGCGCCAGCGCCGCCTCAGGGTCAGCGCCGCGGGCGAAGCCCATCTGGTCGGAGAGGGGAAGATTGACCGCATGTTCGGCGATTGCGCGCGCGCATGATTTGTCCGTGCGCGCGAGCGCAGCGAGCACGCTGGGAGGCGCATGGGCGTGTCGCGCAAGCCGGGAAGCCACGTAAATCAGCGTGCCGGCGTCGGCTTGCGGAATCATGCGCAGGGCGAGTTCGCGATAACGCGCGAGCTCTTCCTCATCGGGCTCCGCGCGCAGGCTCAAAAGGTCCGTGAGCGCGCGCAGCACGCTCGGCTTGGCGGAGAAATTGGGATCGGAGAGCTGGGACGCGGAAACGGCGTAGCTTTCAAACGCGGCGGCGCGAGCTGCAATGTTCTGCATGGATGGCTTCCGCTCATAAAAAATCGCGTGCGAACCCTATCGGGAGTTTGTTGACGGTCCGTTAACCATGTTGTCCAGTAATGCGGTCGAGCCCGCGTTTGGCGGGCGGGGCTGGAGACCTTTGCATGAGTCGTGTGGTGCCGTTACCCATCCGGGGACGCCGGTCGCCGTCGCGCGGTCCTCGGCGCGAAACGCCGGCGGAGATCCTGTTCTTCACGGGCGTGCGTTATGAATGCCATGGCGCGCAGGAAGAAGCCTCCGCCCTGCGCCCGCGCGCGTCGCGCCGTCGTCGTCCGGCGAACTCCCAGAAGCGGGCCTGAGTCCCGCGCGCGCATGCGCCGTTCGCATGCGCCTCAACGCTTGTCTGCGCGCGGCTGAACGCGCGTGGCCCCCGTATGCGCGCCCCGCGCTCGCGAATTAGCGCCGCATATCCTCGCCCGCGCATGTCGCCAGCGCCGTCCGCCTGCGCGCCGCCTCCATGTCCGCCTCGTCGAGCGCGAGGCTTCCCGCCAGAATGAAACCTTCAAGCTCCGGCGCCGTCAGCCGCAGCTCCTGCGTCGCCTCGTCGTCGGGGTCTTGCGCCTCAACTTCTTCGCGCTGAAGCGGCGTGACGAGCAGAATGTCGATTCGTCCGCGCCAGGCGCCGCGATCGGTGGTGGCGTAGAAGGTCGCGCCCTGCCGGTCGTGAAAAGAGAGCAGCAGCAGACCGTCGAACGCGGAGAGATCGACGCGCACGCGCACCGGACCCTGCGAAAGGTCGAAGCGGCAGACCGCCCGCGCGAGCATTGGATCCTGCCGCGGCAGGATCTCCGCGCCCGGCGCAGGCCGGGGCAGGGGCGTGAAGGCGTTGGGCGCCGGCGCCGCCTGCGCAATGCGCGCATAGGCGTCGCGCGCGGCGAGCTGGGGAATGGCGAGCACGCTCGACAGATGCACGGCGCCGGCGACGAAGGCCACGCCCACCGCATGAAGGAGAAAGACCATCCATCTTTCGTCGCCGGAGGATGAGACGCGCGCGCCTTTCATGCGCAGCCTTCCCGGCGCAGGCTCGGCATGGCTCCGCGCCCTGCGGATGCGGGCTGCGCGCTCGCCGGCGTGTCATAGAGGCGCAGGGCCAGCGTGAACGCGCCTTCGCGCGGCAGGGCGAGCCAATTGCCCGCGCGCGCATGCCGCGAGGCCACGATTTCGAAACGGCCCCGCTCGTCGCGCACGATCTGCGCGGAGGTGAGCGCGGGCCGTTCGTTGGGGAGGGCCGTCAACCGGCCTTTCGCGTCGAGCGGCGTCAGGGTCCAGAAGCGCGCAGGCGGCGTCGGGCCTGCGATGGCGTAATCGCAACGCGCGTCGAGCGGCGCGCCGGTCTCGTCGACGCTTGCGAAAAAGGCGAGCCCTTCGCCTGGCGCCATCGGAACCTCGCCGCTGCGCGCGCGCCCGGCGCGCGTATAGGGATCCGCGTCGACGAGGGCGGCTCTGGGCGCGGCGCGCCAGGGCCCGGCCTCCACCGTCTCGAAGGAGACGCCCCGCTCCAGCGCGCTTCCGGTGGCGAGAAGGCCAAGGCACGCGCCGGCGAGCGCAACGAGGGCTGTTCTGACGATCAGGAGCAAGAGCAAGGCCCATTTCGGCGAGGCGCAGAGCGAGAAATCGCATCCCGCGCGCCCGCGCGCAAGGGGCTGCGCCCAAGCCGGCGCGAAGCTGTTGGGCGCAAAGCCCTTCGCCCGGCGCGCGCATTCAGGCTTGGCCTGCGGGCCCGCCCGTCCTATGACGCGGTGAGGGAGACGACGCGGAGGAAGACGATGCGCAGAAGATTTTCGCTCATGGCGCTTGCGGCGGCGGCCGCCGCGGCGCTCGCCTGCGGCCAGGTGCAGGCGCAGGCGCAGGCGCAGGCGCAGGACGCAGCCGCTTTCTACAAGGGCAAGACCGTGCGCTTCGTGGTGGGCGTGGGCGTGGGTGGCGGGTTCGACGCCTATGCGCGCATGATCGCGCCTTATCTGGGCCGCAACCTCGATGCGACCGTGGTGGTGGAGAACCAGCTCGGCGCCGGCGGGCTCGTCGCGCTCAACCGCATCTCCACCGCCCAGCCCGACGGGCTGCAATTGATGATCGTCAACGGCACGCCGGCCGCGCTCGGCCAGCTGCTCGACCAGCAGAACGTGCGCTACGATCTCACCAAGCTCGAACATCTGGGCGTGATCGCCGCCTATCCCTGGATCTGGCTCGTGCGCAAGGATTCGCAGGTCGCCAGCGTCGCGGATGCGCAAAAGCCCGACGCGCGCCTGCGCTGGGGCGGCGTGGGCCCCACGGACGGGCCCGCCGACGGCGCCAACATCACCTGCCATGCGCTGAAGCTGAATTGCCAGATCGTGCTCGGCTACAAGGGCAGCGCGGACATCGCGCTCGCCATGGAGCGCGGCGAGATGGACGCGCTCTACGTCTCCGACAGCTCCGCCGCCCAATATGTGAAGAGCGGCGCCGCGCGCGCCGTCGCGGCCATGGGCGACAAGCGCTCCAAGCTTCTGCCCGACACGCCCACCGTGTTCGAACAGGCGAAGCTCGACGACGAACAGCGCTGGTGGCTTGAGTTTCGGATGAGCATCAACGATCTCGGCCGCATTCTTGTGACGACGCCGGGCGTGCCCGCCGATCGGCTCGCCTTCCTGCGCGAGGCGGTGAAGAAAACGCTCACCGATCCCGCGTTGATCGCCGAGGGCGAGAAGACCGAACGCTTCGTCGATTTTCAGGAGCCCGAGGTCGCGCGCAATCTCGCCGTGAAGGCGTTGGGCGGCGCCACGCCCGAAATGCGCGAGAAAGTGCGCAAGGTGGTTCTGCCGAACCAGTGAGGCGGCGCGCGCCTCATCCTTTCAGGTCGGCGAGGAGATCGGGCGCGGGGTCTTGCGCCCAGCGCGCAAGCAGGGCCCGCACGCTGGCGGGATCAGGCAGGCGGAAAGTCGCGGCCGAGGGGCGCGGCCCCACGTTCACGCTCACGCCGCCGCGCGCGTTGACGATGCGGATCGCGTCCTCGTCCGTCGCGTCGTCGCCGAAGAAGATCGGCGCGCGTCCGCGATAGGCGGGCTGCGCGAGCAACGCCTCCACCGCGCGGCCCTTGTCGGCATGGGCGGGGAGGATCTCCGCCACCGCCTTGCCCCTTTGCAGGCGCCAGTCGGCGCCCAACCCCGCGACGATCTCCTCCAGCGCGTCGGACAGCGCGGCGCCCGCCCCAGGCGCGAGGCGCCAATGGGCAGCGATCGTGCAGCCCTTGTCCTCGACGAAAGCGCCGGGCCAGGCGATGAGGCGCTTGCTGAGACTGGCCGCGGCCGCGCGCAGCTTGTCGCGATCCACCTGTGGGCGATCCAGCATCCGTCCGCCGGCGCGGATCTCCAGTCCGTGCAATCCGCCCGCATCGAAGACATGCGGCGCGAGGAAGGCGTCGAGCGTCGCAATGCGTCGTCCGCTCACCAGCGCGAAGGCGCCGGCGAAACGCGCGCGCAAGGCCGCAAGCGCAGGCGCAAGGCCCGCGTCAACCTGCACCGCGTCAGGCGTGGGCGCGATGTCGACGAGCGTGCCGTCGAAATCCAGAAACAGCGCATGGCCGGCGAAGGCGCCGTCGAGATGGGGCTGCATGAAGGCTCCGGTCTTCAGACAAGACGCGCGAGCCCGCGCTTGCGTTCGCAAGCATCCGCATCCGCATCCGCGTCTGCGTCCGCGCTTGCGTCACGCTTTGTGCGCTGATCAGCGCACCAGGCCCTTTGCGGGGCCAAGCTGCACGGAGGAGCGCGCGGAGGGCGCGCCGATGGAGCTTGTGTAGGCTTCGCCCGCGTTCAGGCTTGCGGCGCCTGTGCGCATGAGGCTTTCGATTCCAGCGAGGGTCTCGGCAGAGCGGCGCGACAGCGTCTCAGGCTTCTGCGGCCGGCCCATCACGGCGTGGCCGGCTTGCGGGATTGAGGCCACGGGCGTGGCGTCGCGCAAGGGCGCGCCGACGCCAAAGGGGTTTTTGAGTTCGACGCCTTGATGCGCGAACTCCATCACCTCGCGCCAGGTGCGCGCGGGCAGGGAGCCGCCCGTCATGTTGCGCATGGAGCTTGAATCGTCATTGCCGAACCAGACGGCGGCGACGAAATTGCCCGTGTAGCCGTTGAACCAGGCGTCCTTGTAGGAATTGGTCGTGCCGGTCTTGCCGGCCGCCTGCACGCCCGGCAGCATGGCCGCGCGCGCGGTGCCCGCGTTCACCACTTCCTTCATCATATTGTTGAGCGCGGCGATACGGTCGGCGGAGACGATCTGATCGGACGGCGCGCCGTCGCGATCCTGCCGGTAGATCGCCTCGCCGGTGGAATTGCGCACCTCCACCGCCGCGTAGGGCTGCGCGCGCCTGCCGCCGTTGGCCATGACCGCATAGGCGGCCGCCATGTCGATCACCTTCACCTCCGCCGCGCCCAGCGGCAGCGAGACGGTGTCGACGAGCGGCGTGTTGATGACGCCCATCCTGCGCGCGAGCTCCACCACTTTCGCGCGTCCGAGCGCATGGATGCGCGCCTGATGGTGGCTGGCTCCGCGCGGCCAATAGGCCTCGCCCACTTTCAGCGTGATCCAGACGGCGGCGGTGTTGAGCGAGCGTTGCAGCGCGCCGGTCATGGTCATGCGGCCCGCCGAGGCGCCGCCGTAATTGCCGGGGCACCAATTGCCGATGCAAATGCCCGCGCCCTCGACCATGGACTGGGGATCGAACCGCCCCGTCTCCAGCGCGGCGAGATAGACGAAGGGCTTGAAGGAGGAGCCGGGCTGGCGCGCGGCGTCGGTCGCGCGGTTGAACTGGCTCTGTCCGTAATCGCGCCCGCCCACCATGGCGCGCACGGCGCCATTGGGCTCCATCACCACGAGGGCGCCCTGATCGGCGTCGAACTGGCGGCCGAACTGGCGCAACGCGTCTTCGATCGCCGCATTGGAGCGGCGTTGCAGGGCGGGGTCGAGCGCGGTGCGCACGGTGAGCACGCGATCGGCGCCGAGCTTGCCGGCGTCGCTGAGTTTCTTCACCTCCTCGAACGCCCAGTCGAGATACCAATCCGGCGCGGCCTCGCGCTTGCGGTCCACAGGCGTCGCGGGATTGCGTTGCGCCACGAAGGTCTGCGCCTCCGTGAGGAAGCCCGCCTGCACCATATTGTCGAGCACGTCGTTGGCGCGCGCGCGGGCCGCCGGCAGGTTGATGTGCGGCGCGTATTTCGACGGCGCCTTGAACAGGCCCGCGAGCATGGCCGCTTCCGCCAGCGTCACGTCGCGCACCGACTTGCCGAAGTAGAACTCCGCCGCCGCCTGAATGCCGAACGTGCCGCCGCCCATGTAGGCGCGATCAAGATAGAGCTTCAGGATCTCGGTCTTGGTGAGCCGCCGCTCAAGCCACAGCGCCAGGAAGACCTCGCGCACCTTACGGTCGATGGTGCGTTCATTGCTGAGGAACAGGTTCTTGGCGAGCTGCTGGGTGATGGTGGAGCCGCCCTGCACCACGCCGGAGGCGCGCGCGTTCACCGACAGCGCGCGCGCCGCGCCGATGGGATCGATGCCCCAGTGTTCATAGAAGCGGCGGTCTTCGGTGGCGAGAACGGCCTGCACAACGAAATCGGGAAACTGGCCGAGCGGAACGGAATCGTCGTGCTTGATGCCGCGATGGCCCGCGAGCTGGCCGTAGCGATCGAGAAAGGTGACGGCGAGGTCCTGCTTCTTCAGCCAGTCCTCGGATGTCTCGCGGAAGGCGAGCGTGGCGAGCGAGAGCATGACCGTCGCGCCCACGGCGCCCAGCGTGGTCGCCTCGCAGGCGAGTTCGACCGCGAGCTTGCGCGCCCCCGTCACGCGCCAGCGGCCCAGAAAGGCGGCGTAGGCCTCGAAAGCCTCGCGCATGCGTCGGCCGCCTTCGAAAAGGAAGGTGTCCGCCGCAGAATCGAAGCTGAGCAGCCGCCGCTTGAGGCGCCGCGCGAGACTGGAGTTTTGGAGACCTTCGAACACGATTTGGCCCCGTCGCCGAAGAGTGTGTCACCTTAACACGATGTTAACGCGCTTGACGACGACTGCTTCAAGCTTCATGCCGTTTTGCCTGTCCTGAATTGAAACGCGTGCGTCCCATGCCAGCATCCAAAAAGCCGCCCGAAACGAAACTTCCCTTTTGGCGTAAGCCTTTGGAGGCGATGACGCGAAAGGAGTGGGAATCTCTTTGCGACGGGTGCGGCCGTTGCTGCCTTGTGAAACTTGAGGACGAGGACACGGGCCGCATTTACTTCACCGACGTGACGTGTCGCCTGTTCGACTCCCAGTCGTGCCGCTGCAAGGATTATCCCGGTCGGCAGGCGAAGGCGCCCGATTGCGTCAAGCTCACTCCCAAGCGCGTGCGTGAAATTCCATGGCTGCCGCCGACCTGCGCCTATCGGCTCGTGGCGGAGGGCAAGGAACTTTTTCCCTGGCACCCGCTGATCTCCGGCTCGCCCGACAGCGTGCACAAGGCCGGCGTCTCCGTGCGTGGGCGCGCCGGGCCGAGCGAGGACGACATCGCCTTGCCCGACGTGCTTGATCGGATCGTGCGCTGGCCCGGCATGTCGCCGCGCGGGAAGAAGGCCGGCAAGGCGTGAGGGTTTTTCTTGTGCGCGTCCTCGCGCTTGGCGCTTGCTGGACCGCGCGCGTCCCCGCGCGCATGATGGACCGCGCCCCGCGCGATCTCACACGATGCGGTTGAGCCGCTCGACTTCCTGCGTCAGCTTGCGCGGGTCCTGTATGGTCGCCTTGCGCCCGTCGATCTCCACGCCCACGGATTTCAGCCGCGCGAAGGAGCGTGACAAGGTCTCCTGTTTCAGGCCGAGCGAGGCGGCGATCACGCCCTTTGTGTAGGGCAGGCGCGTCTCCACGGGCCCGTCCTCCTGCGGACACAGCGACAGCAGGAAGCGCAGCACGCGCTGATCGGCGGTCTGCGCCTTGAGCGCTTCGATCTCGTCCATCAGCGCCCAGATCTTGGCGGAGGATTCCGACAGGATGGCGAGGGCGAGCTCGGGCGCGTCGCGCGCGGCCTGCGCCACAATGTGCGCGGGCATGCGCACGATGCGCGTGGGGCCGGTGGCTTCCGCCGTGGTCGTGTGATTGTCGCCGAGCACCGCCACGGATTCCGCGATCGTCTCGCCGCGTCCGAAAATGTGGATGAGCGTCTCCTCGCCATTGGCGGCGGTGCGCGAGAGTTTCACATAGCCCTCAAGCACCACGATCACCCATTGCGCCTTCTCGCCCTGGCGCACGATGGTCTCGCCCTTCACATAGCGATCGAAGCGCACGGAATCAGCAAGCCGCGCGAATGTCGCATCCGACAGCGCCTTGAACAGCGGCAGCGAGCGCAACAGCGCCATGTCTTTCGCCTGCGGCGTCATCAGCCGTTCCTCGCCGCTCGTCTAGCCATTGCGTCGCGCCAGCAATGCGGCGGTCGCCTCATAGGCGAGGCGCGCGCGTTCCGCCGCCGGCAGATGCGCATGGCGCGCGGAGGGCGCCTCCACGCTCACGTCCACCTGCGGGCCGAGCGCGTCCAGCAATTCGTCGAGCCACAATGCGCCTTCGCCCGGCAGCAGACGCGCGGTGCGCGATTCCTTGCGCAATTCGTCTTCGCTTTTCGAGCCGCGCGCAGGCGCCGGCGGCGCGTCGCACAAATGCACGAGGGGAACCATGCCGGCCGCATGGCGCGCCACATCATCCGGCGACCCGCCCGAACGCGACAGATGCAGCGCATCCACCAGCGCGGCGGCGTTGGCGCGATCCGCCGCGCGCACGATCTCCATGGCTTCCGCGATCGTGCGGCAGGCGGAATAGGGATTGAACTCGATCAGCGCGCGAAGCCCGCAGGTCTCGGCGAGGTCGCACAGCGCGCGAAACGTCTCAAGGCGCCGCGGCGCGTCGTCGTCCTCCACCGGGCACACGACATAGCGGGCGCCGATGCGGTGGCTGAAAGCGAGCACGGGCGACAGCGCCTGCACATCCATATTGGGGCGCAGCGGGAAGACGCCGATCTCCAGAACGCCGAGGCCCGTGCGCGCAAGCGCGCCGGTGAGCGCGGCCTCGCGCTCCGGCAGGCCGACGATCTTCTGGTCGGTCGGCAGAAGCGGCTGCAGGCGCAGGCCGACATGGTCGAACCCGCCCGCATGGGCGGCGTCCACCTGGCCGACCGGCCCGGCGTCGAGAATGGTGAGGGCTGCGAGCGAGACAACGCCCATGATGCGTCCGGCTTGTTGATGCGGCTTTCGGAATGAGGTCGCTGAAGCCTTACGACGAAATGCCCGCCGGGGGAATGAGCGCGGCGGCCGGCAGAGGGGAGAGTGCGCCGAAACGGACAGGCGTGCGAGGACGATTTTCCAGTTTTATGATTTTATTCCTTGACACCGGCGCGCTGCTCCTGTAGGTTCAGCTCATGCTCCAGAAATGGGCGCCGGGGAGACTTCCCCGAACCGCTGGAGCGGAAAGCCCCCCATGACCAAATCTCCCTCCCGCGCTGCGCTCGCCAGCGCGCGTCAGCGCTATGACGCGGGCGAGCCCGTCGCTGGACTCGCCGCCGCGCTGGGCCTGAGCGCGGACGCGTTTCGTCGGCTGCGGCGCAAACAGGGCTGGCCCTTGCGGCCATCCCCCATCCGGCGGGCGTAACCAGCGCCGCAAGAGCAACAGCAAGAGCAACAGCAAGAGCAGCCGCAACAAGCGCAGCGACAAACGCAGCAAGAGCCGAAACAAGAGGCGCAGCGGGAGCAGGCGCCGCCGCGCGCCGCCAGCCCGCCTGCGGCGGTCGATCTCGACGCCCTGCGCGCGCGGCTGGAGCGCGCCCTGCAAAGCGAGCTTGCGGCGGTGGAGCGTCGTCTCACCAGCGCCGACCCCGCCGAGCCCGGCGAGCGCAATGCGCGCGCGCTTGCAAGCCTCGTGAAGACATTCGCGGAATTGCGGCGCCTCGCCGCGCCTGTCCGCCCCAAAACCGGAGCGGAACATGACAGGCCAGCGGACGCGACGGGGCGAGACGTCGCAGCCTTGCGCGCGGAGCTTGCGCGACGGCTTGCAGGCCTTGAGGGCGAAGAACGCGGCGGATGATTTCATCGCCACGCTAAGCGGCGGCGAGCTGGAGACCGTGCTCGACGATTGGTCGATGCAGGCGCGCGCCGACCAATGGCCGCCGCACCGGGCCGCCGACGGCGCGCCCTGGTTCATCTGGCTCGTGCTGGGCGGACGCGGCGCCGGCAAGACGCGCACCGGCGCCCAATGGGTGCGCGGGCTAGCGCTCGGCGAACCGGGCTTTTCCGACAAGCCCGTGGGGCGCATCGCGCTTGTGGGCGAGACGGCCGCCGACGTGCGCGACGTGATGATCGAAGGCGTCTCGGGGATTCTCGCCGCCCATGCGCGCGACGAACGCCCCGTCTGGGAGCCCTCGCGCCGCAGGCTCGAATGGCCCAATGGCGCCATCGCGCAGGACTTTTCGGCGGAGGATCCCGAAAGCCTACGCGGGCCCCAGTTCGAATGCGCATGGCTCGACGAATTCGCCAAATGGCGGCGCGCGCAGGAGACGTTCGACATGTTGCAGTTCGGCCTGCGGCTCGGCGCGCGTCCGCGCCAGCTCATCACCACAACGCCCAAACCCTCGCCGCTGCTCGCCCGCCTCATGGCGGACAAGCGCACCGCGCTCACTCGCGCCTCCACTTACGCCAACGCCGCCCATCTCGCCCCCGCCTTCATCGAGACGATCGTGGGCCGCTACGCCGGCACGCGGCTCGGCCGGCAGGAGCTGGAATGCGAGATCGTGGAGGAGGGCGGCGACGCCCTGTGGACGCGCGCGATGATCGAGGCCGCGCGCGTGGACAAGGCGCCCCCTCTGCGCCGCGTGGTCGTGGCGGTGGATCCGCCCGCCTCCTCGTCGGGACGCGCAGACAAATGCGGCCTCGTGGCCGCCGGGCTCGACAAGGATGGTTATCTCTATGTGCTCGAGGATTCATCCCTGCCTGCGGCGAGGCCCGCCAAATGGGCCCGCGCCGCCGCCGCCTGCGCGCATCGCCATGAGGCCGATTGCATCGTGGCGGAGGTCAACCAGGGCGGCGAAATGGTCGCCGCCGTGATCGGCGAGGCCGACCCCGGCCTCATCGTGAAACAGGTGCGCGCCACCCGCGGCAAATATCTGCGCGCCGCCCCCGTCGCGCAATTGTATGAGCAGGGACGCGTGCGCCATGTGGGCGCCTTTCCCGCGCTTGAAGACGAAATGTGCGCCTTCGGCCCCGACGGTCTGCCCGGCCGGCGCAGCCCCGACCGACTCGACGCGCTTGTGTGGGCGCTCACCGCGCTCGCCCTCGCCCGTCGCGCGCCCGAGCCGCATGTGCGGCGCGTCTAGCCGACCTCTGCGCCGTTCCTGCGCGTCTTCTTCGCCTCTCGCATTCGGAAAGCAACATGCCATCCTTTCTCGCGCGTCTGTTCGCTACCTCCGCGCCTGCGCGGCCTGAGCAAACCAAGACCATCGCCCCAGCGCTTTTCGCCTTGCATGCGCTCGCCCAGCCCCGCTGGACCCTGCGCAATGGCGCGGAGCTGATCCGCGAAGGCTATGAGCGCAACGCCGTCGTCTATCGCTGCGTGCGCATGATCGCGGAGAACGCCGCCTGCGTTCCCTGGCTCGTCTATGCGGGCGAGACGGAGGCGCCAAATCATCCGCTCGCGCGCCTCATCGCGCAGCCCAATGCGCAGGAGGCCTGGCCCGCCTTTCTCGAAGGCGTGTTCAGCGACCTCATGCTGTTCGGCGATTCCTATGTGCAGGCGACCTTGATTGACGGCGCCCCGCGCGCGCTCTATCGCCTGCGGCCCGACCGCATGAGCGTGGTCGCCGCGGTGAATGGCTGGCCCCGCGCCTATGAATATCGCGTGGGCGGCGAGGTCACGCGCTATTCCATGGAGCAGGGCGGTCAGGCGCCGATCCTTCATCTGCGCTGCTTCCATCCGCTCGACGATCATTACGGCCTCGCGCCCCTCGCCGCCGCGCAAACGCCGCTTGACGTGCACAACGCCGCCGACGCCTGGTGCAAGGCGCTGCTCGACAATTCCGCGCGCCCCTCCGGCGCCCTTGTCTATGCGGGCTCCGCCGGTGCGCTGACGGAAGAACAATTCACGCGGCTCAAGAGCGAGCTTGATGAAAACTTCTCCGGCGCACGCAACGCCGGCCGCCCGCTGCTGCTGGAAGGCGGGCTCGACTGGAAGCCCCTGTCGCTCTCGCCCAAGGACATGGATTTCGCCCGCGCCAAACACGACGCCGCGCGCGAGATCGCGCTCGCCTTCGGCGTGCCGCCGCTTCTGCTCGGCCTGCCCGGCGACAACACCCACGCCAATTTTCAGGAGGCCAACCGCGCCTTCTGGCGCCAGACCATCATCCCCCTCGTGCGGCGCACGCAGAAGAGTTTCGAAACCTGGCTCACGGCGAGCTTCCCGCAAGCGCGGCTCGAGGCTGATCTCGACGGGCTCGACGCCCTCGCCAGCGAGCGCGAAAGCGAATGGCGCCGCGTGGGCGCCGCCTCCTTCCTCAGCGACGACGAGAAACGCGCCGCGCTCGGATATGGCGCGCTCGCGCGCAAGCATGCGCCCGATCAGTCAGGTGATGAATAGGGCCGCTGGACGCTGACCGGCGCGGCTGACGCAAACGAGAACGGCACGGGGCTGATAACTTCAGCTTCACTTTTGGAGGATTGTGAGGAACAATGGGAGACCGCGGAAAGAAAGGGCGCCGAAGAGCTCGCTAAGCCGGTGCGCCATGGGCATCGTGTCGCAAGCGTGCGGAGGCAATGCGGTGAAAAGCGAAAACGAAGCGCGCATGCGCGCAGCCGGCCAGAGCCACCATCGATTCCTCGACGCATTTTATGGTGCGGCGCGTCATCGTGACGAACCGCGCATGCGCGCGGCTCTGGAGGCCCTTCGGCGGGACGAGCCGGAAAATGTGTTGAAGCACAGGCTCTTCGAAGCTGAAATTGAGAAATGGATGCGTCGCGCAGATCAGGCTCGCGCCATTCTGGACGACGTCATTTCATCCGGCATGGACCAGGAGGACCATGCCCGCCGCGACCGCGCTGCGCTCGCGTTGCGCATCGGCGATTATGCAAGCGCGCTGGTCGATATTGAGATCGCTCTGCGCAACAAATCGCAGATCGGATTGGCCTTCGAGCCGGATATGCTGTTCCGGCGCGCCACGGCGCTGGCGGAATTGGGCGATCGTGCTTTCGAGGTCGCCGTGGAGAGCCTGCCGGACAGGCGTTTCTACGTGCCCGGCCGCCTCCTGACGCCTGACGACCTGCGTGAGATTTACGCCGCGCGCCAAGCCGCGCGCAAAGCTGAACGCGAACAGGGCGGCGCCTCTTAGGACATAAGGAAAGCCGATGGGCGAGGTCGCGCACACATTCGTTGAGCGCGGCGATCTCGCGCATCTGGCGCTCTTTTTATGGGCGAGCGGGGCGTCGGGCCTTCTGGTCTTCGCCTTGCGCGAGCTTGCAAGCGCCAACCGGCGATTTGATGGGTTCGTGCGCGAACTTGCACGATTCAACCGAAAGAATGGAGGCGATGGATGGTCGGCCTGATCTACGGCCTTGGCGCGCGCGCCCGCAAACGCCGCGCGCGGCGCGACCCGCAGCTGGTGTTCCGCGCCTTCGTGGCCACGCTCCACGCCTTGCGCATGCGTGCGCGCGGACGATTTTCGGAGCGCGCCATGACGCGCCTGAGCGCTGACGCGCTGGAGACCAAGCGCGCCTTCGCCAGTCTCGACGCGCTTGATGCGCGGGGCGTGTTCGAAGGCTACGCCAGTCTGTTCGACGTGGTGGATCTCGGCGGCGACGCAGTGGCGCCGGGCGCCTTTGCGGCGAGCCTGCGCCGCACGGGGGCGGCGGGCGTGCGCATGCTCTGGCAACATGAGCAGGACGCGGCCATCGGCGTATGGCTTGCGCTGGAGGAGGACGCGCGCGGCCTGAAAGCGCAGGGGCGCCTCGATCTCGAGCGTCCCCGTGCGCGTGAG
>Ga0315905_10000753_pt1 | contig 35374 bp, 24 predicted proteins | sample LakEriMetagenome_5_FD_203522 | JGI IMG/M metagenome (GOLD analysis project Ga0315905, IMG submission 203522) | Freshwater fungal communities from buoy surface, Lake Erie, Ohio, United States - Buoy 4 MA121 | ecosystem: Environmental > Aquatic > Freshwater > Lake | place: USA: Lake Erie, Ohio... | reverse complement strand
GACGGCGATGTGCTCATTGCGGTTCTTCTCGAACGCGGCCATCAACGCGAGGAAGTAAGGCTCGCCGCCCACTTCACGCATGTGCTTCGTGGAGAAGTTACAATGCATGCCGGAACCGTTCCAGTCGGCTTCCTTGCCAAGGGGTTTGCAGTGCCACTCGACATCGACGCCGTACTTTTCGCAGAGGCGAAGGAGGATGTAACGGGCGGCCCAGACCTGGTCGGCGCAGTTTTGGCTGCCTTTGCCGAAGATTTGAAACTCCCACTGACCTTTGGCCACTTCAGCGTTGATGCCTTCGTGGTTGATGCCGGCGGCGAGGCAGATGTCAAGGTGCTCCTCGACGATCTGACGGGCGATGTCGCCCACGTTCTTGTAGCCGACGCCGCAGTAGTAGGGACCCTGGGGGGCGGGGTAGCCGTTTTCCGGGAAGCCGAGCGGGCGGCCGTCCTGGTAGAGGAAGTATTCCTGTTCGAAGCCGAACCAGGCGTCTGCGTCATCAGGAATGCCGGCGCGGGTATTGCTCGGGTGGGGGGTCACCTTGTCGGGCATGTAAACTTCACAAATCACGAGCGCGCCGTTCTCACGGGTGCTGTCGGGATACACGGCCACCGGCTTCAGGAGGCAGTCGGACTTGTCGCCGGGAGCCTGCTGGGTGGAGGAACCGTCAAAACCCCACCAGGGGAGTTCTTCGAGCTTCGGAAAGGAGGCGAATTCCTTGATTTGGGTCTTGCTGCGGAGGTTGGCGACGGGCTGATAGCCATCGAGCCAGATGTATTCGAGTTTATATTTGGCCATGATTTGGGTTGGGTTCGACTTGCAGTTGGGTGCGTCCGGCACGGTGCTGGCCACGCCGGAAGGCATGTGCTGGGGAAAGCACCGATTGTGCCAGGATGGAAGCGTTTTTTTGGATTTGTGTGAGGAGCGGCGAAAAAAGTGCCGGGAATCCTGCGGTCTGCTTGCCCGGCGGGAGCCTTGCGCTATTGAGCGGCCTATGCAGGAAGCGAAAAATACCGCCCGGGCCACCGTCCGCCTGGGCTACGACGGCCGGGTGCACAAGACATTCCGCGGGCACATGGCCCAGGAGCGCTACGAGCACGAGGTGCGTGTGCTGCGCTACCTCGAGAAAGCCGGGTGCAAATTCGTGCCCCGGGTGCTGGAAACCGACGATGCCACCCTCACCATGATCACCACCAACTGCGGCCAGCGCGTCCAGCACATCTCCCCGGACAGGCTCCGCCAGCTCTTCGTGGAACTGGAGCAGTACGGCGTCCGCCATGAGGACCCCTACCTGCGCAATGTGACCTACCGCGCCAGCGACGGCCGCTTTTGCCTTATCGACTTCGAATTCGCCACCATCCTCGAGTCCCCCGAACTCGGCCCGCCGCCCCCGCCGCCGGACCCCTCCTGATTTCCCCCGGGCAGCGCCCCCCTCCCCGCCCATGACCACACCCGATGCCCCCCCTGCCCCCGTGCAGCTTTCCTGGTCCGGAATGACGCACCCCGGCCGCTTCCGCGCCAACAACGAAGACGCCTTTCTCGCACTCACCTTCGACGCCAACGAAGTCCGCTTTCTCGGGAAAACCGGCCAGTCCACCCTCGATCAGGGGAACTTCGTCTTCGCCGTCAGCGACGGCATGGGCGGCGCCAAGGCCGGGGAATTCGCCAGCCGCAAAGCCGTGGACAAAATCACCCGCATGATGCCCCGCACCTTCCGCCTCGCCGCCGGCGGCCTCTCCTCCGGCATCGGCGACGCCATGGTCGAAGTCTTCGAGCACGTCCACGCCGAGCTGAACAGCCTCGGCCGCATCTACGGCGAGTGCGCCGGCATGGGCGCCACCCTCAGCATGGTCTGCCTCTCCCCCGGCTGGATGCACTTCGCCCACATCGGCGACAGCCGCATCTACTACCTCCCCCGCGGCGGCCCCATGCAGCAGGTCACCACCGACCACAGCTACGTCGGCTGGCTCCGCAAACAGGGCAAAATCAACGAACGCGAAGCCCGCTACCACCCCCGCAAGAGCGCCCTCGACCAGGCCCTCGGCGCCGGCCACCAGTTCATGGACCCCCAGCTCGGCGCCGTCGGCTGCCAGTCCGGCGACCGCTTCCTCCTCTGCACCGACGGCGTCGTCGATGGCCTCTGGGACGCCCGCATTGAGGAATACCTCGGCCTCCCCCATGCCGAGGTGCCCCTTGCCGCCCGCATCGTCGAAAAAGCCGTCGAAGAATCCGGCCGCGACAACTCCACCGCCATCGTCATCGAAATCCTCTAAGCCCACCCCGGTCCCCACGCCCATGGACGCCCCCCCCGTCCTGGAAGCCCACAACCGCCGCATGAGCACCAGCAATGCCATCGAACGCGTCAACCAGGAGCTCAAGCGCCGCACCCGCGTCGCCTCGCTCTTCCCCAATGAAGCCTCACTCCTGCGCCTCGCCACGGCCCTGCTGTGCGAAATGAGCGATGAGTGGCTCACCGAAAAAATCCACCTCAACATGAACTCCACTGATCCACCCCAGTCCTGATCTACACTCTTACAGAATAAAAATTGCGCGGCCGAATGAGTTGATACTCGCTTTGCGAAGGTGAAGGGTGCGAAGGTGGGAAAGTGACAGGTGGCGTGGTGAAATCCGAAACGCGAAATCAGAAATCCGAAGGGGCTGATTCGGATGGGTTCGAGGACGAGGACGAAGGACTACTGGTGGGGGCTGGTCAGGGGTGGGCGTTGCGCCAGTGGACGGCAATGTCTGGGAAGTCGGTGAAGAGGCCGGAGGCGTGGGCTTCCTTGAGGATGGCGGTGAGGACGTCGTCCGGGGTAGTGGCCCAGGCGGGGAGTTCGTCGGTGCGCAGCGTCCACGCGTGCAGTTCGAGACCGGCGGCTTTGGCGGGGGCGATCCAGGGGGCGATGTGGCGGGGGCTGCCGCGTTTGCCTTCCACGACCGCGCCAAGCGCCGGACCGATGCCATCCGCCACGGCGGCCAGTTCCTTCAGCCCGGCGGCGGTGAATCGCGGGTCTTCCGGGGCGTCCTTTTTCGGCCCGGAGGTGAGCCAGAGGAGCCGGCCTTCCCAGCGCAATTCCGTGCGCAGGCGCTGGACTTCCGCCCACTCGAAGCACTGGAGCCAGCAGGCGTCGGCGCGGGTGCGGAAGCCATGGCGGCGCAGCACTTCCAGCACCACGGCGCTGAGGTCGTGCCCCTGCTTCCGGTGCCAGGCGGGCTGCTTGAGTTCCACATAGAGGCCGGCGCTGCGGCCGGTGCTGTGGTTGAGCCCGCGGATGAGCGCCAGTTCCTCTTCCAGTGTGGGAATGCGGAAGCTGCCGGCGTCGTGGTGAAAGCGCCCGGGATAGACCTGCCGTCCGGTTTTCCGGTCCACCCGTTCGTGGGCGCGCAGCGTCTTGAGTTCGGCGAGGGTGAAGTCGAGCGCATACCAGCGTCCGTCGTCGCGTTTGCGTGCGGGGAACCGCTCCTCCGCGTCGGTCACATCATCGAGATGGATGTCGTGCAGCACCACGGGCACGCCGTCGCGGCTGAGCACGACATCCTGCTCGATGAAGTCGGCCCCCATGGCGTGGGCCATGGCCACGGCTTCCAGGGTGTGCTCCGGCAGATAGCCGCTGGCACCGCGGTGCGCGATGATCACGGGCGGCGCGGCCGCACAGAGTCCGAGGGAGAGGAAGAGGAAGAACCAGCTCATGATGGGCCATGCTGCCGTGGTCCCCTTCCCCGTCAAGGCACGCAGCGGCGCGCAGTTCCGGGGCTGTTAGTGTGAACGCCGGAATCCATTCCGGGGGGTATGAAAGGGACCGCGAAGTTGCACTTCGCCTTACTGGATTAGCGGCTTACACGGAGGAGCGAAGTGCAACTTCGCGGTCCAGCCAGAGCATCACCCATCCTCCGGATACTGCAGGCTTTACGGTAATGGCTTTGGGCAAGTGCTCTAGAACAACTCCATCTGTCCGCCTGGTGCGGGGCGGCGGAAGTTTTCGCCGGTGACGTCGGGGCGGATTTTGTCGAGTCCCAGTTTGCGGGCAGAGACGCGGAAGAGGCGGCCGATTTGCTCCGCGAGGGCGCCTTCGCCTTTCATGCGAATGCCGGGGCGCTGCTCATTGAGCCGGCCGCCGCGCATGTCGCGGATGCGCTGGAGAATGCGGCTGGAGGCTTCCGGCGAGACGTGACGCCCCAGCCATTCCGCAAAGACATCGGCCACACTGCCCGGCAGCCGCACGATGCTGTAAGTGGCAAACTGCGCCCCGGCAGCGCGCGCAGCGTCAAGGATGGCGGGGATCTCGTGATCGTTGAGCCCCGGAATGACGGGGGCCACACTCACACCAACCGGCACGCCGGCATCGCGCAGGGCGGTGACAGCGGCCAGTCGCATCCGCGGCGAGGACGCGCGCGGCTCCAGGGTGGCGGCGAGCGCGGGAGCGAGCGTGGTGACGCTGATGAGCGCGGCCCCGGCACGCCACGCGGCGAGTTGCGCGAGGAGATCGGCATCGCGGGTGATGAGGTGATTCTTGGTGATGAGCACCACGGGCTGGCGGCACTCGGCTAGGACTTCCAGGCAACCGCGGGTGATGCGCAGCTTCCGCTCCACGGGCTGGTAGCAGTCGGTGACGCCGCTGCAGGCGAGCTTGCCTGCGTGCCACGTTTTGCGGCTGAGTTCCACCCGGAGCAAGGCGGGGGCGCGGGGTTTGACGATGAGTTTGCTCTCAAAGTCGAGGCCGCTGGAGAACCCGAGGAATTCATGATAGCGCCGCGCATAGCAGTAGGCGCAGCCGTGTTCGCAGCCACGATAAGGATTGAGGCTGTAGTCGAAACTGAGGTCCGGGCTGGTGTTCTTCGTGATGAGCGACTGCGAGTCATCGGTGAAGAGAACGGTGCGCGGAGAGGGCGGCACAGCCTCGGGATCGCGGGCCAGTTCCTCCAGCCACTCGGTGTCGTCCTCCACGTGGAGGCGCTCGAAGGGATTGCGCGGATTCTCCACCGCGCCGCGGCCCCGGAACTGTCGCGGATCATCCCGTCTCATGCGGGGCATCATTTCCCCGGCACTCTTCCGGTCAACCGCAGCCCCGCATTGACCACCCGCGCCTCCACGCTCCTGTGCGGCACCGCCTTTCCCACTCCATCTGTGCCCGACTTCACTTCCGAATACCTTTTTGCCCTGACGAATCCCGGCGCGGAGCGTGCGCTGAAAAGTGAAGCGGCGGCCACCGGCTCCGGCTGGCGGCCGGGATTTCAGGCCCGGGGCATGGTCACATTCAAATGCCCCGCGCCGGAGCGGCCGTTCACGGCGCGCGATCTCCTCACACCGCTGGCCTTTGCGCGGCGACTCTGTCTGTTCACCGGGAAATCGGCGAGCCGTGAGGAATCGCTCGCTGCTCTGACCGCTGCGGGTTTCTCTGCTCCTGACCACGACGGCACGCGGCTGCATGAACTGACGCTCACCAGCGGCCGCTTCGCCCCCACCGAAGCGCATCCGGACGCGCCCCCGCCAGCACCCGGCACGATGATGGGCACGCTCATGGAACTGAACCCGGGGGCATTCTGGAGCGGGATTCACTGGCACGCGCCGCTGCTGAGTCCGCATCCGGCGGGCTGCAGTGGCATCACACTGCCGGAGGATTCACCCTCGCGGGCCTGGCTGAAACTGGAGGAGGCCGCGCGGTTTTTCGGGCTGCAGTTCCATCCGCGCGATGTGGTGGTGGAACTAGGCTGCGCCCCTGGCGGCGTGCTACTGGCGCTGCTGCGGCGCGGTGTTTCGGTGATCGGGGTGGACCCGGCGCGCCTCGCCCCGGCGGTGATGGAACACGCGGTGCCTGCCGTGCCGCCAGCGGGCAGCAGCCCCCGGCCCTGGGTGGTGCACTGCCGAAAACCCGCCGCGCTGGTGAGCAAACGCGACCTCGCCGGCCAGGCTACCTGGTTCATGTCCGACATGAATCAATCGCCTGCGGTGGCCATCAAGGAATGTGCGCGCTTCATCCGCATGTGCCCGTCTATCCGCTCCGCTGTCATCACGCTGAAGCTCACCGACCTCGCGGAAGCCTCCGAAAAGCCCGCGTGGCTCCAGGCGATGCGCGACATGGGATTCCCCACCGTGCGCCTCCAGCAACTCTGCGTACATCACCGAGAACTCGCCCTGCTTGGCCTGCACCGGCGCGACTGACGTTAACTTCCTGCTGGCGGCGCGGCGGAGGCGTGGCATTCATCCCGCCGGCATGAAATCCTGTCTCCTCCTGTTTCTGTTCGCCCTCTGCAGCCCGCTTTTTGGCGAGCCAGCGGAAGCCATCGTCAAATCCGCCCGCGCTCAGGTGGGCAAGACGCTGGTGTATGATCCCGCCTACGTCTCCCTGAAATACCCCGGCGGCGATGTGCCGGAAGAGCGCGGCGTCTGCACGGATGTGGTGATCCGCGCGCTGCGCACCGCCCTTTCGCTGGACCTGCAAAAGGAAGTGCATGAGGACATGGCGGCGAACTTTTCCATCTATCCAAAGATCTGGGGTCTGAAGCGCACCGACCGGAACATCGACCACCGCCGGGTGCCGAATCTGCGCACCTGGTTAAAGCGCCGCGGGTATGAACTCCCGCTCACCAAAGTGGCGGCCAGCTTCAAGCCAGGCGACCTCGTGACCTGCACCGTGCCGCCCAGCCTGCCACACATCATGGTCGTGAGCGACAAGAGGAACGCGGAAGGTGTGCCGCTCGTGATCCATAACATCGGCCGCGGCACGCAGGAGGAGGACAGCCTCTTCACCTATCCGCTCACCGCGCACTACCGGCTGAGGCTGAAGGCGGCCGCGCCCTGACCGGCGGCACGCGCTCACGGCAAGGCAGCGCTTGCGCCCCGGCAGCGTGGATTCATGATCGCACCGCCCGGACGCAGACTGTATGGCTCCGGCCATTCCCAACCACACCAACTCCCTATCATGAAACGCATCACCTTTCTGATTTCACTGGCTGCGCTCGCGCTCTTCAACGCCCGTGCCGACGAGAAAGCCGCTGACGGCTGGCATTCCCTCTTCGACGGCAAGACGCTCGAAGGCTGGAAGTCCAACGACGAGCAGCCCAATATCTTCACCGTGGAAAACGGTGCCATCAAAGTGAAGGGCGGCCGCGCCCACCTCTTCTACGCCGGCAGTGTGAACGGCGGGAAGTTCAAGAACTTTGAGTTCAAAGCCAAAGTGATGACGAAGAAGAATGCCAACAGCGGCATCTACTTCCACACCGAGTTCCAGAAGGACGGCTGGCCGGCCAAGGGCTACGAGTGCCAGGTGAACAACAGCTTCGACAAGGACCCGCGCCGCACCGGCAGTCTCTACGCCGTGCAGGACTTCAAAGAGGTCTTCGTGAAAGACGACGAGTGGTTCGACTATCACGTGAAGGTCGAAGGCAAGCACATCGTCATCACCGTGAACGGCAAAGTGACCGCCGACTACACCGAGAAGGAAGGCGATCCCCGTCAGGACGGCGACCAGAAGAAATACCGCTGGCTGAGCGAAGGCACCTTCGCCTTCCAGGCCCATGACCCGGGCTGCGAAGCCCACTACAAGGACATCATGGTGAAGCCGCTGCCCTAACGCAGCCGCCGGAGCCTCACTCCGCAGTGCTCTTCAGCCCGGATGGCGTCACGCCGTCCGGGCTTTTTGCTGTCCGCTCCACGCGCTTCCATTTACCCGACCACGAACGCAGTTCGCAGGGCAGGAACTGCTTCTTGTAGCCCATGGTGGGACTGCCGGGCACGTAGTAGCCGAGATACAGCCACTTCTTGCCCATGCGCTGCCCCAGAAAGAACGCCTGCAGCACCGTGAACAGCCCGATACTGCGCTGCCACAGGGCCGGATCGTGATAATGCGTCACCGCCGTGAAGAGATCAGTATCTTCATCCGCCATGAGCACGGCGATGAGGCGGCCGTTTTCCCGCACACTGATCTCTTGCATGGGCACGGGGCCGTGGACGAATTCCTGAATGTATCCGGCTTCGGAGAGGTGGCCCTGCTGCCAGCCGCGCAGCGCATGCTGGAAGGACCGGTAGCGGTTGTGCAGCGCGAGGCGCTCCGGTGTGAACTGCGGCGGGGAGCACACGCTGACTTCCAGGCCCGCATTGCGGCGCAGGACTTTGCGCTGCGTGCGGTTGGGCCGCCATTCATCGAGCGGCACCCGCATGGAATAGCACATGCGGCACCAGTGACAAAGCGGCTTCTGGAGGAAGGAACCGAACTTGAACCACCCGGCATGGAGCCGCTCATCATAATCGCCCGGTGCCATGCCGCCGATCTGGGCATACTGCATTGCCGAGTGCTGCCCGCTCAAATAGGAACAGGAATCCGGGCCGCTGATGATGGTCTTGAGAATGTGCACGGAGGGGGACGGACGAGATGCGGTATGAATCCTCCGCGCGCAACCCGGGAGCCACAGGTTCAGCGAAACCGCCGCAGCCGCAGGGCATTCGCAATGACCGACACACTGCTGAAAGCCATGGCGGCACCGGCGATCATCGGATTCAGCAGCCAGCCGGTGAATGGATAGAGCATGCCGGCCGCCAGGGGGATGCCGAGGGCGTTGTAAAGGAAGGCGAAGCAGAGGTTTTGCCGGATGTTGCTCATCACCGCCCGGCTCAGATCCAGAGCGCGCACGATGCCGCCGAGGTCGCCCTTCACGAGCGTAATCGCGGCGCTGTGAATGGCGATGTCCGTGCCTGTGCCCATGGCAATGCCGACGTCAGCACCGGCGAGTGCCGGCGCGTCATTGATGCCATCGCCGGCCATGGCGACCACGGCCCCCGCTGCACGCAGGTCGTTCACGATGCGGTGTTTGTCCGCCGGACTGAGTTCGGCATGGAATGCATCGATCCCCAGCTGCTCCGAAGTCGCCCGCGCGGTATGCTGATTGTCACCGGTCAGCATGATGACCTTCACGCTCCGGGCATGCAGGGCGGCAATGGCTTCGCGGGCACCGGGTTTGATAGTATCCGCCACAGCGACAAAGCCCGCGGCCTGCGTGCCCTGCGCGATCCAGATCACCGTATGCGCCGACTGCTGCAGCGCAGTGGCCTGCTGGCGCAGCGCCTCCGGCAGACTGATGCCCTGGACTTCCATCCATGTGTCTTTCCCGGCCCGGCAGAGCGTACCGTCGATGCGGCCTTCCACTCCGGCACCAGCCGTGGCCACGAATTCCTGCAACGCCGGGAGCACCAGCGCGTCCACCTTCGCCCGCGCCACAATGGCGTGCGCCAGAGGATGTTCGCTGAGTGATTCGAGCGCCGCGGCCAGCGTCATCAGCCCGGCGGCATCGCCACCGTCCGCGGGGACCACCGCCACCACCGCGGGTTTGCCCGTCGTGAGCGTGCCGGTCTTGTCCGTAACCAAATGAGTCACCTGCCCTGCCCGTTCGAGCGCCGCCGCATCTTTGATGAGGACGCCCAACTGCGCACCACGCCCCACGCCCACCATGATCGACATCGGCGTCGCGAGCCCAAGGGCACAGGGACAGGCGATGATGAGCACGGAGACACTGGTGGCGATGGCCATCGCCAGCGCCGGAGAAGCCCCCCACAACATCCATGCCGGAAATGTCAGGATCGCAGCGACGATCACCGCCGGGACAAACCATGCCGAGACGCGGTCCACGAGCCGCTGCACCGGTGCCCGGCTGCGCTGCGCGGAGGAAACGAGTTCAATGATGCGCGACAGCACGGTTTCGCTGCCTGTCTTTTCCACCCGCATCAGGAATGCGCCGGTTTGATTCACCGTCGCGCCCACCACAGCATCGCCCGGACCGCGGGCTGCCGGGAGCGGTTCGCCGGTGAGCATGGACTCGTCCACCGTGCTGCGGCCTTCCACGATGCCACCATCCGCGGGGATTTTGCCGCCGGGACGCACGCGCAGGAGGTCGCCGGTGCCAATGCTCTCCAACGGCACTTCCTCTTCTTTACCCTCGCGAACGCGCAGCGCCGTCTCCGGAGCCAGCCCCAGCAATGCCTTGATCGCCTCTCCCGTGCGGCTGCGCGCCCGGGCTTCCAGCCACTGTCCGAGAATGACCAGCACCGTGATAACCGCTGCGGCTTCAAAGTAGAGCGGCAGATGCGTGGCATGGTGGCGCATGGATTCCGGAAAGACTCCCGGCGCAAGGATGGCCACGGTGCTGTACAGCCACGCGGCCCCCACGCCAAGCCCGGTGAGGGTGAACATATTCAGACTGCGCTGCTGCAGCGACCGCCACGCCCTGACAAAAATGAACCGGCCCGGCCCCAGCAGGACGGCCGTCGCGAGCAGCAGTTGCGCCCAGTTAGCAGGAGCCACCGTGGCCCAGGGCCAGAACATCCCGCTCATCGCGATCACGAAGACAGGAAAGCCCAGTGCCGCGCCGAGGATCAGCTTCTGCCGAAGGACTAACGTTTCCGCAGCCCCGCCATCCGTAACGGTCATCCGCTCCAGGTCCATGCCGCATGTTGGGCATCCCCCCGGTCCGGGCTGCTGCACCTCCGGATGCATCGGACAGGTGTAAATCACCGGGGGCTTCCACAGCGGATTGCGCTCCAGCGCCATGCCGCACTTGGGACAGTCGCCAGGAACCGTAGATTCGACACCCGGGCACATCGGGCAGAACCACGCCGCGGCGGCCGCTGAAGGCGTGACCGGATCATGACCACTGTGGCAGCAGGATTTCGGCTCCGGCGGCTCGTGACAGCAGGACTTTTCCTCAGGCGGAGGAGGTGGTGACGGAGGCCCGCAGCAGCAGCTCATGCCCGCACCATTGCCGCCGGCCCGCTGCTGCCAAGCGTCAAACCTCCAGTAATGCGCGGTGGTCTTTGAACATCGCCAGAGTGATGTCCCGCTCGCGGGAGTGGTCCACCATGGGCAGCGGATACACGCGGGCCAGCGGGAGCAAACCGCCGGCTGGAGGTGCCAGCAGCGCCGCAGCCGGAACGTCCTTCAATTCCGGAACCCAGCGGCGGATGTAGTCACCCTCCGGATCGTACGATTTTGTCTGCGACCACGGATTCTGAATACGGAAGTAGGGGGCCGCATCGGCTCCGGTGCCCGCGCTCCACTGCCAGCCGCCGTTGTTGCTCGCGATCTCGCCGTCCACGAGCATTTGCATGAAGTATTCCTCCCCGAGCCGCCAGTCGAGGTGAAGGTCTTTGGTGAGAAACATGGCCGTGATCATGCGCACCCGGTTATGCATAAATCCGGTGGCTTTCAGTTCCCTCATCCCGGCATCCACGATCGGGAATCCCGTCATGCCGTCTTTCCAGCGCTGCAGCTTCTTGTCATCGTAGTGCCACGTGAGCCCGCGGAATTTCGGATCGAACTCCTGCTCCAGCACTTCCGGATAATGCCAGAGGATTTGCATGTAAAACTCGCGCCATGCGAGTTCATTGAGATAAGTCTGGAGACTCTTTTTGATGCCGGCATCGGTAGCCTCCTCCAGCAGCGCGCGGGTGCGGTGATAGAGTTCGCGGATGCTGAGGGTGCCGTGGCGCAGATCCGCCGAGAGTCGTGAGGTGGTCAATCCGTGCGGCGTATTGCGGCGTTCAAAATAACGCGGCAGCACCTGTGTCAGCGCCCGCTTCATGCGTTCCCGCGCGGCGCGTTCGCCGGGCTCCGGAATCTCCGCGGTGCACTCCGGCAGGTTCCAGGTTTGCAGCGTGGGGCATGGCAGCGAAGCCAATCCCGTCGGGGTACGCAAGGCTTTGACGGCCGGCAGCACCGGTGCCTTGGGAAGGGTTTGCCAGACCTTGTTGTAAGGCGTGAACACGCGATATGGACCGCCGCTGCCGGTGAGGAGTTCATCGCGCTCATGCAGGGCGGTGTCTTTGAGACAGTGAAAGATCACCCCCAGTTCACGGCAGCGCTGCGCGAGCTTTTCCTCCACCGCCCGGCCAAAGGGATCGGGATCACGGTTCGTGTAGATCGCTCCGGCTCCTGTCTCGCGAATCAGTTTCTCCAGTTCAGCGACTGCCGCACCCTGACGAAAAATGAGCTGCCCTCCAACGGCGGCCACATTCCGCTCCAGCGAAGCCAGACAACCGGATAGAAACTGCTGCCGCGCCGGTCCGGTCCACCGGTGCGAGCCCTTCCAGTCGCTGATGACATAAACCGGCACCACGAACTCCGCGCTGCTCACCGCCTGGTGGAGCGCCGTGTTGTCCGTCATCCGCAAATCGCGGCGGAACCAGTGAATGACAGTCGATGAGCTGGGCATGACTAAGCATTTACGTTCCGCAGCTGCTACTAGACTCGGCGAATGCAGCGTGGCAGCGACACTGCGTGAAGCAAAGCCGCAATTAAAATACTCAACGATCCGTGCCCATAAACCGGGCGAACACCGCAGTCTCGCGGCCGCCGAGTTTCGCGGCGGCGAGGGACTGGAGTTTGTCCAGACAGGCGCGGCTGACCTCCCGCACGCCGGCAGCGGCATTGATCACCTGGGAGTGCCCGGGATTATCCGCCGCGAGGTCGAGGAAAATGCGGCGCGCTTTGGCGAGTCCGTCCTGCTTTTCGAAATCATTCGGCTCATCGCCGCGGCGGCGTATGCGCTCCAGCCCCTGCTCCACCGGCACATCGAGGAGCAGCACCACATCGGGCCGCGGGGCAAAGGTTTCATGATCGGCAATGATGGCCCGGGGATCTGCGCCGCGCGCGCCCTGATACGCCGCGGAACTCCAGTAGTAGCGGTCCACGATGACCACATGGCGCTGCTCCAATGCCGGACGGATAGTCCCGGCGACGTGCATTTCCCGGTCCTTGCGGAACAGCTCCAGTTCACGCTCCAGAGTGAGCCGGCCCTCGGATGCGGAACGCCGCAGTTCCTGTCCCCATCGAAGACTTGTCGGCTCCTTGGAAATCACACAGGCAACACCGCGCTCGCCGCAAAACTGCGCGAGCAGCGTGGCTACCGACGTCTTGCCGGCACCATCAATGCCTTCCACTGCGATGAGGAGTCCTCCTGGGATCAACTGATTCATAGGGCCGCGAGGGTAGGGCGACGCCTCCCCGTGTAAAGAAAGAAGCGGCGCACGCGCGCAGCAGTTAATTCGGCGCGAACTTCCGGGAGATCCACTCACCGGTGCGGCGCAATCCGGTGCCGACGCTCTGGGTGGCGCGCCCGGCGGCCTCCTTCGTACGGTTCAACGCCTCCCCGGCCTGAGGCTTCTGCGGCGCTGCGGCCTGGGGCGGCGGGACCGGATAAGCGAGGAACTGAATGACTTTGCCCGTGCTGGCGGAGACGGTGACTTCTGCGAGGCGCTGCCCGGCGGCATTGTTGAGCTGGAGCGTCCAGACTGGATTCCCCTTCTGGTCGCGGCAGCGGAGGCGGTAGATGATTGAGTCGTAGCCGATGCGCGCCTTCTTCGCCGCTTCGTTAGCCTTCATAAAGGCGATGGTGGAGTCCACGGTCGCCTGCTTCATGGGAATGATGACGCCATTCACCAGCGGGATCGCCTGCGAGGGCACGGGACCTTCGCGCAGGATGCCCTTCCGGCTGATGAGAAACTCCCTCAGAACCCCGCTTCCGTCCACGGCCACGATATACCACGCAGCCGGCTGATCCATACCACGGTCGCCACTGACCAGAATGATCCGGTCGTTGTAGGCAGCGCCCCGGTCGCGGGCGAGAATGCGCAGCGCCTCATTGGCAGCAGGGCCGCCCTCGGCCAGACAAAGACGACAGGCGGCAAGGAACAGGAACAAAACAGCGGTCGCGGATTTCATGGTAAGTCGGGTTTGGTCCACGGAATTCCACATCGCGGCAGATTTCAACGGACGTTTGCCGATCTCCAGGCATCGGGTAGAAAGCGGGACACATGATCGGACACGAAATCATCACCGCCTCGGCCGGATCTGGGAAGACCTGGAATCTCACGCTCCGCTATATCCGCCTGCTGGCTATGGGGGCGAATCCTGCGGCGATCATCGCACTCACGTTCAGCCGCAAGGCCGCGGGTGAATTCCTCACCGCCATTCTGCACCGGCTGGCCACCGCAGCCGCCACAGACACTGCCGCCGCCAGGCTCGCAACTGATGCGGAAATGCCGCAGCTCACACGCCGCGACTTCGCCGCGCTGCTCGCCGCCCTCGTGAATGCGCTGCCGGCCCTCACGCTGGGCACCATGGATTCGTTCTTTGTCAGGATGGCGCGCAGTTTCCCTCTGGAACTCGGTCTCGCGGGGGATTTCTCAATTCTCAGCGACCATCAGCAGAGCATGGAGCAGGACCGTGTGCTGCGCCGTATCTTTGCCCCCGGCGCCATGAATGAAGCCGGACGCCAGGAGTTTCTCCTGGCCTTCCAGCAGGCCACGTGGGGCCGCGATGAAGTCCGGCTGCGGCAGCTGCTGGAGGATTTCATCGACCAGTGGCACATCCTCTACCTTGCGGCGCCGGACGCCGACCGCTGGGGAAATCCCGCTGCCATTTGGCCGGAAGGTGGCCCGCTGGCACATCCGGGACCGCCCATGAGCGAGTGCATCGCCGCCGCCCGGCGGCACCTCTCGGCGGATACGGTGCTCAAGGAGAAGCAGAAGGATACGCTGACGCATTTCCTCACCACATTCGAGAACACCCTGCCCGGAAAGACGCTGGATGCCACGACCAAAGGGGTGCTGGGCAAGCTGCTGCAGCAGCTGCCGGACCTTGCAGCGGGCGCCGCGGAAATCACGCTGCGCACAAAAGTCATGCTCACCGGACCGCTGGCCGGGAGCCTGCGTGCCGTTGTCCTGCGCTACGTGATCGACGCCCTGACCATCTGCCTGCACCAGACGCGCGGCATTTACGGCATCGTAGCGCTCTACGACCGCAACTACAGCACCCTCGTGCGGCGTCAGGGAAAGCTCACCTTCCACGATGTGCAGCTGATTCTCAGCGGCAGCCTGAGGAGCGATGATGCAGCATCCGGGCTCGCGGCTCAGGCCCGGGAGAGTCTCGACTACCGGCTGGATGCCCGCTACCAGCACTGGCTGCTGGATGAATTTCAGGACACAAGCCGCACGCAGTGGAACATCCTGCAAACGCTCTGCGACGAAGTCATTCAGGATGACAGCGACAGCCGCACGTTCTTTGCCGTGGGGGACGAAAAGCAAAGCATCTTCAACTGGCGCGGCGCTGAGCCCGGCCTCTTCGGCGAACTGCTGCGGCACTACAATCACGCCGGTGAGCGCATCAAAGTAAGGCCGCTGGCGCTCTCGCAGCGCAGTGGGCCCGCCGTCATTTCCATGGTGAACCGGCTCTGCGGCAATGTCCCGCGCCTCGCGGAACTGGAGCGCATCGCCGAAGCCGCAGCCCGCTGGCCGTGGCAGGAGCATCAAAGCGCCCACCCTGACCGGCCCGGCTGCGCCGCCGTCATCGAAGTGCCCGTGGAGAAGGATGCCGGCGAGGAAAAGACGGACGCCGTCTGGGAGGCCGCCGGGGAATTGCTGCGCCAGCTTCAACCGCTGAAGCGCGGGCTTTCCTGCGCGGTCATCGTGAGCCGCAATCAGCGGGCCCGGGACGGTGCGGATGCCCTGCGCCGTCTCACCGGCATGGAAGTCATCTGCGAAAGCGAAGTCTCCATCGCGACGGACAATCCCGCGGCCTCCACCCTGCTGGCCATGGTCAAGGCCGCCGCGCATCCGGCAGACCGGTTTTCCTGGCAGCAGGTCATGATGTCGCCTCTCGGTCCCGCCATCCTGAAGGAATACCCGGCTGACGGTGAGCGCACCGTGCAGGAGCGAACGCAACTGACACGGCACCGGTTCACTACCGCCATGCTTCAGCAGATTGCCGACGGCGGCTTTGAAGCCTGCCTGCGCGCCTGGCAGGCTAGACTGCTAAATGCCATGCCGGCGCTAGACTCCTTCAACCGCGGCCGGCTGGATGAATTGTGTCACGCCGCGCAGGAATTCGACGCTCAGGGCGAACGCGATCCTGACGACTTTGTGGCATTCGCCGAAAACTGGCGAGTCCGGGAGTCCTCGCATCCCTCCGCCATTCAGGTAATGACCCTGCACAAGAGCAAGGGCCTGACGTTCGACATCGTCATCCTGCCCGACTTCCATGACACCTCCATGCACCGGCACTACAGCCGCACCGGCATCCGGCGCACGAAGGATAGCCACATTGCCTGGGTAAGCCAGCTGCCTTCCAAAGACATCGCCCAGGCCGATCCCGTGCTGTCATCCGCGCTCGACGAATGGAACGCCACGCAGTGGCGCGAACGCATCGCGCAACTCTATGTCGCAGTGACCCGTGCGGTGCATGCCAACTACATCCTCCTCCCGCCTCCACCGGAGAAGGCCTCGGAATCCGTAAATTTCCCGGCCATCATCCGCCACATGCTGGGAAGTGACGCCGTATCGCACCATACGCTAGGCACCAAAGACTGTGCGCTGCTCAGCGTGGATGGTGACATGGACTGGATTCAGGCCTTCCCTGTTAAAACCACCCCGCCGCAGGTGGCTCCCGCAGCAGACCTTTTCGCCGCCATACCCGCGGAAACAACGACGCCAGCGCGACCGCAGCGCCCCGCGCGGCTCCGCCCTTCCGCAGCCGCCAAAGCCATCACCAACAGGGCCGGCCGGCGCTTTGGCACCCTCGTCCACGAATGCTTCGCGCGTGTGGAGTGGCTGGAAAAGGATACCATCAGCGCGCTGCGAGAGCATTTCTCCTCGCGCTATCCGCGACCGGAAGCCTGGCAAAAGGACGCGCTCGAGGTCGTGCTGTCAGCCCTGGAAGCCCCTGCCCTGCGGCCCGCCTTTCAACGCCCTGCTGAAGATGCCATCGTCTGGCGCGAGCAACCCTTCCTCCAATCGGTGGACGGCGAGATCATCAGCGGGGTCTTTGACAGAGTGATTCTGGAACGTGACGCCTCCGGCCGGTTCCGTGCCGCCCGTATCATCGACTTCAAAACCGACCGCATGCATGATAGCGGGGACTCGCAGGCCGTCGCCGCAAAGTACCGCCCGCAGTTGCACGCCTACCGCAAAGCGCTCACAACGCTCACTGGCCTGGCCGTCAACTCAATCACGACAGAAGTGCTGCTTCCCGGACGGGCTGAGCTGGTCTCTGTCTAACGCAAAAGGGCACTCCGGCTGCCTGGAGTGCCCTTTGCTTGATGATGTGAATGTGGCGATCAGGGAACTTCCGCACGGGAGCGGATAAACCAGCGCGAGCCAGTCGCCGGCGCATCCACCGGCAGTGCACAGCGGATAGTCACCGTTTCCGTTCCATCCCCGTTCGGAACCGCCGATTGCGTGACGACATTGGCAGTCGCCCATCCTCCCAGTTCCGAACTGATCTCATGGAGATACGTCACTCCCTGCGCGCCGTGGCGGCGGGTGTAGGTTAGCTGAAGGAAGCGGTCGGGGCCGTCTGTGACGATGCCACCGGCGGGATTCACTCCGCCGAGGTCGCGAGCGAAGGCCCATACGGCGAGGTTGTCCCACCCGTCCTGATTGTCGTCGCCGGCGGGGTCGGTGAGACCGTTGGCGGTCATCCAGCAGGAGAAGCTGTAGTATTCCTCCGTGCCGGGCGAGCCGCCGGTGACGCAGGAGGCTTTCCAGTTCGTTGCCACAGCCTGAGGGTCGGGCTGACCGGCCACCGCGTTGGGGCCAAAATAGACCATGCTGACGCCACCGTTGTCGGCTTCGACCGGCCACGGCGCAGCGTCATCATAGGTGAATTCGTGGATCGCATTGCCGGCGCCGTAGCTGAGCTTGATTTCCTCACCATTGTTGGAGAGGGCGTCGCCTTCACCATTGGTGCCGACGACATCCCATTCGCCAATGATCTTTCCGGCGGGGACGGACGGATAGCGGTTTTGGAATGCCGCGAGATCACGCGCGAGGATCTTCGTTTCACCAGGCAGAAGAGTGCTGCCGGGGGCGAAATCAAAGTCAATGCCCTTGGTGAAGCGCACGTTGGTGAGGTCCAGGGTGAGGGCAGTGCTGCGGTTGGTGAGTTCGATGTATTCGAAGTCGCTCTCGACCCAGAAGTTCGGGGCCGCGGACTGAGCCGGAGTAGGTGCCATCGGCTTATACATGACCTCGCTGATGGTGAGGTTCTCCGTCAGCACGGCGTCGTAGGCGGGAGCCCCTGCGGTGAATTCGACCGGCGCGCTCCAGTGGGTGAAACGGCCGCTGCTGTCCTTGAAGCGCACACGCACGCGGTAGGTGCGGCCTTCGCGGAGCACATTCCCCGGAACGGCGATGGTCGTGGCGGGACCGGCGAGTTCTCCGCTGTCCCAGACGGCGACGGCTTCATAGATGCGGTCCGTGGTGGCCGTGGGGGCGGCGATTTCCCCCGCGCGCCACTGGATGGCGGTGAAGTTCGTGCCGTCCTGAGGATCGCTGAAAGCGGAGGCGCTAAAGGCGAGGCCGTCCAGGGGGAATCCGGTCGCGCCGGTGTAGGTGGCCGCCGGCGTGGCACCAAGTTGGCCGGCGTCTAGCGCATCGGAGATGCTGTCGAGGTAGGCCGCGCGTCCGCCCGGACCGACGACCGGTTCGCCGCCGATTGTGCTCCAACCGGTGAAACAGAAGGCTTTCATGTCATCCACTTTGGAAGGCATGGAGCGCCAGGATGCAGAGCCGGCAGTGGTGCCGGGCCAGCGGGCAGCATCGGCTTCCCAGAAGCTGGCGAGGGTGGCCGAAGCGTCATCAAGGATATCATCCACCGGACCGCGTCCGCCGGTTTCGTTGCGGTGGAAGACGAGGTCGCGGAACTCACGGAAGGCATTGCGGTGCTGGATCTGCATCGGCGTGCGTAACTGCACGGTGCCCCATGTGGGAGAATCCGGGAAGGCGTTGCGGTTGTAGATCGCGTTGTTCACGAAGTCGTAGCCGCTGTTCCAGTTGGGACCAAAGCTCGCATCCCAGTCGTAGGGCATGAACCAGCACTGACCGAGCGGATTGACGCGCGAGCCATCGGGATTCAGCGCGCCGGGGTGGAAGTACCAGTAGAGGTTCTTTACACGGTGACGGCCCGTGGGCTCGATGAAGATGTCGTAGTGGCGGATGGCTTCCTGCACCGCGTTGTATTTATACCACAGCGGCATGTTGACGAACTTCTCCATATCCGGCTGCGGAGTGGCCGGGTGGATGTTGTAGCGGATGTTGTCGAAGTCCTCGGCAAAGTCCGGTGCTCCGGCAGCCTGATAGCGCTCGTCCATTTCACCATTCTGGATGAAGTCACTCATCTTGTAGAAATTGCCCTTCGGCAGATCGCGGGCGTCGAGGAAGTTCTTCCCATCCGGCAGTTCGAGCGCCTGATAAAGACCGAAGAAGTCGTTGCCGTTGGTGGCATCGCCGGCCTGATTCGCGCCGCGGATGACGCGGAAGTGGACCCAGTGATTGTAAGGCATGGGCACTCCCTGGAGGCCCCAGAGCTTCTCACCGGCGGTGTAGGTCAGCCCCCAGTCGCAGTCGCCTTTGTTGCCAAAGAGCTTGTTGAAGAGCATGTCCTCCCAGTCGCGCGGATAGCGGCGGCCTTTGTTGTCTTTGGCCTCGAATGCGTAGCCATTGGGGAACTTGAAGCGGAAGTGGCGCTTGCCGGTGCCGTTGTAGCGGCTGTTGCCGCCGCGCAGACGGATCTTCACGTGGTCATAGACCTTGCCGTCATAGACGAGCGCGCCCTGGAAGTTGTAATAGCGGCGGGCCAGCAGGACGTTGAGCGCGTTGTTATTCGCGAACTGGTCCGCGCCATTGTAGGCCATCAGTTTGTCGAAGTCGGTGCCGCGCATGACCCAGTGATAGACGGGCAGGCTGGCCAGCTCTGTGGGACTGGCGGCGAAGCTGCCGTTCGAGTAACCTGGCAGCCCGTTGTAAACGAAGACCGCGAAGTTGCGGGACGAATCATCCACCGCCGGATACTGGTTGGTGTTGCCGGAGAGGTCGGTGGCGAAGATGCGATAGCGCACCAGCGTGCGGTGCCCCTGCGGCGGGATGACGGCGGTGAAAATGCCGTCGCCCTCCACATCGCTGCTCACACTGCCGTTGTCGCTCATGTTCACCGTCACCCAGTTGGCCGCATTTTCGAATGCCGGATTCGCCGGGCGCGGGTAGTCGGGATTGGCAACAATGTTGTTGAGGATGTCGGTATTCGTGCGCGGGTCTTCCGCGGGAATGAAGCTGCCGGGAGCCACGAGCTGATACTTCAGCTGCACGCTGCCGAGCCCCTGCCGGTCGGAAACGCGCGCGGTTACGACGATGTGATCGCCGCTGTCCGGCTGCTGCGGGCTGTGCGTCACATTGCGCACGGCAGGGCCGGCATTGGCAGTGAAGGTGGAATTCTGCGCCCCCGGCGTGGCTTTGAACTGACCGGCGGTGGAGAGTTGCGCGTCGATGGCGAAGTCAAAGGCATTGTAGAGCCCGGGATCATCCTGACCATTGGGACCGCCGCGCAGGCGCGGGCTCTTGGCCCAGCCCTGAATGGCCAGCGTGTTGGTGCCGCTGACGAGGTAGCTGGCGGCATTAGTGAGGACGAGTTCACTCCACGGATCATTGCCGCGCTCGTAGGTGCCCTGGAAGTTGAAGGCGGGATCGGCGGGCGCATTTGGCGCGAATCCGAAACGGGCCACTTCGACGCCGTTGATGTAAACAATGGCCGCGTCGTTGTGCATGACGCGCAGGTAGAGTGCAGACGGCACCGTTCCCGAAACGTTGAACGTGCGGCGGAAGAACACCGACTGGTAGTTCACCGTGAAGTTATTGGTGACCTCCACGCCACTGTTGCTGTAAATGGCCATGTCCGATCCCGCATTGGCCGCGACCAGCTGCGTGCCGAGCGTAACGCCGGTTTCTGCGAAAGCCGCGGCAGGCGTGTTGCTGTTGATCTTGAAAAGACCAATCGGGGCCGTGCCGTTGCGCCAGGTGGCGTCTTCAGTGAAGCCGGTGGCGCGCCATGCATTGACCGGAGCGGAGGCTTCACTTGTTCCCGGACGGTAACGCCAGCCAGAGGTGCCCGCCGGGATGAAGACCGTGGACGCCGGGGCAGTGGTGGCTGCTTTCCAGTGCCCGCCGAGGTCGTTGTCCAGCGACGGATTAGCCAGTTCCAGCGAGGGTCCCTGACCATTCGGGGTCGTCGGCCACGGCGTGTTGATGCCGAAGGTCACTTCGTCCTGACGCACGTTGTTATTGTCCCGCAGTTCAATGGTCTCGCCATCGCTGCTAAGACCGCCGGACCAGGGACCAAGAGCAGTGACTCCCCACAGGGCCTGAGCCACAGCGGGATTTTGCGATACCACGATGTAGCCGCCGGCAGGAATGACACTCTGCGGTCCGCTGGGGAAGGTGAACTCAATGCCACCGGTGAAGCGCCAGTTGCTGAGGTCCACGGGCGTCGCGAACGGATTGTGCAGCTCAATGAACTCCGCGCCGATCCGGTTGTTCGGGCTGTTGTAGTAGATCTCGTTGATCTTCACATGCAGGTCAGGCGCACCAACCACGAAGGTCATCACCTTCTCGTAGGTCTGACCGGTCACGTCTGTCACCCGCACACGAATGGACACCGTTTCGCCAAGAGCCGGGGAGAAGTTGCGGTTTGAGATGAGCTGGTTGCCGCTGATGGTAAAGTCTGCGTTGTTGGTGTCACCGGCACCGGCCACGAGCGCGAAGGAGTGCGTCTCCGGACAGCCCGGATCGGTGGCGGAAAGCCGGGCAATCATGGTGCCCACGGCGTCATCCGTTTTGATGTTCTTATCAGAGAGCACGATATCCGTGGGGGCCGTCGACGGGCACACGTCAATACTCACGGTGGCCACATTCGAGTCGAGCGCCCCGTCGTTCACTTTGAAGGTGAAGCTGTCCGCGCCCGTGAAGCCGGCGTTAGGCATGTAAGTGAGGTTCGGAGCGGTTCCGCTGAGCACGCCATTCACTGGCGGGGTGACGATGCTCCACGTGAGCGGCTCGTTGTCCGGATCCATCGCCGTGAGTGTCACCGGTTTCGCCGTATTGAAGGGCACCTGCACACTCTGCGCGTCGGCCACCGGCGTGTCCGGCGCGATGTATTGGACGGCAATGCGCTGCGTGGCTGTGCGGCTTTGAGCCCCTTCGGTAATGGTGTAAGTGTAAACTGTTGTCGCAGCGGGCGAGACGGTGATCGTTCCCGTGAGAGGATTCACGAGCGTTCCCACTGACGGGGTGATGGTCGCGGTCGCTGCGCCTCCGGATGCTGTGGACTTGTAGTATAAGGTCGCCGTGCCCCCCGGGGCGATGATGTTGGTATCAGCGGCGAAGAGATCAATGTGCAGCGGCGGTGTCAGCGGCGCATTCGGGCCGGCGGCGATGCTCGCGGCAATGTCCTCCGCGGTCATGGCCCCGTCATACACGCGGAATTCGTTGTAGGACCCCTGTAGATTCGCGTCCGCCGTCCAGTTCGACCGTCCGAGCCAGTTGTTGTTATCCTTGACCGTGCTCAACAGCTTTCCGTGATCAATCGTCGACACGAGCGCCCCGTTGCGGTAATAACGGAGCTGCGGCGTTCCAACACTGCTTCCGTCCATGTCATGCACGACGGCGATGTGGAATTCAGTGCCTGGATTATAAGGAACCCCGGGGTCCGCGGTCGTGGAGAGTCCGCTCTCTCGGAATTCAAACCGGTTCTGCGTCGTGGTGCCGCCAATCATGGCCGAGACCAGAATATACTCGTCCCCATTCCCCGCGCCGCCGGGTGCCAGCAGTTCATTGCCGCCGTTGGCCAGGGAGCTGCCAAAATCAATCAGGCGGGACCAGCTCTGCACGCCGTTGATGGTGACCCAACCCTCCCACGTCGCATCCCCCGAACGCGTGGAGACGATGCCATTCGGCAGATCAATGTAAGGAGCTGTGGCCGAGGCTCCGCCGGGCAAAGAGACCTGCGTGCCCGTCATCGTCGCATTCACGCTGCCATTGGTCCGCACGAACGCATTCTGCCCGCCGACGGAATCGGCCAGCGCCAGCCCGTTTGTGCCGGTGCCTGCGGCTTCATTGAACGACCAGCGGTGACGCGGCACCAGCGGCTGACAGCGGGCCAGAGAAATCACATTCGCCGTGGCCGAACCATCCGCATTCGTTGCGGTGAGGGTGTAAGTGGTCTGCGTCGTGGGGAACACCTGCACACTGCCGGTATTCCCTGTGATGGCGGGGGCGCCGTTGTCGATGGAAATGGAAGTCAGCAGCTTCGCCGGGGAGGTGCCCACATTCCACGTGAGCGTCACCGGTTGCCCGGGCAGGAAGAATGCGGGACTCACCGTGAAGCTGTTCACCACCGGGAGATCCAGCACCGGAGTCTTGCCGAAGATCGTGGCATCGGTATTGTAGCTGGTGCGCACCGCCGCCAGATTGAGCGCGGTGTCATGGACCTTCACTTTGGCAATGCTCATGTCCGCATTGTATCCGCCAGGAAGAAAGGGCGAGGCGTTGCTGTTCTGACCGCCAATCAGAATGGGGAATCCCTGATAAGTATTGAGGGTGAGCGCACGCGAGTTGTTGGCCTGGCCATCCACATACAGACGCACGGTCGCGCCATCATAAGTATAGACGAGGTGGTGCCACTGGTTGGCGGCCGGCTGCGGCAGCCAGGGCATGTCAGGCGCGCCCCAGTGCCCCACAGCCCCCCACGTGGGGTGATGGCCCCAGTTGAAAGACATGTTCGTGCCATCCGGACCGCCGCGGCGCCCCCAGCCGACGAGGGTTTCCTCGTCCACGGTCGCCGGGTTCATGGCCCACACTTCAATGGAGCGCGCCCCTGCCCCACCGATACTGTTCGGAGCCACCGGCCCCGTGTAGAAGGTGCCGGAGCCGGTAAACCTCACGGCATTCACGGCATTGCCGCCGCCTGCTCCGGGAGTCATCAGAGCGACCTGCGGGGAACCCGTCCCAGTGAAATTGCCCGCAAGCGAACCGGTATTGGTCCACGTTGGCAGCACGCCGGCGGGCAGTGCCGTCGCATCGAGATTCACCAGCACTGCGGCGTCCAGTGAGGCCAGCGGCATGGCCACGGCGGCGGAGAACTTGAGAAGGAGTTTGGGTGCTCGTTTCATGTCAGGAAGTTGCGGCGGTTCTTGGAATTCAGGCAGCGGTGGAGGGGAATAACCCACGCAGCAGCCTGCTCTTTTAGCACCCCATTCACGAAATCCTGAAATGAATTCCATTATAAAAACTCACCTTTTGGCATACGATTTCCGTGCCGGCAAATTTGGCTTGCCGCTCCCGCCCGGGTTCGTTTTCATGTGTTCTTTATGGAAACCGCACAGTCTCTTCCGCACATCCGGCGCGTCGTGGTGCTCGGAGGCGGCAGCGCAGGCCTCATCGCCGCCCTAACGCTCAAACGGAAGCTTCCCCATCTGGAAGTGGAGGTGGTCCACAGCAGCGAGATTGGCGTCATCGGAGTGGGTGAAGGCACCACGCCGGCGTTCGGCAGGCATTTGTTCGAGTATCTGCGGCTTTCGCCCGCCGAATTCTATGCTGTCGCAGAGCCCACGTGGAAGCTGGGGATTCATTTCCTGTGGGGTCCGAAACCTCAGGGCTACGCTTACACCTTCGAGTTTGAGATGAAGTCCCGCTGGCCCGGGCTGTCGCGGAATGTGGGCTTCTACTGTGATGCGGACACCCGGTGGACGGGAATGACCTCCGCCTGCATCGCACACGACAGGGCCTTTGTGCGCCGTCCCGACGGATCGCCGCACATGCACAACAATCACGCCTTCCACATTGAAAACCTCAAGCTGGTGGCGTGGCTGGAAAAGGCCTGCCGTGCCGCGAACGTACAGTTCACGGAAGCCACCGTCGCCTCTGTGGAGAAAGGCGGGCACGGTGTGGCCGCGCTGCACACCTCAGACGGCCGCCGCATTACCGCGGATTTATTTGTCGATGCCTCCGGCTTTCGCTCCGAGCTGCTGGGGAAGGCGCTGGGGGAGCCATTTCTCAGTTACCGCAGCAGCCTGTTCTGTGACCGTGCGGTCATCGGCGGCTGGCCGCGCAGCAATGAGGCCATCAAGCCTTGCACGGTGGCGGAGACCATGGACGCAGGCTGGTGCTGGCAAATCGAGCACGAACACTGGATAAACAGAGGCTACGTTTACAGCAGCGCCTTTATCAGCGACGACGCGGCGCTGGAGGAACTGCGGCGCAGGAACCCGAAGATCACGAATGAGCCGCGGGTGGTGAAATTCACCAGTGGCCGCTACCGCCGCCCATGGGTGGGCAATGTGATCGCAGTGGGGAATGCCATGGGATTTGTCGAGCCGCTGGAAGCCACCGCCCTGCAGGTCATCTGTATTGAGAGCAGCACGCTGGCTGACTCCCTCATGGACAGCCTGCAGCAACCGCCTCCCAGCGTCGTGGAGCTGTATTGCGGCTACAATACCAGGAAGTGGGATGACATCCGCGACTTCCTCTCGCTGCACTACGCCTTCAACACACGCGTTGACTCCCCGTTTTGGAAAACCTGCCGTGAGGACACAGACCTCGCCGGCGGGCAGCGGATGATTCAGTTCTACAGAGAAAACGGGCCGAGCATTCTGGCGGAATCCGAGTTGTTCGACCCGGCTAACTCCTTTGGAATTGATGGCTTCCTCACCCACCTCGTGCACATGGCGGTCCCGCATGCGAAGCCGTGGGAGGCGCCGCCGGCGGAACGGAAAATCTGGAAGGAGCGCCTTGCGGGATTCGCCTCCCACGCCCGCAGCGGCTATGGAGTGAAGGAATTGCTCCAACTCATCCGCCAGCGCGGGGTTTCCCCCGGGCCGCAGTAATGTCAGACTGCCGGCACGGGCAGACCACAGCCGGCGAGGAACTCCAGCAGTGCGCCGTGGTTTCGGAAATCATACTGATGACAGTGAAATCCCATGCGTCTGCCGGTTTGAATGTTTGCCGGAAGGTCGTCCACATAGGCGATCTGCTCCGGCGGCAGTTGCAGCACCTCCAGTGCATGGTGATAGAATTCGGCATCGGGTTTCATGCAGCCCATGCGCCACGAAAAGAAGCCGCCATCGAAATCACGAAACTGCGGCCAGGCTTCAAAAAGCCAGGTTTCGTGCAACTCACTGGTGTTTGAGAACAGATGCACAGGAACCGCAGGGCGCACGGCCTGCACGGCGCTCCAGACAGGCTCAATGAGGTCAAAGATACCGGTGAAGGCTTCGCGGAATGCCCCATGGGTGACCCCCTCGCCGAGAAACCCCACGGCTTCATCCATGAATGCCTCCGAGGACAACCGGCCGGTTTCCAGGGCAACGGACGCCTGCGCCAGGTGGGCCTTCAGTTCTTCAAGGCTGCGCCCGGTATGCGGAGCCAACCGCGGGAAGGTGCGCGAGTAGTCAAAGGAAACGAGGACGTTCCCAATATCAAATAGACAGGCGTGAATCATGACCGTGGGGTTCCATGCGCAGCCGCTGACGACCGGCAACCCGTTCTGACGAACATCGCCAAATAAACCACGGCGGCACCGTCGCTTATCGCCACGGAATCCCTTAATTGCACGCCGCACTTCCACTGTTATCATTCGTCATCATGAAAACTACACTCCTCCGCCCGCTCCTGACCGTCCTTCTGGCCACCGCTTTTCCCGCAGCCATTCATCCTGCCTTCGCTCAGGACAAAAACGAGGAACAAGCCCAGGAAGCGGAGGAAGGCGGCGAGGAGGAGGCAGAAGAGGGCGAATTCAATGCCGAGGAATTCAAACAGCGGCTGAAAGAGGAGGCAAAGCAGGCCAACGAAACGATCCGCAAGATGCTCAAAGTCTTTAGGCCCCTGGAGGGCGAGTGGACCGGAAACGAAAAGGTGGAGCACAGCGATCCCCGCTTCAAGGCGATGGACAAGGAATGGAAGGATGAGTGGAAAGGATCCTACACGGTCGATGGCCGCTACTTTGAAATGACCGGCCAGACAAAAGGTGAAGACCCCACGTCCTACCGCTGGGTCTGCACCTGGGATGTGCAGGAGGAAACCTACAAGGCCTGGTATTTCGGTGAGACTTCCCAGACGCTCTACACCGGCGAACTGAGCGATGACGGCAAACACGTTCTCTGGACTGTCGAGAACGAGGAAAATGGCTCGGAAACAAAGTTCAGCATGATCGCCGACGGCGACCGTGTGAAATGCTCAGGGACGGACAAAATTGGCGGCAGACTCTGGTCCCGCCAGTCCTCCAGCTACACGAGAAAGCGCGTCGCAATCTGACTCGGTGCGCGCCGCCATTCCGGCGCGCAAAGACAGAACTTCGGGATGAATTCCCCTGCCCGGCTCTACTCCGGAATGCCGCCGTATTGATAACAGGCAAACACACGGACCCGACGGAGAGACTGTCCGTCTGTCATGATATCAAAGAGCGCCAGAGGCCGGACAGTACGGAAGGCCCTGGTCACATTGGGCGGTGGATCACTGTCCCCTGGACTGTCGGTGATATAAAGTGCCGTACAGCCGGCGAAGCGGCTCCGGCCCTCGCGCACGTAGTCGTAGCGCGGCCAGGTGTGATAGATGTTCTCAATGAGGGCCGACTCCACGGTGTGGACCAGGGGATGCCCCGGGGTCGGCCAGCGGACCGGCAGCTGTCGCGAGAGATAAAAATTCAGGATGGAAGCCAGCCGTTGACTTTCCGCGATGAGGAAGAGCTTGCGGCCGCCTTTGGCGTCCTGCTCAGCCGTGGCCGCGGCTTCATGGATGACGCGGGTCAACTCTGTAGAGGCTGTGCGCCAGCCGCGCCACTCTCTGGAGGGACCGGCAGCAACCGACAACTGGAAACCGGCATGGCGCAGCACCTTGGTATCCATCAGCAGCGGCGTCATGATCAGCGCCGGGAGCACCGTCAGCCACTGAAAGCGCTGCTTCCACTCAAGACGCTCTGTAATGACCTGCTCCCAGGCCCATGGCAGCAACCCGCAGAGAGCAGGCAGCGCCGGGGCTATCCACAGCGGATGGGAACCACCCCACACCGCAGCCGCTAAAGTGCCGGCAAGGGGAGTCACGGCATAGGCAGTAAAGAAGCGGGCCGTATCCGAACCTCCCCAGCGCCTCAGCCCCATCCACACCGCCCACGCCATAGCCGCGAGGATCAGCGGTGTCAGCGCCAGCATCCAGCCCGCCCCAAGCTGCAGCGGGCCCAGCAGCGATCCCCCATGCGCAGGCCTGAGGTGCTCCATGAGATGGAACCAGCCAGCGAAAGCGTTCTCCTCATTCCACTGCCACACCGGCCGGATAAAGAGCACTGTGTCCGCGAGCATCAGCCACGGGCCGGGCCGCAGCCATTGACGCCGCCAGCGGCGGGAGGCCGCGAGAAGCACCAGCGTGGACACTGCCCCCCAGAGAGCACCATACCAGCAGAGGAATCCGCAGCCAAAAAGCATCCCCGCCAGCGGCCAGTGCCAGTCCCAGGCGGAGGCCCGGCGCAACGCCCGCCACACCGCCGCCATCCCGCACAGCATAAAGACCATGCCGGGCATCTCCGGCATCAGGAAGACCGCCGCCTGATTCCACGCAGGCGTTAAATTCAGCAGCGCGACGCTCCACGCCGCAGCCTTTTCCCCGGCGAGGCTGCTGACCATGCGATACAGCACCCAACTGCCCAGCACGGCGAGCAGCGGCGCGAAGAACCGCACCCCAAATGGCGTCCAGCCGGCAAACTGCGTGCTGATCCAGGAAAAGAACGCCGTACCAAATCCACCGGGGAGCCCGGCGAGGGACGGATGCCGCCCCCACTCCGCCAGCAGTGCCTCAGGAGGGGAAAGTTCAAGCACAGCCCCCATCGCCCAGCGCAGCAGCGTGAGCAGCACCATGCTCCCGATGAGCAGACGCTGCGTAAAGCTGAGTTCCGTCCAGGCGATCATGCGAATCTACAGGCTCGCCCGGGAAATGGCAGGCCCTGCGCAGTTTCAGCGCTGCAGCAAGGCGGCCGGATCACCGGGACACCTGACAGCAACGGTTAGGAATCTTTACTGGCCCCTTCCGGTGCCGGCGCCTCTTTCTTTTCCTCCGCCGATGGCTTTTCCTCCGGTGCAGACGCCTCAGTCTTCTCCTCCGGCTTACCCTCTGCCGCTTCCGGCTTTGCGGCCTCCGGCAGAGCCGTTTTCGCCTGCTCCGCAACCTTCAGCACATCGGCCGCCGGAAGCACGACCGGCGTCATTTGCACCGCGCCGCCCTCAATATTGCCCCGCGGCTGGCGCATGACAGAAATACCCAGCAGCCTGCCGCTGGAAAGGAATACCGGGCAGCCGGTGGAGTCAGTCATCACCCGGTAAAATGTCCGCGGCCGCGTCATGATCCCGGTGATTTCTGAAGTAATCAGACTGGGCTCACGGTTCATATTATCATCCAGCCGGCCAAGCGCCACGCAGTCGTCCAGCAGGGTGCCGGGCGCGGAGTCCGCGAGGTTCACACTGTTGAAGGACACCCCTTGGGCCTCCTTGCTGTCCGCCCGGACCCGGATGAACCCAATGCCAAGGTCGGCGTCCTTGAGAACGAGGTCGCCCGGGATTTCCGTTCCGTCGGCCATGATGACCTTCACCTCCTTGATTTCTGTGGACGACTTGATCTTAATCGGGCCAGCGGGAGTATTCACCGTCCTGCCGTCCACCACGGAACCTTTATCGATGGCCGCCAGCGAGGTCACGATGAGCCCGGAAGAATCCACAATAGTGCCGGTGGCTTCCGATTTCGACTCCTTGTCCTGCCCCTGAAGCGCCATCTTGATCTGTTGCGGCGCAGAGTCATCCGTGGACATGGTAGTCTTCGAAATCACACTGACCCACACGACAGCGTCGCGGTGGATTTCTGAAATCTTGACGGCTGCAGCCTTTAAGTCGCCGCTGGCAGCAAACAGCGGTGAAGTGGTCAGAGTCAGTGCGGGAAGCAGGTAACGAATCATAAAATGGAAATGCCGGGGGATGAACAGGATGGAAACGGCGCAATGCCGGTGAGGCCCCGGTCCATAGGCTGATCCCGGAACCCGCACAAGAGGCAGTGATGCGGAAATGCCACGCTTACAACTCCCGGATACTGAGGTTCCGGAACCACGCTTCATCGCCATGATCCTGGAGCATGATGCGGCCTTTGGCATTCAGGGCGAATCCGGCGGTGTTCTTGAATTTGCTCTTTGCCACCGCAGCCTTGAAGGCCTCGCTGGAGGTGTCTGTTTCGAGCACTTTCACGCCGTTGAGCCAGTGTTCAAATCGAGTGCCCTGCACCACGATTTTCGTCGTATTCCACCCGCCGGGCGGATTCAGTTTTTTCAAGGCTGCGTCTGCCGGGAAGATATCGTAGAGGGAGGCCGTCTGCCGCTGCGGGCCCACTTTGGAATCCGGATGCTTCGTATCGTCCAGCAACTGATACTCGGGACCAAGGAACCCTTTCTTTTCATATGGCGTGACCCGGTATTTCACTCCGCTGTTCCCAGCGGCGGCAATCTTCCAGTCAAAGGACAGTTCAAAGTCGCCGTATTCCTTCGCCGTGTAGATATCCCCACCCTTCGCTGCCCGGTGCAGGATGCCTTCCGGCTCCACCATCCAACCGGCAGCCACCGGTTTGCCGTCCGCCAGCGTCCAGCCGGTCAGGTCTTTGCCATTGAACAGGGCGACAGGCTCACCGGCCATTCCAGTGACGCACAGCAGAAGATAGAGGAGCTTTTTCATAAAGTGACGGAATACCGTGTCGCACAAAACCCAGGCATAGCCTCCGTAAAGGACAAACCGCGACCGCATTGAAGGTCTCTGGCCCGTTGACCGCGACTGCGTAGGCCGTAGTCCATTCCAATCATTGACGGTCAACCGGGCTTGGTATAATTAATTGTCATTCAGGCTATTTTCACAATGTCCACGCGTCATCTTCTCATCTTCGCCCCCCTGCTGGTAATGAATGCGGCTGCCCAGACGACCAATGTCGGCAGCTCCCTTCTGGAGTATTCAGGCACCCAGAACACAAACGGCTGGAGCTACGGATACTACAACCGTTCCTCCGACGGCGATGCGACCTATTCCGGCATCGAGTTTCAGTTGATGCCTGGCAACGGCAGCAGCTACGCCGTCGGCGGCAACCCGCCGTGGACTTCCATTGGGAATGGTCTTGATGCCCACCCCAACAGCACCGCTAGTGGCGGCGAACACTGGGTGGTGCGCCGCTACACCGTTGGTGCCGGAGAGAGCGGGGCATTTGACATCAACTGGCTGCTCCGCAAATCCAATCCGAACTGCGGCGACGGCGTCACCGGATACCTTTTTCACAACGGAACCCAGGTAGATAGCGCCACGATCGCCTTCAACGACTCAACCGGAGTCTTCCGCAAGGCATCAATTCCCACTGTCAATGTGGGTGACACCATTGATCTCATGCTCTCTCCCAACGATCCCGGCAACGATGGATGCGACGGGAGCCAGTTCATGATGGATCTGAACCGGATCAACACCTACCCAGGACTCGCGACAACGACGCAGTTTGCCAACTCGGTGACCGATTTCGGAAACAATACGAACGGGTGGACCTACGGCTACTACGACATCACCGCCAACGGGGCTCCCGATGCCGGCGACTTTATTCCCTTCAACTCCTCCTCCTGGAACGGCTCCATGTGGGATCTTAACCCCGCCGCTTCGGGCCCCTGGACAGAAGTCACGGTAGCGGGCGGTCACCCGAATGGCACCAACAGCGCACCCGGTGCGGAGCAATGGGTCACTCGCCGCTACACCATTCAACCCGGTGAGGACGGTGATGTAATGGTCGAGTGGGATGTCGCCAAGGGAAGCCCCTCTGGCGGCGGCACCAGTGTCCACATCCTCTGGAATGGCGTGGAGGTTGGTTCCACAGGCGTCCGCGGCAGCGACACGCTCGGCTTCTCCGGCAAACTCGCCCTGGCCGATCTGGAAGTGGGCGATACCATCGACATTGCGCTCGCCCCGCAGGGGCTCGACGCCCAGCTTTTTGGGTCCGGCGATAATGGCGACGGCTCAGATGGCAGCCTTTTCAGCATGCGCCTGTATTCGATCCCCGAGCCTGCCGCCGGGCTGCTCGCCTTTGCCTCCGCTGGCCTGCTGCTCATGCGCCGCCGCCGCTAAATTCAGCGCAACCCGCTGCGTTCCCGGATCTCTTCAATCGCCCAGCGGGCATGTTCCGCTATCAGTGGATCATGGTCCGCTGCCGCCTGCTCGAGAGCAGGAAGATCACTGACCTCCCCTGCGTTACCAAGGGCCACACACACATTCCGCAGAAAAGCCGGGCGCTTGATGCGCTTGATGGGCGACCAGCGAAACAACTGCCGGTAGGCTTCATCGGACAGCGTCAGAAAATCGCGCAACCGCCATCCGTTGACATAGGGGCGGGCGGCAAACGCAGCCTCCCGGGAATCTTTGGCGAAACGGTTCCACGGACACACTTCGAGGCATTCGTCGCACCCGTAAATGCGATCACCCATCGCACGCCGGAATTCGAGCGGGATGGCTCCCTTGTGCTCGATCGTCAGGTAGGAAATACACCGGCGGGCATCCAGTGACCTGGGGCCCAGAATGGCCGCCGTCGGGCAGGCCTTAATACACCGGGTACACGATCCGCAATGGTCTCGCGCTGGCGCATCCGGCAACAAATCCAGGGTCGTCAGGATTTCCCCGAGGAATGTCCAGGCTCCCCAGTCTTTGTGAATCTGCACAGTGCTTTTTCCGTTCCACCCCAGCCCGGAGGCGCTGGCCCACGATCGTTCCAGCACGGGGCCGGTATCCGCATAGAGCCGCTGCGTTCCGCCAAGCTCCTCCATTATCGCCGCCAGATCACGCAACTTCCCATCCATGACCTCATGATAGTCATCCCCCCACGCGTAGCGCGCGATCCGTCCGCGTGCACCAGCAGGACCCGGGCCCTCCTCCGGAGCGGCGGTGTAATAATTCAACGCCACACAAACCACTGCTCTAGCCCCAGGCAGCACTACACGGGGTTCCATCCGTCTCTGGGGATTCGCCGCCATCCAGTCCATGTCCCCATAGCGGCCGTCCCCGACCCATTCCAGGAACCGCTCTCCGTGATCGGCGGGACCATGCACCGCGGCAATGCGGCAGTCGGAGAAGCCGAGGCGCAATGCGACCTGCTTCACGTTCATTGCCGCTGTATGTTCCTGCTCCCCAGTCATGCGGTCACCAAAGCACGCCCGGGCTGATGCCTCAAAAGAAAACGGGCGGCGGCATCACTGCCACCACCCGCTAAAGGATTGCTCATCACTCCCGGTCTCAGCGGCGCGGAAGAAGAAGGCTGGAACCCTCGCCGCTGCTGCCACGGTCGCCAACCTTCAGATAGCGATAGTAAACTTCGAGCATCAGAGTGCAGAGGGTGACACGGTAAATGTCCTTATCACCTCCGGCGGCACCGGTGCCGGCGGCTGCGACTTCACCGACCCCTTCCACTTTGTAGCTGCCGTCCTCGTTCTGGTTTTCCAGGATCAGCTTTTGGAATTGATCATTCCACTTCTTCCAGGGATCACCGCCCTTTTGGAACAGCGCCTGTGTGTTGTAATACCACGTATAAAGATAGCAGTCGGAGTTCCAGTTCAGCGGCTCCTTGTCCAGTTCATCCACGAGCCAGCGGATGCCCTTATTGATCTTGCCGGCATTGCCTACGCCGAGGGTTTGCAAGCCCAGCAGAGCGGCTCCAGTCAGGTTCCACTGGTTGTAGTGCGCAGTGCGGTCCGGGTTGCCAAAACCTCCGTCTGCCGTTTGCGTGCCCTCAAGATACTTCTCCACCTTCTTAATCGCCCCGGGAAGACCAGGGATTTTCAAGTTGGTGTGCTTCGCGGCTTTGAGTGCCTGATACTGCCAGCCGGTGACCGAAAGGTCATCACGTCCGTAGGGATCGTAGCCGATCCCGTCCTTGTAGCCCCAGGAGCCGCGCTCGTTTTGCTTCTCAATGATAATGGCTGCGGCACGTTCAAAGCTCTCACGCAGTCCCGGAATCGGCTTGGTACCCAGCTTGGAGAAGGAATACATCTCACCCATCGCATAGGCGGCAATCCCGTGCTCGTAGGTGCTGCTGATGACTGAAGGCTTCGTAGAGTAGATACCATCGAAGGGTGCTTTGTTCTTCTGCCCCAGTTCCATCAGGTAAGTAAGCCCCTTGAGCACCGTCTCGCCGTAAACCGGAGACTCCGGTGTTTCGCAGTGACCGAGGAACGCCAGCAGCGCGAGGCCGGTCATACCGCCTTTGTGGGATTCTCCCCAGGAGCCATCCGGATTTTGCTTCTCCTTGAGCCACTTCAGGCTCTTCTTGACAGCTGCTTCGCACTCCTCGTTGCCGCCATTCTCCCGCATTTTCTGGGAGCGCTCGGCGGGTGAGCAGCGGCTGCGCAGCGCTACCGGCAGCGCAATAAAACCCGCGCCGCGGCCGGGTCCCCATCCACTGCCGATCCCGGAGCCCACGCCGGTGCCCTGACCCGACCCGCGGCCGCCGCCGGAGCCGGTTCCCAAGCCACCGCCACCTATTTGCATGGAAGTCAGCGCCGGCATGGTGCTCAGCGTGCTCTGAACATCGGGCAGCGTTACAGAACTTTGCGCCACCGAGGCCAGTTTCATCTTTGGCTGGGCATGGCTGACCGAGCGCTGCTTCTTCATAGCCAGCTTCTCACCACCGCCACCGCCACCGCCGCCACCGGGCAGAAACTCAGGCGGGGGATCCGTCTTCGTTGTTTCCTGCCAAATGATGAGCAGCGCGATGACGACGAACAATCCGTGAACAATCACGCTGATCGTGAGTGAACCGCCACCCATGCGGTGCCAGTAGCCGGTCTTTTTGGGCTGCTCTTCCTCCTGCTGCACGTAAACGGTTTCCGTGTAGTCGCATTCCTGAGGGTCTTGTCCGTCAGCGGGCTGATTCATGATCGAAGAAATCGGTAAGTGGTTGCGGGAGGGAACGTAGCAGAGGCTGCGTCCATTAGACTTCAATTTTGAAAATGAAAAGAAACTTTATTTTTCAGCTGCCGCAGGAACTTTCAGCAACCGGAAGACTACCCCCTTGCTGGATGCCCGGACGGCAAGGGCCACCGCATCTCCGGCATGAGCCCCCTTGATGTAGGCCACTGACGTCGCGTCCAGCGCCTTTTTCCCGGCTGCATCCTTCTTTTCCAGCGGCGTCACCGTGATGACCATGCCCACAAGCGCCTCCGGCTTCGTGGCCTTGTTCTTCGCGGCATCCGGCACCGCCGTCCCGACCTTGACTTTCATTTCCCCCTTCCCGCCATCGACCGACTCTACGGTCCCCGTAATCCGGCCGTAAAAATTCAGCACTCCCTCAGGCAGTTTTGCCTCCGTAGCGGCAGCCGGGTGCGATTTTTCGTCCCCAGACATCTCCTGAGCTGGAAGCCAGGGGGCGGACACAACCATTACGAGGAGAGGAATCAGGCGGCACAATTTCATGCGGTGAAGATCAGAAAGTTCGATTTTGACCGTTTGTATCATGCCGCTCCGTTTCCGGCAAGCCTCC
>Ga0315905_10000751_pt1 | contig 35380 bp, 33 predicted proteins | sample LakEriMetagenome_5_FD_203522 | JGI IMG/M metagenome (GOLD analysis project Ga0315905, IMG submission 203522) | Freshwater fungal communities from buoy surface, Lake Erie, Ohio, United States - Buoy 4 MA121 | ecosystem: Environmental > Aquatic > Freshwater > Lake | place: USA: Lake Erie, Ohio... | reverse complement strand
GAAATTTCCCGGAAGCTCTTTGTGCCTGTTATTCGTCAATTTATTGTAGAAAATATTACAGAGACTATGTTTGCCTAAATTGACACTTCTCATTTAGCTTTATTTGTCAATGCGTAACTCCTAGAATTATCAGAATATAGCGCTTGACGTGGATGCGTTTGAGGATGCTTAAGAATTACTCCAGGTTGAAGGCTGTCCCGTTACGGTGGGTTTTAATTGTGCCCTTTGTGACCCAGATTTTGGCGATTGTGGGATTGGTGGGTTATTTGTCCCATCGCAGCAGTGAAAAAACCGTTGAAATATTGAGTGACCATTTAATGGCAGAAACGGGGGAAAATATTGAACATTATTTGGGAAGCTACTTACAGTCCGCGCAAGCGTTAAATCAAGCCAATCAAGAACTGTTGGAATCCCAGGTAATTAATCCCCAAGATTTTCAACGTTTGGGTAAATTGTTTTGGTTACAAGTTCAAAAATATAATTTTTCTTATATTAATTATGGCACTGTCCAAGGGGAATTTGTTGGCTCAGGCTATTTTGATAATCAGTTAGACGTTTCGGAAGTACGATTACCCAATCTTGACCGACTTTATAGCTATAGAAAATTTAATCCCCTTGGCGATCGCCAGCCGCCCCCGATTATTTTCAAAGACACAAATCCCACCACAGAAGATTGGTATTTGAGCGCAATTAAAGCGGGGAAACCGACCTGGAGTTCTATCTATAATTGGGCGGGAGTTCCTAATGAGATATCAATTTCTGCCAGTGCGCCGGTCTACAATGCGTCGAAGCAATTGATAGGTGCTGTCGGGGTTGATTTAAGTTTGGCTCACATCAGTAAATTTCTGCGGGGTTTAACCATTGGCGAAACTGGGCAGGTTTATATTGTTGATCATGACGGATTATTAATTGCCAGTTCTAGTGATCGGAATCCCTATGAAATTGTTAATGGCAAAGCAACGCGCATTAAGTTTCAAGAAATTGAAGAGCCTTTAGCCCAATCGATCAATGGAGTGGTTACCCAAACATTAGGGGACTGGGGAAAAACCCATCAGATTAACGAAGCACACAAAAAATTTTTTCATGCTGATAATTTTATTAGACTTCAACGTTACCAAGATCACTATGGACTTGATTGGATTATTTTGATTGCCATTCCCCGATCCAATTATATGACTGAAATTCGTAATAATGATTATCGGATTTTAGTCTTATCAGTCCTTACTTTTGTCGTTTCAACGGCTCTCGGTATCATTATTGCTAATTGGATAACACGACCCGTTAAAGGGTTAATAAAATCGAGTCAGTTACTAGCTGAAGAAAATTGGCCAGGGCAAACCCTCGATCACAGTCCAATCTGGGAAATTCAACAGCTAACTCGCTTTTTTGAGCAGATGGCGACCAAAATTCAGTTGTCTTCTGATCAACTTCAGCTAACGTTACAAACCCTCGATCACCGTAATCAAGAATTGCAACAATTTTTGGATAGTCTTCCCCTTGGTATTCGTATTATTAGCCCCAATGGACAGGTTTGTTACTCTAATCAACGGGCGATCGCCCTCACAGGTAAAGCGCCAGATTTTGTTAGCCATCCCCATGAGTATCTCAACATTTACCAAGCCTATTTAGCGGGGACTGATCAACTTTATCCGGCAGATCGATCGCCGCTATTGTCTGCGTTGCAGGGGGAATCGCGGCAGGTAGATGATATTGAAATTCGTCGCGGCGATCGCATTATTGCCCTAGAAGCCTGGGGTACACCGATTTATAACGCCCAAGGAGAAGTGGAATACGCCATTGTTGCCTTCCAAGACATTGGCGATCGTAAATTAGCCGCCGCCCAACTCCAACAAAGTAATGAAGAACTGTTGCGGGCTAATCAATTGAAAGATGAATTTTTAGCCAACATGAGCCATGAATTACGCACGCCGTTAAATGCCATTCTGGGTATGACAGAAGCCTTAATCGAACAAATTTATGGCACGGTGAATGATCAGCAACTTAAATCATTACAAACGGTTGAAAAAAGCGGTTTTCATTTATTAAACTTGATTAACGACATTCTTGATTTAGCCAAAATTGAGGCAGGGCAAGCGGAGATTGAATGTGAGCCGACAGAAGTGATTTCTCTGTGTAAAAGTAGTCTCGTTTTTGTGCAGCAGCAAGCCCGTCAAAAAAGGATTTACATCAATACCGAATTTCCCTCCCATTCCCCCATTTTATTCATCGATGAACGGCGCATCAGTCAGGTTTTAATTAATTTATTAAATAATGCCATTAAATTTACTGACACTGGCGGAAATGTTACCTTGGCCGTTAGGGAAATCGAGTCCTCCTCTGAGCAAACAATGTTACGGTTTAGTGTGAAAGATACGGGTATTGGTATGGCGGCGAAGGATCTGCCCAAACTGTTTCAATCCTTTGTGCAATTAGATGGGGGTCTCAATCGACACTATGAAGGGACAGGTTTGGGATTAGCGTTAGTCAAACAAATTGTCGAATTACACGGTGGCATCGTCGGGGTAACCAGTGAGGTCGGAAAAGGGAGTTGTTTTACGGTGGATTTACCTTGGGACGGAACAGTTGCTGCGTTAAATTAACCTTCAAACCCCGCTCCATTTCAAACGTTTAAAAAATGTTGATGGGAAAGATGATTTTCCCGCGTGATCCCAGCTTTTCCCTGTTTCCCGCTTGCCTGTAATGTGATCCTGATGGTTTAGGTCGCCTGAGCTTGCTAATCTGTTGAAGGCTGCCCATTTTTTCTGTTGCTGAGACTATGACCTTTCGACCCCGTAAACGCTTTGGCCAACATTGGTTAAATCATGCGCCCACTCTCCAGGCCATTGTTGCTGCTGCGGAGATTCAGACAGGCGCACCGCAAAGCGGATCTCTGCGAGATCGCCTCTTGGAAATTGGCCCAGGCATGGGAGTCCTAACACGGGAATTATTGCGCGGTGGTAATCCGGTGGTGGCGGTGGAATTGGATCGGGATTTATGCGTCAAACTGAGCAAAAAGTTAGGGGAAAGGGACAATTTTTTATTATTGGAAGGGGATATTCTCAAGTTAAATTTGTCGGAATTGTTAGAGCCTTTTCCTCAGTTTTGCCCCATTAATAAAGTCGTGGCTAATATTCCTTACAACATTACGGGGCCCATTTTAGAGCTACTGTTAGGGCGCATCGACCAACCGCGATCGCCAAAATATGACAGTATTGTTTTGTTAGTGCAAAAGGAAATTGCGGAACGGTTAACGGCAACTCCGGGCGGCAAAGCTTACAGTGCCTTATCGGTACGGATGCAATATTTAGCCCGCATTGAGTGGATTGTGGACGTATCCCGTAAAGCCTTTACCCCGCCGCCAAAAGTGGATTCCGCTGTCATTCGGATCACGCCCTATGCCCTCACAGAAACGGGTTGTGATCCGCGCATTCTCCATCAACTTGTCCGTTTGGGGTTCGCAAATCGCCGTAAGATGTTACGCAATAATCTCAAAGGGTTAATTTCCCCGGAACAATTAACACCGTTTTTAGAACAATTGGCATTATCGCCCACCGCCCGCGCTGAAGAATTAAGCCTTAATCATTGGTTAGATCTCAGTAATCACCTTGCCCCCCTGCTTTCCCCCTAAGCTATGCATTCCTATACCCTGCGGGCTCCGGCCAAAATTAATTTATTTCTCGAAATTCTCGGTTCCCGTCCTGATGGGTTCCATGAGTTGGTGATGATTTTGCAGAGTATTGCTCTGGCGGATGAGCTAACGATTCGGGCCAATGGCACAGATAAGATTCGTTTGACCTGTTCCGATGCCAATTTACCCAGTGATCCTAGCAATTTAGCCTACCGGGCCGCCCAGTTGATGGCGCAAAATTTTCCCCAGGCCTATGCTCGGTTCGGGGGGGTGGATATTGCCTTAACCAAAAATATTCCCATGGCGGCGGGTTTGGCTGGGGGGTCGGCCGATGCGGCGGCGGTGTTAGTAGGGTTGGATTTACTTTGGCAATTGGGATTGACCCGCCCAGAATTAGAAAATTTAGCGGCCCAATTGGGTTCAGACATTCCCTTTTGTGTGGGCGGGGGAACGGCGATCGCCACGGGACGGGGAGAAAAATTAGCGCCATTGCCGGACGTGGAAGGGTTATGGCTAGTGTTGGCCAAACATCGCTCCATTGAAGTTTCGACGCCCTGGGCCTATCAAACCTACCGTCAACAATTTGGGGCACAGTACTTAAACGATCGCCCGGCTCAACAGTTCAGAACCCAAGAAATTCACGCCAGCGCCCTTGTCCATGCCATCAATCACCGCAATCCCGAACAGATCGCCCAAGCCTTATACAATGACTTAGAAAAAGTGGTGCTGCCCCATCAAACCCCTGTGGCTGAACTACGTCAAGTGCTCACTAAGGCGGGGGGATTAGGCACGATGATGTCGGGTTCTGGCCCCACTGTGTTTACCCTCTGTCGGGATCAAGCCGAAGCAGCCCAGGTGAAGGCGATCGCCGCGCAAACCTTGAACAATCCCGATGTGGATTTTTGGCTGACCCAGACGGTGGGTTACGGTATCCAGGTAATACCGTAGCATTGCTTAAGATCCATGCTTTATTCTTCTTTTGCGTTTCGCTTAAATAATAAGTTGAAATTAAGATGCAAGTTCCTTCTATTCTTTATGGTTATAAATGGTAACAATAGTATTTTTAATGATGTAAAAAGGAAAGTCAGTCTTTGTTTGTAAATCAAGTGAATATTCTTGAAACTTCTTTTCAGAAAACCAATCGCTAGATGTCTTCAAAAAATCTTGCTTTAAAGGAGGAAAAATGATTATGAGTTTTATTTCTTCCTTATTTTTTAATTTTTTTAGATCTTGATAGCCAGAAACTTCATAAAATTTAGGATCTAACTTTGCATAAGCCGCTTCAGCTTCTTTGTACACAGGTGTATAAAAGTCAGTCTGTAGACTTCCATAGCTTGACAAATAAATCTGAGGACGATCAATTTTATAGTTTAAAAAAGTTTTTAAAGAAAGTCCAAATTCCCAAAAAGAACGAGGGTTAATGACAACTAATATTTTATCATCAGCCTGTGTATTAGATTCCACAATAGTCAGTAAATCGTTTAAGGCTTTTCTTTGTAGCGAATAAAGATTAAAGTTTCCCCAGATGACTCCACTTGACTGGAAAATAAGAATTCCGCTAATGATTAAAGGAATAAATTTAGCAAAATTGATTTTAAAAAATCGAATCAGAATATGGTTATGAGACTGAATAAAATTGTAAGTATAGGCAATCAAAAATGAATATCCTAAAACCCCAGGGATTAAATATCTTTCATAAATTCCAGATTTTGCATATACCAATACTTGGGGAATAACAATTAACATAAAAATGCACAACCCCGGAACCAATTCCAAGACTAAAAACCTGTCCCCATTGACGGCAACAACAACAATGATAATCGTTGTAAGAACAAGATTAATTAGAAGAATTTGCCAATAACCATTGTCATTTAGGGATAATAAAGTTGCCCATAATCGCGCGTAATCGTATCCAAAGTTATCAGCATATTTTACCGCTGGATTACTATTCAGAATATATTTAATATAAGCCAGGTTTGAAAGGGATAAGATAGATAAAAATGCCAAGAAGAACGCATTCTTTTTGATTGATTGCTTCCAATTTAATTTATTTATGGAACTATCTTGCCATATTTTTATAAAAGCCAAAGCAGGTAGCACTAAAAAATAATTTTCTTTTGTTAAGAGCATTCCTGTCACAGCCAAGAAAAAAAGAATTTCATAAAAATTTATCCAAGTTTTTACTCTTACGCTCAAAGCGATACAAACTAAAGACAAAGACAGCAATAAGCTACTAAACGTCTCGGGTGTACCTAATCGATAATAAATCGCTGACTGCGGCCCAATAATAGTAAGGAAAGCTAGCAGTAAAGAACTTAAAAAAGAAAAGCGAATCAAAAGCCCAAAAATAAACAGTAGAAATGTTGTCAAAACGGCAACAAAAAAATTATAGTGTAACCATAAAAATGATTGTAAGCCAAACAACTGAGTAAGAATAACTTTATGAATAATCCAAAGTGGGCGAAATCTTGCGCCGCTAATATCTCCTTTGACTGATTCAATGAGTACTGAGAAAAAACTTTTATTCTGTTGATTCAAGTTATGATTAATGGTAACAATATCATGATCATCAATAAAATGAAATCCATTCCAGAGTGAATCACTGGTCAAAAAAATTAACAACCAAAATGAGAAAATAATGACACCACCTATAATTACCGATCTTTTTTTATTCATAAAATAACAATAGTTTAAAAAATAACTAATGATGAATTTTTATCATGAAGTAAGGATTTCTTGTAAAATCCATGAAGTCTCTAGAATCTTCCACAAAGTTTTACGTTAACTAAGGATACAATAACGAGTGAATCGAATACATCCCTAAGACAAATCTTACGGTACGATGGCTCTTCCGAAAATTTGAATATCCTTGCGCTCTAAAAATGGATTGCTAAAAATTGACTGAAAAGAAGAAGGAGATTTTTGCACATAGGTCGATATCCCTTGTTCATACCGACACAAGTCCAAAACATAGGTGTTTAAATTTACTGATTCGTTTTTTTCAGGAGTCTCGACAGGACAGTCTGAAACGATGCTGGTAAAAGAACCTCGCCCAGGAAAACTACGTTCGATCAAGTACTTTATCATTAAGTCTGAGCCTCCATTGTACTGAACGTATTGAGACGTTAATTTCACACTCGCTTCATGCCCATAAGCAGGCTTTGTAAAAAAGAAAGCCTCATCATGCGGATAAGTATTAGTTCGTTTGACAAGTAAAGATTTTCCGTCACTCTCTTTAAGCCCTTCCATTAGGTATGACTGCTCCAATACATAAGGATATATATAAGAACAAAAGCCATTAAAAGAAATTGTAATTAACAAAACAAATGCGAGAGTGGTTCCTAAAAAACCAACCCGTTTCATCATACTGCTTGAATAAATGGAAAAATATTGAATTGATGACGCAAGAAAGTAGACAAGGGAAATAGAAAATATATATGCTATTGAAATTTTAGTCCTAAAATCTCCAAATCCTTGCAAAATGGTAGGGATAATGACTGCCGAGCAAGACAAATAACTGAGTGAAATAAATATTTTATTTTTATATCCCTTATTATTCTTAATTATTTTCAGAAAATTGACTATACAAACAAAAAGCAGGAAATAATATAAATATTGAATAACCCAGGGATCCACACTTGCGACAAATGCTGCGGCATTTTTTAAATCAGCATTAATAAATTTCTTGAATAATTCTTGGACTGTAAAACTTTGAGCAAGTCTGCCCGATAAATTAGTAGCAAATATTTTTGCCACCATAAAGTTAATAGCGATATATATAAAAACTGCTGGAATTACAGCAAGAACTATCTTCTGAAGATTTCTGAATATAACAGTAGCTTCATGTTTTGAATACAGAACAAAATATAGAAATGGAACAAATACAAAAAATAAAGATGGTTGATATATTTGACAAAGAATAAAGCTTAAAAAAACAGGCACTATTGCAAAAATAATACTTCGCCAGGGTCTTAGAATAGACTTCCAAAGAAAAAGAGCTGCAATGTTACCGACAATATGAACACCGAGAGTGATCCAACCATTAAAGACCATCATGGGCAAGCTAAATGCACCAATCAATATCGAGAATAATGCTATTTTTTTATTTCTATTAATGGAGATAAATATATCATATAAAATAAGATTAAAAATAATATTCGACAAAAATATGATAACTTTTAAGTAACCTATAGACCATGTAAAGGTAGCTTTTATAAAAGAAAAAATGAGAACATCGTAAACCCTCGCCTGGCTTAGATAAAGACCGAGGCCCGCTCCAGAATGCCAAAGAGGAATATCGTCCATAATAGTGTAATCATAAACGAGCATTGGAGAGTATACTATTGATATTGCCAAAATTAAGGCACATTTCCAAATATCAAAATATAAATTTACTCCTTGCAAAAAAAGCATCACGAAATCCTTCTTAAAGTTAGATTTATCGAACTTGCGCCGTAAAATACGCTAATTTTTTGAGGACTACTATAGTTCTTGGCTTAGAATTGTAACATAATAGTGCTTCTTTTGTAAGGATTTCAGCTTTCTTTGAAAATCCAGCATCGATTACACCATTATTCCCGAAGAGCTAGAGATTTTGTTCAACTATTTTAGTAAGCCAAATTTTCAACATTTTCATTAATTAAAGAACAATGAATTTGAAATTATCACAATTAAAGCCCTTATTAATTAATACAGTTTTGGTCTTGGGTAGTATTGTCTTTGCCCTGGGAGTAGCAGAAATTACCCTGAGAATTTTAGGTATTAGTTATCCCAGTTTTTATCAAGTTGATCCCCAGCGCGGCCATGCTTTAATTCCCAATATGACTGCCCGTTGGACTCATGAAGGCAATGGCTTAGTCAGTATTAATTCGGATGGGTTACGCGATCGCCATTATGAGATTAATAAACCGGAAAATACCTATCGAATTGTGGTGTTGGGGGATTCTTTTTCGGAAGCCATTCAACTGGATGCCGATAAAACCTTTTGGAGTGAAATCGAACGGCGTTTACCGAATTGTGGGGCGTTAGCGGGGAAAAATATTGAAGTGATCAATTTTGGAGTGGGGGATTATGGCACAGCCCAAGCCTATATGACCCTTAAACATCAGGCCTTGAAATATCAACCAGATTTAGTCTTATTAGAGATTTTTACGGGTAATGATTTAGTCAACAATTCCCAAGCCCTCTCCCCCGGCGATCGCCTTTCTCCTTTTTGGCAAGAAGTCAATGGTCAATGGCAAATGAATATGGATTTCAATAAGAGTGAAACCTATCGGCGTCGGGATAGTTGGGCGCGGCGGTTTGTGTTTAGTTTAATTAATCATTCACGACTATTACAGGTGCTCAATGAAGCCAAGAGAGTGCTAGTAACCCAGCGAACTTTAACCACCCAAAATTCAGAGCAAACCGATATTATTCCGGCGTTAGATTTTGATGTCAATTTATATCAAGAACCTGCTAACCCAGAATGGCAACAGGCTTGGGCTGTAACGGAATCTTTGCTGACTCAAATTAATCAAGCAAGTCTTGCCAATCAAGCAGATTTTGTTGCCGTTACCATTAGTAATCCTCCCCAGGTTTATCCTGATCGCCAGGTGAGAGAGAAACTCAAACAATTAGGGGCAAAAAATTTATTTTATCCCGATCAACGAATTGCTAAATTTGGTCAAACTCACGGCATTGAGGTATTCACCTTAGCCCCTATTTTTCAACAAAAAGCGGATCAAACCGGAACCTATTGGCATGGCTTTGAAAATACCATCATGGGAACTGGCCATTGGAATGAAAAGGGTCATCAATTAGCCGGGGAATTGATCGGCGATCGCCTTTGCCAGCGATTAACTCAACCATCAAACCCCACCCCCCTGAAATAAATTGAGCCGTACCTACCAAACCCAAGGCATTGTTTTGAAGGGAACCCCCTTTGGGGAAGCTGATCGCCTGCTGACAATTTTTTCGCCGGATTATGGTCTGATCCGAGCCATTGCCCCCAGTGCGCGGAAGCCGAAATCCAGTCTGCGGGGACGAACGGAAGTATTTGTGATGAACGATTTTTTAATCGCCACCGGCAAAAGCTTAGACCGCATTATGCAAGCGGAAACCCAACAGTCTTTTCCGGGGTTGGGGCAGGATGTCTGTAAGTTGGCGGCGGGACAATATTTAATTGAGGTGATTCTCGCGTTGGCGATCGAAGGCAATGCCCAAGCCCAACTCTATGGATTATTTATGGAACATTTGCGCCGTTTAGCGGAGGAATCCCAGCCAGAAACCCTCTATGCCCATCTAGCTCAAGCCCTATTCCACTGCCTCGCCCTCGAAGGATTTGCGCCCCAATTGCACCGTTGTGCCTTGTCAGGGGAAATGATCGCGCCCAATTTCCATGATGCCCAATGGCGGATCGGTTTTAGCAGCGAACTCGGTGGCATTGTTACCCTGCCGGCTAATACCAATCAACCAATTTCCCTTAAACGCTTAACGGCGATCGCCCTGGGCTTACTGCAACACCTCAGCCACAGCCATTTACCCCAACCGTCCGAATTTTTACCAGACTTTGCCCAAAAACGACTCAGGGTATGGGATTGGCTAACCGTAGAACGGGTATTGCGGGATTATGCCCAACAGCAATTGGGAAAAAAATTCAAAGCGGCCCCCTTGGTGGATAGTTTGTGGGAATTAGACTTTTGACCAGAGGGTCTTTTCCCTTTTTATGGCGTTAAATCTCTTGCACAGTCTTGCACAGATTACGATAACGACAGTTGATGGGAAATGGTAAGGTAAAAGGCGACCTTAAGTTCTGCGTTCTGCTGACGGTTTTTTGATGAGTGATGACTCCCCCAACCCTAACTGGCAACTAGTCCCCCAAGAAGACTGTATCCGATTAACCTTAACTCTCCCCGTGGGGACGACTCCCCTTCCCCCTACTCCTCCCATTGCTGGGGGATTTTCCCATCAACAGCTTGAGCAAAGTCTTAATACTTATCTCTGTATGGTCGCTGGTCGTTGGGGTAGCCAAAATCGGGTACGGTTAGCTGTGCAAAATCAGTTACTGGATTCTCGACAATTACAGGCGATCGCCGCTAGCTTGGGTCAACAAAACCTAGAACTGCAATGGGTTGAAACCACCCGACGACAAACGGCCGTGGCCGCAGCCAGTGCGGGTTTATCCGTTGATCAGACTCCGCCCGAAGTCACCCTCATCAGCTCGTCCCCTCCCCTACTCCCTCCAACCCCCTTACTATTGCGTCAAACCCTGCGGTCTGGGGGGGAAATTCGTCACAGTGGCGATGTGGTGATCATTGGTGATGTCAACCCCGGCAGTAGTATTGTGGCCGACGGCGATATTTTAATTTGGGGATGTCTACGGGGAACCGCCCACGCCGGGGCAAAGGGGAATCAGGAGGCTGTTATCATGATTTTACGTTTGGCAGCTTGTCAAATTCGGATCGCTGATGTGGTGGCTAGGGTGGGGGCCGATGCGAGCGATCGCCGGGAGCCAGAAATCGCCTATATTACCTCAGAAGGGATTCGTCTTACCCCGACCCGTCAATTTCAACGACCTTTTTCGACTTAAGTTCCTATATTATTAATTTTTCGCGTTTACGTTTTTACTGCACGTCATCAGCCAACTATGAATCGGATTATTGTTGTCACGTCGGGCAAAGGAGGTGTGGGGAAAACAACAACCACCGCCAATCTAGGAGCCGCCCTCGCTCGACTGGGGAAAAAAGTGGTCTTAGTCGATGCGGATTTTGGCCTCCGTAACCTCGATTTGTTGTTGGGGCTAGAGCAACGGATTGTCTACACGGCGATCGATGTGCTCACAGAAGAATGCACCATCGAAAAAGCCCTCGTTAAAGATAAACGCCTCCCGAATTTAGTCCTACTGCCAGCCGCCCAAAACCGATCCAAAGATGCGATCGATGCGGATCAAATGAAATCCTTGGTTGATCAACTTTCACCTAAGTTTGACTACATTATTATCGACTGTCCGGCGGGAATTGAAGGAGGCTTTCGTAATGCCGTTGCCCCGGCCCAGGAAGCAATTATCGTCACAACGCCGGAAATGTCAGCGGTACGGGATGCGGATCGGGTGATTGGCTTATTGGAAGCCGAAGATGTCAGTAAGATTCATTTGATTGTTAATCGCTTACGACCCGAAATGGTACAGCTTAATCAAATGATTAGTGTGGAAGATATTCTAGATTTATTAGCGGTGCCCTTAATCGGCATTGTGCCGGATGATCAAAAAATCATTATTTCCACCAACAAAGGCGAACCATTGGTATTAGAAGAAAAACTCTCTGTGCCGGGTCTTGCTTTTCAAAATATTGCCCGTCGCTTAGAAGGCCAAGACATCCCTTTCCTCGATTTTATGGCGGCTCATAACGGCTTGCTTAATCGCATTCGTCGTCGTCTCTTGGGAAGTTAAATTTTCCACAATTTTCCACCGATTTAGCTGCGTAGTGAGCAACAAAACCATGATTTTAGACTTAATTGATCGACTTTTTAGCCGGGGTAGTCGGCAGACTGGGGAGGATGCTAAGCGTCGTCTGAGGTTGGTGATTGCCAATGATCGGTCTGGCTTAAGCCCGGAAATGATGGAAGCGATGCGGCGGGATATTGTGGAGGTGGTGAGTCGCTATGTGGAAATTGATCCAGCGGAGATGGAATTTTCTTTGGAAAGTGACCAGCGGATGACGGCGTTAATTGCAAATTTGCCGGTGCGTCGGGTGCGTCGGAGTGAGTTTTAACCACTAAGACCTAAGTAAGACCCAAAAACTAAGACCTAAGACCTATTCAAATCATTAACGTTTTTGAGGATATCCCATGACCCCCTGGCAACGTTTACAACAGATTGCGCCAGCGGCGATCGGGGCATTACTGTTTACGTTATCCATTGCGGCGATTCGATCGGAATTGCGCCATTATGGTTGGCAAAATGTTCTAGAAAGTTTACAGAATATTGCGAAAGTTCGTTTATTGGCAGCTTTCGGTTTGATGCTGGTGAATTACGTTATTTTGACAGGTTACGATACTTTGGCGATGGTTTATTTGCGGCAATCGATCACCTGGGGGAAAACGAGTTTTGTGGGGTTTGTCAGTTATGCCATTAGTAATAGTGTCGGTTTGGCCTTATTAAGTGGTAGTGCGATTCGTTATCGACTGTATCAATCTTGGGGATTATCGCCGGTGATTATTGCCCAGGCGATCGCCTTTTGTAATTTCAGTTTTTGGTTAGGATTGTTTGCGGTGGGGGGGATTACGTTTATGGTGGAGCCGTTGCAATTACCTGCTTTTCTTCATCTTCCTTTTGCGTCGGTGCATCCCTTGGGCATTACTTTTTTGGCGATCGTCGTCGGTTATTTAATTGCCACGGGCAGTCATCGTCTACCGTTAAAGATTGGTAAATGGCGACTACCGAAAATCCCCTTACCCGTTTCCTTTGCCCAAATTGGTTTAACCGCCGCCGATTGGGTCTTAGCCTCTGGGGTGTTGTTTATTCTGTTACCATCCCACCATCACTTAGGCTTTGCGGGCTTTTTTGGCATTTATTTATTAGCACAAGTTTCCGGCATTATTAGCAATGTACCAGGGGGATTAGGCGTATTTGAAACGGTGGTGTTATTTTTGCTAACGCCCCAGTTTTCGTCGGTACAAGTTCTAGGGGCTTTGTTAGCCTATCGTGTCATTTATTTTTGGATTCCCTTAGCCGCAGCGAGTTTAAGTCTGGGCAGTTTTGAACTGTGGCAACATCGGCAAAATTCCCTCTCCAATTAATCGGAGGCAGCCGGAGCATCATCATTGGCAGGTAACGCAACGGCGATCGCCGCAAACACTTTTCCCACTGGAATTAACTTTAATCCCCCGCTTTCACTGACAGTTTGACCTTTGGGAATAATCGCTTTTTTAAAGCCTAATTTAGCCGCTTCTTTTAAGCGAATTTCTAATTGGGAAACGGGGCGAATCTGTCCCCCCAAACCAATTTCTCCTAAAATTACCATTTCTGGATCAACAATGCGGTCTCGAAAACTGGCCATTAAGGCGATCGCCACCGCTAAATCCACCGCCGGTTCTTCCACTTCCAGTCCCCCCGCCGACGCTAAATAAGCATCCAATTTGGACAGCGGAACCCCCAAGCGTTTTTCCAGCACCGCCAAAATTTGCAACAAGCGATTGTAATCAACCCCCGTGGTCGATCGCCGGGGGGAAGAATAACTGGTCGGGCTAACCAGGGCCTGTAATTCCACCACCAAAGGGCGGGTCCCTTCACAGGCCACCGTAATCGACGTTCCGGGCATAAAATCTTCCCGACTGCCGAGGAACAATTGGGATGGATTCAAGACTTCTTTTAACCCCGATTCCACCATTTCAAAAATGCCAATTTCCTGGGTCGCCCCAAAGCGGTTTTTCACGGATCGTAATAACCGATGGGAAGCAAATCGATCGCCCTGAAAATACAACACCGTATCCACCAAATGTTCCAACACCTTCGGCCCGGCGATCGCCCCTTCTTTGGTCACATGACCAACGATAAATAAACTAATATGATCTCGCTTTGCCACTTGCATTAATAATCCCGTACATTCCCGCACTTGGGAAACAGAACCAGGGGCAGACGATAACGCCGGAAAATACAAATTTTGAATACTATCAATTACCGCAACTTGAGGCTGTAACGCTTCCAATTCCCGTAAAATATCATCTAAATTAGTTTCCGATAACACAAATAAATTGGCATCATTGACATCAACTTGTTCAGGAGAATTAAGTCCTTGGGTAATGCCTAAACGGGTGGCTCTTAACTTAATTTGCTGGGCAGATTCCTCGGCAGAAATATATAAAATTCGGGGTAAACGAGTGGCCAATTGAAACGCCACTTGCAGTAACAACGTCGATTTGCCAATGCCCGGATCACCCCCAATTAACATCAACGCCCCCGGCACAATTCCGCCCCCTAAAACCCGGTCTAATTCTCCATAACCCGACGGAAAACGTCCCTGATTTTCTTGACGAATTTGTGAAAATGTTAATGACGCTTGGGGTTTTCCTGTTTTCTGTGATGGGGTCTGCGAACGACTCGATCCCATACTACGATGATTTTGTGCAGTCGGAGTTGCACTAACCACCTCTTCTTGCAACGTACTGTATTCATGACATTTTGGACAACGCCCAAACCACTGGGAATGGTCTGCGCCACAGGCACTACAAACAAATTTGGTACGGGCTTTAGCCATTAGTTAAAAAACTATAAATCATTATCAAATATTAAAGTAATATTAAAAATTATCATGTTTTTGAATGGCGCAGCTATGATATTATTTGTTTAAGCATATCCACCTATTTAAATAACCCCAAAACTTATGAGTACCGAAGGAAAAGTTAATGCGACGGCTAAAAATCTGGAAGGAAAAGCTCAAGAAGCTCTAGGTAACCTCACGGGTGACACCGAAATGCAACTGGAGGGCAAAGGTAAGCAAATGCAAGCCTCCGCCATGAATTTAGTTGACAACCTCAAAGACAAAGCGGCTAATGCGGTTGAAGCCATTCAAAACACCATTGACAAAGCCTAACCCTTTGAGAATTACTGCCATGGTGCTCAATCCGGGCATTTTTTCTGGGGGAAAACCCTCATTTTTCAGTTGACGCCATGCTTCGGCTGATGTTAGACGAATATAGACGATCGCCGCATAACACTAAATCGGCGATCGTTGCTTGGTTTAAACGAGAGTCAAGTCAGTTTCCATCACTAAGGCATTCCTAAAAATCACAAAAGTGACTGATATTTTTCCTCTGATTGTAATTGTTTGAGTAATAACTTAATGTCCTGGGTGGAATCTTTGTGAACTACTAGCGTCACGTTACCTTCGCGCACAATCACCACATCCTTTAAGCCGATGGTGGCAATCACTTCTTGATCATCGCTAGCATAAACAATACAGCCGCTGGTATCTCGACCCACATGGTTGGCCAAAGTGACATTCTCTGGAGCATCGGGAAAAAGTCGTTCTAATGCATTCCAATCCCCTAAATCATCCCAACCGAAATTAGCGGGTAGAACGTAGGCCAATTGGGTTTTTTCCATCAAGACATAGTCAATGCTTTTCTTTTCCAATTCGGCATAACCGTCAGCGCCCTTTTGGTTAAGAATCTGCATGAGTTGGGGGGCATGGTGAGCCAGTTCTTTGAGAACAACCCCGGCCCGAAAAATAAACATACCGCTGTTCCAACTAAAGCGCCCACTGTCTAAAAAGGTTTGGGCGAGATCTCGATCGGGTTTTTCGGTGAAACGACTGACTTTATAAACGGGTAAGCCGTCACTTTGGGTCTGCAATTCCCCTTGTTCGATGTAACCGTAACCCGTGGCGGGACTGTTGGGTTTAATGCCTAGAGTCACAATGGCGTCATGGGCTTGGGCAAAGGCGATCGCCGCTGAGAGGGTTTGTTCGTAGGCGGGTTGATCCCCAATCCAATGATCGGCGGGAAAAAAGCCAATAATGGCATCGTCTCCGTAGCGTTTGGCGATTTCCAAGCTGGCCCAGGCCACAGCGGGGGCGGTATCTTTGCCTTCGGGTTCAATCAGGCAATTTTGCGTCGGTAAGTTTGGCAACTGTTCCGCAATGCCAGCGGCGATCGGGGCAGCGGTGATCACCCATAAATTTTCCCAGCCTCCCGCAATGGCCAAGAGGCGATCGGCGGTGCCCTGTAGCAAACTGACCCCGGAACCATCCAGGGATAAAAATTGTTTGGGGCGTTGCTTGCGGCTGAGGGGCCAAAATCGTTCCCCTTTACCACCAGCGAGAATAACAGGAATGAATTGGGGGGCGGGGTTTATCATGGTATTTTTGACGATGGGGCGCTTAACCAAACCAATGCCTTGAATGGATCACGGCGTTCAGAATTTGAATTATCGTCAAGAATACAACGCCTTCTAACATTCGTAAATTGTGAAAGTCTTCCCCCCCTTGCCGCTGTTCCCCCTAAGATCCCTGGGGATAGGGATTATCCTTTTCTGTTTTTCGGGTTGTGCTTGGATAGATCGGGCCAACCCTTTAGGCGATCGCCGTTTCACTGCCCAAAATTTAGGGGTGATTATTAACGAAAAAGATCCCTTGAGCGTTCAGGTAGGGGAATATTACCAACAAAAACGGAGCATTCCCGACAAAAATATGATCCGGGTGTCATTTCCACCGGTCAAAAATCAAATCTCCGCCGAAAAATTCAAACTCATTCAAGATCAAGTTAACAAACAAATTTCCAGTAATATTCAAGGCTTTGCCTTAACCTGGACAACCCCATTTCGAGTTAATTGCATGTCCATTACCAGCGCCTTTGCTCTAGGATATGACCCGGTTTATTGCGCCCAGGGATGCAAAGCAACCGCCCCCAATGCCTATTTTCAAAACCCTAGCCATCGTCCTTATCGAGATTTTCAAGTCCGTCCCACCATGATGATTGCGGGGGAAAATTTTGCAGCGGCCAAAGCGTTAATTGATCGGGGAGTTGATGCCGATGGAACCAATCCCCAAGGAACAGCCTATTTATTAATTACAAAAGATAAAGCGCGTAATGTGCGATCAGTTACGTTTGGGAAAACTAAAGCTGAATTCAGTTCAAAATTTAAAATTGATATTATCGAAGGCAATGTGTTAGAAAATCGCCAAGATGTAATGTTTTACTTTACGGGTTTACCCAGGGTAGAAAAGCTCGAAACCCTCAAATTCCGTCCAGGGGCGATCGCCGATCACTTAACCTCCTTTGGCGGGGTGTTGAATGGGAAAGGTCAAATGAGCAGTTTACGTTGGTTGGAAGCTGGAGCCACAGGCAGTTATGGCACGGTGGAGGAACCCTGTAATTTTCCCCAAAAGTTTCCCCATATTCCGGCTTTAATGAAGGCTTATTTGAGTGGGGCAACGTTATTGGAAAGTTATTGGCAGAGCGTGTTTTGGCCAGGGCAAGGGATTTTTATTGGTGAACCCCTAGCCCGTCCATTTACTGAACCCTAAGCATGGATAAAGCCCAATTACGCCGACAATTTTTGCACCAACGTCAACAACTATCGCCCCAACAATGGCAACAAAAAAGCCAACAATTGTGTGAACAATTGAGTCAATGGGCATTATTTGAACAGGCAAAAACCGTTTGTGCCTATTTCAGCACCCAACAAGAAGTGGATTTAAGTTCCTTATTTACATTGCCAAAAATCTGGGGGTTTCCTCGTTGTGTGCAAAAAAATTTAACTTGGTCAACCTGGCAACTCGGTGATCCTTTAATTCCTGACAAGTACGGTATTTTAACCCCTCCCTCAACGGCTCCTCGGCTTGAACCTCACCGAGTTGATTTGATCTTAGTGCCGACCGTTGCTGGCGATCGCCAGGGGTATCGTTTAGGCTATGGCGGCGGCTATTATGACCGCTTGTTTGCCCAAAAAGAGTGGCAGACCATACCCCGCGTGGGCATTGTTTTTGCAACGGCGATCGCCGAACAATTACCCCACGATCCCTGGGATTTGCCCCTATCGGGATTTTGTTCAGAAAATGGCTATTTTTTGCTGACAAATTGGGATAAAAAAATCCCCCAGCATTAGGGGGATACTACCTATATTTTGAGGCTAAGTTGAATGAACCGAAGGTTTTTGATTAACGATTTTCAACAACCAAATTACTCAACAATGACTTTACCAACCATGCCCGCACCACGGTGGGGTTCACAGTAGTAGGTATAGTTTCCGGGTTCGGTAAAGGTAGAAGAAAAGCTTTCCCCCGCCGCAAACGCTAACCCTTTGTGGGACAACTTCGTTGCAACGCTTTCATCGACACCTTCCCCTGTTGCAAAAACCACGTTGTGGGGAGAGAGTTTGTTGTTGACCCATTTCACTTCGTCTCCGGGTTTGATAGTGACAGTGCTGGGTTCAAAGCCTAATGCACCACTATCAGAGCCCATTTTCACGGTCACAGTTTCAGCAGAGGCGGGGCTAACAGCAAAGAAAAAGCTGGAAACAACTAGAAGCAGGCTTGCTAGGGCGGTTAAAAATTTTTTAGACATTTTCTTGACAATTGAATGTAGTGACTTTTGGACTATGCCCCAGAGAATTAAGCGCAAACGCAGGGCTTTTTTCCTAATGAGTCAGATTCTATCACAATGTTTGACAGCGTGTCATAGTTGACTGCCGATTCAGTGGTGGGAACATGATTGCCCTAGCCCGCAGCTTGGATTTTGCCAATCCGACGGAGATTTCTGTTTATTGGGGTGAATCCCTCCACCCCATTACATTGACTGTAAAGCCAGCTATAAACTCCATACCCAATTGGCCCAGAAGAAAATGAAGGATGATTAAATTACAGGGCGACGGGCGAAAATATCAATGGCGATCGCTTTGAAGTTTTTTGCACAACATGATTTGACTGTTAGATTCAATTTTAATTAATAGACTTCATCATGGGAGCCGATCGCCAATAGCAAAATGTCTTCTGTTTCTGAGTCGGAATTTTCAACAAAGCTAAAAATAATGCGTTGACTGTAATCAATGGAACATGACCAACGACCTTCTAAATGACCCTTCAATTTATGGGTATGTAAGCTGGGATGAAACGGATCATGAGTGAGCTGTTGCAGTTTTTTGGTCACTAGATTTTTAATCGATTGATTTTGACGTACTAAGCGTTTAAGTTGACGAGTAAATGCTGGACTCCAGACCAATTCTCTCATTCTTCTAATTCCGCCATTAAATCATCTACTGATCCCCGACGAAAATTGCCTTGATTATATTCTTTTTCGGCTTGAGCGACATTTTTTAAAAGTTCTTGTCGTTGTTGTTCTCTTTTGTCCATTAATTGAATAATTTGCATTGTTTTGACACTGACAGTACAAACTCGTGTTAACAAATCAATGACTTGTTCTTTATAATCGGCGAATTTGTAGGTATTAAATTTTTCAGAAATGGTCGGGTCTTTGGGTTTCTTTTCTTTGTATTGATCGAGTATCCATTCGAGAGCGGAACGATTACCGAGTTTATATTCCCAGACAATTTGAGGGATATTTTCGAGGGTTGTTACATCGTCTAAAATAATTTTGTTAGCACTTTTGTCGGCTTTAAGTTTAGGTTTTGGAGTTTTAATATCAGTGGGAATATCTATTCGTTTGATGGGGTAAGGTTCAATAGTTTCATAATTGAGGTGTAAATCCATTAATTTTTGTCCCCATTTTACCCATTGAAAAAAGTCGTCATAGAAGGGAATACGGGGAAAATCGCGTTTTAAATTCTGTTCATATTTTTGGCGATAGGCAGGATTATGAAGAACGGCATAAACGTAATGAAAGAGATTTTCTTTGGTAATAGTTTGATCTGTGTAATGGGTTTGGAATTGTGTTAAGCCCCAATCAGTGATGTTTTCAAGACGATTTCCTTCTTTGTCGTAGCGATAGAAAGGAAGACATTGAGCGGCAGTTCCTACTAAATGCAAATCAGGAATATATTTTGTTGCTGTGATCATAAATGGCGATTGAGTACCTTGATCTGTACAACAAATTACAGGAGATTTTTCTGATGCAAATAAATTTTGACCATAAATTTGTGTATGAGCATTCGTGAGTCTATGAATGAAAACTGGTTCTGTATAAATCCTTTTTTTTGTAAAAGGTCTCCAAGCAGAAGACTTAATCAAATCTTTGCTGTATTTGACCATCATTTTTTTGACAAAACTAGACTTCAATGACGAATTCCATTTAATACTTTGATCCATAAAGCCTATATTAATACTTTGGTTGTATTTATTTATAAAAAATATCGATTTACTTTTTAAATTTGCGTCATTGAAATCGTATATCCATTCATCTCTTCCTGTTTCAAATCCACGAGAGAAGATTTGAAATATAGCTTTTCCAGATTCTGACTTACCTGCTTTAACTTCTTTATCAATTAAAGGCAAAAAATCATCAAAATCATTATTCGTTAAATTAATCCAATTCGCTTTAGCATCAGGCTGAACATGATCAAAAGCAATCTTATCAAAAGTAGTCGTGCTCAACCAGTTTATTTTTTGAGTTTTGTTTTGTTGATTTCGTAAAGAAAAATAGAAAATTTTAGCCTTGCCCATACCGCCAACAACTCCACTAAATAATCAAAAATAACTTTATTAATTAATTAGTCAGAAATTAGTCAGGATTTTCTCTCGTTTTGACGCAATGGGAATAGGCTCTCCTTGGGACAAATAATATTCTTTGGTTAATTCCCAAGCATTTTTTAACGCCTCCAAAGCAGATTCAGTACTATCACCAAACCCTGAAATATTAGGCATTTCTTGAAAATGGGCTAACCATTCTTCCTGTTCATCCTTGTATAGACTAATTGTAAAACCATCAAAATCATAAGTTGCTAAAGACATTAGTTTTTTGTCTCCTGATAAATCAAAAATTGCTGCACTTGATAGGGTTTTGCTTTGCCATCCTTACGCGGTTGAATCGGTAAAGTTTGCCCCTGGGGAGAAACCCATAAACGATGACTCCCTCTCTGTCTTTCCATTGTCCAATTACTTTGTCGCATTAGTGTTTCAAACTCATCAAAACTGAGATTTTGGGGACTTTGATTTGCTTTTTGCCAGAGCTTATCTCTTTTGGTCATTGTCTCCTAATTAAATTGATTTTGATTAGTTTAGATTACTCTTGTTTTTTCACAAGAAACATAACAGCAACGCCAGTTCTAATGTCAAAAACATTACCACTTTGATCGCCATTGCGAATATCACCGCCTGCATCCACAATATAAATATAATCAAACTCTTGTTCGACAATTTTACGAAAACCGTCAAAAGTCTTGCCATCAATAAACGAACGATTGGTAATAAACGCAATTAAGCCATTTTTTTCAATGCGATCGCTAGCCCACCGATAAAATCGCACGTACATATCATAAACGGCAATTTGATTTTGAGCCGTTCCCGCTTTGACATAACTAGCATTAATACGCTTATCAATTTCCTTATATTTTAAATTCGCATTATTTTGATTGTAATTATCTTGCCAAGCATTGTAGGGCGGATTGCCGATAATTACCGAAATTTTACGACTATTTTGATCTTTAATTCTAGCCGTATTTTCCGCACTCATGGCAAACAAATCAAATTGTTTTTCTCCTAAATCACAACGCTCCAGAGTATCCACCAAACAAATATTATGAAATTCCTCATATTCACCCATCTTTTGTTTATAAGTAAACTCAATATTCAAATTCGCAATGTAATAGGGTAAAATCGCCACTTCATTACAATGAATTTCATGCTGGTATTTATACTTTAACTTATCCTTATTAATATACTCAATTAACTCCGTTATGAAAGTTCCTGTCCCCGTTGCAGGATCTAAAATCTCGACATTTTTATCCTGTAATAACTTGCCAAAATGCTTATCTAAAAGATAATCTACACTCTCAATCATAAACTTAACAATCTCACTAGGCGTATAAACAATGCCCAAACGATCCGCCGCTTTTGGATTATAAGCCTTGTAAAAATTTTCGTAAACTGCCTTTAAAAACTTCTGCTTTTCCTGATGATTATAGATATTAGCCGCCGTGCGTCGAATTACCCCGTAGTAATGCTCAATACTGCCCAACATATTGCGTCGAACTGTACCGATAAAAAACGTATTAATTACATTGCCTAACTCATGGGCAATATTATTTTCTCGATGAAATTGCGACTCATTAAAAATGTTAGTGAAAATATCTTCAGTGAGAATATGCTGAATAATCATTTCTCGCACATCATCCGCATTAACCCCTGGATTAATAGACTGCTGACAAATCCCTAAAAATTTATCTCTAGCGGTGACAAAATTGGTATTATTTGATGACTGCTCATTAATCATTTCTCGTAAGCGAATTAAAATCGTCGGTAAATCCTCATTGAAAACGGCGATCGCCGAGCGAAAATCTTTAACTTCTGGCCGTTCGTAATTAATAAACTCGGTCAAAAGATGATCGAGAGCCTGCTCATCGCGCATCGAAGCACGCCAACAAATGTCGCCCTTGCGTAACAAAATTGCTGTTTGCGAATCCTCAAATAAAATATTATCGTCAGGATAACCTTTCGCTAATTTCGTCTCGATTTCTTTGTCTAAATCATCATATTCATCCTTCGCTTCCCAATAACCCCAATCTAACCTTAAAGCATCTTTAACTGTACCATCAGGAATAACTCGCTTATTTTTATAGGGCAACTCAGGCACTAATAAAAAATCTTTTGCTTGACAATACTCATTCAATAATCGTTGAAAAGCAAAACGAATCGAAGCCTCATTACGACTACCGCCATACTGAATAACTTGGTCTAATTCTCGATAATATTGACTAATCGCAAGATACGACATAAATTTCTCTTTCAAATTAAAAAGAGTGGGCCGAAACCCACCCTTCTATCGTATCTAACTTTCTGAAAATCAAAACTAAGGCGCTAAGGCATTACCCCGGAGTAAACTGCCAATGGTTTTGGCGGTAATTTTCATTTGCACTAAGGGATTAGCCGGAACAACAGTTTTGTACAGATAACTATCAAAGGTTAATTTTTGTACATCGATGTCTGAACACATTTCCACAAAAGCTTCGCGGGTGGCATCGGTGCGGTAGAAAACCCGTTGCAGAATATCCAACACCAAATAGGTGATGCCATAACGCTTGTCCCATTCCTTGATGTAGGTTTTTAAGTCTGCTTCCGTGGGAACCCGTTGACCATTGTTACTGGTGGCAACGATGGTTTCGGCACACATCCGAGCAGATTTGGCGGCAAAATAAATGCCTTCCCCGGAGGATTTGGTAACCGTTCCAGCGGCATCACCCACAAGGGCTACGCGGCCAACGACGCGCCGGGGACGGGGATGTTCGGGGATGGGATGGGCTTCCACTTTGATGATTTCACCACCTTCGAGTTTTTTGGCGGCACGGGTGCGAATTCCGGCTTGTAAATCCTTGATTTTGGCTTTATTGATTTTCATGGTTCCCGTTCCCACTGCGACGTGGTCATATTTCGGGAAAACCCAGGCGTAAAAGTCGGGGGAAACGTCATCACCGACATACATTTCGGCCAGTTCGTTATAGTAGGCCATTTTGTCTTCGGGCAGACGGATACGTTCTTGGAAGGCGATCGCATAATTGTAGTCGCCAGCGTCGATCGCCTTGGCAATGCGGGAGTTAGCGCCATCAGCACCGATTACGATGTCAACCTTTAGGGTTTTCATTTCCCCGGTGGCTCCCCCAGAGCTATGGTCAGCGTAGTGGAGCGTGTAGGGATTACTATCATTGCTGGGAATATCGAGCTTATAAACGGTGCCGTTAATGACGTTTGTGCCCAGCTTTTCTGCCCGTTCCCGCAAAAATCCGTCCAACACTTCCCGACGACACATGCCGATATATTCATCGTCTTTGAGGGTTTGGCCGATGTCTACTTCAATGTTGGAAGGGGAGATCATTTTCATTTTCCGCACCCGGCGATCAATAATTTCCGGGGGAAGCTCGAACTCATCCACCATACAGAGGGGAATTGCACCACCGCAGGGTTTGGCGTTGTCTAACTTACGCTCAAACAGGTAGGTTTCAATTCCGGCTTTTGCTAAAATTTCCGCTGCGGAAGAACCAGCGGGGCCTCCTCCGACGACTGCTACCCGTAATACCAAAGCGTTTCTCCTAAATTTTTCTTTAAAACAGTGAGCGAGTACGACTCGAATCCTATCACGGTCTTTTTGGTTAGGGGTAGGCGATCGCCGTTGTTTGGGGGAACTTGCAATAGAGCTTTACAAAGTTGTTACAAAACGTAACAAAGAAGGCGTCAATGATAGAGATTTATGACGATTCAGAATTGAAAAAACTAGATATTGGCCAAGGTAAAAATCCAAGTCTTTTTCTTGATCCCTGGCGATCGCCCCTGATGATTAAGGGCTGATATTAATTTTTGTTACAGTGATAAAGATGTAATCCTGACATAACTGAGGTTTTGCCCGTGTCCGATACCCGTTTAAATTTAGTGGCGATCGCCATTTTTATGATGATGATGTCGGCATTGGTGGGGCCCATGGTGAACCTATCGCCCGCCATTCCAGCGGTGACGACCTTGATTATTTTGGGGATCATCACAGCGGATCAGATTAGTTGGCAGGGACGGGGTACCGATTTTTTTGTCGGTTTATGGCAATCGAAAGCAGAACGGCAACGGATTGTATGCCATGAAGCGGGACATTTTTTAGCAGCCTACCACCTTGATATTCCCATTACCGATTACAGCCTCAGTGCCTGGGAAGTGTTGAAACAGGGGCAATCGGGGCTGGCGGGGGTACAGTTTGATACCCGCGAATTACAAAAGCAATGTGAAAACTGGAAAGACCGACCCCAGGCGTTGGAACGGTGGGCAACGGTGTGGATGGCGGGGATTGCGGCGGAAAAAATTACCTATGGCGAGGCCCAAGGGGGCAGCGGCGATCGCCAACAATTGCGGACGGCCTTTCGCTTAGCGGGGTTGCCGGCAATTAATTTGCCCCAAAAGGAAAGTTGGGCTTTTTTACAGGCCAAAAGTTTATTGGAAACCCATGCCCACGCCCATGAACAGTTACAGTTAGCCCTGGCCCAGCGGCGATCGGTGGCGGACTGTTATCAATTATTAGCGAGTTTAGATGCCCACCTCAATCCTGATCACACCCTGGTTTAACGCCAGACCCGTTTCAAGACCATGGCCGGTTTCACGTCCGCTTCTTTGCCACTGGGAACCTGTAAACCGATAAATTTTTCTTGATCCGGCGGGATGATTTGGGCGGCGGGGGTTTTACCCAAAATCGCAATGGTATAGGTTCCCACGGCGATCGCCAGATGCATGGGGATTCCCTCGGTACAAATGACTAAATTCGCTCCGGCTAAAAGGGCGGCCATTTTCCCCACATCATCGGGACGCACCACCGTTAAGCCAGGGTGACTATCCTGCATCGCCTGTACCCAGCCCGTATCCTCGGCGGGGGGAATCAAGACAATTTTTAAATCCGGCTGTTTTGCCCGAATATCGTCCATGATTTGATGCCATTGGGCGATCGGGTAGGGAAAATCTCCAGTATCGGCTTGGCGAATTGCGCCACCATTCAGCACCACATAACCACTTCCCCCTAACTCCAAGCGTTTTTGGGTGTCCTCCATCCAGGCAATATCGGCCTTGGGCAACGTCACGGCGACGGGGGGACAGGGGGTGTGAATGCCGAAACCTTGGGTTAAATCATGGTACAAAAACGGCACATATTGATCGGGCTTAAAGGGCACTGCGGCGGATAAAAATACACTGCCTGAGTTTTGATAGCCAACCCGCTGGGGAATGCCGTTCAACCACAACAACACTTCAATCGACCACTGCCGAGCACTGGTAACCGCCGCTTCATATTCCCGATCCCGGATGATGCCCAGTAAATTTAAAAAGTCGGCCAAACCATTGCGGTCTCGATAATCAAACGCTAAGACTTCATTGACATGGGGACAGATTCGATAGGCGGATTTTGCCCTCGGTTCCACAATCACATCAATCACCGCTTGGGGATATTGAGCCTTGAGGGTGGCGAGGGTCGGGAAAAAGAGGATCTGCTCAGAGATTCCACCGGGGACGAGGGCTAGGATGCGCATCATTCAAAACCTGAGAACAGTAGCAATGGGCGATCGGGCAATTTTTGTCAGCTTAACTATAGCAACTTTTTCGCCAATGCCTGACCCAAAAGCCTCAAAAACATCACTGTTATTCTCTGGGTATTTCCCTGGTGTTGGCTGGTGTCGGTGGGCAATTAAGGGTTTAATGGGTAACGGAAGTGTAATGCTTTCCGAGTAGTTTCCGCCGCTGTTTCTCGACTATCTCCCCCATGCTGAAAAAATCCCTGTCTAGTGTCGTCATTTTATTGGTGATGTTGGTGAGTTTTACCCTGACGGCCTGTAATGGGGTGGGGATTGCTAGTTTGCAACGCTATAGCGATACCAAAGATGGTTATGAGTTTTTGTATCCCAATGGCTGGATTGGGGTGGATGTCAAAGGGGCGTCTCCCGGTGTAGATGTTGTGTTTCGGGATTTGATTGAGCGCGATGAGAATTTGAGTGTGATTATTAGCGATGTACCGGGCAATAAGACTTTGACGGATTTGGGGACACCGACGGATGTGGGTTATCGCTTTATGAAAACGGTTAATGAAAATGCCCAGGGTGAGCGCCGGGCGGAATTAGTTAGTGCGGAGGAGCGAGATGAAGAAGGACAGGTTTATTATGCGTTAGAGTATCGAGTTTTGTTGGGGGACAATGTGGAGCGTCATGATTTGGCCAGTGTAACGACCAATCGCGGCAAATTAATTACCTTTGATTTATCAACATCGGAAGGTCGTTGGGATCAAGTCAAAGCATTATTTAATACGGTGGCCAGTTCTTTCCATGTTTATTAAAATCTTCAGACCTTAAGCAATCTTGTCTGTCCTTCATAATGGATCTGTGAAAGAATGCCGATTTTGGATTAACCCTTGTTGAGCATTCCCATAAATTCTGTGGAGGTAGCCACTAATGAATAAGCCTGTCATTGCCGATACTAAACCTTTCACGCTGACCCTAGAGCCCGGAAAATACTATTGGTGTGCTTGCGGTCAATCCCAAAATCAACCCTTTTGTGATGGAGCCCATAAAGGAACCGGATTTGCTCCCATTGCTTTCGAGGTGGAAAAGGAGAAAAAAATGGCCCTGTGTTTGTGTAAACAGACGCAAAGTCCGCCGTTATGTGATGGCGCTCATTCGACCCTATCAGGGCATTGATTGATCGATTGAACCTTTAATTTTTTAACAACTGACATTCTTTCTTTTTGGATATTTTTCTATGCCTTCTTTGTTAGACCCTTACCAGCTCGGTGATTTGACCCTTAAAAATCGGGTGGTGATGGCCCCCATGACCCGTGGTAGGACGGAAGATGATCGCGTCCCTACCCCTTTAATGGTGGAATATTATCGTCAACGGGCTAATGCGGGTTTGATCTTGACCGAGGCCACTGTCGTTTCTGAAATTGGCATCGGCTGGAACCATTCCCCCGGTATTTACAACGACGCCCAGGTTGAAGGCTGGAAACCGATTGTGGAAGCTATTCATCAAGAAGGATCTAAAGTCTTTTTACAATTGTGGCATTGTGGCCGCGCTTCCCATGAATCGTTTCATCCCCATTTGGGTTTACCCGTTGCCCCCTCGGCGATCGCCATTAACGGCGACTATATCCACACCCCCAACGGCAAACAACCCTATCAAACGCCCCGATTTTTAACGGTCGAAGAAATTGCGGCCACCGTCGAAGATTATCGCCAAGCAGCAGTACGGGCCAAACAAGCGGGATTTGACGGGGTGGAAATTCACGCAGCCAATGGCTATTTAATTGATGAATTTTTGCAGTCCAAAACCAATCACCGTACCGATGTCTATGGGGGTAGTTTAGAAAATCGGTTTCGTTTTTTACAGGAAATTACCGCAGCGGTCTTAACGGTATTTTCGTCTCAACAGGTGGGAGTCCGTCTTTCCCCTAACGGCATCTTTAACGATATGGGATCAGCGGATTTCCGAGAAGCTTTTCCCTATTTTGCAGAGCGTTTAAATGCCTATGATTTAGGATATTTACACGTAATGGATGGTTTAGCTTTTGGCTTCCATGAATTGGAAGAACCGTTAACCCTAGCAGATTTTCGAGCAGTTTATTCGGGAACTTTAATGGGCAATTGTGGTTATACCCAAGCCACCGCTGAAACGGCTATCGCCGAGGGTCAAGCAGATTTGATTGCCTTTGGGCGTCCTTATATTTCTAATCCTGATCTAGTGCAACGCTTTACCAACGATTGGCCCCTCACCCCCGACGCTGATCCCACGGTTTGGAATGGGGGAGAGCAGGATTATGCAGTAGGATATACTGATTTTCCGGCTTATTCCGCTAGCTAATGCCCATTAAAGCGTGAAAATTCCCAGCTTTCCAGACTCCCGTTACTGGTGGGGCTGGAAAGCTTCCTAAAATAAGCTTGACTGATATGCTAAAGGGAAAATTGGCATCATTTTTTTCTATTTTTCTGTGATCTTAATCCTATGGTTTTCGGCTTAGTACTTTTTCTGGTTTTGTTCTTACTGGTCATGATTTCTGTTTTCCTGGTGTAAACCCTTTTAGGAGGCATCTCAACAATGCTAAATACTCTCGAACCCATTGTTTATCAAGGTCAATTTGGCCCCTTTTCCATTGATGACCACGATCGCCGGGAAGTGTTACTGTATCGTTCTGGGTTGGCGATCGCCGCGTTTGCTTTTGGATTAGGCAGTATTCTGGTGTTAACCCAACCGTTAACGCCGTCAATCTTGACTGTCACAACCCTTTGTTTTTGGCTCATGACCGCAGGTTTAGGACTTAGCCTGTGGACAATTCATATTTATTTAGTTGCCCTACACCGTACTTTGCAAAGTTTTTGGGCGATCGGCACTTTAACTGCAATTATCTTAACTATTACCCAATCATTAACTCTCGTTGCAACTGTCTATAATCAACCGCTAACCCTATTCGGCATTGGCTTTACTTTTGCTGCATTGACAGGCATTTTTTTCAAAGAAGCTTTTTGTTTTAATCGTCTAGAAACTAAATTTTTAACGCCGTTAGTGCCGTTTTTATTATTAGGTCATTTATCGGGCTTTTTACCCGCGACCGTTGAAAAATTCTGTTTAACCCTCTGGGCTGGATTATTTTTCATTTTTGCCCTCCGCAAAGTCATTCAACCGATTCCCCCGGATATTGGCGATAAATCTGTGTTTACCTATCTTAAGCAGCAAGCTCAAACCCATAACTAATCAACGCCATATTTTGTTGTTTAATAATACCCATCGTGATTAGTTTTTCGTCCTGACGTTAAACCTCTGCTGTGGATTCTGGTAAAGCGCCCTGCATTTTAGCAAACCAATCAATCAAATTTTGCATTTGTTGGCTAGGTTTTTGTACCGCTAATCCCCGCACAATCACTTTTTTGGCACTATAAATAAAACGAGACTGTAAATGACTCGGTAAATTTTCTGCTAATAATTTCCAAGCCGGTTCTTCCATAGGAGTTTCTAAGACAATATTTTGCTTCCCTTCTACTTTGATGCGGGAAAAACCGAGGGATTTCGACAGGTGTTTTAGCTCCACAATTTTAAATAACTGCTCCACTGGGCTTGGTAACGGCCCATAGTGATCGCCCCATTCTGCCGCAATATTAGCCAATTCTTTGGGGTGATTAATACTAGTGATGCGACGATAAGCTGCCATTTTTTCTTCGAGATCAACAATATACTCACTGGGAATAAAGGCCGTCAGCACCAAATCGATTTGGGTATCTTCCACTTTAGGAATTTTTTGTCCCTGAATTTCTCGAATGGCATCTTGCAACATTTCCATATAAAACTCGTAACCGATCGCCTCCATTTGTCCCGATTGTTCCGCCCCCAGTAGATTACCCACCCCGCGAATTTCCATATCTCTGGTAGCTAATTGATAACCCGATCCCAATTGACTAAATTCTTGCAAGGCCCGCAACCGTAACCGTGCTTTCTCTGTAAGCATTTTCTGATTGGGATAGAGTAACCAAGCATGGGCTTGAATCCCCGATCGCCCGACCCGTCCCCGCAGTTGGTAGAGTTGAGCTAGACCAAATTTTTGGGCATCTTCAACAATAATGGTGTTAACTCGGGGAATATCTAATCCTGCCTCAATAATAGTGGTACAAACAAGAATATCTGCCTCGCCGTTGTTGAAGGCTAGCATAGTACTTTCTAGTTCCGACTCATCCATTTGACCATGACCAATGGCAATGCGAGCACTGGGAACCATCTGCCGTAATTGTCCCCCCAATTCATCAATGCCTTCAATGCGGGGAACCACATAAAAAACCTGTCCCCCTCGGTCTAATTCATTGCGAATGGCAGTGCGAATAACTTCGGGGTTGTAGGGGGATAAATGGGTTTTGATCGGACGACGGGAGGGCGGCGGCGTGGTAATCAGGCTCATTTCCCGAATGCCGGATAGGGACATATAGAGAGTACGAGGAATCGGTGTAGCGGTTAAGGTTAAAACATCCACTTCAGTTTTTAAGGTTTTAATTTTTTCCTTTTGATTAACCCCAAAACGTTGTTCTTCATCAATCACTAATAGCCCTAAATCTTTGAATTTAACGGAGTTCCCTAAAACCTGCTGAGTGCCAACAACAATATCCAATTCCCCGCTTTGCAGTTTGGCTAAAATTTCCTTTTTCTCCGAAGCGGTACGAAAGCGATTTAACAAGCCAATGGTGATCGGATAGGGGGCAAATCGTTCTTTGAGGGTGTGGTAATGTTGCTGAGTTAAAACCGTCGTCGGGGCTAATAAGGCCACTTGTTTATGCCCAGTCGTCACCGCTTTAAAAATGGCCCGCACGGCTACTTCCGTTTTACCAAAACCCACATCCCCACAGACTAAGCGATCCATCGGGCGATCGCCTTCGAGATCCCGTTTTACATCCTGAACCGCTTTGAGTTGATCGGGGGTGGCTTGGTAGGGAAACGAATCCTCCAGTTCAATTTGCCACGGGGTATCCTGGGGGAAAGCATAGCCCTCTTGTTTAGCCCGTTTGGCGTATAAATTCAACAAATCAACAGCTAATTTTTTCACCGCTTTGCGGACTTTATTTTTGGTCGCCTCCCAAACTTTGCCCCCCATTTTATGTAACTCTGGTGGTTGAGCCCCCGTATGACGAAATCGGGATAAACTGTCTAAACTATCCGCCGGAACCCGTAAAATGCCATCGGCATATTGAATCATCAAATATTCCCGATTGGCCAACGCATCCAGTTTTAAAAACTTACCAATACCGTGGCTTTTATGCACCACATAATCCCCAGGGGAAACTTTATTAATATCAACCTGTTTGGACACCGCCCGACGACGTTTTCTGATGTATTCCGGTGTGGCTAGGGCATGTTGACCAAATAGTTCTCGGTCAGTGACTAAAACAATCCGAAACGTCGGTAAAATAAAGCCTTCTAATTCCGCCATCCCGGCATATTTCAACGCTACAGCCGTCCGTTGAATTTGACTTTTTTCAATGGCCGGAAAGTCCTTGGGATTGGCAATAAATTGAGCCGCATAATCATGTTCTTGTAATAACGACACCGTGCGACTAGGTTGGGCAGAAACTAACCAAGTACTGTACTGTGTTAGATTCATGCCCGTATAGATTTCCCGTTTCCCCCGCAAAATTTCCGCTAATTTGGCAAACTGGTGGGGCATGGTGGGAATAGGTCGCGCCGAAATATCTAAACTGTTCGCATTGGCTTCATGGATTTCCGATAGGGTAATACAAGCAAACTTTGCCTGTAGCTGTTGGGTTAACACGGCAAACGGTTGATGTAATTTAGGTAAATTGGGCAATGATCGCCAATCCTGTTCCGCCGACTCAAACCACCGTTCACTATGCCCCGCACATTGCTCGATTTCATCTAACGCACACAGCGTTTCAGCGGGTAAATAATCCAGTAAGCAAGCGGGGTGCTCAAACGCTAGCCCCAAAAACCGTTGTCGTCCTTCCTGCCCAAAAATTGCTTCGGTTTCCGTATCCTCCCCCCAATCCTTGAGGTCAATCTTTTGCACCGTTAAAGCCGATTCAATTAATTGATCAAAGTTGGTCGGGGTCAACACCAAGCCAGCGATACTATCCATTGATCGTTGAGTTGCCGGATCAAATTCCCTGAGCCCTTCCAACTCATCCCCGAACCATTCCAACCGCACCGGCAATTCCGCCGACACCGGAAAAATATCGACAATATCCCCCCGCCGACTCCATTGCCCCTCGGTTTCCACACTGCTCACCCGTTCATAACCCAGCCGTGCCAAGGTCAAATCTAAGGTTTTACTTTCAATTTCTGCTCCCTTTTGTAGCGTCAAACAATAGTCCCGAAAAACCTCAACGGGAGGTAAATGGGGCTGCAATGCTTTTTCTGTGGCAATAATGGCTTTGCCCTTAATCGCTTTTCCCTGGCTCAGTTCCGCTAAAACCTGCATTTGTCCCCAAACCATTTCTGACTCGCGGCGACTGGTTTCGTAGGGAGAAGCTTCCGAGGTGGGATAAAAATTGACCGTCTGCCACCCCATTAATTCCAATTGTGCCGTCCACCGTCCCGCATCTTCGAGGGTCGCGGTAATCACCAACAGGTTTTGATCCAATGACTGCGCCAAACTAGACACAATCAAGCCTTTAGGCAAACGGGGCAAGCCGCTCAGACTCAACTGACGATGCTGGGTTAACCGTTTCCGCAGATCTTGACTGAGGGGAAGGGTTTGTAAATGGCGAATGAGGGAAGAAAAGGTCATACGATCAATGGCACCGGGCTAGTCTGTTGATCTTAACCCGTTGTTCGTCACTGATAGATAGATCAGTTTGGCTCAACGGCGATCGCCTCTCGGTTTAGGGTTATATTAAGCTTAAAAAAGTTTGAGACGGGTCTTAGTTTTTACCACCATGCCGATCGCCAAGCCATTACCTCTATCAGATTTGTATGACCAAGATGTCGCTCAATGGTTAGAGGCGACGATTAATTTGTTACAACAAGAAGAGTATGCGTCCCTGGATCGAGAACATTTAATTGAGGAGTTGGAAAGTTTGGGGAAGCGAGATAAAAATCGGGTGGCCCATTTATTGGAGCAATTAATTCGACACTGGTTATTATTTCAATATTGGACGACTGAACGAGATCGTAATGGCAATCATTGGCGGTCAGAAATTCAAGGGTTTCGTACCCAACTCCGCCGTTGTTTAACGACAACTTTAAGCAATTATCTGCAAGCTGAGTTAGCCATCATTTATGAAGACGCACGGGGTTATGTGCAAGAAAAAACTGGACACACAATCAATTTTCCCGTCGATTGTCCCTATACGTTGCCGCAGTTATTAGAGACATTGCCAACCCTGGATTAGGGTTTGACTGCTTAGTTAAACAGCCTTAACTGGCCCATAGGGGTAAGCTGACTGTAAAACAGGCACCCTGACCCAATTTGCTGGTAACTTCGATAGTGCCGCCATGGAGTTCAGTACATTTCTTGGCGATCGCCAGACCGAGACCTGTGCCTTGAATGGTGCCGACGTTGGGGGCGCGGTAAAAACTGTCAAATAATTGCGGTAAGTCTTTGGGGGGAATACCAATGCCGTAGTCTTTGACCGAAAAAATAGCTAGGGTATTGTCTCGACGGAGGCAAAATTCGATATTTTCGATATTACTTTGGGGAGGAGAATACTTAATCGCGTTACTGAGGAGATTGGTCAAAATTTGTTGGAGCAATTTCTGATCAAATGCCACTGTTAATGAGCCTGGTAAATTTTCCGGCAAAAATAAAATTTGATGGTTGTTGGTACTAATTTGGAGTTCTTCACAAATCCCTTGACAAAAAGCAATGAGATCTTGGTATTGGGGCTGGAAGTTGAGGCGATTGGCCTCGGCTCGGTTCATGGTTAACACATCTTCCAATAGCGAAGTCATGTGTTTGACGCTACTTTGAATCCTTTGTAAATGTTGTTGACGCTTCTCTTCACTCAATCTTTGGTAATAAGTTTCGAGGATGCTAGTAGATGACGCAATAATCGAGAGGGGAGTGCGAAATTCATGGGAGGTCATGGCGATAAACCGTGATCGCAATTCGCTTAATTCTTTTTCGGATTCAAGGGCGGTTAAAATTCGTTTTTCAGCATTTTTAATATGGGTAATATCATGCATAATGCCCACTAAATTTAAGGGTTTGTGGGTTTCTGGATCGTTCAACAAAAAAATCGAAGCGGTGACAGGAATTTCTCGCTCAGTTTGAAATTGTTGGAGGGTAAATTCCCCTTCCCAGGAACGGGAACGAAAAACTTGGGGAATGATTTCGGATTGCCACAAGCTTAAACAATCTTGACTTAAATATTCAGTCAGATAACTCTGCTGGGGGCGATTTTCACGGTTTAGCCCGATCAAATTTTGTCCTGCTTGATTGAGAAAGGTGATTTTTTGATCGAGGTCGGCGATCACAATTAATTCCGTGCTATTTTTGACGACAAAATCTAAGGTTTTTCGTTCCGTTTCGATTTGTTTTTGCTGGCGTAAATCACTGGCAATGCCCACAAAACCGATGGGGTTATTATGTTCGTCTTCCAAGGCGTTAACGGATAGGTTAACGGGAAAACGATCGCCGTTTTTAGCAATATAAGTCCACTCACTTTCATAAACCCCTTGGCTGAGGGCGGGAATGGTAAAAACATCCAAACTGTTAGGGTCGATTGATGTTTTAAATTCTTCGGAAAGGGCACTGGCGCGGAGTTGCATTTCCTCCGGGTCGTGGAATTTTACAGGCGTTGTTTGATTGATCACTTCGTCGGCGCTATATCCCAGCAGTTCTTCTGCCATGCGATTGAAGGTGAGAATAACACCGTCAATATTGACAGAAATAATGCTGTAGTTTGCTCCGTTGAGGATGGCCTGTTGGAGTCGGGTAATGTCTAGTAATTTCTGTTCCGCTTTGGTTCGTTCTAGTAATTCTTGGCTTAATTGTTCATAAAGTAGGGATTGTTGAATGGCGATCGCCAGTTGGTTGCCCAAACTCTCAGTACAGGACAAAAACTTGAAAAGCTGGGAGGGAAAGGGTTTGATAGGAGTTAGCAGAAAACCCAAGAAACCCTCATGAACCAGATTAGCGAAATTCGAGCCCAATTACGACCTCACATGG
>Ga0315905_10000750_pt1 | contig 35396 bp, 29 predicted proteins | sample LakEriMetagenome_5_FD_203522 | JGI IMG/M metagenome (GOLD analysis project Ga0315905, IMG submission 203522) | Freshwater fungal communities from buoy surface, Lake Erie, Ohio, United States - Buoy 4 MA121 | ecosystem: Environmental > Aquatic > Freshwater > Lake | place: USA: Lake Erie, Ohio... | reverse complement strand
TGCATTGGCCGGGTTGGTTGGTGGGAATTCTTTTCGCCGTGTTCACCATTGTAGAGTCTTCTTTTTTCATTGCCAACATCATCAAACTGAAAGAAGCCTGGATGATGCTCATCGTCTACATCGTGCTTTTGCACGTTATGTGGGTGACGTTCATGTATCGAAAAATGAGCAACTACTTCCTCCAGTTTGAAGACCTCGATAACTACGTAGGCACACTGCGCGAGTTGTCGAACGACAAGTCAGTTCCGAAATACGCAACGCACCTGGTCTTTTTGACCAAGGCCAATTTCCATCACCAGGTTGAGAAGAAAATCATGGAGAGCATTTTGGCGAAAACGCCGAAACGCGCCGACATCTATTGGTTTGTGCACGTAGATCGTTCGAACGAACCATACACCCGCGAATACACCGTTGATGAATTGGAAAACGACCTCGTTGTAAAAATCAATATCAAACTGGGATTCCGCGTGCAGCCTCGCTTGCACAACTTTTTCCGGTTCATTGTCGATGAAATGGTGGAGCGTGGAGAAATCGATTTGAAGGCGAAGCCGGAGCCGTATGCGAAGTACAACGACGAGCACGATTTCAAATTTGTGGTTTTGGAGAAATTCCTCTCGGCCGACAATGACTTGAGTGTGCGCGATAGTTTCATCACCAACGCATACATCGCGCTCAAGCACGTGAGCTTGTCCGACATCGATGCTTGGGGCTTGGAAGAAAGCGATACGGTTCTTGAAAAGGTACCGCTTGTGGTTAATCCGGCACAACGCGTCATGTTGAAGCGAAACGAATCGTAATCCCATGAAACATATTCTGTCATTCGCATTAGCTGCGGCGGTATTGCTTGTTACCACTGCGTTTTCAGCCAAAGAGCAAGAGCCTTTTTCTATGCTGCGACAATACATGTCGGGCCGTTTTTCAAGCGAGTTGCAAAGCAAGAACGACAGCGACTACTTCGACATTCGACTGCGTATGGAGCCCATCTGGAAATCGTCGGAAAGTGAGTTCTATTTGTATGTGGAACAAGCGATGAGCACATCACTCGACAAGCCTTACCGGCAACGCATCTATCGCGTGGTAAAGCAATCCGATGATCGTTTCGTCAGCTATATCTACACCATGAATGCTCCTCAGCGATTTACAGGTAAGCAGGGGAGTGATGATGTCTTCAACACGATAACACCCGATTCATTGAAGGTGCTCGAAGGCTGCGAAGTAACACTGACTTACAACCGGGAGCTAATGCAATTTGAAGGAGCTACTGCCGACAAAACGTGCCCCAGCACCCGCTCGGGCGCAACCTACACTACTTCTAGGGTAGTTATAGGAGAAAAGGGCATGAATAGCTGGGATCAGGGTTGGAATGACGCGGGAGCACAGGTGTGGGGTGCTACCAAAGGTGGCTACGATTTCCGCAAGCAGTAAAAGATTCTGCGGCCAATTTATTATCGAAGGATTTTTATGGTACCTGAGCGCTGAATAGTTTCAGTGTCAAATCCTTTGACGCGTATGACGTAGTTGTAAGCTTGATTTTGCGCGTAGTAATCTTTTTCGCCGGCTTCACCAACCCAAACTTCTTCCGGATCGGTTGAGTGAAAAACAATACCGCCCCATCGGTTGAAAATGGTGAATTCGTATTCAGCAAATCCTCTTCCTTCCACTTTGAAGACATCGTTTAAGCCATCGCCATTCGGAGTGAACGCATTAGGAACATAAAAGAATGCGGAGCCTTGAACGAGGTATTGCTGTGTGTTGGTGCAGCCAAGCTCATTGATAACTGTGAGTTGAGGAGTGTAATCACTAAGTCCATCGTATTCATGCACCACCGACCAGTCATTGCTGGTGTTATCATCGCCAAATTGCCAATAGACGAAGCAGTCAGGGCAGGCTGGTTCAGGCGCAGCGGTAAACTCATACGTGTCGTTACCCAAAGAAGTAACGTTGAAATTGGCTGTAATGGGAAGCACTTCGATGAATACATCATCTTCCAGTTGACGTCCGCATATGTCGCGAACTACCAAATGATAATTGGAGCTTGCTGTCGGGTAGACCGAAATAGAGTCGCCCAGAAAATCGTCGTTCCATTGGGCGATGTAAGGTCCTTCGCCGCCGGAAGGAATCGTCCATACATAGGCTGTTTGGTCTGGACAAATTGCGGTATCGAGAGCTGTGACGGCAGTTAATGGAGTGTCGGGAATGAAAATCGTCAGTGTATCGCTTGCTGTTTCTGAACATGCGTCGGTAATGACAATGGCCACATCGATGGTTTCGAACGACTGCTTAGTAAATGTTGCCGCGGTTCCTTCATTATTGCCATTCACTAGCCATGCATATTGCACTCCTCCGCTGCCGCCTTGCACATCTGCAGCCATGGTTGTATTGTCGATGCATGAGGCATTAATATCATCGCCAATGGTTACGTCGAGAGGTGGGTTTTCAATATTGATGTCTGCTTCTGCCGTTGCTGTAGCACTGCACACATCTGTTACATTAAGTACGATGTGAGTGTCTTCCGAGAAGGTAGAGCTTAGAGCATTTGCATTGCTGATTGGATTTCCATTGCCACTCCAGTTATATGTCCAATCCAATGTATTTCCACTTCCTCCTTCAATGATAGGGTTGAGCGTGAAGAGCGTAGCACAGTTTCCGATGTTGTCTTGTGGCAATGACAGGGAGATAGCAGGACTCTCAATAACCAATTGACTTTGTACTTCGAAAGTTTGTCCGCATTGGTCAGAAACGATGGCGGTAATAGTTCCCTCTATGGTTGCCGGCGCGCCAAAAGTCGCGAATCCCCAGAAGTCCCAGTTGGTAGCCCCATTAAATTGCCATTCATATCCATATCCGAAACCTTGGGTGCTGCCTCCAATGGGCGTCACAGTTAAGTCGCAATTAGACCCGCATGTTACCGTATGCACGGAGGGCATCGTTGCTGATAGTGCAGGAGCATTCACTAAAATTTCGATATCGTCCGAAGATTCGAAATTACACTCGTCGGTCACGGTTAAACTTACTGTACCTGCGTTCCAGGAGCTAATGCCAAGTGATTCGGCGCCCCAAAGTAAATTACCGGCGTCATCCGTCCAGTTGTATTGATATGGTCCAATACCACCACTCACGATTGCATAGATGTTTTGAAAGTCCCCACAATCAAGAGGAAGTATGTTATCTGTGTCTTCAATCGAAACTACCAGCGGTTGAGCGACAAGTACGCTTACGATGAAGTCGCTGTCGTCACTAGGCATGCCGCATGTGTCGGAAACAGTAAGGATATACGTTGTGGTTGCCGTGGGTGAAACATCAATAGTTTCGCTTGTTTCACCGGTGCTCCATACATAGCCATAGTTTGCGTATCCGCCTGTAATAATGGGCTCAAGGGTTTGAACAGCACCCTGACAGATTTCGAAGTTTACACCTTCAACTTGCAAAGGGTCAGGCACATCAGCAATGAAGAATTCGAACGAAGAGGAAATGAGCGATTCACCGCATTCTGCAATGTTGGTGATGTTCATGATTACCGTTTCGTCGCCTTCAATGAGGCCATCTTCAAAAGCATCGATATAAATGGAAACTTCCATGACTCCGGGCTCGAAGGTCACGGATTCCGGCATTTGCGTATAATCGACGCCGTTGGTAGCCGTTCCTGTGAATGCAAGGTTGGCAACCAGTTGTGTATTTGGGTTTCCACTTTCGGGGCGTTGGAAAACGATGAAGCCATCACCGCAATCCTCATACATGGTGTTGCCTTCCGGGCCGCCCGCCTCGAGTTCGAGTTGTGCCTGCACAACCAAGTTGCTCGAAAAAGAATCGCGCTGAAGGAATACAGCTGAGGCATATGCAGGATCACTTGTATCACAAATGGCCAGCTTGATATGAAAGGTCTCGCCGCATTGCACAATGGCTGTGGCAGTCAAAATATCGGTGTAACCATCCATTTGCATGTAATACGACTCAGTATGCTCAGGGGCATCAAAGGCTATGTTGCCGTATTGACCGTCCTGATTGAAATACTCGCAACTCACGCAAGGACCTGTGTTGTTTGGACCGTTATTGATGGTGCTGATGGCAACCGGAGCGTTTGTTCCCGGAACTCTTGCGATGTTCTCTGCATTGTTGGCGTAAGGACCATTGATTCCCGGACCGCTAATGAAGAATCCGAAAATGTCGTTGAAGTTGGTGTTGACGAATTCTGAATACTCTTCCGAGCCCCAAACATACTGGAATTGTATGGTATCGCCGAGGGGAATAAAATCGAATTCAAGAATGACCCAGTCATTTACGTCTACTATGTTCGGGTCCGCTCCCGGTATAAGTTCTTGAATTAAATCGAGTAAATCAGGATCCTGGCCCATAGCCAGCCCTGTTCCCGCGCCGGCATAGAACCCTTCATCATTTGGCCCCTCCAACCCAACTACATCGCCCGTGGTCATGGCAAATCCTGAGGCGATACCCAAGTTGCATTCAGGGCAGTCGAAACCGCCAACGGCCGGGCTTACCAAATTGGCCGGGCCACCGTTGAAGGTGATGTTCGACACAGCTACATTTTGGCCCAACAATACTTCTTGCACGTATTGTTCTACTGTGAGATTGCTTGTGGTGATGAGCTGCGCGTTCATCATGCCTGCACAAAGCATTAAACCGAAAATGAGTAGTGTTCCTTTCATGGGGTTAAGTCGCTGTTGGATAGACCCGACGGAGGCGTTCAAGGTTGCATGTAAAACAGATTCATCCAACATATTTTCTATGGACGAATGTAGTTCATTTGCAGCATGAACTCTACGGAAGATTCGCAAGGTTTTCAAGCCGATGTAATAGGCCATGCTATTTGGTCGCATTACTTTGAGCAGAAGGTGTGCGAAATTGAATTGGTTATTAACGGAACGGAAGACGAACCGATGTTGTCGACGCATTTTTTTCGCACAGAATCCGAAATGAACGACGCTGAAATAGAGGCGTTGAATCGATGCAAAGGGCTCGTATTGGATGCGGGCGCCGGTGCCGGCTGCCATGCGCTTGTTCTGCAACAGCGAGGCGCAGAGGTATTGGCACTCGAACGCTCAAGTCTTTCCTGTGAAGTGATGCGCGCGCGCGGAGTTCGAGAAGTAGTTGAGGCCGACGTAATGAGCTTGTCAGGGCAGCAATTCGATACCATTCTTCTACTTATGAACGGTTTCGGAATAGCCGGCACAGAAGACGGCTTGGTCAGTTTGTTAAGCCAACTGAAAACACTACTCGCACCGGGTGGGCGCATTGTAGGCGACTCCACCGATATCCGGTATTTCAAGGAGGACTCTGCAGAGGTAGTTTTGTTGGCTGGCTCACCGTGTGAGGTTGAATTTGAGGTGCGCTGCGATGGAAAAACGCAGATGTTTCCCTGGATTTACCCGGATGAGGTGTTGCTTGAGGTGTTGGCAGAGGAAGCAGGGCTTCAATACCAAACGATTATGCATACCGACGACTATCACTTCTTGTGCGAACTATATGTTTGAGTCAAATTTTGATGAGCACGCGCTGAATCATGCGCGCAATGAGGCATATTTGCCTCACAAATTCCACCTATGATCAATTGTGCAATTATCGGATACGGCTACTGGGGACCCAATTTGGTCCGCAACTTCGCTGCAACCCCAAACACGACGGTGCATACCGTGGTCGACTTAAGGCCTGAGCGTTTAGCGCTTGTTTCCCGAGCGTATCCTTCCATCAAAGTGACTTCTGATATCGATTCGATTTGGACGAATACTGAAATTGATGCAGTGATCATCGCCACACCGGTTTTCACGCATTTTGATTTGGCTAAAAAAGCTCTTGCTGCCGGCAAGCACGTGTTGTTGGAAAAACCAATGACCGATACTGTTGCTCACGCCGAGGAACTGATTGCGCTGGCCAATGCGCATGGAAAAGTGCTCATGGTCGATCACACTTTTCTCTACACCTCGGCAGTTCAGAAAATGAAGAGCTTGATTGACACAGGTGAATTGGGATCAGTGAAGTATTTCGATTCAACCCGTATCAACCTTGGGCTCATTCAGCAAGATGTAAACGTGTTGTGGGATCTTGCTCCGCACGATATTTCCATACTCGATTACCTCATTCCTGCAAAGCCCTTGAGCGTTCAGGCAACAGGAGTCAGCCACATCCACAACGGCATTGAAAACATTGCGTACCTCACGGTGAAATACGCTCATGACTTCATCGCGCACTTTCATTGCTCGTGGTCATCGCCGGTAAAAATTCGCATGATGCTGTTGGGTGGTGATAAGAAAATGGTGGTGTTCAACGACATGGAGCCCACCGAGAAAATCCGAATCTACGATACGGCGCACACCGTAAGTTCCGACGAAGAAAAGCAACGCATCCTTGTCGATTATCGCGTTGGCGATGTATTCATTCCTAAATTGGAAATCAAGGAAGCCCTCGGCGGAATGGCCCGCGATTTCATCAACGCCATCATGACCGGCTCAAAGCCTATTGCAGGCTATGAGTCAGGACTCAATACCATACGAATCCTCGAAGCAGCCCAAATATCAATTAAAGAACAAGGCCGGGAAGTGGCGTTGTGAGCACGGGTATTAGGTAATAGGTAAATAGGTATTGGGTAATAGGTGATAGGTGATAGGTAATAGGTAATAGGCATATCAGCACCAGTCCCTCATCCCTAATACCTATCACCTAACACCTAACACCTAACACCTAACACCTAACACCTATCACCTATCACCTATTACCTAATTCCTCCTATGGAAACCATCACCATCAACAACGATAAGCAGTCTCTCAACAACGTAAAGGTTGGCAAGGACGTAAAGATTTTCAACTTCGTAAATGCCTACGGCTGCAGCATCGATGATGGCAGCAAGGTGGGGGCATTCGTGGAAATACAGAAGGGCGCCACTATCGGCAAGAACTGCAAAATTTCGAGTCACAGCTTTATTTGTGAAGGTGTGCACATTGAAGACAATGTGTTTATCGGACACAACGTGACCTTCATCAACGATCGTTTTCCGCGCGCTACGAACGATGACGGCAGCATACAAACCGATGCCGACTGGCATGTAGAGGAAACACGCGTCAAAAATGGTGCGTCATTGGGTAGCAGCGTAACGGTTTTGTGCGGAATCACGATTGGTGAAAACAGCATCGTCGGAGCTGGCTCCGTAGTTCTAAAAGACGTTCCGGACAACGTAATCGTAGCCGGCAACCCCGCGCGCGTCCTGCGCGCCATTGAGAAAAAATGACCAGTGACCAGTGACTAGTGACCAGTGACAAGTGGCGAATGTCTAGTGGCGAATGACTAGTCTCTAGTCTCCAGTCCCTAGTCCCTAATACCTATTCCCTATTCCCTATCACCTATCCCCTAATACCTCCCCCCTTTTTTCCTATATTGCGGCTCCAAACCAAATTTCCATGTCTCAGACTACCCCTGTGATGCAGAAGATTGCGTGTCTCGACCTGAAGGGCCAGCACGATCAGATTAAAGAAGAGGTTTTTGCCGCATTCGAAAAAGTGTACGAGAAGACCGCCTTTTCGGGAGGTCCATTCGTTGAAGAATTCGAAAATCATTTTGCCGGTTACATCGGTTCGAAATACGCGATTGGTGTAAACAATGGCACCACGGCCCTGCACTTGGCTATGCTCGCTTTGGGCATCGGTGTGGGCGATGAGGTAATTATGCCCGCGGACACTTTCATTGCTACGGCTTGGGGACCATCGCATGCTGGAGCAACGCCTGTGTTTGTTGACTGCACGGACGATACTTGGCAAATCGATATTTCTAAAATCGAAGAGAAGATCACTCCTCGCACAAAGGCCATCATTGGGGTGCATCTCTACGGCCAGCCTTTCGATATTGAAGGTGTTCAGGCCATCTGTAAGAAGCATAATTTGTTTTTGATAGAAGATACTGCACAGGCTCAGGGAGCGCGCTATAAAGGAACTACCGTTGGTGTTTTTGGTGAAATGGCCTGCTACAGCTTTTACCCGGGTAAGAACCTTGGTGCTTGCGGCGAGGCCGGCGGTATCACCACCAACAACGAAAGCTACAAGAAGCACTTGCACTCCTTGCGCAACCACGGCTGTGAAGTGCGCTACTACCACGATGAGATTGGATACAACTACCGCATGGGTGGCTTGGAAGGCGCCAGTCTTACCATCAAGCTGAAATACCTAGAAGGCTGGAACAACCGCCGCCGAGAGATAGCTCGCATGTATCAGTCAAGTATCACCAACCCCAAGGTGAAGCTACAGCACCAGCCGGAATGGGCCGATAGCATTTACCACTTGTTCGTTATCACAACCGACGATCGCGATCATTTGATGAAGTACCTCAACGAGCGAAATATTTTCCCTGCGTTGCACTATCCTGTTCCTTGCCACTTGCAGAAGGCATATGCGAATTTGGGATATAAGCAGGGTGATTGCCCCAATGCCGAATACTTGGCTGCGCATTGTTTGTCGCTGCCTATGTATGCAGAGCTTACCAATGAGCAAGTACAGGCTGTGATTTCAGCCATAAACGAATATTGATCTAATTAGAATTCAGCTGTGAGCAAACGGGTGCTTCAATTGGGAGGAGGTGTGCTGATGGCGCGCTCTATTCAAAAAATTCAAGAGCTCGGTTATGAAGTCTATTGCGTCGACATGAACGCACAAGCTCCAGCTTTCGCCTATGCCGATGGTCACGCCGCGGTGAACATAAGCGATGTAGAAGGGGTCGGCCAATATGCCGATGCCATAGGCGCCGATGTAGTGCTTGCTCTGAATGATGCCGGTGTGCTTCCGGCCGTTTACGCCAACAAAAAACGCGGACTGAAATGCTACGATCCGGAGCAGGTAAAGTTTTTTACCGACAAAGGATACATGCGCGAGCGTTGGAAAGAGTTCGGCGTTGCTCAACCCCAATTCGAAGTATGCACTTCTGCTGAGGAAATTGCAGCAGCGGTGCATCGCATCGGGTTTCCTTGTATTGTCAAGCCCTGCATGATGTGGGGGAGCAGGGGCGTAAGCAAAGTGAACAATGAAAATGACATTGCCTTTGCGACTCAGTTCGCTATGGAGAATGCTCGTGGAGCCCGTTACATCGTGGAAGAGTTCATGAGCGGAACTGAGGTGAGTATTGAGGGCCTTTTCAAAGACGGTAAGGCCTACATTCTGGCCAAGGCCGATAAGGAATTGCAGCAGCACGACAATTACCGCGTTACGATTCAGATTAATTACGAGGCTGCTTTGCCCGATACCATTCTTCAGGAAATTGACGAACTGGTATCGAAGGCGGGCCGTGCCATGGGCTTCGAATCCGGAGCATTGCATGCAGAGTGTATGGTTACTCCCGAAGGAGTAAAGATGATAGAAATGGCCGGCCGCCCGGGAGGCGGTCACATCTTTGGTGCAATTGTCGAAGCTGTTTCGGGTGTGAGCATGCCGCAAGCGCTCACGCAGATTTTATTGGGTGAGGATATTGACCCATCAGCACGCGTTCGTCGCGGAGCGTGCTACAAATTTTTCAATGCACCTGAAGGCATTTTTCAGCGAATAGAAAAGTTGGAAGAAGCATCCCAAATGCCTGGTATAATCGACATTGGTTTTACGATGGCCGAAGGCACTGTGGTGCGCACAATGGATCACGGCGCAAACAGGCCTGGCTATATCGTTTCAGAAGGTATAAATCGCGCTGAAGCCATAAGCCGTGCTGAAGCTGCTTTCGCTGCGCTTACATTTCATATGCGATGATTATAGATGCTAACGTACACATTACCGCCAACGGCAAGTGGTTTACGACTCCACACGACGCGTCGGTTGAACGGCTTCGCGCATGCATCGAAGAAGCAGGCATCGATGCAGCCATTGCAGTTCCATTACCAGGAACGATAGGCAACTCCGAACAGGAAAAGTTGATAGCCTCCGATAAGAAAATTCTTCATGCATGCACGTTCAATCCTGCAGCGCACGATTCACCCGCAACAGCAGCCGGAGCATTTCGTGCTGAGTTTGGCGACGGTAAGAAACGCTTTGTGAAATTTCACAATCGCTTTGGAAAGTACCATGCGGCCGATGAGCGATTTTATGCGGTAATTCAGGCCAACGACGCCTTGGAGGTGCCCATGGTGATTGGTGTATGTGGATTGCTTCATGATCGCAACACACCGGGAGCAATCGATCCCGCCGTTTACTTCTTCGATCTCGCGCAATCCATGCGCAACAGCAATTTGATTATCATGCACGGTGGAGGTACTCGTATTTTGCAGATTGCAGAGATGTGCCGCGACCTTCATCATGTTCACATCGACTTGAGCATGACGCTCTCAAAGTATAAAAGCACTTCGGTTGCAAGCGATATCCGTTGGCTCTGTCATCATTACGACCGACGCATCATTTGGGCGAGCGATTTCCCTGAGGTATCCATTTTACAGGCGTTGCAGGACTTTGATGAAGTGGTGGGCGCCATTGCAACGGAGAAGCGAGCCAATATTTTAGGACTCAATATTGCGAAATTGTTGAATATTGCATTGCCTTAACTCACCAACGATTCATGAAACTCATTTCGTTTGTAATACCGTGTTACAATGAAGCCGAAGGTCTTCATTTGCTTATTGAACGCCTCGACGTGTTCGTAGCGCGACTGCGCAATAAGGTGAATGTGGAAGTGCTTTTGGTCGACGATCATTCGACGGATGGTTCACCTGCGCTCATGCACAGGTTGTGCGCAGAGCGCGACTACCTCAAGTTTATTCGCCTTTCACGCAATTCCGGAAGCCACGTGGCCATCATTGCAGGCATGAAATACTGCAAGGGTGACGCGGCTGTTTTCCTTGCCGCCGATTTACAAGATCCGCCTGAGCTCGTGGAAGATATGATTGTGAAATGGGAAGAGGGCTACGACGTTACATGGGCGGTTCGTGCCGAGCGTCGCGGCGTATCTCGCACTTCGGTATTTTTCTCGAACATGTTCTATCGTTTGCTCAATAGCATGACCGATATTCACTTTCCGAAGAAGGGTGCCGATTATGCCTTGATGGATCGCAAGGTGGTGGATGGGTTGGTGCAATCGGCAGGTAGCAAGCCTAGTCTTGGAGCACTTATCTCCTGGCTCGGATTCAAGCAAACGGAAATTCCTTACGTGAAGGAGGAGCGCAAGTTCGGACGCTCGAAATGGACCCTTTCCAAGAAACTTAACGCCTTTGCCGATGCATTCGTTGGGTTTTCTTACCTGCCCATGCGCTTCATGTCGCTTGTAGGATTTGTTGCCGCGTTTTGCGGTTTTTCCTATGCTCTTTTTGTTGTCGTCATGCGTTTTGTAGTGGGACATCCCATTGAAGGTTGGGCATCCCTGATGGTCGTGACGTTGATTATCGGCGGACTTCAAATGTTGATGCTGGGCGTGCTTGGTGAGTATCTTTGGCGAAATTTGGAGGAATCGCGCAAACGCCCGCTGTTTCTCATTGAAGACCATAAAGGAATTGAACCGTGAATTTTATCCCAGTCGTAATCTATAGTATCGTTTATGCTGCCCTCAATGTATCGGGAGCCGCGCTCATAAAAACCGAATTGAAAGGAACGAAGCTGAGTGGCCTTTCGGAGTACTTTTTCTTTTTGTTTCGCTTTCGGGTTATGGCCGGTTTTGCAGTTGTATTCATCTCAGCCTTGGTGCTCATCAAAGCGCTGAGCATCGCGAAGATTTCATTGGTCAACCCGGTAGCCACAGGTGTCAACTTCTTGTTTACGCTGGCTGTAGGATATTTTCTTTTCGAAGAACGAATTGGCTGGGCGCACTACCTGGGCCTGGTGCTCATCTTGACGGGTATTCTGATAATCAGCGCGGCTGAGCGTTGATGCCAGCCTTGTTTTTCCATTGAGCGTAAGCGCCTGCGATCATGAGGATAAAAAACGGGAAAGACGTTGCCAGATAGCGTTGCTCGATGTATCCGAGATAACTAAGAACGGCAATAAAACTAACGGGTAGAAAAGCCCATAGCAATAACTCGCGTCGCATACAGAAGAGCCACCAAGCCGATACTAACAGTGCCATTGCATGGACAAGCCAAAGAGAAACTAAACTCCATGCCTTTATTCCTTTTTGTATGAGGTTCATTTTGTCGACCGACGGAAACGGAATGTCGTCGATACGGCCGGGAAAAAGAAAGAGCCGCGCGAAACGAATCTTGTTGCCTATACGGTAATCCCAGACGTGCTCCTTTTTATAAGCTGCATTATAGGTATTTGCGCGTTGTATCACCGATTGCTGCAGTGAATCGTGCGCCGTTATCGTCAACGATGTATCGGAAAGTGAGCGGTAATCGGAGCGCAATTGTGCGAGTTCACCCTCGTGCATGCCAGCAGTGAAATGGCGTTCCGCAAATGGGCCTGGTGTTCGATCGCTCATGGGCTGATTAAAAAACCAGTATGCACCGCCTCCTTTAGACCATGGCTGGAAATCTTCCCCCATTGTAATAATCAGGTTTCGAATAGCCGATAGCTCGGGTGTAAGGTTGTACATGCATTCATCCAATGGAGCTACGAGTACCACATTACGTCCATAGGTAAGGTGGTTGCGCAGGGTCCACAAACCAAGTGAAAGCAACAATGGGAGTGCTAACAGGAAGCCTGCGTGTACGATTGTTTTTCCGTTCTTCCAATGATGTGCCAGCACCATTACGCCCATAACCGGTGCTGCAAGCAAGGTGATTTGTCGGAGGAAAATAGCCCAGGCGAGAAATAAACCTGCATAGACTAGCAGCGATTTACGGTGCGATTGAAAGTAGGAAGAGAGAAAATAGAATGCGGTGATGAGTGCAGAAATACAAAAGCTGTCAGACAACAGGTAAACGTTCCGCAGCGCAATGAATGATGTGACACATGAAAGCAGAATGGTTGCATGAAATGCTTTTCGATTGCCGAATAAACGAGCAGCCAGAATCGCGAGGAGCAAGGTGGCTATGCTGTCAAAAATCACCTGTATAACCACAATTGCTTGCTGGGCATTTACTTCCGAGAGAAACATGCGCAATGGCCAGTAAACGGGCAATACACCCGGCATTCGGCACATGCCGTAGTATTCGCCTGTTTCGATGAGTTGCTCTACAGGGTAGTAATAGGTTTGACTATCGCCGCCATACAATCCTATCGAACCAACAGAAAACTCCGGATTCCATTGTGGGTTGCGTAATGTGGTGAATAATACAAGCCAAACCACTTTGGCAGCGAGTATAAACAGGAACCACTTGAACAGTGTACTTCGCGAGGGCAGCAAGGATTGTTCAAGCATCATTGTTTTTGGGGGCTACTTTAATAGATCTCTCAAGGCAGCAACTACTGCACTCACATCGTTTGCATCCATCGGCACATAAAGCGGAATAATGATGCTTCGGTCGCATGCTTCTTCGGTGCGCGGCAACGACAATCCTTCACACATGGCTTTGTACGCTGTTTCGCGGTGTGAGGTCATCACTCCACGGCGTGATGCGATGCCTTTATCGAGCAACGCCTGCATCAGTTCATTGCGCGACATCGGTGCATTTTCTTTCAAATAAATACTGAATGATTGCCAGTTGGTGAAATAGCCGCTTTCCTCGCGAGGCAAACGAATGCAATCGATATCGGCCAACTCGGTGAGGTAGCGAGCCGCAATCTTTCTGCGTTCCTCTACAATCCAGTCGAGCTTGGCCAATTGCTGAATACCCACTGCCGCTTGAATGTCGGTCATGCGGTAGTTGTAGGCTACTTCCAGGTGGTCTTCGAAAATGATTTTTGTAGCGCCGTGACGTGCGCCTGCATTAACGCTCATGCCATGCTGACGCAACAACTTCATGCGCTCGGCATAGGCGTCATTGTTGGTGGTGACCATGCCACCGTCACCGGTGCTGATCACTTTTCTGGGGTGAAATGAAAAACACACCAGGTCGGAGTGAGCTCCGATTTTTTTGCCTTGGTACGAAGATCCTGCTGCGCATGCGGCATCTTCAATCAAGATGAGATTGTGTTTCTTGCAAAGTGCAGAGAACGCATTGATGTCAGCCGGCATGCCTATTTGATGCACGAGCAAAATCGCTTTCGTTTTAGGCGTGATGCGGTGCTCTGTGTCGGCCACATCGAGGTTGTATGTTTCCGGATGTACTTCTGCGAAAACCGGTGTTGCTCCCACATACATGATGCTGTTAGCCGTAGCGATATAACTCATGCTGGGGCAAATAACCTCGTCGCCTGCTTGTATGCCTGCCACTATCAAGGCGAGGTGCAAACCTGTGGTGCAATTGCTTACGGCAACGGCGTGTTTTGCTCCGGTATAGGCTGCGAATTTCTCTTCAAACTCTTGCACTCGCGGACCTTGGGTTATCCAACCCGACATAATTGCGTCGTACGCGGCTTGCGCGTCTTGTTCGGTAAGGTAAGGTTTAGCAATAGGTATCATGAGCAATTATCTTCCAATGCCGATGTAGTGAATACCGGCTTGTTCTACTTGTTGTTTGTTGAGTTGATTGCGTCCGTCAATGATTACACGCACACCTGAAGCGCTCAATGCAGCGTAATCGAGGTGCTGATATTCTTTGTGCATCGTTACTAAAAATACGGCTTCCGATGAGGTTGAGTACAAATCGGCCGCAGGGGTGAAGCCCTTCTTCTCAATTTCAGCTGCGCTGAATTCGGTGTCGTGCAGACATACCTCGAAGTTGTTTTTTAGCAATGCTTCGCGCAGCAAATAACTGGTGCTGAAGGTGTCTTCTTTGATGTTTGGGCGGAAGCTCAACCCGAGTATCAGTGCTTTCTTGTTGGACACATGCATCGAAGCGAGTGCCACCGCATAAGCAGCCATTTCGTCGTTGATCACACGGCTTCTGCTGGCCAATTCAAAGTCGAGTCCGGCTTGCTTGAAGTTGTTGATCAGGAAGTAAGGATATACGGGCGTGCAGTGACCGCCTACACCAATACCTGGCTGCAACAAATGCGCTTCGCCGTCGGTGTTGATGAGTGGAATGAGATCGGCGAAATTCACGCCGATACGATTGGAGAATGATGCCAGTTGGTTGGATAGCGCAATGTTCACATCGCGGTAGGCCATACCGGCCAACTTTACCATTTCGGCTGCTTCAATGCTGTCCACGATATGGATGAGTGAACGATCGAAAAACCACTGATAAATCTCGAGGGCTTTTTCTGTAGCCTCGGGCGATACGCCGCCTATCACTTTCGGTGTGCGCAACAATTGCTCGAGCATGGTGCCGCTCTTGATGCGCTCGGGGCTGTGCACCAACAAGAAGTCGGTGCCGTGTTTTTTGCCGGTCGATTCAATAGCAGGAACCACTACATCGCGGCCATAGCCAACGGGAATCGATGTTTCAATAACAATCAAAACATTGTTGCTGAAATGAGGTGCCAGCTCTCGGAAGCAATTGAGGAACGGCTCGTCGAGTATGTTTTTTTGCTGGTCTACCAATAATGGGATGGCCACAATCACTGCAGCACTATCGTGCACTTGCGAGAAGTCGTTGGTGACAATCAACTGCCCTGATGAGAATGAAGAGGTCAATGCCTCTGCTAGTCCGGGCTCGTTGGTTTCATATTGGCCTTCGGAAAAAACACGGTGCAGCTGCGGATTGATGTCTACAGCAACGACCTGAATGCCGTTTTTAAGCATGTTGGCCACAATGGCTTGGCCAATCTTTCCGAATCCAACTACACTAATTTTTTTCATAATTTTCTTTGAACCATTTCAACGTGTTGAAGACTCCCTGAGCAAGATTCACTTTTGGCTGCCAGCCATACATGTCGCGCAGTTTATTCACTTTCGGATAACGCACTCGGATTTCGGTGAAGTCCATGGGCACGAAATCAATTTTCGAATGAGATGGCGTACCGGCTAAATCACCTGCTGCGCGAATAACTTCTTCGCCGAGGCTTACGGTGGAGGCAATAGCCCAGGGGTTGCCCACATTGAAACACTCAGGACCCTGATGAGGCTTGTTGAAGATCACCATCAACGCTTCGATGAAGTCGGTGATGTAGCACCATGAGCGAATGGCCATGCCGCTTCCTTCGATGTGAAGGTCTTTTTGCTCAAGCACGTTCTTGCAGAAATTGGCAATGGCACCTTCGCCGATTTGGCGCGGGCCGTATATGTTGAACGGACGAATGATGGTGCTTGTCCATCCGTATTCTTCGCTGTAGCGGAAGATGAGTTGCTCACCTCCGATTTTGCTGCCGGCATAACACCAGCGTTTGTCTTGCGGTGGGCCGATGCGCTGGTAAGACTCTTCGTCGACCTCAACTGCATCGGTTCCGAAGGTTTCACTCGTACTCATGTCGAATATGCGCTTGATACCGAGTTCCACCATGCACTCCAACACGTTGTAAGTGCCGATTAGGTTTACCTTGAGGGTCTTCGCAGGGAAGTTGTAATAGTTGCTTACACCGGCAATTGCTGCCATGTGAAAAACCATCTCGGAGCCTTCCATGGCTGCCTTCAATTGATCTTTATCGAGAATATCGCCTTGAGTGAATTTCACCGAGGGATGCTCCAGAATAGAAGAGTATTTAATTGCATTGCGATGCAGATTGTCGAAAATGTGCACCTGATGTCCTTCAGCAACAAGACGTTCGGTAAGGTGCGATCCGATGAAGCCGGCGCCGCCGGTTACAAATACGTTCATAGGGTATGGTTTGGCCACGCGAATGTAAGCAGAAATGGGGTGCCACAGCCATTATGCAAGCGACTCAGCATGCTTTTGCCGAGTGGCTTTAAATTGATCGATGCCGGCTGCGATAAACCCCGCGCATAGCATTAGAAAGAAAGGGTAGGAGGTAGCCAGGTAGCGCTGCTCAACGAAGCCAATGTAGCTATGCACCAGAACGAGCCCCATCGGCAAACACATCCACACGGCGTATTCCCATTTTCTACGAATCGTCCAAACAGCTAACGCAATCAAGCTGAGCGTGCTCAACAAGGTTAGGGCTATCAGGCTGCCTGCCTTGATGATTTTCTGTACGAAGTTCATCTCTTGAAGTGCCGGAAAGGGCAGATCATCGATGCGTGTAGGGAAGAGAATCATGCGCGCAAATTTGATTTTGTTCAGCACATGGTAGCGAAACGGATGAGCGGTTGTGTAGGATGCACGAATGCGTTGACCTCGTTCGATAATCGATTGCTCTAGGGCCAGTGAATCGCTTTCGGAGAGTATGCCTGAGTGAAGTTGGTGATAGTCTTTTTTCAGTGAAAGCAGTATGACTGAGTCGCAACCGGGTGTGAAGTCGTCGGCTTCAAAGGGCATGGGAAGTTCTTTAGGAGAGTCGAAAAACCAGTGAGATTCACCACCCACAGCCCACGGTTGGTAGTCGCCTCCGCTGGCCAGAATCCATTCGCGAATAGCGGCGAAGTCGGGTGTTATTTGAGGTTGGCATTCTCCCAGTGGGGCAAGCAGCACAACCGTCCTCCCGTAGGTAAGCTTGTTGCGAAGCGTCCAAGCGCTCAATGCAAGGATGGTGGGAAGTACGATCACCAAGGCGAAGCGCAGACTACGAAACGAGAGGCCATGAACGAGTGGGATAAGAATGGCAACTCCGGGCACAACCACGAGCATGGCGGGTCGCAGAAGCATGGCTATGCAAAGACCAACTCCGGTGAGTAGAAGGTGCCGGTAATTTCGGTCGATAGCAAAACTTGAGAAGCTGAACAGGGAAAGAATGGTAATCGAAATGCACAAGCTGTCGGAGAGGAGGTAGTTGTTTCGGACCGCAGTGAAGGTGCTTATGCACGCGAGCAAATAGGTGAGGTGCATGGCTCGTATCGATTGAAAGATGCGCGCAGCGAGCATCCCCAACGTCCATGTGGCGAAAATGTCGAAGATCACTTGCAGCATAACCATGGCCTGCATTGCCATCGTTTCGGGCATGAATAAGCGCAACGGAACATAGAAGGGCATGAGGCCCGGCAAATGACACATGCCCTGGTAGTGGCCATCGTGTATGAATGATTCCATTGGTCTATAGTACCCAAACGATTCATTGGGTTGCAGTGCAATGTGCCCAACCGTGGCATGTTCTGTCCATGCATTGCTGCGAAGCACAATGAAGAGCACAAACCACATCACCTTAGCAGCGGCAATGGCGAGAAGCCAGCGATACAACACCTGCTTTTGAATCGGGAATGTTCGGCACAACGTTACCATTGAGCGAATGTAATGCGAAGCGTTGATTTCAATTGGCGAAGTTCCTTAAGAACGGAAGCGATACACTTCCCACACGAGTTTCGACATGTCGCGAATGGCAAGGCTGAGCGTTTTCCAACCTCCGCCTTTAGGAGTTCCAAATTCACGGCGCAAATAGGCCGTAGGCATTTCAATGGGACGCACCCCTTTGCGATAGAGTTTGGCGCAGATCTCACTTTCCACCAGCGAACTGGTGAGGCGCGGTTGTATGCTGCGCAATTGAGATAGCCTGTAAACCTTTACCCAGTTCACATCGCGCAGGAAAATACCCAGTACATGCTGATTGAAAAGCCGGTTGCCCCAGCTCAATAGCCTGCGGTATGTGCTATAACCGGTGTTGATGCGGTAGAAGGCGTAGTAGGTGCTGTCGTCGAAGGGCTTCACTTCCTTCAATAATGCGAGATCAAACTGATTGTCACCCGGGATAGCGCACACATACTCTTTCGTAGCAGCGGCATAACCTGAACGCAACGCATTTCCGATTCCTTTGTTTACCTCGTGGCGAATCAGTCGAAGGGCAGGAAACGATGCTGCCTTTTCCATCACCTCATCAGCGGTACTATCGCTGCTGCCATCGTCTACTACAATGAGTTCATAGTCGGATGAAATTTCTGGAAGCAGTTTACAGCATAAGTCAATCACACGGCCAATATTGCCTGCCTCGTTGTAGCAGAAAACAATCAGGGAAAGTGGGATTTTCGATTGCATGTTGTTGTGCGACGCAAATCAAATCCGAAAATCAATACAAACCATCAGATTCATGTTTGAAATGTAATGGTTGATTCAACCGTTCGATTTTGCGCAGCAAAAAAAATGGCAGGCACACATTCAATGCGAATAACATTTTCTTCTAATACGGCACGCATGCAATGCGTGCCTACCGCCAATTTCGTGAAGCGCTACCTATAACCTATTACCTAAAACCTATTATCTAGCGCCTATCACCTCTTCAACAACGCCTTTTCCAGCACTTCATACATTTCATTCACGAAATGAAACTTCAGTCCTTTCAAATAGCGTTCGTTGATTTCGTCGATGTCTTTACGGTTGCGTTCCGACAAAATAATTTCTTTGATACCTGCGCGTTTGGCGGCGAGAATTTTTTCTTTGATTCCTCCTACAGGAAGCACTTTGCCACGAAGTGTTATTTCGCCTGTCATGGCCAGGTACTTCTTCACGCGGCGTCCAGTGAAGGCTGAAGCTAGCGCAGTGAGAATCGTGATACCTGCCGACGGACCATCCTTGGGAACGGCTCCTTGAGGAACGTGCACGTGTACGTTTTTCAAATCGAAAATTTCATCGTCGAGTTCTAACAATTCTGAGTGGGCCTTCAGGTATTCCAGTGCAATGACAGCACTCTCTTTCATCACGTCACCCAAATTGCCCGTGAGTGTTAGCTTTCCTTTTCCACGTGTGAGCGATGTTTCGATGAATAGGATGTCGCCGCCTGTTGGTGTCCACGCAAGTCCCGTCACAACACCGGGAGTATCGTTGTCGGAGTACTTGTCTTTTTCGTACGAAGGACCGAGTACTTTCAATACTTCTTCTACATTCAAATCGGTGGTGAATTTCTCTTCCATCGCAATTTGCTTGGCGCGATTGCGAACAAGTTTGCCAATGCGTTTTTCAAGCGAACGAACACCGCTTTCGTTGGTGTATTCTTCGATGAGCTTCACAAGCACAGCATCGCTGAATCGGATGTTGGATTGTGTAATCCCATTTTCACGAAGCTGCTTCGGTACGAGGTGTCGTTTGGCGATTTCTAGTTTTTCTTCAACGGTGTATCCTGTTACTTCGATGATCTCCAAACGGTCGCGCAGTGCGGGTTGTATGGTGCTAAGCGAATTGCTGGTGGCAATAAACATCACCTTAGAAAGGTCGTAGTCGAGCTCTACATAGTTGTCGTAAAAAGCATGGTTTTGTTCGGGGTCGAGCACTTCGAGCAAAGCGCTGGAAGGGTCGCCGTGAATGCCTTGTCCAACTTTGTCAATTTCATCTAATACGAATAGAGGATTCGATGTGCCCGATTTTTTCAATGATTGAAGTATGCGGCCAGGCATGGCGCCAATGTAGGTTTTGCGGTGTCCGCGTATCTCGGCTTCATCGTGCAAACCACCCAGTGCCATGCGCACATATTTGCGGCCTAGTGCTTCTGCAATCGATTTTCCGAGCGATGTTTTACCAACACCGGGCGGGCCATATAGACATAGGATAGGCGCCTTCATGTCGCCTTTTATTTTTAATACCGCCAAATGTTCAATGATGCGCTCCTTCACTTTTTCAAGTCCGAAATGATCGCGGTCGAGCACTGCCTTGGCGTGTTTCAAATCGAAGTTATCGTCGCTGTAATCGTTCCACGGTAAGTCGAGAAGTGTGTCGACGTAGTTGGCCTGCACACTGTATTCACCTGCTTGCGGATTCATGCGTTCCAGCTTGCCTATTTCTTTGACAAATGCCTTAGCCACATGCTCCGGCCATTGCTTGTCTTTCGCTCGGCGCTTCTTCTCTTCAATCTCTTCCTTCATCGGGTTCGCTCCGAGCTCATCCTGAATCTGCTTCATCTGCTGTTGCAGGAAGTATTCGCGCTGTTGCTTGCTGATGTCGGTGTGAACTTTCTTCTGAATTTCGTTTTTCATCTCGAGCATCTGCAGTTCCTTGTTGAGCAACTCGAGTACTTTCGATGCGCGTTGTCCTAAGTCTGCAATCTCCAGCAGCATTTGCTTCTCCGAAGTTTCAACCTTCATGTTGGATGAGATGAAATTCGTGAGGAAACTCAGCCCGTGTATATTCTTAATCGCCATCGACGCTTCGTTGGGAATGTCGGGCGAGAGGTGAATAATCTTGAGTGAAATGTCTTTGAGCGATTCAAATAGCGCTTGTTGCTCTTTGCTTTCGTTGTTGCGGTTTTTCTCCGGGTATACCTGCACTTGCGCAGAGAAGTATGGGTCGGTAGAAACCAAGCCTGTTATTTCGAAACGCTTTTTTCCTTGTAGAATAACCGTTGTGCTGCCATCGGGCATTCGCAGCATACGCATGATGCTGGCCTGCGTGCCAATGCGATGTAGGTCTTCGAAAGTAGGCTCTTCGATGTCGGGGTTGGTTTGTGTTACCACCCCAATCACTTTATTTCCCTTGTTTGCTTCTTGCACCAGACGGATGCTTTTGTCGCGCCCTACGGTAATGGGTATTACCACACCCGGGAAGAGTACGGTGTTGCGCAAGGGTAACAATGGCAACACTTCCGGAGTGTGCTCATTGTCCATTTGCTCTTCATCTTCAGGAGTGATGAGCGGTATATATTCATGGTCTTCCACTTCTTGGTCGGCCATGTATTGTTTCCATTCTTTCATGCTATTCAGCTTATGGGGGCAAGGTTAGTAGCCCCGTTGTGAGACCGAGCCGTTTTCAAGGGATATGCCAAGCGATAAAGACTGACTTTATGACGCGCTGTTTCGATGCGACGCTGTTTCCTCGTAGATGTATACGAGCAGTGCGCGCATGGAGTCGGTCAAGGTTTGTGATCGACGCTGCATTACTTTGTGGATGGTAGCAAAGGCTTTCTCCGGATTGTATTCTTCCCAACCTTCAGGGCCACCCCACGAAAAGGAGGGGATGTGTTTGTCTGGAAAGCCACCGCCAAATATGTTGGCATTCACGCCGGTAACGGTGCCGGTGTTGAACATGGTGTTGATGCCACATTTGCTGTGGTCGCCCATGATGAGCCCGCAAAATGTCAGTCCAGTGTCAGCGAAATCTGCTTTTTCGTAACTCCAAATACTCACGTTGGAGTAATTATTCTTGAGATTCGATGTATTCGTGTCGGCGCCCAAGTTGCACCACTCACCAATGAGTGAGTTGCCAACGAAGCCATCGTGTGCTTTGTTGGAATGGCCATAGAAAATGGAATTCGATACTTCACCGCCCACTTTGCACTGCGGACCGATAGTGGTGGCACCGTAGATTTTTGTTCCCAATTTCAGCGTAGCGTGTTCGCCCAAATAAAAACCACCACGTATATGCGACCCTTCCATCACTTCTGCATCACCGTCGATATAGATAGGACCGTCAAGAGTATTGAATGTGGTCGCGTACACCTTGGCTGTCTCATGCACAAAGAGCAACTCGGGGTTGCCTATCACCGTGTTTGACGAATGCAATGCGGCAATAGCGTTGTTCTTCGGCAGAAGTCCGAAGTCGAAGTTCATGGCCATTGCATTGAGCGAAAACAAATCGGTGATACGCTCAATCCATCGCAATTCTGCTTTCGACTCCAATACGTGTTCGCTTTGATTTCCCAAACTATCGGAGCATCGTGCTAGCACGGTTTCTCCTTTTTTGAGCACATCACCCGGCTGCATTGATTTCAGTTCTTGCAGCAAAGAGTCGGTAGGGAAAAGCCTAGCATTCACGTGCAATTGCAATTGTGCCGATGCCTCCTCGAAAATTGCACGCAACGATATGCGAGTGTCATGAACAACATCCGTATTGAACAGACGGGCATATCGCTGAGCCATGGTCATCATGCCCATGCGCAAATCGCCAACGGGACGTGTGTATACAAGCGGTAAAAAACGACTCCAGAGATGATCTTCGAAAAGGACTATTTGCATGAGGTGATAGGTGATAGGTGATTTAAATTGGAGAGCAAGATAAAATCAGACCGTCCGCGATTAATTGATTAGATTCATTTTTCTCCATTCTCCATTTGTCACTAGTCATTTGTCACTAGTCATTTGTCATTCTACCACGCGTTAATCGCCGTTGTCACGCTGATGTGATTGCTTGGTCCGGCGAGGTGATAAATGGAACGGCCGTAGCTGATGTGGAATTTGGAAACGCGCACTCCGAATCCAAAAGAGAAACCCGCCATTCCGGGTTTGTCTTCCAGTTTTAATTCCTGACGCTTGCGGTAGTTGTATCCAATGCGCAAGTGCATGTTTTTGGATAGAATGAACTCAGATCCGACAGTTACATGTCGCATGAACTTATCTCCAAATTCCCATTTTTCTTTTTCGATGATTTCTCCGGTAATTGGGTCTGTTATAATAATGCGATTGGGGTTTTCCCAAACAAGATCCCATTGTTGCATATTGGAGTATACCACAGAGAATCGGAATGGAGCATGCGCCGGTCGTTTCACGAATCCTACTTGCAACTGGAGAGGAAGCTTTTCCCGATTCCCGGGAGTAAAGGTTTTTAGCTGGTACCCAAGATTATTGAATACAATGGATGCAGAGAAATTTTTAGATGGCTTGTTGTACGTGAAGCCTCCTTCAAGAGCTAATGCCAACGAGGTATAACTAGCTAAATAGGAATACATGGTTTTAATTGCCAGTCCACCGCTCCAAAGGCTGTCAATCTCATAGCCTGCTGCAAAGTTGAACGTGTAGTCGGACGCTGAAAATTCCCCTAGTTCATAGCCGAGAGCATCCAGAGATGTCTGCTTGCCGTAATTGCAGAATTGAATGGTAGTTCCTGCGGTAATTCTGGGTTTAATGCGGTGAGCATACGTTGCATAGCCCATGGCAATACCGTCGAAATAATCGACAAAACTCAGCCCTACTTTTTTATGCATGTTGCTATCGAGCAACGAAGGATTGAATTGTGCAAGGTGCACGTCACCGTCTTTGATGGCAAAATAATTCCCCCCCATTGCAGCCACTCGAGCTGAACCCGGAATGTTGGTGTAATTGAACGAAGTGAGCCCGCCGATTTGCGCATGTGCTGCACAAGAAAACAGAAGCATGAAGGCTAAAGCAAGTTGATACAATTTTGACATCGGCTGCGAAAACGAATGAGGCAATGAGATATTGTGCGAAGATAGCAAAAAGGGAAAAGGGGTAATCGGAAAAGGGATAATCGGAAAAGGGGTAAGGTAGCACCCCCTTATCCTTCATCCCTTTTCCGATTACCCCTTCACACCTCCTTCCACTTCCACTTCCCATTCCACAGGAAAAGCAAGGAAAAAAAGCCAAGTGCGATGAAGTAAACCCAGTCTGCCAACCATACAAGATGAATAGGCCAGTGCCAATTGTAAATCATGACGTAGGCTGATGCGACATAGATGAGGACAGTGCACATTTCTACCACGAATCCGGCAATTGTGTTGCCGCTTCCTTCCACCGTTGCCAACATGATACTCGTGAACGCGAACGTAAGCATGGCCGGCAATACAATAATCATAGTGTCTACTGTTTGCTCAATAACATGCGCATCTTGCGTAAAGTGCCCTGCGATCCATTCCGGGTAAAGCCATAAGCCATGGGTGAGCAATGCAATCGTGCAGAAGTTGAGAAACATGAGGCGTTTCATGACTGTGTGGAGTTCGCTTTGTCTGCGCTCTGCAATGAGTCCCGAGATATACGTTTTCGCAACGGTGCTGAAACCACCGACGCTGATATATGCGAGCGTATACATATTTCGAACGATAAACGACGCCTGCAATTCCGACTCACCCATGCTTTCGACAAACTCATAGAATACGGTCCAAATGCCGAGGCTTAATACCATTTGAAGCGCTATAGGTCCGCCTAGTTTGATGAGTGATTTTGTGTGGTGAACGGGTAATTTGAAAAGCCACTTTCGAATGGTATATCCTCCCGGGTGAAGCTCCAGGTTCACATCATCATTGTGCCGAAGCATCGTGTATGTGAGCACGAATAGGAAGGCAGCGCATTCCGCAGTCACGGTTGCAATACCAGCTCCTTCCACTCCGAGTTGCGGAAATCCGAAATTGCCGAATACGAGAGCATAGTCGAGCCCGATGGTAAGAACCGATGTAATGAGCGTCATGTAAATGAGAACACGCGTTCGGGCAATACCTGACCAAAATGAATCAAGCACGAGTAGGGGAGTGTAAACAATAAAGCCGATCGATCGCCATGTGATAAACTCGTGCATGTAGTTCCGCACTTCAGCCGATTCAATTGAGAAATCAATGATTCCCGGCATCAAAAAGAAGAGCAGGGAGAATTGAATGATGCCAACCAGAAAAGCAAGCCAAAACGAATTGCCAAGAACAAGTCCCACAGCGCTGTATTCGCCTGATCCTTTTCTTCGAGCAACAAGAATTTGGGTGGCATTTCCCAGACCAACGCCAATCATGGCAAGTGTCAGATAGATAAGGCCTACAAATGCCACAGCGCTCATGGCGTTGCCATCGATTTGAGCCACGAAGTAATTGTCGATGAGAACAACGATGAACTGAACGAAGATTCCTAAACTCACAGGCAGAGCCACCTTGGCCATGCTCCAGGGGCGGATGTCTAATCGTTCATCATGCTGCATGGCGCGAAAATACGGCCCTTATTTGATGAGCTCTTCATCCATCATCACACGGCGCATGCGCTCAGAGGTGGTTTGAGAAACCGGCACGATAGGCAAACGCAGATAGTGTTCGCAGATGTCGAGATGCGAGAGTACTTCTTTCACGCCGGCCGGGTTCCCCTCCACGAACATGAGTTGCGTGATTTCGAGAAGACGATAATGAAGGGCACGAGCCTCCTGTAATTCAGCTTTCATGGCATGATGTACCATGGCCCCAAACTCAGCAGGAAAGGCATTGCCTACAACGGAAATTACGCCGTCAGCTCCGGATGCTATTAGAGGGAGAGTAATGGCATCGTCGCCGCTGATAACCAGAAAATCTTTTTTGCGGTCTTTGATAATGGACATGACCTGCTCAACATTGCCACTGGCTTCTTTGATGCCAATCACATTTTTGCAATCGAAAGCAATACGCAAAGTCGTGTCGGCAGTCATATTACTTCCGGTACGGCCCGGAACATTGTAAAGTATGATGGGTAATTTGGAGTGTTCGCTTACAGCTTTGAAATGCTCGAACAAACCATTTTGTGTGGGCTTGTTGTAGTACGGTGAAACTGATAGAATTGCACTGATACCTGTGGTATCCATACGGTCAAGCTGAAGGCAAAGCTCATGGGTGTTGTTGCCACCCATGCCGAGGACTACAGGCTTTCGTCCCGCGTTAGTTGCCAGTATGGTTTCGAGCACCAGTTTTTTATCTTCTTTATCAAGCGCCGGTGTTTCCCCTGTGGTACCCATTACAACGAGGTAGTCAGCACCGTTTTCAACCAAATGTGTGGTGAGTGCTTTCAATGCATCTACATCTACGGTTAAATCTTTTTTGAAGGGAGTGACCATAGCCACACCAAGGCCTTTCAGCGTATTCATTATTTTATTTTCGGATTGCTTAAGTAAGCGTTGAGTTGAACCATGTATTTGTCGACGCCAAACTGATTGCCCATGTTGAGAATGAAGTCGCAGTTACGAGCCGCACGGCTTCCGAGCGCACCCACTTTCATTTTTGCTTTACTCTCTTTGAACACGTAGTTGAGTGGAAGTGTGTTGCCACCACTGAAGTCGATGAGAATATCGAAGTCTTCTTCCAGAAAATTTTTCACACCGCTCACCGGTTTGAGATACCAGTTGAGGTTGGCGCGAGAGAAGAAACCCGTCTCCAATTTATGCTGCTGCCAAATGGGGATTTTCTTGTCGGGTTGATCCACAAAGCCCATCATCATGACCGACTTGATGTTGAAATTCTCCTTGAGATACTTGGCGTATTTCTTCAGCGATTTGAAAAATTCTTCATCGCTGTCGAGATAGATAAAAGCCACACGTTCCGCCGAATGGAAGTTACATCCTTTGCGCAAACGAAGCGGTTCAGCCTCTTGGTGAAAGAGTCGGACGCCGAGGGTTTTTTTCAGTCGCTGCATTATGCAAAATTACGGATTACGGATTACGAATTACGGATGAACTTCTCCCTTCCTCCTTCACTATCGTCCATCGTGCCTCGTCCCTCCTACCTAAAACCTATTACCTACCACCTATTACCTAGCTCTTCTCCTTTTGAAGGCGTAATAAACCACCACCCCAACCGGTATCACAGCCAAGCCCGCATAATACTCGGCCTTATCGGCGAGTGCGTTTTTGAAAATGAACCAGCCAATCACCGCAATGAAAAGCAACGGTAGAACAGGGTAGAAAGGCACTTTGAAAGGAGCCTCTTCGTGTGCGTATTTTTTGCGGACAATGAAAATTCCGATGCAGGCAGTGAGCAAGAATAACCATTCAACGAAGGTTACATACTCAATGATGCTGCTAAATGATCCCCACAGGTAAACGAGAATCATGGCCCAAGCCGATTGCAGAATGATGGCATTGACAGGCACACCGAAGCGCGGATCTTTTTTCGCAAAGGCGCTGAAGAATAAACCTTCCGTTGCCATTTGATTGAAAATACGTGGCGTGGAAAGAATGTACAGTCCAGCACAGGCGAAAACCGAAAGCGCAATAAGTGCAGGCATCAGATAGCTGGCGGCCGGCATGATTACGTTCATTACTTCAACAGCAACTACTTTCGGATTGGATGAATCTGCGAAGGAAGCAATTGTGTCGTGATCAATGACCTTGAAATATCCCAAGTTGCAAAGCACATACGTGAGAGTAACAGCGCCTGTGCCCAGTAGCATGGCGAGAGGAATGTTGCGCTTGGGGTTGCGCGCATCACCTGATACAAAGCTTGCGTAGTGCCAACCGGTGTATGACCAAAGCACGCCTACAAAAGCACCTGCGAGATTGTCGGGGGCAGGGGGAGTGATAGGAGCATTAGCTACGGCTTCAGCTGCAAAAAGGGCTTTGTCGCCGAGAATCAGCGCAAGCAAGAGCAGTGCGTAAATACCAACTATTTTCAGCACTGTACCAATGTTGGCAAACCATTCACTGAGCTTAATGCCGAAGGTGTTGAAGAGCGTGAGCACCACGATGGATGCCATGGCGACATACTTCTCCCCACCATCGGGTATGTGTATGAAATAACCCAGATTTTCTGCGAACACGGTGCAGAGTGCAGCAATGGTTCCGCTGCTGATAACCGTAAGCAAACACCAACCATACAGGAAGCCGGGTAGTGGGCCATACGCTTTGTTGAGGTAGGTGTAAACGCCACCCGCGTTCGAGAAACGAGAGCCCAATTCAGCAAATACCAAAGCACCGAGGAGCGATACGACACCGCCTAAAATCCAAAGCAAGATGATGGTTTGATTGTCTCCGACTTTCGCAGCAATTCCGGCCGGTGTTTTAAAAATTCCTGATCCGATGGTTGCTCCGATGGCAATCATCGTGAGCGCGAAAAGCGAAAGGCCTCGTGTGTTGTTGGTCATGGTGTTGGTTTGGGTTCAAAAATAATGACAAATGACTAGTGACTAATGACTAGTGGCTAATGACGAATTTGTCGTAAGTGCACTAACGGCATTAGATATTCGCCACTAGCCACTAGTCATTAGTCACTAGTCACAAGTCACTCGTCACTAGTCATTAGTCACTAGTCACTAGTCATTCTCAACTCCCCACTCTCCCACATCTCCACAATGTACTTGCTCCAGTAAATGGAGCGCTTGGCCCAATCGATTTTCAGGTGAAGCTTTTCGTCATCGGTCAACTGCCAGGGTTGATTCTCATCGCGCATTCGTTGTGTTAGATGCTGCATAATGATAGCAGATGCAACACTGACGTTCAGACTTTCGGTGAATCCAACCGTAGGAATTTTCATGTAGACATCCGCCATATGCATCGCTGTATCCGACGCTCCTGTTAATTCTGTTCCCATGAGCACTGCTGTCTTCCTGCTTAAATCAACTTCATGCAATGCAACGGTTTTTTCGTGGAGTGCCGTGACGACAATTTGATAGCCTTTGTTTTTGAGCGTTTGCAGACAGGTTTCAGTGTTGTTCTTGCCCGCTTCGTTGTATCGATGCATGGTCAGCCAGTCGCTCGCGCCTTTTGAAATTCTTCGGTGATGAGAAAAAGTATGCTCATTTTCGATGATGTGTAAATCCTGAACGCCAAAACTTTCTGCACTGCGCTGTATGGCACTCGTGTTTTGCGCTTGATATAAATCTTCCATCACAATTGCCACGTGGCGTGTGCGTTCTGATAGTATCTGCTCATACAGATTTCGCTTATGCTCGGTAAGATGCTCGGATAGGAGGTCGTAGAGGCGTGAAAGCATGGGGCGAAAATAAATAATGACTATTGACTAATGACTAATGACGAGTGGCTAGTGGCGAGTGACTAATTCGCCACTAGCCATTTGCCATTCGCCACTCGCCACTCTTCTGAAACCCTCGTTTTTCGGGCGTTTTTCATACCAAAACCTCGGGTTTATCAACAGGGTGGATGTTTTTTCAACAAAATCAGTCGATTTTCCGCTCCTGCTCTTGCTTTCAGAAGAAAGTTCATTCTACATTCGCTTCACTAAGCGGAAAGCTTAGATGTTTAACCCATTAAAATTTATCAAAATGAACAAAGCAGAATTGATCGAAGCAATGGCAGCTAGTGCCAAGATTTCGAAGGCTGATGCTAAGAAGGCATTGGACGCATTCATCGAAACTACTACAAAGGCCCTTAAGAAGGATGACCGTGTAGCATTGGTTGGTTTCGGTTCTTTCAGCGTGAGCAAGCGTGCTGCACGTAAAGGCCGTAACCCACAAACCGGTAAAGAGATTCAGATCAAGGCTAAGAAGGTTGTACGCTTCAAGGCTGGTGCTGAGCTTTCTACTAAAGTGAAGTAATTCACTTTTGTGAAGTAAAAGTTAGAGGGTCGGGCGAAAGCTTGACCCTTTTTTTTAATGACTAATGACGAGTGACTAATGACGAATTTGCCAGAAGTGTTACGCCGGTATTAGTCATTAGTCACTCGTCATTGAAATAATTTATAGGTTTATGGAATAGATTATCCGAAATTGACTTTGTTGATTTGCGCTCAAATAGGAAGCAATGAATAATGTCAATGAGAATTTGTTAGCCTCAAAGTCTTTTGAGTTTGGCGTAAGGACTTATCGCTTGTGTGAGCAAATAATGAAGACGAGAAATGAGTTTGTTTTAACTCGTCAATTGATTCGCGCATCATCTTCGGTTGGGGCTTTATGTTCAGAGTCGGAATTCGCACAAAGCCGTCCTGACTTTATCAGTAAGCTTTCTATTGCCAGAAAGGAATGCAACGAGTCGCGCTACTGGATTTTAATGATGCATGAAGTTGGGTTGCTTGATGCGATTAGAGCGGAAGAAATGGAGTATAAGGCGAATGAACTTTTGCGCATACTAACCGCCAGCATCAAAACAGCTCAATCAAGTATTAAAAATTAATTTTGGTCATTTATCCATCACATGACATCAAATCTTCAAATTGTAGACCTTCAATTATTTGTCATTAGTCATTAGTCATTCGTCATTCGTCACTATTGTATATTCGCGCCTCAAATCCGTAAAATCTAAACCTTCTTCCCCCATGCGTTTCCGTCCTGGCGTTCTTACCGGTAATGAAGTAACCGAAGTTTTCAATCACGCTCTTGAAAATCATTATGCTCTTCCTGCAGTCAATGTGATTGGCACCAACAGTATCAATGCAGTGCTTGAAACAGCGCGCGAAGTAAACTCCCCGGTTATCGTTCAGTTCAGCAATGGCGGTGGTGCGTTTTACGCAGGTAAGGGATTGAAGAACGATGCGCAACAAGCGTCTATCATCGGTTCAGTAAGCGGTGCGCATCACGTGCACATGGTGGCGAAAGAATACGGCGTGCCTGTAATCCTACACACCGACCACTGCGCAAAAAACATTATCGCATGGATGGATGGTATGCTTGCTCACGGTGAAAAATATTTCGAGAAAAATGGTCACTCGTTGTTCTCATCGCACATGCTTGATTTGAGTGAAGAACCACTTCACGAGAACATCGAAATTTCATGCGCATACTTCGAGCGCATGAGTAAGATGGGCATCACACTCGAAGTGGAATTGGGTGTAACCGGTGGAGAAGAAGACGGTGTTGACAACAGCGGTGTTGACAGTTCGAAGCTCTACACACAGCCTGATGAAGTAGCATACACGTATGAGCATCTTTCGAGAATTTCAAATCGATTCACCATTGCTGCAGCTTTCGGTAACGTGCACGGTGTATACAAGCCCGGCAATGTGAAGTTGCAACCGGTTATTCTGAAAAATTCGCAAGAGCACGTTCAGCAAAAATTCAATACATCCGCCAAGCCTGTGCATTTTGTATTTCACGGTGGCAGCGGAAGCACGCAAGAGGAAATTCGCGAAGCCATCAGCTACGGCGCCATCAAAATGAACATCGACACCGACATGCAATACGCCTTCCTCAGCGGTGTGCGCGATTACGTGCTCGGCAAGCAAGGATACCTGATGTCGCAAATCGGCAACCCCGACGGCGACGACAAACCCAACAAGAAATTCTACGATCCACGCGTGTGGTTGCGCGAAGGCGAAAAGACATTCGTGACGCGACTCAAGCAGGCGTTTGAGGATTTGAATTGTGTGGGACGCAGCGCGTAAATTGATTGCCTAACTTTATAATTTGGCGATTCAATTCTAGTGAATGGAGAATGGAGAATGGAGAAAGGAGAATTGGAAGGCGCTCCTTTTCTCAATTCTTCTTCATTGAACGCACTTCGACTCCCACACCAATCGTTATCGAAAATTCTCCATTCTCCATTCTCTTTTCATTGAGCGCACTTTGACTCCCACGCTAATCGTTAGCGAAACATTCTCCATTCTCCATTCTCCTTTCATTGAGCGCACTTTGACTCCCACACCAATCGTTATCGAAAATTCTCCATTCTCCTTTCATTGAGCGCACTTTGACTCCCACGCTAATCGTTAGCGAAACATTCTCCATTCTCCATTCTCCGCTTCGCGATATAACCGAGTAACGCCCAACACAGAGTCCCAATCGCACCGCAGCTTCATTCTCCATTCTCCATTCTTCTTTTTTTGTTTCGATAATTTCCCCTATTATTGACTCACCTTAACTCGAACTGCCCCCTCCGAAGGTGCCACTCCATGGTATAGCATCAATGCTGGAACATTGTCCTTCGCTTGTGTCATTTCGATTGTACCTGTGAGTGAGTTTTGAGATCAACAGCGCATCCGTTGACCTTATTACTTGACTATGCTTACCACTTCACAGTTTCAACTGCTGTGCGTGTTCGCAATGCTGTTTCTATCGCCTTTCGACGGGGCGATGTTGCGCGCGCAGTTTATCGATGTAACCGACGATTACGGTCTGGCTATTTACCATGATATTCCCATCAGCGAAAGCGGTGTGAGCTTTCATGATTTCAATCGCGATGGTCTCGACGACTTGACCTACGCCGGCAGCGGCATGGGTGTGTTCACGTTTCGAAATACCGGCAACGGTTTCGTACAGGAATATTATTTCGCAGGTATCGCGGGTAAAACACTGCATCCGATTTGGGTCGATTACGACAACGATGGCGATGCCGATTTTTTCGCAACACGGGCGCTGGAATGTCCTGTGCTTTTTCGCAACAACGGCGACATGTCGTTTGAAGATGTGAGTGCCTCGTTGCCTTGCCCCATGTACGGTGTTATCAGCACGACAGCCACCTGGGGCGACTACAACAGTGATGGATTTCTCGATGTGTATGTCGCCAACTACAATCAGCAGCCCACCTTGGGCGATCACAACTGGCTCTTTCGCAACAACGGCGACGGCACCTTCGATGAGGTGGCAGAAGAAGCAGGTGTGAGCTACGGAAATTTCCCGGCCTATCAATGCATGTTTCTCGATGCCGATTTCGATCACGATGCAGATCTGCTCGTGGTCAATGATAAGAGCGTTGGTTGCCAATTTTTTCGAAATGACAATGGCGTGTTCACCGACATCGCCAACGATAACGGATTCAATGTTCACCTCGATGCCATGTCGCTTTCTGTGAGCGATGTCGATCACGACGGCGATTATGATTACTACATCAGCAATACAGTAGCAGGCAATTTTTTTCTGATGAACGAAAACGGCACGTTCGTGAATCGAGCTTCGGAATGGAACGCAACGGTGAATGCGAATTGCTGGGGCTCTGTTTTCATCGATACGCAACAAAAAACATGGGAAGATCTGTACGTCGTGAGCACAGGTCCGCAAGAAGGATTGAATGTACTGTTGCAAAATGCGCAAGGCAGTGTGATGAATGCAGGCTATTCTTCATTCAATGGTGAAGACGCCGAGTTTGTTTACGCCGTAGCCAAGGGCGACGCTAACAACGATGGCGCATATGACATCATGTGCATGCCGTATTATGCCGGCGGATCGCTGCTCTATCAGGCAGCTGGCTCGGGGTCTACATGGGTGAAGGTTTGCTTGCAGGGAAGCGCAAGCAACCGCGATGGCATTGGATCGACACTACATTGTTACGTTAATGGAGTCGATTATATTCGGCCGGTAACCTGCGGCGAAAATTTTACTTCGCAAGATTCTCGATCTTTCATGTTCGGGTTGAACGGTGCTGCCCAAGCAGATTCGGTGATTGTGCAATGGCCGTCGGGCATCACCGCGAGCTATACCATGCTGGCGGCCGGACAAACGCATGTGTTGGTGGAACCCATCGTTTCAGAGGTGACCACGGTGGAGTATTCGGCGGCGCTATGCCCTGGTGCAAGCGCCTTGCTCGACGCCGGCGAATGGTATGCAGTGGAGTGGGAGGGAGGAAGCACCGAGTGGCAGCAGGAGGTGTTCTCGGAAGGCATCGTAACCGCAACGGCCTGGAACGAACAAGGTGAACAGTTTGCACTGCAATACGAAGTGCAGCTGCTGCAAACCACCGATGCGGCATGGCAGGTGTTGCCATCGCTCTGCGGCGGCGACAACGCAGCATTGCAAGCAAGCGATGCCGTTTTGAATCTTTGGGTGAATGCCGCGCCCTACACAACGGGCGATGCAGTGCTGCCTTCAGGTGCAGTGAGCATTGAGTGGACCGATACGCTGGGCTGTGCCTTCGCGTTGCAGATTGAAATACCCTATGTGGAGCCCATGGAGCTGCTCGCACAAAGCGATACAGCTTGCCATGATGAGGAGGCCTATTACGAGTTGAATGCGCTTAACGCAATTGAACCCTTTATATGGTTAGGCGTTCCTTCTGCCACAGGCGAACTACCTGCGGGCAGCTATTCGGTGACGTGCATCGATGCACGCGGGTGCAATGCGACCACTGAACTAACGGTTGCAGAGAGAGCACCGTGGGAGTTTATGCTATTGGCCGATACTGCATGCCATGGCTCTTTAGCTGAAGTAGTTTATGAATGGAGTGGTGCTGTGAATCCGGTTGTGCAACTTGGTGAACCCCTTGATTGGGAAGCGATGCAGGCCGGTGAATATGAAGTTGAATGGGAAGATGCAGCAGGTTGTGAAATGGAAACAGAATTCGAAGTTGTTGCATATGAGCCCATCGAATGGCAAGCTGATATAACATCGGTGAGTGAAAATGCTGATGGACAGTTGGCTTTAATTATTGATGGAGGATTACCACCTTATAGTGTATTGTGGAGCAACGGACTTCAAGGAACATCACTCATGAATCTTGAGCAAGGTTCATATATCGCAATCATTTCTGATGCGGCCGGTTGCAGTGTTGCTACGGAAGAGTGGTTTGTCCCTCTGTCTGTTGAACAAGAACGACAAGCTCTTTCCTTGTTCTATGATTCGGCTGCAGGTATAGGCAATCGCGCACAGCATCCAATCGAAATTCAAATCATTGATTCATCCGGGCGGACGATTCGACGCGATGTGATAGGACCTGGGGCATCTTTATCGTGCAGTGATTTGGCTGTCGGTTGCTATCTGGTGACCTGCGACCAGCAGGTGTTGCGCTTTACCAAACAGCACTGACCTAGGCTTCTCGCAGGGTGCCCCCCGCAAAAAGCCAGGGTCAGGGACGCGCTCGCTTCTCGCAGGGTGCCCCCCGCAAAAAGCCAGGGTCAGGGACGCGCTGCAGCGCGTCCCGACCGAGGGAAACGCTAGTGGCAAGTGAGGCTGCTCGGCCAAAAGGGACGCGCAGCCCTAACCGCTTGATTTCGAGCGAATCCCTTTCACTTTCCCCCCCTTCGTCTATAGAAATCCTGTTTTTCTCGAATTTTTTTTTTTCACAGGCATCCAAAATGAACCAAGTTCGTCATTAGTATTGCGAAATAGTTATTTTTTTATAACTAGTTGCTTAAATACCTTAAATCAAATTTTATACTTCATTCGACGAGAAGGATTAACCAAAACAAACACGGGAGTAATGTCGGCCTCACCAGCGCTTGTGCATTGCGACCCTTTCAAACAACCAAATCAAAAATTACCAATTAAACCAAATCAAATG
>Ga0315905_10000748_pt1 | contig 35432 bp, 33 predicted proteins | sample LakEriMetagenome_5_FD_203522 | JGI IMG/M metagenome (GOLD analysis project Ga0315905, IMG submission 203522) | Freshwater fungal communities from buoy surface, Lake Erie, Ohio, United States - Buoy 4 MA121 | ecosystem: Environmental > Aquatic > Freshwater > Lake | place: USA: Lake Erie, Ohio... | reverse complement strand
CGCGTCGTAAACGCTAATAATTTTCTCCCGCAGATCTATTGAGTAGGGTTTCATCTTATTTTTACTTTTATCTTCTCAACTATTGTACCAAACCGTTGCACAAAGTGCTGTAACTGTTGAGATGATAGACCGATTAAGAAATCGCAAAATCCATTTAAACCTTGCTCAATATTAACATTAAAATCAATTCCTGAGAATAAACTAATTTTATTATCTAATAATCTTCTTACTTCAATTAAAACAGGCGCAATAATCATTTCTGATTTGGCTTTCTCTGTACTAATTGCTTGAGCTAAGGGAATATTATTTTGTAAGTATTTGATAAAAAAAGCATCAACTGTTAACTGGTCGAAAGCAGTGAAAACATTTGTTCTTTCTTCTATATTAATGCCAAAAATTTTAGTGATTCTTTCTAAAGAAAAGTCACTATAAGCCATTTTTTATAACCTTAATTTTGCTTACAAATTAATTCCTTTTTCTGCTATTAACTGTCTTAATTTAGCTGAATCAGAATTGGCTAAATTAATTATCTTCTGTATTTAATCGCTGTTTTTAACCACCTAATTTTTGACAATAGCTGCGATGTATTTCTGAGTTAATTTCAGCTTGCAAAATCCCTAACACCTTAGCCAAATTAGCTTTTAACATATCATCAACCGATAAAACTAAACCGGGAAAGATGCGACTTTCTATTAACCCTAGATCATTTATGGGCAATTTAACATACTCACCTGCTTCTAAGATAAACCAGTCTATTTCTTGGTCATAAACTCGCCAAACAATGTATTCTTTAACTCCGTGACGACGATAAATTGTCAGCTTATTGTACAAATCGTATGATACGGTAGAACCGGAAATTTCCACGATTAATTCTGGTGGTCCTTCTACATAATCATCTTCACTAATGCGAGATTGTCCTCCTAATTCTGTTTTTATTCTTAATAAAGCATCCGGCTGAGGTTCATTATCTAAATCTAATCTGACTGTGGCATTATCTGCTAATTCTAATCCCGGTGTATTAGCTGCATAAGACCCTAACCATGTCATTAAGTAACTATGGGGTAAACCGTGACTTCTATATCTTAACGCTGCTGTCATGTAAACAACTCCATCAATTAATTCTGCCTTTTTTTGCGGTGGCATGAATTGATAACGGCGTTCAAATTCTAAACGGTTTAGGCGATCGCCGTTCTCTAATGGAGGAATAATAGAATTTAACAAAGATATTACCTCACGCAAAGCTCCAATGTCTAATAATTTTAGATTCTAAAAGATTTTAAAAGTGGTATCCCGTAATTTTCATTACATTGCCCCCCTTAGCCCCGTCTTATGAGGAAACAGTAAAATCCAGTTCTCTTCTCTTATAAAGGGGAGAGGTAAAACATTTGATACAGCAATTATGACCTTGCAAGCAGTTTAAATATTAATGTTTGGTTGACACAAATCTCTACAAATTAATTCCCTGTTCTGCTATTGACTGTCTTAGTTTAGCTAATTCTGCTTCTGCTAAATCAGCCCTTTGGGATTCTTGTTCAGCCCTTTGGGATTCTTGTTCAGCCCTTTGGGATTCTTGTTCAGCCCTTTGGGATTCTTGTTCAGCCCTTTGGGATTCTTGTTCAGCCCTTTGGGATTCTTGTTTTGCTATTTGAATTGCTTGGTTGGCTTTGAGTATTTCATTTTTGGCGGCTTCTTGGGGGGTAGGGATGATAGTGCCTTCTAAGGAGAAGTAACGCAATTGGCCATTGTGAATACCCAGGAAAAAGCCCAGGGCTTCACTCCATAGCCATCCTTGGGGGTTGGGCGTGATGGGGCGATATTTATTAAACTCTAGTCTAAAGCCTGCAAATTCTAAGGTTTCGGGTGAAAAATAAAAGTATTCAGGGGTATGAAATCTCTCTGCGTATAAGTCTAATTTGGTGGTGCGATCTACATTGGCGGTGGAGTCGGACAGTAATTCAATAATCAGGTCGGGATAACGTCCGTCTTCTTCCCACACCACCCAGGAGTTGCGTGGTTCTCTGGTGGTGTTTTTGACTAGGAAAAAGTCTGGACCTCGAAAGTCACGATTTTTGAGTTGTTGACGACTGAAGTAAATGGTCAGGTTTGCACCAATAAAAAAATCATCCCGCTCTTGCCATGCCCATTCGAGGCAGGTGACTAGCAGTAACAATTGCATATAGTGCAGGGAGCTTTCCATTTCTGGTTCATCACTTAAAAGTTTACTGGCATCGGGCATTTGCAACTCTAGTTCGCGGGCTGTAATTGCTGGCATGGATTTGTTCTCCTGATGCTTTGGATAATTAATTATCTATGTAATTTTATCAAAAAATCTAAATCACATCCGCAAATGTCCGTTCCATCTTGCGGAAATACCAAATTCCACTCACTAATAGTAAAAATACTAGAGCCATAGAGAGAATAAAACCTGGTAAATATAAATGGGAGTTACCACCCAAAATTGCCCAGCGAAAACCATCAATTACTCCTACCATGGGGTTTAATGAGTATATAAACCGCCACTGTTGTGGGACTATACTACTACTAAATCCTACGGGGGAAATATATAGGCCAAATTGGACAATAAATGGCACAATAAAGCGAAAATCTCGATATTGGACATTTAATGATGCTAACCACAAACCTGCTCCCATGGAAGCAGCAAAGGCAACAGCAATAAACAATGGTAAAGTTAAAATCCGCCAAGTCGGAACAAAGTTATACCATGCCATTAAGGCCAGTAAAATCATTCCAGAAATCATAAAGTCTACAAAGCTGACTACTACCGCACTTGTAGGAACTACCAATCTAGGAAAATAGACTTTAGACAGTAAGTTAGCATTGGTAATTAAACTATTACTACACTCTGACAGTGAATTGGAAAAGAATTGCCAAGGTAACATGGCAGAAAATACTAATATTGGATAAGGCGCACCTTCTGATGGTAATTTAGCTAATTGTCCAAATACTACTGTAAAGACTACCATTGTTAAGAATGGACGAATCAGCGCCCAAGCTATACCAATAGCTGTTTGTTTATATCTAACTAATATATCTCGCCAAGCTAGGAAGTAAAATAGTTCTCTATATCGCCATAAGTCTTGCCAATATTGCTTTTCTGTGCGTCCTGCTTCAATGACTAGTTCTGGTTGGGAAGTAGTTTCTTTCATGATTTTGACAACCTTGCTTTGACCATCATTTTTACTACATCCTGCATTTTATACTTAGCTTCCCATCCTAACTGGTTTTTTGCTTTGTGGGGATTACCTTTACCTATAGCTAAATCTGTAGGTCTAAACAGGCTACTGTCAACAACTACATGATCATGCCAGTCTAAATTTAGAGATGTGAATGCTGCTGCTACAAAATCTGCTAAGGAACTGCTTTGTCCTGTCGCAATCACATAATCATCGGGCTGTGGTTGCTGCAACATCAAATACATGGCTTCCACATACTCTTGCGCCCAACCCCAGTCCCGCTGAACTGACATATTACCTAAATATAATTTTTCCTGACTACCCTGGGCAATACGACAAGCAGTAGCCACAATTTTTTGTGTGACAAATCTTTCTGGACGTAGGGGAGATTCATGATTAAATAAAATTCCTGAGCAAGCAAATAAACCGTAAGCTTCTCGGTAGTTAGCTACTTCCCAAAAAGCAGTGGCTTTAGCTACTGCATAAGGACTTCTGGGGCGAAATGGTGTTGTTTCTTCCGCTGCTATATTCCCAGTATCACCAAAGCATTCACTCGATCCTGCATTGTAAACTTTAATTGCCGCGCCTAAAAAGCGAATGGCTTCTAATAAATTAAGTGTTCCCGTAGCTATACTTTCTAGGGTTTCCACTGGTTGTCCAAAAGATAAACCTACGGAAGTTTGTCCTGCTAAATTATAGATTTCATCTGGTTGAATTTTTGTGAGGATCTGTAAGACGCTACGAAAGTCAGTTAAGGACATTGACTCTAGCTTTACTTGGTCTTTAATGCCTAAGTAAACTAAGTTCTGGAAGGGGGAAATTTGGGCATCTCTGGATGTTCCACAGACTGTATAGCCTTGGTTAAGAAGCAATTGAGCCAGATAAGCTCCATCTTGTCCAGATACTCCACAAATTAGAGCTTTTTTCATATCAATTCATAATTGAAAAATCTTTAACACTGTTACCATTGAGTGTCCGAGATTGCCTGTAGGTAAACTCTCCCACGGAGGGATTACGATGGGGATCAATCACACCTGTGGCTTGTTGCCAAATTTCCGCTGAAGCCAGGTATAACTCATATTTAGAGTTAAGTTTGTGTACATGATACCATCTTGTTTCCTGGCACTCTTGACACCAAAAAGCCTCTAACCACTCACCTTCTAAGGAAACTGTGGTTTTAGCTGCTACTAAAATCATCGCTTCTCGTCGGGCTATACCCCGCGCTTGTAGCTGTCCAGGTTTTTCGGCAAATAGTCCGTATTTTTGGCTAACACTATCCATATAGCAGTTATGTATTGGACAGTATATGGCTCTGCGCTGAGAACGCTTCCGATTTTTGTTACACCTTTTCTGCACTTTGGCCCCCTGATCAATAAATAAAAAATAGATCGCAAGAAGGTTGCATGGGAGGGACTGAGATCAACACGACCATCGAAGCCCAACTCCTGATTTTAGTCTGAGATATTTATTTTTTTTAGAGTGGTTACATTGTAATTATCTATACCTTTTTAAATAAGATTAATTGTCATGGGAGCAATTTCTCTTTATGGAGGATCTTAGCACATGAATGTATTGTTTGACTATAATTTCTGGCGTAAAATTTGATTGCAAATATTCGCGGGCTAACTGACCCATTTGTTTTGCCATTTGGGGATGGCTATTTAACTGGAGAATAAATTCAGATAAAGCATTACTATCTCCATTGTCAACGGTAATACCAAATTTACCATCTGCTATTAGCTCTGGTAAGTAGGAAGTTTTCGGACAAATAACTGCTATGGGTCTGCCGGCTGCTAAGGCTGGGTAGAGTTTGCTGGGAGCAACTAAATTTTCTAGACCCTCTTCTAGACTGACTAATGATAAGTCACAAGCTGTCAGGGAATATGGTAATACGCTTTTTTCTTGATAGGGGAGAAAGAGAAAGTTTTTTAGTCCTAAACGAGTTACGTCTTGAATAAAGCTTTCCCTTTTGGGTCCACCACCTATACAAACAAACTGAATAGGCTGGTTTTGCAGTTGTTGAGCAGTTGCTAAAATGGTGTCTAGATCATGACACCTGCCCATGTTACCAGAATAAAGGACTGTAAATTTGTTGACTAAATTATGTTTTTTGGCAAACCAGTTCTTCTCTTTGGCTATGGGGACAATGAGTTGAGGATCTCCCCAACTGTGAATCACGGAAACTTTGTCAGCTACTTCTGGACAGATTGCTATGACTCGCTCTTTCATGGCAGAACTCAGGACGATAATACCTTGAGAATTTTGCCAAACTTTGCGGTTGATTGCTCGCCAAAATTTTACTAACCAGTGATTTTTGGTAACTACTCCCAGAGCGATCGCAATATCTGGATACAGATCATAAATTAAACATACGTAAGGAAATTTCCATAACAAATGACTAAAATATGCTGCTACTGGTAAAAATGGAGGTGCTGAAGTCAATAAGAATACATCTGATTTGCGGTAGTTCCTCAGAATATGCAGAAAAGCTCGCAGTGTAAATAAAACTCCTCCCACAGCTTTACCGCGAATTCTTCCACTCCAAATCTGGGTAGACCGGGATCTGTGAACGAGAATATCACCTATTTGTTCTGATGCTGGTGCTTCAGATTTAGTAAATGCGTACCCTGGTTGTCCTGTGAAGACTCTAATGGTTACTCCTTGTTTCTCTAGCTCTTTTACTAATTCCTCAATCAACTGTCCCGTGGCTGCATAGTCGGGCGGAAAAAACTCTGTAATTACAGATACATTCATTAAATTATTACCCAATCTAGATAATTGAGACTCATGAGGTAGATTTAATCTATTCAAGGAATATTTTAATCTCATCTTAATAAGTTTCTTGCTACTAAAAACATTTAACCATATTGAATTAATACACTTAAGTTACAAAATTCAGAGTAAAAGATAAGGATGGTCTACCGAATCGGTATGAGGTATTTTTGTACCCGACAAACTTCAAGTATGCAGGATATTCGCTTGCTCAATGTATTACTAATTTTTACATGGTAAATTGTCAACTTTATAAGTAGTGTTATGTAAACATCTAAAACTACTAACACCGTCATGAACATAATGCAAGTTAACTTAAAAAAAGTTAACATTTTTTGGATGTTTTGAGAAGGAGAATGATGTCACACCTTTAAACCCATCCTAGATACAACCAAAGCGCGTAATAAGAGATACAGCAGTTAATGATAAAAATCGTGGTGCGGGCATAGAAACTCAAAGCTCAGTACAATTCTTGCCCGCTAAAATTGTAGCTGATTTAGATGAAATTCACTGTCAAAATCTCTTTTTCTCCCACCTCTGTATTTTCTGCGATTCGTTAAGAAATATTTACCAAGTTATGATTCCCTCCCATTTTGCTAAGGTTTTATCACTAATTCCCGGTATTTTGCCAACATCTTCTAAGGAAGTAAATTTTTGTTGTTCTCGGGCTATTATTATTTTTTCGGCTAACTTTTTACCAACTCCTGGAAGAGTTTCTAATTCTGCTTGAGTTGCGGTATTGAGGTTAATTTTCGTAGGGGTAGAAATGGTCGAAGATGTTGGTTCTTGTATTTGGGGACATTGTTTAACTTCTGCGTCTATTTTAGATTGAATATTTGCTGGTAAACCTGTTTTTATTTTACCATAGAGGCGATTAAATTCGCGCTGAAAATGATTTGCTACGGTCGGATTTTCAATGACAATTGATATTTCGTCATTGCCATTATTAGCAGCTTGGGACCAATTATGTGAACCTGTAATTACCGTTTGATGATCAATAACTGCAAATTTATGATGTAATAAGTCACCTTGGGGTAGAATGGGAACTCCCACGGTAGAAATCGGATTTTTCCAAGGACGGTTATCAACTTCATATTTACAGTTATCACTTACAGAAAATCCCATCATATCTAAGGCTTCACTGTAGGGACGATACGCAAATTGTGGTTCAATTAAAGCTCGAATTTGGACTTTTTGATCATGCAGGTTTTCGAGGGTATTAGCAAGTTGTTGATCAGAAAATACAAATAATGCTAAATCAATGGTTTTTGTACTTGTGGATAAAGTTTGATCAATTAAGCCATTACTGCTAATATTCCAGGGTTGAGTGGGAGAAATTGGGGAAAAATTAACTGTGATTTTGCTATTACCTAAAATGATTGTTTTGGGTTGACGGAGAGGTTTTTGAAGTCCGAATTTACTATCTAGTTTTCCTCCTACACCGTCACCCCACATAATATTAAACTCTTGGGTGAGTAAGGTTGCTAATTCAGGACTATCAATTTTGAGCAAATTATTGTTATTTCCTAAACTACTAGGATTTGTAAAATCTCCAGAGGTGTCACTGAGGGTGAAATTTGCAGAAGTGATAATCACAAAACGATGATCAACGACCACAAATTTATGGTGCATTAAACTACTACCTTTTGAACCATCAGCAGTATCATCTATTAAGGGAATTTGGGCATTTTGAACAATTAATAAAGCATCCCGTTGACTAATTTCTTCTGATGTGATTTGATGATCTTGATTGATATCAACAAATTTCTGAAAATCTCGATATCGTTCTTGTTCTCTTTTTTCTAATTTGGCTATTTCTGCGGAAGTGAAACTACTCCAAGGACGAGAATAGTTACTTTCTAAAATCAACCTAATTTTTACGCCTTCTTTTTGTTTTTGTGCTAATATTTGGGCAACTTTTGGTAAACGCAATTCTTGTATAGCTATATCAACAGTAGATTTAGCTTGAGCGATAGTATCAACAATTTGCGTTTCTAAATCGTCCCCTAAGCGAGTTTTCTGACGATAGGTTTCCCGATATTCGGAAGATTCAGAATTATTAAAGTAAACTTGAATGAAAGGATCTTGTGGTAATGGTGTTAAAAGTTGGTTTTCTGATTTAACCTGTTCACAAATGGTCAGAGTGAATAGCAACAAAAATATACAGGAAAAATAGCGTATTTGTGGGACTATAGACATAGGGATGTGATGATGGTAAATGACAGGGATTTGAGTGTGATTTTAATATAATTAAATCACAATCTGAATTAATTTCTTTTTTCCTTTGCGATTTGACGCGAAACTTTTACCTAAAAAAGACAATGAGTAAATTATTACTCCCACTCAATGATTAATTTTTATGCAAGTATATTTAGACTATAGTGCAACTACTCCCACTCGTCCAGAAGCGATCGCTATGATTCAAACAATCTTAACTCAACAGTGGGGTAATCCTTCTAGTTTACATGAATGGGGCAACCGTGGCGCGTTGGTTTTGGAAACAGCGAGAATGCAAGTTGCGGGGTTAATTAATGCTGTTCCTGAAGGGATTATTTTTACTTCTGGGGGAACGGAGGCGAACAATTTAGCGATGATGGGGGTGGCGGGATGTTACAATGCTCCCCAGCATATAATTATTTCCAGTGTGGAACATTCGGCTATTTCTGAACCGGCGAAAATGTTAGAAAATTGGGGTTGGGAAATTACTCGTTTGGGTGTAAATTATCAAGGAAGAGTCAACCCGGAAGAACTAAAGGCAGCATTGCGAAATAATACAGTGTTGGTATCTGTGATTTATGGACAAAGTGAGGTAGGAACAGTCCAACCCATTCATGAATTAAGTAAAATAACTGAAATGCACGGTGCTTTATTTCACACTGATGCGGTGCAAGTTGCTGGACGTTTACCGATAGATGTACAGAGTTTGTCAGTAGATTTATTAAGTATATCTAGTCATAAATTATATGGTGGCTTGGGAGCGGGGGCTTTATATGTACGTCCAGGGGTGAAATTAAAACCGTTGTTGGCTGGGGGTGGACAGGAGGCTGGACTGCGTTCAGGGACGCAAGCAACCCCCGCTATTGCTGGGTTTGGGGTAGCTGCGGAGTTAGCAGCACGGGAATTAGAGACGGAAAGGGTGAGATTAATGGAATTACGCGATCGCTTATTTGCTATTTTAGCAGATATTCCTAGTTTAATACCCACAGGAGACAGAATTAACCGTTTACCCCACCATCTTAGTTTTTATTTAGCAACTGCGGACGGGGAAAAAATCAGTGGAAAAACTTTGGTACGTCAGTTAAATTTAGCGGGTATTGGTATTAGTGCTGGTGCTGCTTGTCATAGCGGAAAATTAAGCCCCAGTCCGATTTTATTAGCAATGGGATATTCTGAAAAGGCGGCTTTGGGGGGAATTAGATTAACTTTAGGAAAACAAACAACAGCAGCGGATATTGACTGGACAGCAATGGTTTTGAAACAGGTTTTACAGAGGTTGAATTAAGAATAACCAAAAAAAGTCAAAACTCTATTGCTCAAGCTGTTACTCTTTAGGGCTTGCTGAATAATTTGTCTGTGAGGGGAGGGAACAGGGAACAGGGAACAGGGAACAGGGAACAGTTTTAACTGTCTGGATATCCTCAATTTTCCAAATCCGACAAAGAAAAATGCAATTCATTTTGAGACACCATTAGCCAAAACCTGGCACTTTTTTGTGGTAAAAATCCGCGAAACCCTTTGTTAATAAATGGTTTTAGGTTTATATGGCTAACGCCACGCTACGCTATCAGCAAGACCTCTTTATGCCTAGATATCCTCTGGGTGATATACATTCATAATATTCAGCAATGCAGTCAAGTCAGTTATTACCTACCCTTACCAGAACGACGCGGTGCTGAAGAACCAGAACCAGAACCAGAACCAGACTTTTTACCTCCTGCTGCTGTCCGTGACGAAGGCTGTTGAGGGGATTTTTGGGAAACAGAACGAGGAGTGCGGGAAGCACCACCAGCAGGGGCTTTACGTCCGTTAGGAATGGGTTCAGCTTTAATTTCCGGGTTAACAGCAAAACCAGCGACGACTTCTTTCGGTAAACGCTGCTGAATTAGTTCCTCAATATCCGCTAATAAATGATGTTCATCAACACAGACAAGGGAAATCGCTTCACCTTCTGCTCCAGCGCGTCCAGTCCGGCCAATGCGATGTACATAATCTTCTGGTACATTCGGTAAATCATAGTTAATGACATAAGGTAATTCGCTAATATCAAGACCACGGGCGGCAATATCCGTTGCTACCAATACCTGTAGTGTTCCTGCTTTGAACTTGCCCAGGGCGTGGGTTCGCGCTCCTTGACTCTTATTACCGTGAATAGCCAGTGCTTGAATGCGGTCTTCACCCAACTGCTTCACTAACCTATCAGCACCATATTTAGTGCGACTAAAGACTAATACCTGATACCATTTATTTTCTCGAATTAAATGGGAAAGTAATTGTCGTTTCCGCTCCCGGTCTACATGATAAACTTTTTGTGATACTGTGGCTGCTGTCACATTCCGACGTGCTACTTCAATCATTGTCGGGTTATTTAGTAACCCGGCTGCGAGAGTTTTAATTTTATCGGAGAATGTGGCAAAAAATAACAAATTTTGCCGCTGTTTGGGTAAAAGCGAGAGAATGCGCCGGATATCATTAATAAAACCCATATCTAGCATTCGGTCCGCTTCATCTAATACCAACACTTCCACACGGGATAAATTCACAGTTCCCTGTTGAACATGATCTAGCAGTCGTCCGGGGGTTGATACTAAAATATCTACACGGGTTTTCAATTTCTGTTTTTGGGGACCAATACTGACTCCCCCAAACATGACCATGGAATTGAGATTTAAGTATTTACCATAGTCGCGGACGCTTTCTTGTACTTGTGCTGCGAGTTCTCGCGTAGGTGTAAGAATTAATGCCCGAATTGGTGAAAATCCGTTAGTATTGCTTTGAACCTTGTGAGTAGATAACTTATGTAGCAGCGGTAGAGTAAAGCTGGCGGTTTTACCAGTACCCGTTTGCGCTCCAGCTAAAATATCACCACCAGATAATACCACAGGGATAGCCTGTTTTTGAATTGGTGTAGGCCGATTATATCCTCGCTCAGTGACAGCACGGACAATTTCAGGGGACAAGCCGAGATGAGAAAAAGACATAGAACTCCAGAAATAACATCGGCCTGTCGCCCATTACGGCTTCAGTCTTAGGCGGACGAATGGTTTAAAATACTCAATGGGCAGCAAGCACCAAGACTAGGGGCAAATGCCATAATCTCCTATAATAGCATAATTCAATAACTATAGTGAGAGAATTAAATATTCACCCAGTGACTTTGTAAGACTTTGTAAACTATGGCTGAACTACCTAAAACCCTAGAAGATGCGATCGCTCAGTCCTGTGAAGCGGTAAAATCAGCTGTAGCTGATGGTATAATGCGGATTCAAGTTGAGTTATTATTTCCAGAACTCAAATTCATGACAGTTGCAGAACAGTTTCTCCCTTTATTTACTGAATATGAATCCGGTCTAAAAGTCTTCTTTGCTGACGCGGGTGCGGCTGCTTTAGCTCGTCGTGACTGGACATCAGCAGAGTCTAACTTAGGCATTAATCTTGTATGCGAGAGAATTTTAGATATCGGTACAGGTAGGGCTACTTCCTTAGAAGCGAAAATTCAGCCAGAAGATGAAATTTTCCTGTTTATTGCCCCAACATCGGTAGAAGTACCACAATTAGAAAAGCTGTGTGAAATTATAGGGGAACGGCCGGTAATTATGTTAACTCCCCGGTTGGAAGATTCTAGTATCGTCGGTATTGGTTACACAGCCAGGGAAACCCGTCGGCGCTTTATTAGTACCATTGAATCTTCTTACTATATCCGTGCTGTAGATGATCAATCTGCCCTATTTCGTTGCTATCCTGGACAATGGGAAGTATGGTTAGAAACAGAGGGAGAATATCAAAAACTTGCAGAACTCCCTAAAAAACCATCCGGTGACGAATTAGACGCAATTCTTATGGGGGGACAAAAGGAAAACACCAGCGACGGGACACCTGCTAAAAAACCCAGTCTATTTAAGAGTTTACAGCGGTTCATTAAAGCTTTAAGCAATTAGAATCACGTAGTGATGGGAAAATTGGTGAATACCTAATTACCCATTACCAATTACAATAACCAATTCCCCCATTATTGAATTTAAAGATGAAATTAATTTGTTCCCAAAGTGATCTCAGTAGTAATCTTTCCCTTGTCAGTCGTGCAGTTCCATCTCGACCAACTCACCCGGTTCTTGCTAATATATTATTACAGGCCGATGCCCAAACTAATCAAGTTAGTTTAACAGCCTTTGATTTGAGTTTAGGTATCCGTACTAGTTTTAGTGCTGAGGTATTAGAAGGTGGGGAAATTGCTCTCCCGGCCAAACTACTTGTAGATATCACTTCTCGTTTACCAGAAGGGGAAATCACCCTTGATGATCAATCAGGAGACGGTAGTGGAGAAGGTATACTTGTAACACTAAAGCCCAGAAGTGGACGTTATCAAGTGCGGGCTATGGGTGCGGAAGAATTTCCCGAATTACCCGTAATTGAAAACGCAGAAGCGATTACCATTACTACTGCGGCACTTGTTGAAGGTTTAAAAGGTTCTTTGTTTGCTACTAGTTCGGATGAAACCAAGCAAGTTCTCACAGGTGTACATTTAACATTAAAACAGGATACATTAGAATTTGCTGCTACTGATGGACACCGTTTAGCAGTGCTAGAAACTACAAATGAGCGTTCTGTTGAAGGTAGCGAACAAGTAGAAGTCACAGTACCGGCGAAAGCATTGCGTGAATTACAAAAGATGTTAGGGCATAATTCCGCATCTGAAGAAACAGTAGATGTATATCTTGATCAAGGTCAGGTTGTATTTGCTTGGGCATTTCAACGTTTAACAAGCCGGACATTAGAAGGACAATATCCCGCTTATCGGCAATTAATTCCCCGACAATTTGAACGACAAGTAACATTAGAAAGAAAGCAATTTATCAGCACTTTAGAACGAATTGCTGTGTTAGCAGACCAGAAAAATAATATTGTCAAAGTTAGCATTGATAATGCTAATCAAGAAATTACTTTATCTTGTGAAGCGCAAGATGTAGGTAGTGGAACAGAATCAATACCGGCGCAAATTTCGGGAGAAAATATAGACATTGCTTTTAATGTTAAATATCTCATGGAAGGCTTGAAAGAATTACCATCTTCAGAAATTCAAATGCACCTAAATCAAAGTTTAACTCCGGTTATTTTCACTCCCTTGGGTGGTTTAAAAATGACTTATTTAGCTATGCCTGTACAACTGAGAAATTAGATTTTATTTGTTAGAGAACGTATGTTTATGCGTTCCCTAACTTTTTTCTAATTCCCTTTGATAATATCTTTTTGTGAAGAAAAAAATTTTTTCAGTTTATTCATTCTTGTTTATCCTATTATTCTGTACCAGAACTTAGGGAACTGGCTTAGATTGTTGATATCTGACGCAACAACAGAATATAATAATTGAGAATGCCGAAAAATACTTAGGTTGTTCATAAAGAAACAATTATAGTTACAATAAACCTATTCAGTGCAAATACCTTTTTGGAGTTGATAATGACATTAATAACCACAACCTCACCTCAGCCCTTGACAGAGACAGAAATCAGGAAAATTAATGCTTATTGGCGTGCTGCTAACTATCTTTCCGTTGGACAAATATACCTGCTTGATAATCCTTTACTGAGAGAACCCCTGAAACAAGATCACGTCAAACCAAGACTATTGGGACATTGGGGAACTACTCCAGGACTAAATTTGATTTATGCCCATTTGAACCGAGTTATCAAAAAATACGACCTCAACGCCATTTATATCGCTGGACCAGGACATGGTGGTCCGGGACTGGTCGCTAATACATACTTAGAAGGAACATATAGTGAATATTACCCTAATATCTCTCAAGATGCTGAAGGAATGCGAAAATTATTTAAGCAATTTTCCTTTCCTGGTGGTATTCCTAGTCACGTCGCTCCTGAAACCCCCGGTTCTATCCATGAAGGGGGAGAATTAGGCTATGCTTTAGTTCACGCTTATGGTGCAGTATTTGACAACCCTGATTTAATTGTAGCTGCGGTTGTGGGTGACGGAGAAGCGGAAACTGGACCTTTAGCTACTAGTTGGCATTCTAACAAATTTATTAACCCTGTTACTGATGGTGCGGTATTACCAATTCTGCATTTGAATGGTTACAAAATTGCCAATCCTACAGTATTAGCACGGATACCTGATCAGGAGTTAGAAAGTCTATTTATCGGCTATGGTTATAAACCATACTTTGTTGAGGGTGCAGATCCTATGGATGTTCACCGACAGATGGCAGCAGTATTAGACACTATCATTCCTGAAATCCAGGGTATTCAACTAGAAGCACGAGTACATGGGGTTCAACAAAGACCACAATGGCCAATGATTATCCTCCGCACTCCTAAAGGTTGGACAGGTCCCAAGGAAGTAGACGGGAAGAAAACAGAAGGTTATTGGCGATCGCACCAAGTCCCTTTTGGTGATATAGCTGGTAAACCGGAACATCTGCAACTATTAGAAGATTGGCTCAAAAGCTACAAACCAGAAGAACTATTTGATACCAATGGTCAACTGATTCCCGAACTCGCAGAATTAGCCCCCCAAGGTCAGCGTCGCATGGGAGACAACCCCCACACAAATGGTGGAATTTTACTGCGTGATTTGAAAATGCCTGATTTTACCAACTATGCCGTAGAAGTACGTAAACCAGGAACAGTTAACGCTGAAGCAACAAAAGTTACTGGTAAGTTTCTGCGCGACATCATGAAACTGAACGACGAAAGCCGCAACTTCCGCGTTTTTGGTCCTGACGAAACGGCATCAAATCGTCTAGACCCTTTATTTGAAGTGACAAATCGCGCTTGGGATGCAGAAACCCTCCCCGAAGATGACCATTTATCTCCCGACGGTCGAGTTATGGAAATCCTCAGCGAAACCAATTGTCAAGGGTGGTTAGAGGGATATTTGTTAACAGGTCGTCATGGTTTTTTCTCCTGCTATGAAGCCTTTATTCACATCATTGATTCAATGTTCAACCAACACGCTAAATGGTTGAAAACAACTCGTCATATTACCTGGAGAAGACCAATTGCATCTTTAAATTATCTTCTCACTTCTCATGTTTGGCGGCAAGATCATAACGGTTTTTCTCACCAAGATCCTGGTTTTATTGATCATGTAATTAACAAAAAATCCGAGATCATTCGTGTTTATCTTCCTCCAGATGCTAACACCTTGCTATCAGTAACCGACCATTGTTTAAGAAGTCGTAACTATGTGAATGTGATTGTGGCTGGTAAACAACCGGCATTACAATATTTAGACATGGATTCTGCCATTAAACACACTACTAAAGGTTTAGGAATTTGGGAATGGGCTAGTAATGACCAAAACAGTGAACCAGATGTAGTTATGGCTTGTGCTGGGGATATTCCCACCTTGGAAACCTTAGCAGCAGTGGATATTTTACGTCAAAATTTCCCAAATTTAAAAGTGCGAGTTGTCAATGTTGTTGATTTAATGACACTACAACCAAAAAGCGAACATTCTCACGGTTTAAGTAATAAAGACTTTGATACAATTTTCACAACTGACAAACCAATTATCTTTGCATTTCATGGTTATCCTTGGTTAATTCATCGTCTCACTTATCGGCATACAAATCATCAAAATATTCATGTTCGTGGTTATAAAGAAGAAGGAACAACAACCACACCTTTTGATATGGTGGTCATGAATGATTTAGATAGATTCCACTTAGTTATGGATGTGATTGACCGTGTACCGAACTTAGGTTATCAAGCAGCTTATGTTAAACAAAAATTGCAAGATAAGTTGATTTCACATCAGCATTATATCCAGAAACATGGTGAAGATATGCCAGAAATCCGTAACTGGACTTGGCCATATTAATAATTGAGTCATTCTGGTGTTATTAAGTACATATCTAGCGGGCAATATGCCCGCACCACAACAGTTTAATCATTCAACTTTGTACCTCACTCAAGCTGAACTTGCTGTAATGTTCTTAACCCAGAAAGGTGGGTTTTGTTTGTGTAGACGCGATTTCTAATTGCTTTTGAAACTAAAACTTACTAAAACTTACAAATAGACTCTGGTTTTATAGGACATTGTTTAGAAATAAGCGGGTTATTCTGAACTTTAAGAGTCCGTAGGTTTTCCAAAGCAGATAAAGATTGAATATTTTGGATTTGATTTTTCTCCAAATAAACAGCAGTTAATTTAGTCAGATTTGACAAAAATTGAATATTACTGATTTGATTTCCTCCCAGATAAACAGCAGTCAATTTAGTTAAGTTTGACAAACTTTCAATATCACTAACTTGATTTTCTTTCAAGTCCAGGAAATTTAAATTAGTCAAGTTTGCTAAGGGTTTGATATCACTGATTTGATTTTTCCACAAAGATATAAAAGTTAAATTATTCAAATTAGATAAGGGTTGGATATCGCTAATTTGATTTTTCCACAAGGAGATAAAAGTTAAATTAGTCAAGTTTGACAAGGGTTTGATATCGCTGATTTGATTTTCCCACAAATTCAGGGTAGTTAACTTAGTCAAGCTTGATAAGGGTTTGATATCACTAATTTGATTTCCTCCTAAGTCAAGAGAAGTTAAATTAGTCAAGTTTGCTAAAGGTTTGATATCACTAATTTGATTTTCCCATAAATTCAAAGCAGTTAAATTAGTCAAACTTGATAAGGGTTTGATATCACTAATTTGACTTTTCCAGAGGTTGAGAGTAGTCAATTTAATCAGTCTTTGATTGGCTTGAGTACAGTTTTTTGTACCAGCGATTTGTAATAATACTTCAACTGTGTATCTCGTTTCTTGCGGTAACTTGGCTTTTGGGTCACACCATTGTAGAAAACTGTTTGGTGTTTTTACAGTTGTTACAGGCTTTTTCTCAGGAGTTTTAGTAGTTGTTACAGGCTTTTTCTCAGGAGTTTTAGTAGTTGTTACAGGCTTTTTAGCAGGAGTTTTAGTAGTTGTTACAGGCTTTTTCTCAGGAGTTTTAGTAGTTGTTACAGGTTTTTTAGCAGGAGTTTTAGTAGTTGTTACAGGTTTTTTCTCAGGAGTTTTAGTAGTTGTTACAGGTTTTTTAGCAGGAGTTTTAGTAGTTGTTACAGGCTTTTTAGCAGGTGTTTTAGTAGTTGTTACAGGTTTTTTAGCAGGTGTTTTTACAGGTGTAGCAGAGACTTCAGTGTAAAGCCCTAAAGTGAAGGTAAAAATAGTAGCTGCAAAGAAAGCTAGTTTCATAATTTTTATAAGTTAAGCTGTACTACATTTAAAGTAAAATTATAGCGGGCAGGATGCCCGCACCACAAGATTTAGCCATACTAGGATTGTAAAATTTAGTATAGTAACGTCTTATACAAAATTTGCAGTAATTATATTACATTTAAAGTAAAATTATAGCGGGCAGGATGCCCGCACCACAAGATTTAGCCATACTAGGATTGTCAAATTTAGTATAGTAATGTCTTATACAAAATTTGCAGTAATTATATTACATTTAAAGTATAATTATAGCGGGCAAGATGCCCGCACCACAAGATTTAGCCATACTAGGATTGTCAAATTTAGTATAGCAACGTCTTATACAAAATTTACAGTAATTATATTACATTTAAAGTAAAATTATAGCGGGCAAGATGCCCGCACTACAAGATTTAGCCATACTAGGATTGTCAAATTTAGTATAGTAATTTCATATACAAACTTCGCAGTAATTATACTATTAATGATCAACTTATTTTTTCCCTCTTCCTTCGCGCTCTTCGCGTCTTCGTGGTTAATATAATCTATATTCTGCCAATAAAAACGAGTATTGGGTTTGATTTTAGTTATTTTTCGGTCTTCGTAATGGTTGGGAACTGATAGGACCCAAAAGTTGATTTAAACCCCGTAATTGTTCAGCAGTACCCATACAAATCAAAGTATCTCCCGACATTAACACCGTGTCTCCAGTCGGTCCACCAATGAGTTTACCATCAACGCGACGAATTGCTAAAACTAAAGCCCCGGATTGCGATCGCAATTTAGCTCTTTGTAGAGTTTGACCAATAAAGGGACACTGAGACATATCTAGTAAAAATTCTTCCATATATAACTGGCGGTCTGCACCGGAGAGAATCCCATCTACAAAGTCGAGAATCTGCGGTCTGAGGGCTGCTGCGGCCATACGTTTACCGCCGGTAATATACGGTGAAATTACTGCATCTGCACCGCCACGCTGTAATTTTTGTAATGATTCTTCTGTACTAGCGCGAGCGATCGCCCGAATACCAGGATTCAGGGTTTTTGCTGATAGGACTGTATATAAATTTTCTGCGTCTGAAGGTAAAGCGGCTACAATGCAAATTGCTTTCAGAATACCAGCCTTGAGTAAACTATCATCTAATGTGGCATCACCCTGGTAAACAATATAACCAAGTTCCTGGGCTTTTTGTGCGGATTCCATTTCTGAGTCAATGACCACAAAAGAAACACCTTCCGCTTGAAACTCCTTAGCAATTTGTCGCCCGGTGCGGCTAAATCCACAGATGATATAATGACCTGATAATGATTCCATTAAACGCCTTTGTTGTCGGAGTCGAATTCCTTCTAAAAAATAGCCTTCAATAACTGCGGCTGTAAACCTATTGACAATATAACCAAGATTGACCACTCCCATGAAAATCAAGGCTATGGTAAACAAACGACCGCGACTACCCAAGGGGTGAGTTTCCCCATAACCGACGGTAGCTAAGGTAATTACAGTCATGTAAGCTGCGTCTTCCCATGACCAGCCTTCAATCAAACAATACCATAAAGTGCCAATTAAAAAAATACAGCCCAAGGCCAGCGCCCCGGCCATTAACTCTTTTTGAATACGTTGATATTTTTGCTCTAGGGTAGAATACACGGGTTAATAAAAATTAAGAGTTTAAAATTAAATCATGATTTATAGATGATACTCTAATATGAGCGATCGCTTTGTGAAAACATCTCATGATCCTATGCCTTTAACAAAGACAGGGTTAGAGTCGGTTAATATTGTACTAATATTTTAGTAATATATTCATAAATATTCCCTATTATTTCCTCAACTATGTCTAGACTCCTCGTTACCCAATACCAAGCGGAAGTAGAAAAAATCATTCAATATGGTGGTTCTCGCAAAGAAACATCCATTCGCGTCGCTTTCCAAAACCTCTTAAACGAATATTGTAAACCCCGTGATTTTCTGCTCATTCCCGAACTAGATTACAAACTACCAAATGGGAAAATTGTTTATCCCGACGGGACAATCAAAGATGCTTTGCGTTTAGATTGGGGTTACTGGGAAAGTAAAGACCAATACGACAAATTAGACGAGGAAATAGAAAAAAAATTAAATAAAGGTTATCCCGATAGTAATATACTATTTGAAGATTCTCAAACTGCGGTTTTAATTCAATCTGGACAAGAAACCCAGCGCGTGACTATGCGCGATGCGGATGCCGTAGATAGTATTATTAATAACTTCATTAATTATGTCCGTCCTGAAGTGCGGGACTTTCGGGAAGCAATAGATACATTTAGGCAGGATTTGCCCATTATCTTAGATTCTCTCAGAAAGTTGATAAAATGTCAAGAGGGTAATAATATATTATTTGAAAACGCCAGAGATAAGTTTTTTAATATTTGTCAAAAGTCCATAAATCCTGAAATTACCTTATTAGATATTCAGGAAATGATCATCCAACATATTTTAACAGAAGACATTTTTATCAATATATTTAGTGAGTCACAATTTCATCAAGAAAATAACGTTGCGCGGGAATTACAAGGGGTAATTTCCACCTTTTTTACTGGAAGTTTAAAGAGAAATACTTTAGGAAGTATTGAAAGATATTATGCAGTAATTAGACGCACTGCGGCTAATATTGTTAATCATCAAGAAAAACAGAAGTTTTTAAAAGCATTGTATGAGAACTTTTATAAAGCTTATAATCCCAAAGCAGCGGATAGATTAGGAATTGTCTATACTCCGAATGAAATTGTCCGGTTTATGATAGAGAGTACAGATTTTTTAGTACATAAACATTTTGGGAAGTTGTTAGCGGATAAAGATGTAGAGATTTTAGATCCTGCGACGGGAACGGGGACTTTTATTACCGAGTTAATTGATTATTTACCAACCCATAGTTTACAGCACAAATATAAACATGAGATTCATTGTAATGAGGTGGCTATTTTACCTTATTATATTGCGAATTTGAATATTGAATTTACCTATAAGCAGAAAATGGGGGTGTATGAGGAGTTTGAAAATATTTGCTTTGTGGATACTTTGGATAATACGTCTTTTGAGGGTAAGCAAATGGATTTGTTTGCTATGACTGTGGAAAATACTGCGAGAATTAAAAGACAGAATGATAGAACTATTTCTGTGATTATTGGTAATCCTCCTTATAATGCAAATCAACAGAATGAAAATGATAATAACAAAAATCGTTTTTATCCAGCTATTGATAAATTAATTCAAGAAAGTTATGTAAAATATAGCACTGCTCAGAAAACAAAAGTTTATGATATGTATACTCGTTTTATTCGCTGGGGTACGGATAGATTAGGAGATAATGGTATATTAGCATTTATCACAAATTCTTCCTTTATTGACAAGGCAACTTTTGATGGATTTAGAAAGGTTCTTGAGTCTGAGTTTAGTGAGGTTTATATTATTGATTTAGGAGGTGATGTTAGAAGTAATCCGAAGTTATCAGGGACGAAAAATAATGTCTTTGGTATTCAAACAGGTGTAGCTATTAGCTTTATGGTAAGACGGGATAATAAAAAGAATCTTCCTTGCAAAATATACTATATTCGTCGTCCAGAATTTGATATCGCAGAAGAAAAGTTAAATTTCTTGGTACACAATGAGTTCAGTAAATTATCTTTTGAACATATTAGTCCAGACGATAAGTATAATTGGATTAATAAATCTAATACAAATTTCAACGATTTAACTCCTCTGATTGATGATAATAGAAAAGGTATTAACTCTATTTTTTCCTTTATTTCCAATGGGGTTATAACTGCAAGAGACGAATGGGTTTATGATTATAATGAAATAAAATTGATGGAAAAAATAAATTATATAAGTACATTGTATAATCAAAAACTAGATAACTCCGCGTTAAATCCAATAGATGAAACGGGTGAATATTTTGATGAAACAATAAAATGGAGTGATTCTTTAAAAGCTAGTTTTCGAGCAAAAAAAAGGGCTTTTATTTCTCAAGAACATATTAAACAAAATATTCTTGAGTCATCATATCGTCCTTTTACTAAAGTTTACTATTATGCTGATATATTATTTAGTGATCGTTTAACTTCTGTACATAATAAATTATTGGGATTAAATTTAAGAAATCATAATTTGATAATTTCTGTAACCTGCCATAAACAAGTACCTTTTGTTGTTCAATGTACTAAGCAAATTTATGATTATGGTTTTGGTTCAAGAGATACTAAAGGATTTTCATTATATAAATATGACAAAGAAGGAAAACGCATTGATAACATAACCGACTGGGGACTAAAACAAATTCAAACCCATTACCAAGATGAAACAATTACCAAAATAGACATCTTTCATTATACCTACGCAGTCCTACATAACCCAGCTTATCGCACCAAATACGAACTCAACCTAAAACGCGACTTTCCCCGCTTACCCTATTATGAAAACTTCCCAAAATGGGTTAATTGGGGTAAACAACTTATGGAAATTCATATTAACTATGAAACAGTTACACCTTATAACCTAACCCGTCTTGATATTCCCTTAAAAGACACCCCTTCGACTTCGCTCAGGGAACGTCAGAAAACTATTAAAGTTAAATTGAAAGCAGATAAAACCAAAGATAGTATCATCTTAGATGATGTCACCACATTATCAAACATTCCTAAAATCGCGTGGGAATATATGTTAGGTAATCGTAGTGCATTAGAATGGATATTAGATCAATATAAAGAGAAAAAACCAAAAGATCCCACCATTGCGGAAAAATTCAATACCTATCGTTTCGCAGATTATAAAGAACAGGTAATAGATTTATTAATGAGAGTTTGTACCGTGAGTGTAGAAACAATGAAAATAATTAGAGAAATGTCAGAATCAGGATAACCAGAATTAAAAGATGTAGAGGATGAAATATCACAAATTAAACGCAGATAAACGCAGATAAACGCAGATAATTTTGACATTTTCTCTGTGTTCTCTGTGTCCTCTGTGGTTAGATAAAAAAAAAGAAATTGTCAGAATCAGGATAACCAGGATTAAAGGATTTTCAGGATGAGGAATTTGTCTGTGTGTGTTCAGTTGTAAAATAATAGATTTACACATTCTTCACGAGTCAAATTAAAATGATTTTCTACATCTCTTAAAATTGCGCTCAGAGTTCCGATTTTCATAGGACTATGATTAGGAATAGTAATATGATGTTCACCATTTTCTTGAGTAGTTAAGCGAATATGACTACCTGTTTGATGATCAATCACATATCCTAATTTACTTAAAGCTTTAGTAAGTGCTGATCCTGATAAATCTCTAGGTAATTTCATGAAGCAATTATCTCATCTCTAACAATATGTAAACGAATTAATTGAGGACGATTTTGGACATTAGGATAATGACAATGAACAGCATCCTTGATTAATTCTCGTAACTCTGGAAGACTATCAGCTTGAGTAAAAATTGATTGATTAATTGCTTGAGCAATATAACCACCTTCATCATCTTCTTCCACTAGAAAAATAATTTCTTTGATGTTATTTTCTTGCATGATGTGTAATGTTCAATCATGAAATTTTAGGTTATGATTATAATATCATCATTACCGATATTTTTTCTCTGTGTTCTCTGTGGTTCGATAAAAAAAGAATTTGTCAGAATCAGGATAACCAGGATTAAAGGATTTTCAGGATGAAATATCAAAAATTAAACGCAAATGAACGCAGATAAACGCAGATAATTTTGACATTTTCTCTGTGTTCTCTGTGTTCTCTGTGTTCTCTGTGGTTCGATAAAAAAAGAATTTGTCAGAATCAGGATAACCAGGATTAAAGGATTTTCAGGATAAAATATCAAAAATTAAACGCAAATAAACGCAGATAAACGCAGATAATTTTGACATTTTCTCCGTGTTCTCTGTGTCCTCTGTGGTTCGATAAAGAACAAAATCTATTCCCTATTCCCTATTCCCTGTTCCCTGTTCCCTGTTCCCTGTTCCCTGTTCCCTGTTCCCTGTTCCCTATTTGCAATAATTAATTATATTCATTAAAACCAACCTTTTCTCGCGTTAATCTGGTAAATATCTATTAAAATAAAAATTTTCAGGAGGTGCGGTAGTGAGTATCCAAAGTCTAGTTGAGCAGCCTACAATCCCTTCAAACATCCCCTTTAGTGCAGATAGCTTCAATCAAGTCGTCATGTCCACTTATGGACGCTTTCCCTTGGCTTTAGAACGGGGCGCTGGTTGTCGTGTTTGGGATACCCAGGGTAAGGAGTATCTGGATTTTGTCGCGGGAATAGCCACTTGTACTCTAGGACACGCTCATCCAGCAATGGTAGAAGCCGTAACTAGACAAATTCAAAAACTGCATCATGTCTCTAATTTGTATTATATTCCCGAACAAGGCCAATTAGCTAAATGGATTGTTGATCATTCTTGTGCCGATAAAGTATTTTTCTGCAATTCTGGGGCTGAAGCTAATGAAGCAGCTATTAAACTGGCTCGTAAATATGGACACACGGTTTTAGAGATTGCTAACCCGATTATTTTAACCGCCCATGCGAGTTTTCACGGACGGACCTTAGCAACCGTTACCGCTACCGGACAACCCAAGTATCAAAAGCACTTTGATCCTTTAGTTCCTGGTTTCCATTATGTCAATTATAACGATATTAGAGCAGTTGAGGCTGCTGTTACCGAATTAGATGAAGGTAATTATCGTGTTGCAGCTATTTTAATTGAACCATTACAAGGTGAGGGTGGAGTTCGTCCTGGAGATATTGCCTATTTTAAGCGATTGCGGGAAATTTGTGATGAAACCGGTATTTTGTTGATTTTCGACGAAGTGCAGGTAGGTATGGGACGCAGTGGTAAATTATGGGGTTATGAACATTTGGGAGTAGAACCAGATATTTTCACCAGCGCCAAGGGTTTGGGCGGTGGTATTCCCATTGGTGCGATGATGAGTAAGAAATTCTGTGATATTTTCCAACCAGGAGAACACGCAAGTACCTTTGGTGGTAATCCCTTTGCTTGTGGTGTGGCGCTGAGTGTTTGTGAGACCTTGGAAAAAGAGAATATTTTACAGAATGTTACAGAACAGGGCGCACATTTACGAGAAGGATTAAAAGCGATCGCTCTTAAATATCCCCAGTATATCACAGAAGTGCGCGGTTGGGGTTTAATCAACGGCATGGAAATCAAAGCGGATATTCCCTTAACTGCGGCGGAAATTGTCAAAGCTGCTATGGAAGCAGGTTTATTACTTGTTCCCGCAGGTCCCAAAGTCGTCCGGTTTGTGCCTCCTCTGACTGTGACAGAGGTAGAAATCAACGCTGCATTAAAAGCCGTAGAAAAAGCACTAGCTAAAGTAACAGCATAGGTAATTAAAAATTCGTAATTTGTAATTTTAAGAATTATCAATTACGAATTTTTCAGCTTGTAAATTACAACATATCAATTTGAAATAAATTCATTAGTACAAAACAAAGCTATGCCAGAAACAAAATCTACTCATATAGTCCGCAGAGGAAGAATCTTCCCAGAAATTCAATGGAATCAAGAACAGAAGAAGCAATGGCAAGCTGAACGGGAAAAATTATCTCAAGAATGTAAAATAATTTTTGAGCAGTTAAAACCAGAACTAATTAAAACTCACTATAACTGGTACATAGCAATTGAGCCAAATAGCTGTGAATATTTTATTAATGAAGATCCCTTTTTAGCCGCACAACAAGCACATCAGAAATACCCAAATGTCAAACTGCACGTTTTCCGAATTAATGAAACTGGAGTGTGTGGTAAAATATGATTTCTGGTAAATTTGGTGATGAGGATGAGTTATTTTTTGACATAAATTTAATAGCTGCTGATGGATTAGAACTATCAGTAGAAGCTCTTTTAGATACAGGGTTTTCTTGGTGGTTAGCAATTAATAACCAGGACATAGAAGCACTTGGTTGGATATATTTAGAACAACAAACAATGGTAACAGCCCAGGGTGATGCGGAATTTGACATCTATTTAGGAAAAGTGCAAATTGATGGACAATATTTTGATATTCCTGTTCATGTGGGACAAGGATTACCGGAAATTTTACTTGGTCGTAAATGGTTGAAAAATAGACGTTTGGTAATAGATATATCATCTTCTATATTAACCCTAGAATAAGACGTAATACAAATAAAAAGCGGAATTTTAACAAGATTTTCAACAATGATGATATCATGTCCGCCCAATCACTGACGATATAGTTGATCATGGTATTGCCTTTTCCCAATTACCAATTACCCATTACCAGCCTCAACAGATATGATAAATGTTCAACCGGACATGAGATGATTTCATAAACTTGCGGTATTTTACTGTAAAACAGTATAACTAGGTTTATTAATTACAAAAATGCCGCAAGATATAACCTTCATTCATAGCTTACTTCTCTTCAGTACGGCCTTTATTGCCGGTGGACTAAATGCTGTAGCGGGTGGTGGTAGTTTTATTACATTTCCGACTCTGATATTTACAGGTGTCGCACCAATTACTGCTAATGCTACTAATAATACTGCTCTGTGGATAGCAGCTATAGCCAGTGCAGGGGCTTATCGTCGAGATTTGAGTATCGAAAAACGACAATTATTACTACTGACTGGTACAAGTTTAGTTGGTGGTGTTATTGGTTCGGTGGCTTTATTATATACATCACCGGATGTATTTAAAAAGATGCTACCCTATTTGTTACTATCAGCAACCTTGATATTTACATTTAGTGATTCTTTGAAAAGCTGGCTGCAACTTAGGACTAGAAATGATTTTTCTGCAACCCCACCTTTGTTTATTTTGCTAATTTCTCAATTGCTAATCTCTATTTATGGTGGTTTTTTTGGTGCTGGTATAGGCATTTTAATGTTAGCAACTTTAACCTTTTTAGGTATTAAAAATATTCACGCTATTAATGCTTTTAAAAGCTGGTTAGGAAGTTGTATTAATGGTGTGGCAATTATTCCCTTTATGTTCGCTAATTTGATTGCTTGGCATCAAGTTATTATCATGGCAGTCGGAGGTTCTTTAGGTGGTTATTTGTGCGCTCATTTTGCTCGCAAACTAGAACCCGGTGTGGTGCGAAAATTTGTTATAGTGGTAGCTTTTGCTATGACTACCTACTTTTTTATTCATAGTTAAGTAAGTAGCGTTAAAAATTGTCGTTATGACAAGGGAACAGGGAACAGGGAATAGGGAACAGGTTACAGGGAACAGGTTACAGGGAACAGGGAATAGGGAACAAAGATTAATTAAATATAAAACTACCAATTTTGTGATTTTGATTACAGTTTTTTCCATCTGGTAACGCTTGAATGGGAAAATAACTCATTTTTTCCCAAAAAATAAACAAGACTATCTCAAGGATTACACCATAGGGATCACTGCGAATCTAAAGCTAATCTAAAAAAGTGACATCTAAAGTAAATTTATATATCTGAAGCATGATGATAATAATTATCAGGTTTAAGATATTAAAAGATATCAAGTTCAGGACAATCAAACATTTTTTGTCAATTTTTGTTAATTTTTCTCAAATCAAAAATTATTAATTTCAGGGTTTTAAAAATGCAAGTATCACAAAAGATTCATTGCCCAAATTGCGGTAGTGCGGCTGAACGTCACTATATTGCTGATAGTCAAATTACGCGGACACAATGCCCTAGTTGCGACTACCTGATGATAACTTGCACTCGCACTGGTAAAGTCATTGAGGCTTATGCACCAGGTATTTATGCTAAGAAATAATTGACAATTTTCTCACAATTTTAATGACAATTTTTGACAATTTTCATGATAAATTATAAGCTGTTGTGTATTTAATTTGTATAAGTCTGGCGGGCAAGATGCCCACCCCACAAGATTTAACCATTTTAGGATTATACAATTCAGGTACGTAACAGCTTATCATGTCCGCCCAATCACTGACGATATAGTTCATCATTGTATTGCCTTTTCCCAATTACCCATTACCCATTACCAGCCTCAACAGACATGATATTACCTTTTAATTGTTCTTAATTGTCCACAAGCAGCGTCCGCTTCTAAACCGCGAGAATAACGCACACTAACGGCGGTATTCTGTTGTTGAAGAACGTTAACAAAGGCTTCTATTCTGTCGCGGTTGGGTCTTTTATAATCTACTTCTTGAATGGGATTATAGGGAATCAAATTCACATGACTTTGAAAGCCTCGTAACCGTTTTGATAATTCCAAAGCGTGTTCAGGTAAATCATTGACTCCAGCCAGAAGAATATATTCAAAAGTTACTCTGCGTCCGGTTATTTCCACATATTCTCGACATTCTGCGAGTAAGTCTTCTATGGGGTAAGGTTTGGCGCTGGGAATGAGTTGTTCCCGTAATGCTTGGTTAGGTGCGTGGAGACTGACAGCGAGGGTAATTTGTAATTGGTGTGTGGCTACTTGACGAATACGCGAGGGAATGCCTACAGTAGATAGTGTAAGCGATCGCGCACCAATGCCCACATCTTGATTAATAGATTTAATTGCTAAAATCACATTTTCCGTATTTAACAACGGTTCACCCATGCCCATAAATACCACATTACTAACCCGTTCTTGAAAATCTTCTTGAACAGTTAGAACTTGATCAACAATTTCCCCACGGGTCAGATTGCGCTTATAACCACCTTTACCAGTAGCGCAGAAATCACAACCCATGGGACAACCCACTTGAGTAGAAACACAGACAGTTAAGCGTTTATCGCTGGGAATACCCACAGTTTCCACAATTTCCCCGTCAGCCAATTTCAGCAGATATTTAACCGTATCATCAGGGGCCACAGAGCGGTAATGTAGAGAAGAACGGCCTATGGGAATATCTGCCACTTGGGAACGCCAATTTTTAGGAAATACAGAAATATCAGCCAGGGAACGCGCTCCCTTATTATATATCCAATCATGCAATTGCTTACCCCGATAACTGGGCTGTCCCTGTTGCTGTACCCAAGCGGTTAACTCCGTTACCGAAGCGCCCAGGAGAGGAGGAAGAAGTTCAGATTTTACGGAGTTAGGTGAATCTACTTGAGATACAAGGGGCGTAGCAGACATAATAAATTACAAATTGATGCTAATTCCCTATTGTACTATAGGAATCCGGTTTGATTACTGAATTTATTTGTGTGGTCAGGGAACAGGGAACAGGGAACAGGGAACACAGGAAGAAAGACAGAATTGATATCTACTGAGTCTTGTATGGCTACGACGCAAGCTATCAAAAATCAAATAGAAGTCCTACAGCGGTTTCTGCTCTTATGAGGTACAAAGTTGAATGATGAAACTCTTGTAGTGCGGGCATCTTGCCCGCTAAATATGTACCTCATAACACCGGTAATTGCTGTATATATTGTTTTTATTTCGCGCCAAGGAGCAAAGGAGCAAAAACCCAAAGCCAGAAATAGATTAAGGGACATCTAAAGTAATAATAGTAACTTCTGGCGGACAAAATAACCGCCCTGGGAAATAAGTTCCTAAACCACGATTTACATATAATTGATTATTTCCTATTTGATGTAAACCTTCTGACCATTGCCAATGGTGTAATATGGAATTGCTTTTCCGTAAAAATGGTAGTTTGCGGCTAATTTTTCTGGGGATTTTTTTCAATATTTTTGTGTAGTAAATTATTGCTGGTCCTAGACCGGGAATAACAATTTGTCCCCCGTGAGTATGACCAGATAATTGTAAATCTACTCGCCATTTTTGCAGTATTTCTGCTGTATCTGGGTTATGGGATAGGACAATACAAGGTATAGTAGAATCAAGTTGGTTCATAATTGGTTCTGGGTTAAATTCTCTTGAATAAACATCTGCTAATCCGACTAGGGGTAATTTGTTTCCCAAGGGGTAAGCAATTTGATTCCAAAGAACTTTAATCCCGACCTTGGTTAAAGCATCTGTAATTTCTGGTTGGGAACTGGGAAAAGCTATATCATGATTTCCCAGAATAGCATAGACACCATGGCGACTTTGGAGATTTTTCAGTTTTGGTGCTAATTGATGAATTGGTTTTGCTTTTGTGTTCACATAGTCACCAGTTAAAATTACTAGGTCTGGTTTGACTGCATTACTAATTGAGATCGCTTCTGTTAACATTTTCTCTGATAATAGACCATCAGCATAATGAAAATCTGACATCTGTACCAGTTTTAATCCTACTAAAGATGGATGTAAATTTTTGATTTTTACGACTAATTTTTCTGTGCTTAAAGCTCCAGATAATAACTTGTGCATAAATAAATAACTAATATCTATTAGATTTGATTGATCACTTAATATGAATACAACTCACTTGATTCTCAATCCTTATAGATTCCGAATTTATTTAATAATTATTTAAGAAGTTGGGGATCTATTTTGGCCACCATTTCCGCACGGGTAGAAACTTCTAATTTACGGAACATTCTTTTTAAAGCCTGTTTAACAGAATTTTGAGTAATCCATAATTTAGCTGCAATTTCGCCATTAGTGAAACCTTGGGCTACTAACGTGGCAATTTCTAATTCTCGCGCTGTTAAGGGACAATTATCCACAGATAAAAAGGTTTTTGATTGTACCCGTAATGTGGCAATTTTAGCGGACAAATGCAGACAAACTGCACTTAAATCAGCTAAATCATTACTATCAAAAGGCAGATTTCCGGGGTCACGGGCGAAATTTAAAGTCCCCACTAATTGACCATCACAAACTATCGGACCAGTCATTACGTGCTCGTGACGAGTACAGTAATTTTTCCAATCTTCGGGAGATAAAATTAACTGTTCATGGGTGGGAGCGTGACGTTCCATAACATAACGCCCAATGGGATTAGCTTCTAAGCAAACAGCGGGAATTTCGGGAATTTTGATTTTAGTATTTAACTGGTAATCTAGGAGATTAATGCCCCAATGTTGAACCGCAAAATGTTCGCCAATGGTATCCATTAAAGCTAGTTTTAATTCTTGCTCATTTTGGACATTAGCGATCGCCTGGAAAATGGCGTGGAGTGTTTTAGCCATAAGTGTACCCATTTGGGGACTATGCGAACCTTGATAATTACTTCTATGCTAATACCAGCAAGAATAAAATGCTATTTTCACTTCCTATAGAGGATTTTTCCCCATGACAGTCACTCAAATCTCTGCTCAAGAACTTTTTCAGGCTGCTTACGAAAACCGTTATACCTGGGATGAAAATTTCCCCGGTTATACCGCAGATATTACTTATAAGTATGATTGCCAAGTGATCACAGGTCAAGTCCGAATTGATGCCAGTCTCAAAGCTGAAGTTCTCAATGTCGAGGACGAAGCCGCTAAAAAAGCCATTCACGGTCAAGCCTGGGAAATCGCTGTTCACCGTGTGCGTCGTCCTTTTGCACAAACTCACGGCGCAAATACTTTTAGATATGGTAGCACGGACGCAACCGGCGCGGTAGAAATTTTTGTTGGTGGTAAGTCAGAAGGAGATAAATACAAAGTGCGTAACAATGAAGTTTGCCACGTTCACCGTTTAATTCACGGTACTTTTGTGACTATTGACACCTTTACCAGTCATGATACAGGGGCAGGATATCTTTCTCATACTTATAATTCTGTGTACCATGACCCAGAAACCGGCGCACAAAAGGGCGGAAAAAGCGATTTTACTGATGAATATGAAAAGGTAGGTAATTATTATATTCTCAACCGTCGGGAAATTCGCACGGAAATAGCCAACAGTCTTTCTATTCAAGATTTTATCTTTTCTAATATTGAGTTGTTAGGCTAGATTTTTGAATCGTTAAAAGTTTTTAAGATAGGCATTTTGCCTATCTTACAGCAGTTCCCGATATTCTGAAGTACAGATATTAATGATAAAACTCTTGTGGTGCGGGCATCTTGCCCGCATCAAGTGTAACTCACTCAAACTGAATTTGCTGTACAATGTAAGCATTGCACTGTTTGACAATTGTTAATCCTAAACCACTACCAGGAATTATTCCTATATTTTCTCCTCGATGAAATGGTTGAAATACTTGTTTTTGGTCTGATTCTGTAATCCCAATTCCCTGATCTTGAAATCTCAAAATTACGGATTTTTCCTGTTTAATTATTTCCAATAAAATTGTCCCGCCAATACTTGAATATTTAATGGCATTATTGAGTAAATTACCGACAATATGCTTTAATAATGTTTCATCTCCTAAAAATTTAAAACAGTGTTCAGAACTGGTAAAAATTAAACTCAACTGTTTTTCTTGAGCCAATAATTGAGATTGTTCTACTAATTCATAGCATAATTTTTCTAAATCGAGTATCTGTGGTTGATAGCATAATTTACCTGCATCAGATTTACCAATTATTGAAGCTTCATCTAATAAATTGTAGACATTTTTAATCGCAGAACTAATAAGTTGCAAATGATTGATTTTGCCATCATTTGTTAATTCTTGATCACGCTTTTGTAGTAATCGAATTGCTAAGAGAATGGTATTCAATGGATTACGAATATCATGGGAAAGCATGGAAACAAATTCAGATTTAAGCTGATTACTTTCTTGGGATTTTAAAAGTTCTGTGGTTCTTTCTTCAACTTGATTTGCTAATGTTTGATTAACTTGATGTAATTGTTCTAAAAATTTTTTACGTTCTATAGCATATCTACAGGAACGCACCAATATATCTGGATTAACGTACCTTTTAACTAGATAATCTTGCGCTCCCTGTTTCACTGCTTCAATGGCTAATTCTTCATCATTTGTGTTCGTCAGAACTATGATGGGATTACTAGGATTTTGCTGGAGTAACTGGGGTATGGAAGACAATCCTTGACTATCGGGAAGAGTTAGGTCTAATAAAATTACGTCGTATTTTTCGTTGTTTAATTTGTTGATTCCCTCTTGGAGTTTTTGAACATGAACTAAACTGAAATTTTGAGATTTTGTCAGTTTAATAAACTCTTGTAATAACCTAGCTTCTGCTAAGTTATCTTCAATTAATAGGATTTTTAGTGTGGAAGTTGTAGTAATCATTTTCTAGTTTGACTCTGATGAGTTATGGGTAAGATAAACTTTTATTAGATGAGTTTTCAAGTTTTCAAAAATATATCAAATATAGCTTTATGCAACGGAGTTAATAAAATCTAGATTTTCTTCTGATAACCAAAATTTGATTTTTTGTATTTGGTAAGGATCTAGTAAATCTTCTAATTCCTCTTGTACCATATCTTCTGGGGATATGCCAAAAGTATTAAAAGTATTTTCACTAATTTGTAATATTTGTAAATCTGGCTCTTGTAAGACTAACAAAATCCCATGGGGTTGAATTTCACTAATCAAATGTATTTGCGCTTCTTTTAAGCTTGTGATATTAATATGCTGTTGCTTAACATTGATATCCATAAATCCTTCTTTCCATGATTTTGGAGTATAAAATATGTAGATTGCATCTAAATTTCCCACACCTATAAAATTTTTTTTAATTTAGTACCTTTGACAGTGGTACTGTTGATAGGTACAATCGCTCTTGACCTCTATTCTTACACAATTTAACTGTTTGTCACCTAATATATAGATAAGAAATGTAAAAGTTAAGCTGATCAAAGCTACAGTCTTTGTATATTTATATTAAGCAATACCAAATAGAATAATATTGCCAGAATAATTGACTACAGATAAACCCAGATAAAATTCATATTAACGTAAGTTGCTAGTTAGGGAAAATGTCATAATCAGGTGGTTATCGAGCAAGGTCGAGATAATATCCAAGATTAAAGAATCAACAGGATGAAAACAGAAAATTACTCACCAATTACCCATTACCAGCCTCAAATAGATAACTAGCAACTTGACTTATTAGGTATTTCTATCAAATCCAAGAATTAAACCACATCCGCATTCTATAATCATCAGGAGAGAGGGGTAAACCGAGATAAATAGGTATCCAGAAAATGAAGGCCGCTATAATTATAAAAGTTATAGTTACACCTAAAAACCGCAATGTGCGATAATAACTGAGTAAACATTGGTCTACAAACCAAGCAATGGCTATGAATGTAAAGATTACGGCACACATATAATGATAGATAAAAGTACATCTTGTTACCTTTACCCAAGGGAGCAAATTAGCTCCATAATTTATAATTAAAAATAGACCAATCCAAGTATCAATGCTGAGATTTTTCGGGATAAATACTAGCTTTTTTTCTATTCCTGGTATAGTCATGTTGATGATCACCATACCAATTAAAAATATCATAGCAGCTAAACCAAACCACCATAAAAATGGATTACCCATAGCATGAACATCATAAATTATCTTACCAGTACCATCAGGTAAAGGTGGTCCAAATACAGGTAAGGGATCATGAATACTTTGAGCAGTTTGATAATAATAAGCCATTGGCCGGGTTAATAATGGCCATTTATACCATGCAGCACAATAAGGATGAATGTTAGGACTATTACCACCTAATTGCAGATGAAATTGTAAAATTTGTTTATGAACTTCAATAAATCCATATCTTTGATCAAGTTGGAGATGAGGAATCCAAATCAAACTATAAACAACTGCGGGAATAATTCCTAAATAGGAAAACATCTGCCAAATATTTATTTCTGTCAGGTTTTGTAATGGTGTTTTTCTAGTAATAATCTGGGAATTATGGGAGTTTTGAAAAAAGTGTAAATAAGGAAATAATGGGGTACGAGATGTAGAATCAAAAGACTGTAAGTATTGAATTATCCAAACTGCTATCCATAAACTATAAGCACCTCCAAGAAACCACAAACCATTCCATTTAGTTCCTACGCAAGCACCAAAACTTATCCCAGAAAGCAGCAACCAAAACCCACGTTTTTGTTTTTGCTTCTGCAATGCTAATAATAATAACCATTGTCCTAATAAACCAAAAATAACTATATATATATTACTTAAAGCATAACGAGATTCTACTAAAAATAATCCGTCACAAGCTGTAAAAAATCCTGCCAATAAAGCCAAACGATAACGATAACTTACTTGATAAGTTAATAAAGTCACGACTACAGGAATAAATGAACCTGTCAGAGCATTTAACCAGCGATAACTCCCAGGGGATAATAAAGAACCTGTAAGACTATTGACATCAGTTTCTCGGCCTATGGGAATATGATGACTAATCCAAATACCCAAGCCAATCAAATATTGACTGAGGGGAGGGTGAGCATTAAAAAATGGTGTGTGGGTCAGATAGTTATTACCAAATTTGGCAAAGTACACTTCATCAAATACTAAAGTATTAAATCGGCTTAGTCCCCAAAAACGTAAGCTGAATGAAAAGATAAATATGCCGATAATTCCCAATCGAAACCAAGTTTTGTTCATGTTATTTGTGATTTTGGCAGTTTTTGAAATAGCAGCAGTTCAATACTATTATACTTAGAGAATGTTTTTGTGGAAGAACTCCCCTGGTAAATCTCTTTTCTGGAAAAGTTTTTCATTTTCCCTATGATCCCTTGGCATTGGAGTACAAATGTAGAATATCGCAATAATATTTAATTTTTGATAGCTGGCGTGGCGTAGCCATACAAGACTCAGTAGGTATTAATTCTCTCTTTCTTCCTGTATTCCCTGTTCCCTGCGATGCACTGAGCTTGTCGAAGTGTTCCCTGTTCCCTGCGATGCACTGAGCTTGTCGAAGTGTTCCCTGACCACACAAGTAAATTCACAGAATCAAACCGGATTCCTATATTATTAATAATAATAGCTGTAGCCCAGCAATCAGGTTTAATCTACTATGTCACAATTAGAACGATGGTTAAAAATGGCAGAAGATGAACTAACGGAGTATAGCACTGATGCCCGGAAAATGGAAAAACTCCGCCGTCGGATTAGTTTATCGTTATCATTAGCAGAACAACGGCAATTAAAAGCAGCGTTATTAGGTACAATGCCATCTAGTAAAATTGCAGAAATTGTAGAGGAGCAAAGACAAGTGGTGGCCTTACCATTTTGGGGAATTGCTGGTTTGGGTTTGCTGTTGGGAAT